>VFSW01001126.1_pt1 | contig 40191 bp, 34 predicted proteins | sample 5358111 | NCBI WGS metagenome assembly VFSW01 (sample SAMN11554181, study PRJNA540505) | mine drainage metagenome | isolation source: sediment from site ElyBrook_90M | place: USA: Ely Copper Mine, Vershire, VT | collected 2017
AGCGACGTCCCCTTCTTGGGCGTCAGGCGATCGATGGCGTTGTCGATGGTTGCCGAATCTGTCGAGGGAGTCTGCACCGACACGCCCGAGTCGGAGAAGGCGACCACTCCGATCGAGATTCCGGACGGCTGGTTGGCCACGAAATCCTTCGCCGCGGCTTGAGCGGCCGCGATCCGCGTTGGCTTGATGTCGGTGGCGGCCATGCTGCCCGATACGTCGAAGGCGAGGATGACGGTGCCCTGCTGGCGCGGCAGCGCGACGACGGCCTGCGGTCGGGCGAGGGCGAGAGCCATCAGCACGAGGCCGCCGACGGTGAGCGCGGCCGGGACGAAGCGGGCTCGAGTGCGGCGCGGAACCGAGCCGCGCCCGGAGCCGGCGCCGGATCCCCCGCCGGATTCCCCGCGGGCGAGCGCGGCCGACCCGTAAGCCCGGGCCAGGCTTCGGCGCCGCCGGCCGCCCACGAAGCCGTACAGCCACAACCCGATCGGGATCAGGAGGATCGACAGCAGCGCCGGAGGCCAGATGAACGACATCGCTATCGCCTCCCGCGCCGGCTGCGAAGGGTGGCCATCCGGACGATGGATCGAACCAGGTCGTCGTCGGTGGACATCGAGACGGATTCGACTCCCGCGCGTCTGAACGACCCGGCGATGGCGGCCTCCCGGGCGGCGGCGGCTTCGGCGAAGCGCTTGCGGAAGCCGCGGTCGTGGGTGTCCACGTAGATCTGCTCGCCCGTCTCCGCGTCTTCGAGGATCAGCGGGCCCGCGTCCGGCAGCTCGATCTCGCGCGGGTCGAGGAGGCGAACGGCCACTACCTCGTGGCGGCGGTTCATCATGCTCAGCGGCCTGTCCCATCCCGGCACTGAGATGAAGTCCGAGATGACGAACACGAGAGAGCGCCGCTTGATCGTGTTCTCTCCTGCGGCGAGCAGCGGCGCGAGGTCCGTCAGACCGGTCCGCTCAACGCGCGGCTGCCGCAGCAACGAGTCGATCAGATGCAGGACCTGGTCGCGGCCGCCGCGCGCCGGGATGTGCGAGATCCCCTCACCGAAGAAGATGGCCCCGACCCGGTTCCCGCGCCGCGTCAGCAGCCGCGCGAGAGTGGCCACGAAATCCGTCAGGACCGTTCGCTTGAGCCGCTCCGTCTCGAGGGTTCCGAAGTCGACCGAGGGGCTCAGGTCCAGCAGGAACCAGGCCGTGATCTCGCGGTCCTCGTTGTACTCGCGGACGTAGGCGTCGTCCATGCGGGCGGTCACGTTCCAGTCGATGTACCGCACGTCGTCGCCGGGCTGGTATTCGCGCAGGCCGGCAAGGTCCACGCCGTTGCCCCGGAACAGGCTCCGGTAGTCGCCCTGGAGCAGGCCGTCGAGGCGGCGAATGACCGCCCAATCGAGGCGCTGGAGGATTCGCTCCGGCGTCGTGATCGACCGCTGGGACGCCGCGGCGGCTTCGGAAACCTTGCCGTTCGAGCCCGGCCGTGTGGATGCGGGCCGCTCCCGCGGGGAAAGTCGTTCGGCCGGCGATCTCGGCGGAGCAGCCGGTATCCGAACGCCGGGCGCCGGCTGCGTCGCGCCGGCCGGTCGACCGCGAATGTTCGACCGTTCGGCCGCCGTCAGTGCTCTCACCCGCCGATCAGGCGCCGGCGCGGACGTGGCTGGCCTCCCGGAGCGGGACCACCGGCACGGGCACCCGCTTCATGATCGTGGTCAGGATGTCGTCGGGGGTGACGTTGTCCGAAAGCGCCTCGAACGAGAGCACGAGCCGATGGCGCATCACGTCGCGGACCATGTCCACCACGTCCTGGGGAAGCGTGTAGTCGCGGCCGCGGACGTAGGCCAGGGCCCGGCCCGTCAGGATCAGGTTGATCGAGGCTCGCGGGCTCGCGCCGTAGGTGATGTAACGCTCCAGCTCCGGCAGGCCGTGGGCGCGTGGCGCGCGAGTGGCCGTCGCCAGTCGGACCGCGTACTCCATCAGCGCCGGGTCGACGTAGACGCGATCGGCCGCGGCCTGCAGCTCGATGAGCTTGTCGGTCGTGAGCACCTGCTGCACCGGGTCGAGCCGGCCGGTCATCCGCTCGACGATGACGAATTCCTCGGTCGGGCTCGGATAGCCGACGAGGACCTTGAGCATGAACCGGTCGACCTGGGCTTCCGGCAGCGCGTAGGTGCCCTCGGTCTCGATGGGGTTCTGCGTGGCCATGACCAGGAACGGGTTGGGTACCGAGAACGTCTCGCGGCCGATCGTCACCTGCCGCTCCTGCATGACCTCCAGAAGCGCGCTCTGGACCTTGGCCGGGGCGCGGTTGATCTCGTCGGCGAGGAGCAGGTTCGTGAAGACCGGGCCGAGGGAGGTGTTGAACTCGGCCGTCTTCTGGTTGTAGATGCGCGTGCCGATCAGGTCCGCGGGGACCAGGTCCGGGGTGAACTGGATGCGCTTGAACTCGCCGCCGGTGGCTTCGGCGAGGGTCTTGATGGCCATGGTCTTGGCCAGGCCCGGCACTCCCTCGACCAGGAGGTGGCCGCGAGCCAGGAGCGCCACCGCCATTCGCTCCAGGAGATGATCCTGGCCAACGATGACCTTCTTGACCTCGTAGAGCACGCGCTCCATCGGCATCATCCGGTTGAGGTCGGTCTGGTCGATCACTCGATCACCTCCGGTTGGCCGCCGGTCGCCGTCTGGCGTCCGGCCAATGGCTTCAGTACTGGGGCAGCTGGCCGAGTCCGCCGCTCGCGGCGACGTCGATCGGCACGGCCAGCCCGATGCCGATGAACACGTTCTGGTTGGTGGGGTTGATCAGCGCGGTCACGATGCCCACGACCTCGCCGTTGCCGTTGACGAGCGGTCCGCCCGAGCTGCCCGGGTTCACGGCCGCGTCCACCTGGATCAGGCCGGTCAGGTTCGAGCCGTCCGGCATCTGGAACGAGCGGTCCAGGCCCGAGACGACGCCCGAGCTGAGCGAGCCGTCCAGCCCGAAGGGGTTGCCCAGAACGAACGCCTGGCTGCCGACCTGGACGCTCCGCGGGTTGCCGAGGGTGGCCGGCACGATGGTCGCGGGGGGTTTCGACGCCTGGAGCACGGCTATGTCGTGGGTCGGGTCCTGGCTGGCAATCTGGGCCGCCGAGCTGGTTCCGTCCGCGAATGTGACCTGGATCGAGCTGGCGCCGGCGACGACGTGGAGGGCGGTCATGATGTCGCCGGCGTCGTCGACGATGACCCCGCTGCCGATTCCGGTGCCCGCGGACGAGCCGGCGGTGGTCTTGCCCGGGGGCGATTGCTGCGGCACGACGAACGGCGGCACGGTGGGCGTCGTGGAGGCGCCCGGGGCCGGGGCCGTGGAGGCGCCCGGGGCCGGGGACGCGCCCGGGGCCGTCGGACCGCCCGCCGGCGACGTGGAGGGCGCCGGACTGGCCGCCGCGCCGCTTCCTTCCTGAACTTGAACGAGAACCAGCGACGGCGCCACCGCCTGGTAGACCTGCATCGAGAGAGCCGGCGGGGGAGTCACCGAGGCAAGTGCGCTGGCGATGCTCTGGTTCACGTCGCTCTGGTCGAGGGCGTGCGGCTTGGGCTGGTTCCAGCTGTATACGGCAACGAGGGCGAGAGTCACGAGAACCGTCAGGGCGAAGGGCACCGCCCGGCGCATGCCGGTCCGGATGCGCGCGGCCCCTCGCTTGACCCGACGCCAGCGAGCCCGCGATCGCCACAGATAGACCCGCATGACCCGTCTGGGCCGCGACCTGGTGGCGGGATCGATCTGGTCGTCGGGCGCGTCTGACATCAAGCAGCCGGCTGCGGTCTGGCTAGTCGCGCCGGGGGCGCGACCGGCGGCAACCTTGGCCGCTGGACCTGAACGTTGCATGAAAGCCACTGCCGGGTCGTGGGGAGTCACCGGGGCGGCCCGCTGCGTGGATCGAGAGAGCCTTGACCTAGAGCCTCTAGGTATCTAGAGTGACGAGGTATCGGTTCCGGAGAACTCGGGGGTGGTCGTGGTCAGGTTGACGTCGCGGCCGTCGCGGCTGGACGGCCAGATCCTCGACTTGCTGTGCCGGCGCGAGATGTATGGATACGAGATCGCGCAGGCGATCTCACTCGCGGCCACGGCCACAGCCACGGCCACGGCCACGGCGGGAGCGCCGGCGAGCTTCCGCGAGGGCGGCGTCTACCCGGCTCTCCGACGACTCGAACGTGACGGCCTGCTCGCGGCTCACTGGATCGAGATCGGCGAAGAAGTGCCGCGTCGCCGCTACTACTCGCTGACTCCCCGAGGTGCGGAGGCGGCCGAGCCCCGGCGCGTGTCCGGGCTGCTTCCTCGATCCAAAGGTGCCCGGCCATGACCCGCCGGCCTGCCCGGGGTCAAGAGACCGAGGCTGAAGCGATCCTTTGGGCGCACGTGGACCGGATCCTCGACCGGAGCGCCGTGCCGGCGGCCGATCGCGACGAGCTTGCCGAGGAGCTGTTCGGCCATCTATGGCAGCGCTGGCGCGACGAGGTGGCCGCCGGCTTCGACGTCGAAGCGGCCGCCGCCGTCGCGATCGAGTCTTTCGGCGGCGCCGACGAACTCGCGCCCGGGATGACCCGGGCCTTCCACTCGAGGCTCTTCGCCAGCACGATCGGCGTACTGCTGCCGGCCGTGGTGCCGCCGGACGATCGGCCACACGGTTTCACCCGGTCGCGGTTCTTGCTGGGGCTCGTGGCCCTGTTCACCGCCTGCGGGATCGTGGTCTACGCCTGGACTCAGCCGCTCACGCCGATCCGGGAGCTGATCTTCCTCGCCGTCAACGCTTTCAGCCTGGCGATGCTCGTCCTGGCGTACCGGGCTCTGGAGCGGCAGCAGCGATGGGCCCTGCACCTGGTCCAGTTGCTGGCCGCGACGGTCATCCTGGCCGGCGTCGTGGAGCTGTTGCTAAAACCGATTTCCATTTCGTTCTTTGCGATTCTCGGATTGTTCGTGCTCCCGGCGGCCCGCGGACGAGTGATGGCGGATTGGGTGGCGAACTCGCGGGCTGTGAGCGTTGGGGTCGGACTCGCGATAGCCGCCGCCGTGGTGCTTCCCTACGTGGCGCAACCGGTTCTGGCGTTCGTGCCGGATCCAACGGTGGCGAGCGCCGATGACCTTGCGATGAGGGTCACGGTTACTTGCGAGCACGGCCCGGACGGCGTCACCGGCGGCTCCGTCCAGGTGGACCTGCGCTGGAACCGAACGGACCTCCTGCCGTACGGACCCTTCGGGGCGATATACGGCGGAATGTCCAACACCGACAACCTCGGCATTTCGAGCGTCTCGGGCCTGGAGTACTACGGCCCCCCGTTCCAGTTCCCGCAAGGCCAGCAGCAGGGGCTCGGCTGGAGCGCGTCGTCATTCGTCGACGCGGAGACTGGTCTCGATGCGAGCGCGGGGGAGTGGGTGTATTCCGGAAGCCCGTTCTTCCAGATTGGCAGCGAGGGCAATCCCATCGACCCGGGCAAGATAGTCGCCGGACATACGTATCGCGGAACCTACGATTTCCAGCTCCAACAACCCACCCCCACGGAGGATGCCCCGGTCTTCCAGGTCAGATACGACCACCAGCACCGCTGGGGCGTTGAAGCCGTCGCGGCGTGCGGTCAGGCCGTCGACGGCCAATCGGTTACGACGCCGCCTCAGCAACAGCCCATGAGCATCTACCCATGAGCGAGCGCGGTCGGGGCCCGGATCTTTCGCGCGGCGAGTTCGGGCTGCTCATTCTGGGACTGGTTGGTCGGCGGGAGATGTACGGGTACGAGATCGTGGCGCAGCTCCGTGCAACTACCGATGGCGTCGTGGACCTCCCGGAAGGCACCGTCTATCCGGCGCTGCGGCGGCTCGAGCGTGACGGCCTGATCGCGGGCCGCTGGGTCGAGATGGCGGAGGGCACTCCCAGACGCCGCTACTACCGGCTCACCACCGCCGGAGAGCACGCTCTGGCAGTCGGCCGGGAGGAGTGGCTTCGGTTCAAGGCCGCGGCCGACTCGGTCCTCGGGTCGTAGCGCACCGTCCCCCGGCGCTCAACCTCGCAACCTCACCATCAGCACCGGGCACGGAGCGTGGTCGGAGACGTGGCGGGCGACGTGACCCACGCTGTGAGGGCCCGGCGCAACCGGACCGCTACGGGTTCGGGCGGCGACCACGACGAGACCGGCCCCTATCTCCGCCGCCCGGCGCTCGATCTCCAGCTCGGGCCGGCCGGTGGCCGTGGCCGTCGTCGCGTCACGGCCCAGCGACCCCGCCGCCTCCGCCAGGATCGCCTCCGAGCCTCGTCGCTCCGCCGCCGAGGTGCTCTCGGCCAGGTGAGGTGGCCGTGGCAGTCCCGGGTGGCGCCCGAACTGCATCTCCAGCTCCTGTCGCGGACCCTCGTCGACGACGTGGAACAGCTCCACGGCACCCGCCGGCAGGAGGGCGCGGACCGCCTCCCAGAATTCCGCCGGCTCCGAGCCGGCAACCGCGATCAGGATCGGGCGGTTCGGTTGTTCGAGCGGCATGTCGGCCTCCTACCGGGGTAGCGCGACGAGGAGCGTCGCGATCAAGAGGATCGGCGGAGTCGTGAGCAGTCCGAAGCGAAGGTAGTCGATCGGCCGCACGTCGAGCCCCCGTTCCCGCAGGATCAGTAGCCAGAGGACCGTAGCGAGCGAGCCCACGGGCGTCAGGTTCGGGCCCAGGTCGGCGCCGACGATGGTGCCGTAGGCCGCGGCGTCGCGGGCCGGCCCGGCGAGATGCTGGGTATTGATGGCGTTCACCATCACCAGCGTCATCGGGACGTTGTTGACCAGGTTCGAACCCACGGCTGCCAGCACGCTTGCGACCGCGGCGGTGAGCTTTGGCGACGAACGAACCGCGTCGAGCGCCTGGCCGACGAGCGCCTGGACCACGCCCTGCTGCTCGAGAGCGGCGACCATGACGACCATGCCGCCGACGTAGCCGAGGATCGGCCAGCTGACGCCTTCGAGCGGCCGTGCGTAGAGCCGGCGGGCGGCCGTCGCCTCGAGAACGAGCAGCGCTCCGAACCCCGCGCAGGCCACCAGCCCGAGCGGGACGCCGAGGAGGCTGCCCGAGACGAAGGCGATCGCGACGGCGGCGAGTCCCAGCCAGACGCGACGCACCGGCGTTCCTTCGTCCACGGGGACTCGAGCGGGCAGGCGCGCGGGCACGTCGCCGCGGAAGAACCAGGCCACCGCCAGGATGGTCAGCGTCGCCGTCACGATCGCCGCCGGCATGACGGCGACGAGGTAGCCGCTCAGCGACACGCCCGTCCCGTCGAGCACCAGCAGATTGACGGGATTGCTCACCGGCAGGACCAGCGAGGCGGCGTCGGCGATGAACGTGCAGGCGAGCACGTACGGCAGCGCGTCCAGGCCGATGCCCACCACCAGCGTGTAGACCACGGGCGTAAGGACGAGCGCCGTGGCGTCGTTCGACAGGAACACGCTGATCGCGGTGCCGATGCCGAGGATCGCCAGCAGCAACCGCCGGCCGCTGCGATCCGCCAGCCGCAGGGCCAGCCGCCCCGAATACTCGAAGAAGCCGCTTCGCTCGGCCACGGCGGCCATGCCGGTCATGCCCAGGAAGAAGAGGAGCACGTTCCAGTCCGCGGCCACGGCTCGGGCGGCGTCGGCCGGACCGACGAGGCCGAGTGCCAGGACCACTCCGGCACCCGCGATCGCCGCCGCCCATTCCGGGAACCCTCGGGGGCGGGTGATCGACGCGACGACGACTGCCGCGAAGGTGGCGATCCCGACGACGGCGCCCAGACTCACCGAGCTCTATGTCCAGGCGAGAGCTGCGCGGGTGGCCCAATAGTCGGCGGGGCGTTCGGCCAGACGCGCAAGCTCGGCCAGCTCGGCGGGGAACAGCGTCAGCCTGACCGCGGCCAGGTTGCTCTCGAGCTGAGCCGGAGTGACCGCGCCGGACAGCGCCACGTCTGCCCAGGGGTTCGCCAGGACCGCCGCAATCGCCACCGCGTCGGCGGTCGCGCCACGGGCTCGGGCCATCCGGACCAGCGGCTCGGGCCAGGACTGGCCGGGGCGAGCCGCCAGGCGCCCGTTCGCGAGGGCTTCCTTGACGATCACGCCCATGCCCGCCTCGTGAGCATCGGCCAGGGCCGTTCCCGCCGAGGTCTCGAGCAGATTCCACGTGGCCTGGACCGTGGCGAAGAGCGGGCGGCCGTCAACTCGAACCGCGATGGCTTTCCGGATCATGTCCGCCTGGCGCGGTCCGCTGACCGTCAGCCCTACGGCCAGGCCAGCGTCCGCCTGCCGTCGCAGCTCGTCGAGCACGGCGCCGTCGTCCAGAACGCCGCTCTCCTGGGTCGCGGAGTGGATCTGGTACAGCTGCAGCCGCTCGCCCAGGATTGCCCGGCTCTCGCCCAGCTGGCGACGGAGATTCTCCAGCGAGTGGTCCTTGATCTCGTTGACCTCGGCGCCGACGCGCCAATCCGCCGTGTAGCGGTAGCCCCACTTGGAGCCGACGGTGACGATCCCCGCCCCAAAGCCTCGCTGGTCGAGCCACGTACCCAGGAAGTCTTCGGCCAAACCGTACGACCGCGCCGCGTCGAAGTACCTGACGCCGGCCTCGTAGGCGCTGTCGAGCAGGACGTGGGCGCGCTCGCGCATGGTTTCGACGTCGCGGTCGGGCCCGAGGTCGCGATCCCGGCCGAGAGTGATGTAGCCCGGCCGGCCGATGGCCGCGAGCCCCAGGCCGATCGGGGTGACCGGCAGGTTCGAGCGGCCGAGGCTGCGCGCTTGCACCCTGGGCTACGTGGCCCGGAGCCGCATTCGATGCGACCGCAGCCGGAAGGCCAGCAGCAGGTTCGACAGCCCGAAGGCGATCGCCCAGACGCCCACCAGCCATACGAGCGAGAGCAATCCGGCACCCGGAAACGCGATCAGGAACAGACCGAAGACGATGCTGATCAGCCCGCCCAGGCCGAGCCAGATCTCGCCCTGGATCTCGCGACGGAGTCGAATTGCGGCAATGACCGCCATCAGGCCGGTGGTGATCGCCCAGAAGGCGGCGACGTAAAGGAGCGCGAGCGCGGTGATGCCGGGATAGACCAGGGCGATAACGCCGGCGGCGATGCCCAGCGCGCCGATGATCGCCACCTCCCAGGTGTGGTGTCTGGCCTCCGGGCGGCCGATTATGAGGGCTCCGAGAAGGATGGCTCCGTCCACGATGGCGTATGCCCCAAACAGCAGCACGAGCGCCCAGAGTGCCAGGCCCGGGACGGCGACGGCGGCCACGCCGAAGGCGATGGCCACGAGCCCCCGGATCGCGAACGTGAGCCAGTTGCCGGAGTAGACGACGAGCGTGGCAGTCACCTCAGGCACTGATCCTAACCCACCGAACGTAGCGCGAAGACCCCGAATCCGAGCCGGCGCGGGGGTGGTGGAACGACGGGCGGAACGGGTGGGCCCGCGAGCCGGGCGGGCCCGAACGAAACGGGGCCGAAGGCGGCCGAAGAGTGAGCCGCCGCGGCGCCGGCGCGCCGCCGGCGCGCCGAATTCCCTCACCGGACTGCTCGAATCCACGTGTGCCGCTGCTAGAATCCGCCCCGGAACGAGCTCCGTCACCCGGCCGCACCCGGGTAGCTCAGTTCCTCGTCTCGCACACGGGATTCCGAGCCCGAGGGAGAACGTGATGGCGGTCGGTTTCGGCTTCTGCCCCAATTGCGGGGCGCCTCTCAACAAGGCCGAGCAGAAGTTCTGCGCCGTGTGCGGGACTGTCCTCGCCGTTCGCACATCGCCGCCGCCGGAGGCCGCGACACCGAACCCCCAGGCGAGCTACGCACCTCCGCTGCCCCCGGTCCAACCCACGGCGCAGCCTCCGGTGCAGCCGACGGCCTCACAGCCCCCGGTCCAGCAGCCGCTCGCGCCGATGCCGCCGCAGTGGTTGCAGGCTCCGGGAGCCCCCGCGCCCGGCTTGCAGGCGCCCGGAACACAGGCGCCCGGAGCACAGGCGCCTGGAGGGCAGTTGCCGCCGCCCTGGGCCACCTCGGCCGCCGCTCCTTCCGGGCCGCAAGGCGCACCTCCTCAGATGCCGCCGCAATGGGCCATGCCGGCACCGGCAGCGCTTCCTCCGGCCCGGCGCAAGACGCCGATCAACCCGCTGATCGCGGGCATTGGAGCGATCGCCGTGGTTGCGGTCGTCGTCGGCGCGGTTTACGCGACCAGCAACCGCGGTCCATCCGCCTCCGGCAATCCCGCCCGCAGCGGCTCTCCCACCGTCACCCCCGGCGCATCGGCCTCGCCTGCTCCGGCGAGCGCCACGGCCGCCCCCCCCAACCCCTTGAGAGGCGCCCGCGGCAGCAAAGTCACGCCGGCGCGCTTCCCCTGCGACGGCACCGACCCCGCCCCCATGCCCCTCGCCCTTCCGGCCGGCGTCAAGGAAGACGTGCAGGTCACCATGAGCATGGATGGCAACGCCGGCGATACGGTCGCCGTATCGGATCAGTTCGACGCGCAGGCAGACGGCAGCTGGCTCGCCAGTGACGACGAGACCATGTCGACGCTGTGCGAGGAGCTCGGCACCGGCAAGCACTCGATCACCCTGGCCGATTCGACCGGCAAGACGCTGGCCCAGGGCAGCTTCACGATTACGGGAGCTGCCGCGTCTCCCACGCCCGGAGTCGTGAGCGGTGGCGCGATCCTCGTCACGCCCGCGCTGTTCTCGTGTTCCGGGAGCACTACGCAGGTCCGGCTGACGATCGTGCTCGGACCCTCGGTTTCCGCGGATGAGGACGTGGATCTGATGATCGACGACAAGCTCCTTGGCTCGGATACCGTCGGCAGTGGTTTCGAGAAGCAAGCGGACGGTAGCTGGCTGGCGTCGGACTACGTCGAGATCCAGAACCTCTGCGCGTACGGCGACGGTCCCCACACGGCGAGCATCTGGGATTCCAGCAAGAGGGTCCTGGCCTCGGGCGTCTTCACGACTGAACCGTAGCCGCGGGCCGGAGGGCGGTCGACCGGCCGTCAGCCGGCCGCTCCCACCCCGGACCGTGCGACCCGGGCCGAGCGAATTGCGCGCAGGTCGAGCGCGCGCTTACTCGGGCCCGCAGTCCGCGCCGCCGGCCGCCCCGGCGCGAGCCGCAAGGGGCAGATAGACCGTGAACGTGCTGCCTCGACCGGGCTCCGTCTCAACCGCCATCGAGCCGTCGTTGGCTCTCACCAGGCCGAGCGCGACCGGCAGCCCCAGGCCGCGGCCGAGGAACTTGGTGGTGAAGAACGGGTCGAAGGCGTTGTGCACCGTCTGGGGATCCATGCCGCTGCCCGTGTCGGAGATGCGGAGGCAGGCGCAGTGAGCGCCCTCGCAGCTCCAGCCGGGCGAGATCAGCCTGGCGACGTCGATCTCCGATGACGGAATCTCGCGGACGGAGATCGTCACCTCGCCCTCGCCCGATATCGATTCCGCCGCGTTGGCGACCAGGTTCGTGAGTATCTGCATCAGATCGGTCTTGTTCGCCCGGATCGTCACCTCGCAGTCGGGCCACCGGGTCCGAAGGTGGATGCCGTCGGGCATGCTGGCGAGCAGCTCGAGCGTGGCGTCGCGGCAGGCCGCCACGAGGTCCAACCGGCGCCTGGTTCGGAGGCTCTGGCCCAGGTAGGCAAGCATCAGCTGACCGACGCTCGAGGCCTGATCGGCAGCTTCCATGGCACGGGTGATGTCCTCGCCTGGGTTTCCTCCGCGGCGGAGCTCTTCCAGGGCCAGATCGAGATGGCCGCTGACCGCGGTGAGCTTGTTGTTGAAGTGGTGCGCGACGGCGGCGGCCATTCGAGCCAGGCTCTCGGACTTTTCGGCCTGGCGCAGCCTGGCCTCGAGCCGCCGGCGCTCCTCTTCCGCGCTCGCCCGCTCGAGCACGAGGCCGATGCGGTGAGCCATGGCCATCAGCAGGTCGGCATCGGATCGCGAGAAGGGGATGTTCTGGCAGCGGCCGAGCAGGAGAACGCCGATGTCCTTCTGATCGCCGTTGATCGGCAGCCAGGCCGCGCTCAGCAGCCCGAGGCCGCTCAGCTGGGAGCTCATCCGGCAAGAGCCTTCGTTCGCCTCGCACAGGACCGCCGACCGGCTGAGGATGGCCTTTCGGGCGCAGCTGCCCTCGTCGCTCGTGAACGTGGCCACCATCTGCTCGTCGGGCAGCCCGATCGCGCCGAGGGGCGACAGGCTCGACGGCCCGTCGGACGAGAACAGCGTGACCACGTCCGCCGCGAATAGCGCCGACAAAGCGAGGAGCACCCGATCCACGACCACGGCTATCGGAGCCGGCTCGCTCAGGATGGCGAACAGCTGATTCAGCCGGGTGGTATCGCGGATCGCGATCTGATACTCGGCGAGGGGGACCTGGCGGAGGCGCGGGGCGCCCGGATCATCCGGGACGCCGTCATCGCCGCCCCGAGTTGCTCGATTCCGACCAGTCACTTCTTACCCCAACCAGGCGGGACACCTGTTCCTGCCTCAAAGCGCCACTGCCGTGAGCGTGGCGTTGTGCGTGCCCAGGACGCCCGCCGTCCGCGCGAACTCGGCGCAGCAGTAGAAACCGAACGTCGGGACGTCACCCGCCGCCTCCTGCAGACGCCGGGCCTCCTCGGGCGCCCGGTCCTTGAAGATCATCGCCCGGGCCGCACAGCTGAAGGTCAGCAGGACGGCCGGCTCCGGCGCCGCCTCGATTGCGGTTTCGGCGACCTCTTCGGTGACGTCGAGCAGATCGTCGACTGAGCCGCCCATCACCTGGACCGCGCTGCCGACCGGTGGCACGCAGCCCTGGATCGTGAGCGTGCCCTGGTCGTTCTTGGACCGCGCGACGCGGATGATGTGGGTCCCGTCCGGCTGCATCAGCCCGAACGGATGCCAGATCGAAGTCCCCCAGAAGTTGTCGGGCGTCAGCTCGGTCTCGAGCCCCAGTTCCTCCTCGTACGCGGCGGCCGCCGGCCGTCCGCCCAGTTCCGCGATCTGAGTGCCCTCGGCGCTCGTGACCAGCAGCGGGGCCCCGATCGGATCCCAGCCGTGGCGGGTGACCACTCGGAGCGGCCGCTCGCTCGCGATCCAGAGAACCAGGGCCGCCTTGTTGAGCACCTCGCCGTCGTGGAAGACCGACGACTTGACGAATCGCTGCTCGTCGCCGGCCGCTCCGCCGACCATGGAGACCTTGGGGCCGCACACGCGGTAGACGCCCTGCACGAATTGCTGCAGGTCGCCCAGGAGCGAGTCGGTTATGAGGAGCGCGGCGCCGTTGGGGCTGTTGCCGGCCCGGCCGCGCGCGACGCGAGCCAGCGTCTGGCCCACGCCGTCGAGGTCGCCTTCGATGTCGGATGCCGAGGCGGCGGCGAAGCGGTATGGCCCGGCGGTCATCGCCAGCACGCCGACGCCGCCCCCGAAACCCAGATACTGGCCGCCGACGATCTCCCCTGAACCGGTGCAGCCCACCAGGAGCGCGTCGCCCGTGACCGACCTTACGCCCCGGAGCAGCGCCGGCAGGTCGTAGCGGGGCGTGGCGAACACCAGAACGAGCCCTGCTTCAGCGCCCTCCAGCGGTGCGACGGCGGCAGTTGCCGCCTCCCGGCCGGCTTCGAATGCCTCGCCGCGCGTGCACGATCCGATGCCCACGCGAACCCGATGGTCTTGCATGCGCCCACCCACAGCTGAGCCAGAAAACGGGCATGGCGACCCCGGGAACGGCTCGGCGAGTATAGGAAGGACCTCGCGGGTTCTCGTCATGAGAACTCGTGAGCGGGCGGGGTGGATGGTCCCTGGGTCTTCTCCGCGAAACCGACTACGAGAGCCGGCGCGGGCGGGGCCGGAGCCGGCGTCGGGCCGGAGCAGGGCCGGCGGCGCCGGAGCCCTCGCTTTGCTCCGGCGCGACTATCGCGTGGCTATGGGCGTCGCCGCGGCCGGTGGCGGCGGCGTCGGCGTCGCAGCCGGCACGGGCGTTGGGGCCGGAGTCGGCCGGGCCGTCGGCGCCGGCGTCGCAGCCGGCACGGGAGTTGGCGCCGGAGTCGGCCGGGCGGTCGAGGCGGGCGTTGCCGTCTGGCCGGCGACCACGGCGGTCGGGCTCGCCGTCGGTCCGGCGCTGGCCAATGGAGTCGGAGCGGCGGTTGGCGCGGCCGGGATGCCCAGGAACGGCCCCGTGACCGGCCCGGCCGGAACCGCCTTGAACGGCAGGTCGGAAACCGGCGGCTGGGCGCTCTCGGCGACGACGCCCGCCGCGAGGGCCAGGGCCAGGACTCCGCCGGCAACGAGCCCGAGCCGGCCGAAGCCGCTGTTCATCACGTCGCCGACGCTCGGTGTCAGCTCGAGGCCCATCTTGCGGCGCAGGACTTCCTCGAGCGGCGCGCGATTCGGATCGCCCAGGGCGTACACCGTTGCCGAGCCGTAGATGAGCAGCGCCCAGGCGAGCAGCCCGATCAGCACGAGCCCCAGCGGCGCCAGCCCGAGGCGGGCCACCACCAGCACGAGCAGCACCGCGGACACGGCCGCGACGAGCGACTCCACCCAGACCATTCGAATCTCGCGGACCGCGGCCGCGCCGGCGAACTTTGGCGTCCGCAGGAACACGCCCTTCTTCTGTACCAGGCCGCGCAGGCAGGCGAGGGCGATCACCCAGCTCAGCGAGAAGTTGACTCGCAGAGCGGCCATGGCGAGAACGGGGCCCGAGCCGGTCGTCACACGCAGGGCCCACAGGTACCTGACCAGCGCGAGGACGATGTAGACGGTAGGCAGCACGATGCCGATGCCGGTGAGCCGCTGGATGACGAACGGGCGATCCAGCACGGCCCCGACAGCGGTGGCGATCACGAACGCGGTGAAGCCGAGCGTCAGGAAGTCGTTGAACCACCACAGCGAACCCATGAGGTGGGCGTAGCGCTGGGCGACGGTCAGCCGGGAGCGCGAGTCGAGGAGCGTCCGCCAGTGGCGCCGCAGGATCTGGACCCCGCCGAAGGCCCACCGGAAGCGCTGCTTGCGAAGGCCCTCGTACGTCAGGGGCATGATCCCCCGCCCGAAAGCTCGCGGGATATAGACCGACCGGTAGCCTCGGGCGAGGACGCGCAGACTCACCTCGGCGTCCTCGGTGATGATGTCCTCGTCCCAGCCGCCCACCTCGTCGAGGGCCGAGCGGCGAATCAGGCCCATCGTCCCGGCGAAGATGATCGCGTTCCAATGGTTCCGGCTGACCATGCCCACCTTGAAGAAGTAGGCAAGGCCAACGTAGCAGGCCCGGTAGAACGCCGAATCCTCCCAGGTCCGGTAATCCTGGGGCGTCTGGACGAAGGCGACCGCGGGATCGTTGAAGTAGGGGACCAGGGACGTCAGCCAGTTGGGCTTGACGATGTAGTCCGCGTCGATGATGCCCACGATCTCGACGTCGGGCGCCAGATGATCCCGACCCCAGTTGAGCGCCCCGGCCTTGAAGCCGGGCCAATGCGGCAGGTGAATGAACTCGACCTGGTGGCCTTCCGTCGCGAGCCGGGTGCACTCCTCCATGAGCGGTCGCCACAACTCGGAGTCCGGTGTGTTGTTGTCGATCACCTGGACGCGCAGGGCCGGATAGTCGAGGGCGACGAGCGACCGGACGGTCTCGATGACGAGCTCGGGCGGCTCGTTGTACGTCGGCACCTGGATACAGACGACCGGCCAGCGGGCGGGCGGAGGCGGCAGCGGCGGCTCGCGCTCGATCGAGCAGATCGCGTCCACCATCTCGAACGCCGTCCCGAGGATCAGGGCCAGCGCAGCTACCTCGAGCACGACGAGCGCACCGCCCAGGAGCACCGACGTGGGATCGTGGGCGAGCAGAACCGCGGCCTGGGCGAGATAGGCGATGTAAAGGACGGTCGTCACCAGCAGGCTGGCGAAGCAGATCGTCCCGATGGCAAACCAGCGGCGCGGGCTGACCAGCGCCACGACCGCGACCGCGAGGCCGGCCTGGATTGGGCCTGTCGATCCCGTGAGGAAGGCCAGCAGCGCCACGCCCAGCCCGATCGCCACGAAGGCCTGGAAGCGCCAGGCCCAGCCGGGCATCGGGACTTCGCCCTCGGCGAGCAGGAACGCCGTCGAGACCGCGAGGATGGCGAACGACGTGAGAAGCGTCAGGTCCGGCATGGCTCGCAACCATGCCAGTACGCAAGGGTCGATCGGCGTTTACGGCGCGGCCCCCCGGATATCAGAGTCGTTGCAGCGGGGGGCAGGCAGGCCTGGTGGTCGTCGGCTCACGGCGCGCGGGTGGGCGCGGCGCGGGACAGGTCGTTGCTCGGTCAAGGGGTCCGGCGGCTGCTTTGCGATCATCGGCTCGACCAGATGGAACCATCGCCGGCGACGCGGCCTGGCGCGCCGCTCATCGAAAGGAAACGAGACATGCGAGCGGACATCGTGCCCGGCGCCACCTTCCCCGACTTCGAACTGCCCGACCAGAGCGGCAAGCGCCGCCGACTATCGGAGATGCAGGGTGGCGACCCAATGGTCGTCGTCCTGTCGCGGGGCGCCTTCTGCCCCAAGGATCGGCGCCAGCTGACCAACCTCGTGCAGCTCTGGCCGGAGATCAACGTGGCCTACACGAAGGTCGTCACGATCTCCACCGACGGCCTGCTCGAGACCAACGAGCTCCGAGACGGTCTGGGCGCCACCTGGCCGTTCCTGTCCGATCCGGGCCGCATCGTCCAGAAGGACCTCGACATCGCCGAGTACACGGATCCGGAGCACAACCCGATGATCCCGCACACGTTCGTGCTCGAGCCGGGCCTTCGCATCTTCAAGATCTACAACGGCTACTGGTTCTGGGGCCGGCCATCCAACGAGGATCTGCGCCACGACCTGCGCGAGATCACCCGGAAGATCCGCTCCGACTGGGACATCAGCACGCCGGAGATGCGGGCGAAGTGGGACAGCAGGCAGCGCGACGACTTCTGGCCCTACGGCCGAACGATGCGCGAGGTTCTGGCGAGCTCCCGTCAGGACTGAATCGCGGCTGGTTCAGGCGCCCGCGAGGCTGACCGCGTAGCACGTCGTCTCGAGGCTGCCCGCGCCGTAGAAGATCTCCGCGCCGGCCTCGATGCCGACGAGGTATGTCGCGTCGGGCATCCGTGGCGCGAGGTGATCGAGGAAGGCCTTGAGGTCGAGCGATGTCGAGATGGCGCTCGCGGCGCGCTCGGTGCCGGCTGCGCCCGCCGCGCTCTCCGTGCGGACGAAGGAATGGACCATCCAGCCTCGACTGGGATGCGGTCCCTCCCAGAGCTCCCACCGGGCTCCGTCGACGTCTACCGTGCCGCTCACCCGGCCGATCGGCGTGGGGCCGCCTTCACGATGGAGCCAGATCATCACCTCGTCCGACAGGTCGTCCATCGACGGATCGGGCACGCCCGCGAGCCAGATGTCGTAGGAGACGTTCAGCCGTCCGGGCCGGCTCGACGTCAGCTCGAGCGCCCAGTCGGAGCGCGCCTGCGCCAGATCGGCGGTCCTGATCGGCAGGCCGCTGCCGGGCTTCGGCCAGCCCCAGTGCCAGCCGAGGAGTGCGCTCACGTACGACTTGACCGAGTCCGGCGGGCCCTCCCAATCCCAGCTCGTGGACCACGCAACCGAGCCGTCCGGGCCGACCGCGGCCTCCGAAACCAGGCATTGCGTGCCGCGCCCGTCGCGCGCGCCCCACAGGTTGTTCAGCAGCAGGAACTTGCCGCGAGCCAGTGACTCGCCGTGTCCGCACACCCGATCCATGCGCACATTCTGGCGGATCGCGCGCCAGAGGTTGTCAGAATCCTTCGCGTGCCGGGCCCCGCGCCGGGCCGCGCCGCGTCCGGCCGAGCCGTGGCCGCGCCCCCGCACCGCGCTCCCGCGCCGGGCCGAGCCCCAGAACCTGTACAACTTCCGTCAGGCGAAAGTTGTTCGAGAACCAGGCGCCCGGGACACGCAGTTGGAGCCCCGACGCGCCACAGTTCGTGCGTGGAACGGCCGCCAACGCGTCTTACGGCCGCCCTGAAGCCCCCGATTCCTCGAACAACTTCCGCCGCATGTAAGTTGTTCAAGAATCGCGCGCAGATGGGGGCGGCAGGGGCGCACCGCGCCGGCGGTCCCTTCCGCCGGCCGCGCGCCGGGCCGCTGCGGCCCCTTCCTCGCCACCACCACCGCCGCGCGAGAAGGGGGCGTTGCGCGAGGCGGATGCCACGAGCGCTACGGCGGCCGATTCCCGGAACGTGTGCCGCAATTGCCGCCCGATTGTCGATTCGCCGGCTCCGTGCTCGTCTTCCCGATGATCGAAGGTCGGCCGGCGGAAGGTCCGGCCCCAAAGCCAGAACCGGTCTCGGAGGTTCGAAATGAGATACATCCTTCTGGTCTACACGCCGGAGAGCGAGCAGGGTCGGGGCGCGGATCCGGCCGAAGCGGGCATCTCGGCGCCATTCCTCGAGTACAACGACTGGCTCGATGAGCGTCGTATTCGCGTCGCGGGCGAGCGGCTGGCGGCTTCCGGCTCCGCGACCACGGTCCGGCTCCGCGATGGCAGCCGGCTGATCACCGACGGGCCGTTCGCCGAGACGAAGGAGGTCCTGGGCGGCTACTACATCCTCGAGTGCCGGGACCTCGACGAAGCCCTCGAGGCGGCGGCTCGCTGCCCGGCCGCGATGCTAGGTTCGATCGAGGTCCGCCCGATCGTCCCGCAACCCGGCATGACCGGACCGGAGCCGGCCGCCCGAGTGCCCGGCCGCGCGACCTGACCGTGGCCGCTCGCGACCCCGCCGAGCCCAACGCCGCCGACCCAGCCGCGTCCACCGCCGCCGGCCCAGCCGCGTCCACCGCCACCGACCCCGGCGCCGCGATCGAGCGCGCCTATCGAGAGGCCTACGGCGCGGTTCTCGCGACGTCGATCAGGTTCCTGGGCGGCGATTTCGACGCCGCCGAGGAGGCTGTCGCCGAAGCCTTCGCCGCCGCCCTGGAGACGTGGCCCCGGGATGGCATCCCTGCCAACGCGGCGGCGTGGCTGACGACTGCGGCACGCAACCGGGCCCTCGACCGGATCCGGCGCGAGCGCCGGCAGGCGGACAAGCTGGACCGTCTGGGCCGGGAAACGGAAGGGGAGGTCGATTCGATGCAGATCGGGAGCGAGGACCGGCTCGAGGACGACCGCCTCCGACTCATCTTCACGTGCTGCCATCCCGCGCTGCCGCTCGACGCCCGCGTCGCCCTGACCCTGCGTACGCTCGGCGGACTTACCACGCCGGAGATCGCGCGGGCTTTTCTCGTGCCTGAGGCGACTCTGGCCCAGCGGCTCGTTCGGGCCAAACGCAAGATCCGCGAAGCTGGAATCCCGTACCGCGTTCCCACAAGCGACGAACTGCCGGCGCGCCTGGACGGCGTGCTCGCGACCCTGTACCTGGTCTTCAACGAGGGCTACCTGGCGACGTCGGGCGAGTTGTCGGTTCGACAGGAGCTGTGCGCCGAGGCGATTCGGCTTGCCTCGATTCTCGCCGGCTTGTTGCCCGCTCGATCCGAGACGCACGGCCTGCTGGCGCTCTTTCTCTTCCAGGACTCCCGCCGGGATGCTCGGCTGACGTCAGACGGCTCGATAGCTCTTCTCGAGGATCAGGACCGCGCTCTTTGGGAACGGGGCGAGATCGAGCGCGGTTTCGTGGCGCTCGATCTGGGATTCGCCGCCGCCCGGGCCGTCCCTGCAGGCCGCTACTTGCTCCAGGCGGCGATCGCCGCCGAGCACGCCCGAACCATCGACGGCGCTCGAACCGACTGGCGGGTAATTGCCACGCTCTACGCCGGCCTCGAACGGATCGACCCGAACCCGGTGGTCACGCTCAACAGGGCTGTCGCGGTCGCGCAGGCCGATGGTCCGGCAGCCGGGCTTTCACTGCTGGACGACCCGATGGTTCGAGGGCGGCTGGCCGGCTATCACCTCCTGCCGGCGGCGCGAGCCGACATGCTGCGCCGGCTCGGTCGCCTTCCGGAGGCCGTCGCCGAGTACGAACGGGCCGCGGCCCTGGCCGTCAACGACGCCGAGCGCCGGTTCCTCCAGCGCCGCCTCGCCGAAACCCGCCAATGAAACGGGCGGGGTCGCAATCCGCGACCCCGCCCGATATGGCGCGAACGAGCGCCGTCGGACTCGGATGGGCTACATCAGCCCGACGACGTGGCCCTCCGGGTCGGCGAAGAGCGCGATAGTGGTCTGGGGAGCGACTTCGGTCAGCGGCATGATCACCTTGCCGCCGAGCTTCTCGATCCTGCGGAGGGTTCCCTCCGGATCGTCGGCATGGACGTAGAAGGTGACGCGGCCCTGGCCGCCGTCCGGCGACTTGCCGATACCCGCGGTGAGCCCGCCGTCCTCGCGATGCATCCCGTAGCCGCCGGGATTGTTGGTTTCGATACCCCAGCCGAACGCCTCCGCGTAGAACTTCTGGAGCTTCTCGCCGTCGCGGCCAACGACTTCGACGTGGATCACATGAGTTGCCATTGCGTCGGTCTCCTCGCTCGAGTGCTTGATCGACGGCCGATCGAATCGACCGTCCAGCAACCCGACGACGCACGACAGTTCGAATCGACAGGGCGGAAATGCGGACCGCGACGTGAGACGGCGGACGGCTCAGGAAGCTACCGGCGCGGTGGCGCGAGCCTCCAGGAACGAGATGACCGCGGACGGCAGGGCCGGGTGCGTCAGGACGTCGTAGTGAGTCGCGCCCGGCAGGACCGCCAGGCGATGGATCGGCCGGCCGCCGCCGTCCAGGCCCGCGTCGCGGAGTCCGCCGCCCAGGAGCCGGTAGAACTCGGCGATGTGGGCCGTGCTGACAGCGTCCGCATCCGCATACGCAAGCATCACCGGCGCCCGGATCCCCGCCACGCCGTCGGACCAGTCGTAGTCGCGGGTGAGCAACTCGCCGAGCTTGGTGAACAGCGCGCCCCAATCCGTGTCGGTGTAGAGCTGGGCAAGCTGGGATTGGGGCATGTAGCGCGCAGCCTCGGGTCCCATCTGGGCCATGCCGGCGAGCACCTCGGGGTAGAAGCCGTCGCGGCGGAACGGGGTGGAAATGAGAACGAGCTTCCGAACCACTTGCGGATGCCTGATAGCGGTCTGCAGGGCCACGCCTCCGCCGAGGGAGTAGCCCATGAAGTCGGCCGAGGAGTAGCCCAGGTCCGATACCAGTGCGGCCATGTCGTCGGCCATGGTCTCGAATCGGAGCGGCCGGTCCACGTCCGCCGTCCGCCCGTGGGCCTGGAGATGGACGGCGATCAGCTGCCGCCTCGCGGCGAGGGGCTGGATCAAGGGCGCGAACATCTCGCTCGCGCCGACGCCGCCGTGCATCAGGACAAGAGGCCGCCCGCTGCCCTGGACCTCGTAGTAGAGGCGCAGCCCGTTGATCTCGGCGTAGCCGCCCGCCGGCCCGACCGGCTCCCGGTTCGACCGCTCGGACGTCATCTGGGGCTCTCGTTCGTCTGCCCGGCGCGGCCGGCCGCCCGTTCGACCGCGCGTCCGAATGGATGGAAGCCGGGTTCCTCGAGCCCCCAGCTCACGATGAAGCGCGGCCTGATGCGAACGAACTGCGGCACGAAGTTGGGAAATCGCGGGTTGACCTCGCCGCCGCCGCTCTCGTGCAGCTCGGCGTCGCCGCGGATCTCCACGGCCCGGGCTCCCTGTGGATTGGCGTCGTCCACCAGGACCGTGGCCCTGTGGTTCCTCTGGAGGTCGCGCCACTTCTTGCCCGCCGCGAAGTCCACGCCCCCGATGTCGATCGCATCCTCGGCGGGGTTGTAGCGGAAGGTGACCGGGATCACGTGGGGCTGCCCATTTGCGCCCACGGTCGCCAGGCGGCACATCGTCATGCGCTGCAGATACTCGACCTCGGTGGCGGTAAAGGCGCTCACGATCGTGCTCCGTAACGTCCGATCAACTTCAACGTCCGATCGACTTCGCGCGGCCTCGGGGGCCTCGGCCCCGACCTCTAGGGCCTGGAACCGGCGCCGGGCTGCTGGACGATCACCAGCCGGTTGCCGTCCTGGTCGCGGAAGGCAAACATCGGAATCGGGACGAGGAGAAGCTCCTCGTCTGTGTCGACGCCGCGGGCCCGCAGGTCGGCGTGCGCGGCGGCCGCGTCGTCCGTCGCGAGTCGGATCTGTGTGTCCACGCCCGCGCCGCCCGCGGGAACGCTCATCAGGGCGATCGAAGTGGTCGCGCCGGGAGGCGCAACCTCAACCCAGCGCCGCCCGGGCCCGAAGGCCGCGTCCAGCCGTTTCTCGAACCCGAGGTTCTCGACGTAGAAGCTGACGGCTCGATCCTGGTCGGTGACAGGTATGCCCACCGTCCTGACTTCACCTATCCGTGTCCTGGCGCCCGTGCCCGCCATCTCTGCCTCCGTGCGCGGCTTGCTCCGCCCGCCAGTGTCATACGGAATCGGTTGACGGAATCGAGTGGCGACTCGGAGGCCCAACGGGCGGTCCCGCACGCCGGTCGCGGCCGTCGGGTCTGCGCCCCGCCGCTACCGTGACCCGGCTCGGGCGCGGCCCCGCCCGGCCGGACCGGCCCGCGGCTCCGCCCGAACCGGGACAGCCTCGGCCGCGACCCGCCCGGGCCGGGACGGGTCCGTCAGCCCTCGCTTGCCTCTACGTCCGCCGGCACGGGTACCGGAGCGGGGCCCTGGTCCACGCCCAGGCTGGTCGGGAACCAGTTCCAGCGGCCGAGCAGGACGACCACCGACGGCACCAGGAGCGAGCGGACCAGGAACGTGTCCATCAGGACGCCCGCGGCGATGCCGTAGCCGATCTGCTGGATCTGGCCGGCACCGGGCGTGCCGCTCGTGGCGACGGCGAGGACCGCGAAGCTGCCGCCCAGGATCACCCCGGCGGTGGTCACCGTGCTGCCGGTCTTGCCGATTGCCCGGGCCACCGCCTCGCGCAGCGGCAGCCGGTGCGCCTCCTCACGGATCCGGCTCATGACCAGGATGTTGTAGTCCGAGCCGAGGGCCATCAGGAAGACGAACATCAAGAAGGGCAGGACGAAGTTGAGCCCGGCGTCGCCGCCGAACCGGACGAAGATGATGCCGGTCAGCCCGAGCGCCCCCAGGTATGAGACGACGACGCTGGCCACCAGATAGAGCGGCGCCACCGCGCTGCGCATGACCACCGCCAGCAGAATGGCGATCAGGAGCGCCACGAGCGGGATGATCCGCAGGAGGTCCGACGCGGAGATCTGGCGGATGTCGTATGAGAACTCGAGGTTGCCGAGCAAACCGGTGGCGGACGCGCCGGCGGCGGAGCCCACGCGATCGACCTCCGCGCGCAAGCCGGGGACCGTGTCGAGGGCGGCCGGGCTCGATGAGTCGGAGCCGCTGACCTCGGCCGAGTATTCGACCGTCAAGCCGTCGGGGCTGATCAGCTGGCCTTCGGCCCGGTAGGCGTTGTAGAGCTGCGCCGCTACACCCGTCGCGGCGAGCTGCGCCGGGGTGGGCACGGGCGGAAGCGCTCTGGCCGGACCCAGCGTGTTGTGGAGCTGGGTCAGCTGGGCGGTCGTGACCGGGATCCCGTTGGGATCGAGCGGCCCAACCACGCTCTTGAACTGCGGCAGCGCCGAGAGACCGGCCTGGGCGGTCTGCAGCTCCGCCAGGTTCCCCCAGACCGGCTTGTCGAACTGGAACAGGACGGCGGTGCGGACGATCGTCGACGCGGGGAAGTGGGCGTTGAGAGCGGTCTGACCGGCCGCCGAATCGGTCCCGGAAGCGCTCGGCGAGATGTCGCCGAAACCGCCTGTTCCGGTGCTCAGCAACGTGGCCGCCATGCCGCCGAACAGGACCACCCCAAGCAGAAGCGTGACCGCCGGCCGGCGCGTGGAGACGGCCGCGATGCGGTCCCAGATGCCGACCCGCTCAATCTCGCGGTGCTTGATGTCGCTCGGCCAGAAGACCGCCCGGCCAAAGATGGCCAGGAGTGCCGGCAGCAGCGTGAGCCCGGCGAGCAGCATCAGGGCAATGCCGATGGCCAGCGACGGCCCCATGCTCTGGTACAGGCCGAACTGGGCGAGGGCCACGCTGGACAGCGCGGCGATGACCGTCAGGGCGGAGAAAGTGATCGACTCGCCCACCCGGGTCACGGCCTGGACGACCGCCTCGGAGCCGGAGAGGCCGCGGCGAAGCTCCTCGCGGACCCGGAAGACCAGGAACACGCCGTAGTCGGTTCCCGCGCCCAGGATCAGCACGATGAGCATGAACTCGGTGATCGACGAAACCTGTATGCCGGCGCTGGCGGCCTGGGCGATCACCGGTCCGGCGAGCACGAGCACGATCGCGGCGGGTATGAGGGTCACGAGCGGCGCCAGCAACGCCCGATAGGCGAGCAGAAGCAGCAGCACGATGAACAGCAGCGACAGGCTCTGAGTTCGATCCTGGGACGCGCCCGAACTGTTGGCGTTGTCCACGAGGGTGGGGATCTCGCCGGTCAGATGGACCTGGAGTCCCGCCGGGGCGGCGGCCGCTGCGGCGGATCGCATCGCGTCCACGAGCGGGGCCGGGCTGGCGCCGCCGAAGTCCGCGACCTGGGCCTCGATCAGGGCCTGGCGGGCCTCGCCGTCCTGCGAGATCCCCAGGTCGATCACGTCTTTGACCGAGTTGACGCCCTTGATCCGTGTCTCCATCTGATCGATTGCGGCATTGTCGGCCGCCGTCAGTCCGCCAGGGCGGACCGCGATCAGCGTGGCCGTTCCCAGGCTGACGTCCTGGAACGGCTTGGCCATGTTGGCCGCCTGGATGCTCGGCACGTTGGCCGGCAGGAAGCCGCTCGTCGTGTCCTTGGCCACGCTCGAGAGGGATGGGAGCGTTCGGACGGCCACCACGGTCACCACGATCCAGGCGGCGACGATCAGGAAACGGAAGCGGACGCTCGCGATTCCGATCAGGGCAAAGACGCGATTCATGGTTTCCTCTGGTTCTCGAGTTGCGGGCGTCCTGCGAGCGCGGAGGGTCCGACGATGCGATGCCGCGATCCGCACGTGGGCGCCGACGGAATGGGCTGCGTGAAGCGGAACCTTCACACGGACCGGCGGGCAGCCGAAGCCGGGGCGCGGGTTGATGCGCCATACGGACCGGATTCGGGCGTGCGGCAGCCGCAACTCGGAAGGCGACTCGCAAGGGCTTCTTGACACGGCCCTGGGTTCTGCCACGATCGCCCGGGAGCTATAGATGATCGCTTCTCCCACGAGGCTCGACTCCAGGACCGCCGCGCCGCTGGCCGCGGCTGCGGCAACCGTGGCCTGTGGAACCGCCATGGGATTCGCCATCGGCGGCGGCTGGGTCTATGCCGGGCGGACCGTGGCAGTCAGCGTCCCCGCCGCAATCGCGTTCGCCCTGATGGTCAGGCTCAGACCGCAGACCGCGCTCGTCGGTCTGGTGGGCCTCGCCGTTGGGACCCTGGCGATGCTCTTCAGCACGCCGAACGTCATGCCGTTGCTCGCCGTCAGCGTCCTCGCAACCGGCTCGGCGCTGATCCTCGCCAGACGCGGCAATCCTCTCGATGCGCTCGCCGGCTTCTACGCGGCCTGGATCGCCCTGGCTCTGTTGCTGGAAGGCGGCGCCGTGCTGGGCGCCAACCTCTCGCTCTGAGCCCGCGACCCGCCGCGGCGGTTCTAGCCCTGGACGACCGCCAGGATGTTGCCCGCCGGATCCTTGAACCAGGCGATGGGCGGTCCCTGCTCGGGCCGCTCCGGCCGGACGATGCCGCGGGCGTCCTGGGGGATGCCGGGATAGCGCTCCAGCTCGATCCCGAGGGCCGTCAGCTGATCGACCGCCCGGTCGATGTCTTCAACCGGGAAGTTCAGAACCGTGTATGGCGCCGGTACGTGGTCCGGTTTGGGGTAGATGAGGACCCGACCGCCGTCGCGTAGACGCAGGGTCAGCATGCCGTTTGCCTGGGTTACATCGAGGCCGAGCTTTCGGCCGTAGAAGTCCAGGCAGGCCGGAATGTCGTTCGACGAGAAGCCGGAGAACGCGTGGCTCTCTCTGAACACTGGACTCCTCCAGGCTCCTGATGGGCGGGCGGCTCCCGCCGGATCAACGTATCCCCGGAGTCCGGGCCCCGGAGGCCGGCCATCAGCCGGACCGCATCGTGAGTCTAGCCTTTCCATGAGGCCAGGCCCCCGGCAGAATGCCGCTTCCCAAAACGGTCGGGTGAGTACAACCGGTCAGCTGCCACAACCGGTTACGTCGGTCTCGGCCACTCCCCATGCGACGGCGTATCTCCGCCGCGCCTGCCCTCGCCACGACTTCCACTCCGCCACGAGGAGATGGCATGACCTCACGCACCGCCTCGACGCCTCCGACCAACGCCACACCCGCGTCGGACCGTCCGGCCTCCTATAGACCGACCGTCGACCTGACGCCGAGGGAACGTCTCGAGATCCTGGGCGCCATCCTCCTGGCGCTCTTCCTGTTCGCCCTCGATCAAACCGTCGTCGGCACATCGCTGCCGCGAATCGTGACCGACCTGAACGGCGACAGCCTCTACACCTGGGTCGTGACCGTATACCTGCTGTCCGCCACGATCAGCGGGCCCATCTACGGCAAGCTCTCGGACCTCTTCGGCCGGCGGCCGATCGTCATCTGGGCCGTAAGCCTGTTCCTCGTGTCATCCGTGCTGTCGGGCCTCAGCCAGACGATGTGGCAGCTCATCCTCTTCCGCGGCCTTCAGGGCCTGGGCGGCGGAGCCATCTTCCCCGTGGCTCTGGCCGTCGTCGCGGACCTGTACACGCCTTCGGAGCGGGGCAAGTACCTGGGCTTGTTCGGGGCCGTGTTCGGCCTGTCGTCGCTGCTCGGGCCGGGCATAGGCGGCTTCATCACCGACAACTTCAGCTGGCACTGGATCTTCTTCGTCAACGTGCCGCTGGGCCTGATCTCGCTGGTCATCATGTTCCGGCTGCTCCCGGCCATCCGCCGGCCGGAGTCGGGCCGCAACATCGACTATCTGGGCGCCGCGGCCTTCGCCGCCGCGATCGGGCCCTTCCTCGTGGGGCTCACGAACAAGCAGACCGGCGACTGGGCTGACCCGGCCGTCGGCGGTCTGATCCTGCTCGGCCTGATCTTCGGGCTCGTCTTCATCTGGATCGAGTCGCGAGCGGCCGAGCCGATCGTCCCGCTCGGACTGTTCCGGATCCGCTCCTTCACGATCTCGGTCATGGGCATGTTCCTGGCCGCGATCGGGTTCTTCAGCGCGGCGATCTTCCTGCCTCGCTGGTTCCAGTCGGTGGCGGGCGCGAGCGCGACCGAATCTGGCTACAGCCTGCTGCCGCTCCTGGCGGCCCTCATCTTCAGTGCGATCGCGTCGGGCCAGATCGTGGCGCGGACCGGCCACTACAAGGCCCTGATGTTCGGCTCGCTCCTCCTTCTCGCCGCGGGCTTACTGCTACTCACGAACCTGCGCGCGGATACGCCGCGGCCCACGCTCTGGGTCTGGATGATCGTCGCGGGGCTCGGCATGGGCCCTTCGTTCGCGGTCTTCACCCTGATCGTCCAGAACTCGGTGGACACCGGCTGCGTCGGCGTGGCCACGGCGAGCCTGACCTTCTTCCAGCAGATCGGCGGCACGGTCGGGCTCACGATCGCGGGCACGGTCTTCGCCGGCCGCATGGCCACCGAAGTGCCCGCCCAGCTGCTCAACTCGGGCGTTCCGCGGCAGCTCGTCACTCAGTTCTCGGGCGGCTCCGGCTCCGGCGGGTCGCTCGACTTGACCGGAACGGGCAATCTGGGCCAGCTGATCCTCGCCAGCGTTCCGGTCCAGGCACGCGCGTCGGTCGCGCCGCTCGTCCCGAACATCGTGGAAGGGATCCACCAGGCCTTCTCGATCGCCCTGGCGTCCACGTTCGTCGTGGGCATAGTCGGTGCGCTCATCGCGGCGGCCGCGATGCTTTTCCTCCGCGAGGTCCCGATGCGGGCTACGTTCGGTCTGCCCGAGGGCGTCTCCGGCGACGGCGTCCCCGACGGTGGCATCCCCAACGGCGGCGTCCCCGAGCCTTCGGAACCTCTGCCGGGCGGGCTCTCTCCCGTTCCTGCGCGGACGGGACACCCGGCGTTCGAACCTGCCCTGGCCGCCGCGACCGCCCCCGACCGTGCCGGGCCGAGGCCGACCGCTCGGCGACTGCCCTGCGCCTGACCGGCCCCGGCGGTCCCGGGCAGGCGGGCGGCCCCGGCGATCCCGAGCAGGCGCGGCGCGGCAGTCTCAGTCCGCGGGACACCGTCTCGGGCTGTCCTCGCGGGTGGGCCGCGCTTCGGTACAGGCACGTTCCAAGAAGGTCCGCGACCTTTCGGTTGCGTGTCAAACCCTTGCGTGACGCTAAACGTTGAGTAACCTACTTAGCAAGCCTTTGGGCCGGCCTGCTGCGAGCCCAGGGCTTCTACCCACGCAGCTCCTGCGCGTGGGATAGGTCTATCCCCGACCCGCCGGGTGGTTCCGCGGGTAGTTCCCCGATATCGGGTGGATGGAGGATGGGGCGCATGAAGCCCAGACCCATAGCACTTCTCGCAGTCGTGGCGATCGTGGCGTCAGCATGCAGCTCTGCAGCTTCGACCCCGTCGCCGGCCGGCAATACGCCGGCTCCCGGATCTTCGGCCACGCCGGCTCCGGCGGGTAACACCACGGTCACCCTCGGCGTGGACCTGCCGCTGTCCGGCGCCGAAACGCCGAACGGCCAGCCGACCCTCAACGGCGTCCAGCTTGCCGTGGCGGAGAACCCGGTCCCGGGCTACACCATCAAGGTCGTGGCCAAAGACGATGCCCTCAACGGCGTCCATGATCCTCAGACGGGCGCCACCAACATCGGCCAGTTCGTCAACGATTCGTCCGTCTTCGGAGTGGTCGGCCCGTTCAACTCGAACGTCGCCCAGGCGGAGATCCCGGTCTCCAACGCGGCGGGCCTGCTCCAGTGCAGCCCGGCCAACACCAACCCCGGTCTGACCAAGGGTGCCGCGGCCCTGCAGCTGCGCTCAACCCATCCGGACCAGATCGCCTACGTCCGCGTGGCCACCACCGACGACATCCAGGGCCAGGCCGGCGCCGACATCGCCTACAACGTGGTCGGTGCGCGCACCGCCTACATCGTGGACGACACCGAGACCTACGGTAAGGGTCTCGCCGATCAGTTCGAAACGACCTTCAAGGCCCTGGGCGGCACGGTCGTCGGCCATGACGGCGTGGGCAAGAGCGGCCAGTCCGACTTCACGGCCCTGCTGACGGCCGCCAAGGCCAAGAACCCCCAGTTCGTCTACTTCGGCGGCGTGACCGCCACCGGCGGCGGCCTCCTGCGCAAGCAGATGGCCCAGCTCGGCATGGCCAACATCCCCTTCGGCGGCGGCGACGGCATCAGCGACGGCTCGGCCGCAACCGCCAACTCGTTCCTGAACGTGGCCGGCCCCGCCGGTGATCCCAGCACCTACATGACCGTGGCTGCGGTCTCCTTGATCCCCGACAAGGCCAAGTTCGACGCGGACTACAAGGCCAAGTACGGCTCCGAAGCGGGCGCATACAGTGCCTCCGGCTATGCCTGCACCCAGATCCTCCTCCAGGCCCTGAAGGCCGTCGGACCGGACCGCGCCAAGGTGCGCGCCTACGTGACCGGGCAGACCCCGGCCCCCACCTTCAATACCGTCCTGGGCAACATCACCTTCGATGCGAACGGCGATACCAGCCAGCACATCATCAGCGACTACAAGTTCGATCCGACGACCAAGGATTGGGCGTTCTTCGAGCAGAAGGACTTCACCAGCGGAGTGACGACCACCGCGCCTCCAGCTGCGGCCGCGCCTTCCGCCTCCTAGAGGCGAGGGCAGTCGCGACATGATCGGGGGCCGGGGAGCAATCTCCGGCCCCCCCAGCACCGTCGGGCTCTGACAGCGAACCCGACCCTGGAGACGACCTCGTGGACGCCGGGATCCTGACCCAGCAGCTGCTAAACGGCCTGACCATCGGTGCCATGTACGCGCTCATCGCGCTTGGCTACACGATGGTCTACGGCATCATCGAGCTCATCAACTTCGCCCACGGCGACGTGTTCATGGTCGGCTCATTCGTGACCCTGTGGCTCCTTTCCACCATAGGAGTCCAGAACACGGTCAACGACCCGGTGGCGCTCGTCGGGCTGCTAATCCTCATGTTCGCCTTCTCGATGGTGGTCATGGGCCTCGTCGGGGTGCTGATCGAGCGCTTCGCCTACCGGCCACTTCGAAGAGCGCCGCGCCTGGCGCCCCTCATCACCGCCATCGGTGTCAGTTTCATCCTCCAGAACATCATCCAGGTCTTGTACGGGACGGCGTATTTCAACGTCCCGCAGGTGATCGACCCGCTCGCCGGGTTTTCGTTCAAGCTCCCGAGCTTCGCGATCGGCGGTTTCGCCGTCACTTCGTCGCTCGTGACCGTCACCTGGGTCCACGTCTTCATCGTCGTCCTCGCCGTCGCCATGATGGTGGCGCTCCAGGTGTTCGTCAGGCGGACGAACCTCGGACGAGCGATGCGCTCCACGGCAATCGACCGTGAGGCGGCGCAACTCATGGGCGTGGACATCAACACCACGATCGCCCTGACCTTCTTCATCGGCTCCGCTCTCGCGGGCGCGGCCGGCGTCGCGTGGACCCTCAACTACGGTCTGACCAAGTTCGACAACGGCTTCCAGGCCGGCCTGAAGTCCTTCACCGCCGCGGTTCTGGGTGGCATCGGGAACACCACCGGCGCGGCGATCGGCGGCTTCCTGATCGCCTTCATCGAGGTCTTCAGCTCGCAGCTCGGCTACTCCAGGTGGAGCGAGGCGATCGTCTTCACCATCCTCATCCTGGTGCTGGTCTTCAAGCCGACCGGCATCCTGGGCCAGCAAGTGGCGGAACGAGCATGACTGCCGCGGCGCGCGCCTCCTGGGCTCGGTTCAGGGGTGGCCATTTCTTCGGTCGCCATCAGTCCTTCTCCGTCGTCGTGGGCATGGCGATCGTCACCGCCATCCTCCCGTTCATCGTCCTCGCGCCGCCCTTCTCGGGCTTCGGCACGCAGACGGACTTCGTGGACGGCTTCTCGCAGGCGGGCGTGTGGGTCCTGCTGGCAATCGGCCTGAACGTGGTCGTCGGCCTTGCGGGGCTGCTGGACCTGGGCTACGCGGCCTTCTTCGCCATCGGCGCCTACACCTACGCCTACGGCGCCTCGCCGTATTCGGGCAATCACGTGGCTTTCTGGGTAATGCTGCTGGTTGGGGCCGCGGTCGCGGCAATGGCCGGCCTCCTGCTCGGTGCGCCGACCCTTCGGTTGCGCGGCGACTACCTGGCCATCGTGACGCTTGGCTTCGGCGAGATCGTCCCGGTCGTCTTCACGAACTCCGACCAGTACACGAACGGCACCAACGGCATAACCGCGCTCTACCAGCCCTCGCTGATCAACCTGTCGCTGCCCATCCCCAACTTGAGCGGCATCCTGCCCAACCTGGGTCTGTTCCAGGGCAGCTATGGATTCGGCAACCCCTGGCCGTACTACATATCCGTGGCCGCGATTATCTCCGTCGTGATGATCCTGGCATATCGACTCCAGGATTCGCGGCTGGGCCGCGCCTGGATGGCGATTCGCGAGGACGAGCTCGCGGCCGCGAGCATGGGCATCAACACCGTCACCACCAAGCTGCTGGCCTTCGCCATCGGCGCCTCCACCTCCGGACTGGCGGGCGTCTACCTGAGCTCCAAGCTGTCGATCGTCTCGCCGACCCAGTTCGGGTTCACGGTCAGCTTCACCGTGCTCGCGATGGTCGTCCTGGGCGGCATGGGCAACATCTGGGGCGTGGCCGCCGGCGCGTTCGTCGTCTACGAGATCCAGAGCCAGGGCCTCAAGCAGCTCAACGTCTTCGTCGGCCAGTACTTTCCGAACGGCCTGCCCATATTCGGCCACGTGGACTTCCTGACCTACCAGTACCTGCTCTACGGCCTCGCCCTGGTCGGGATGATGCTTCTGAGACCCGAGGGCCTGTTCCCAAGCAGGCGGCGTAGACAGGAGCTCCACGACGTGGAGGACGCGGACGCGGCCAACGTGGAGCTCGTCGAGGCATGAGCGAGCAAGGAACGGCTGCCCCGGCCGTACCGGGGACTGTCGCCGCAACCGTATCGAGTGACGGCCAGGCCGCGGTCCTGCGGGCCGTGCATCTGACCAAGGCTTTCGGCGGGCTCGTGGCCGTAAAGGAGGTCGACTTCGAGGTCAAGGCCGGATCCATCACAAGCCTGATCGGGCCGAATGGAGCGGGCAAGACCACCCTCTTCAACGTCGTCGCGGGCCTGTCGGAACCGACCGACGGACATATCGAGTTTCTCGGCCGGCGGGTAGTGGCCCGCCCGGAGCGGGCCTGGCTCGAGCCGATCCTGTGGATCCTGCCGGCGGCTCTCGTCTGGCTGTTGGCCTACCTCGTGGGCACCGCCAACCCGCCCGTGAACGTGATCGAGATCCTCGTGCTCCTCGGCCTCGGCCTGCTCATCGCCACGCTGATCACCGCGGTGATTCGCCCCGGCTGGTACAACCGCCTGCTCGTGAGGCTGGGCATCTTCAAGAGCGCGCGGCCCAACGACATGGTTCAGGCCGGGATCGGCCGGACGTTTCAGAACATCCGGCTCTTCGCCAACATGACCGCCATCGAGAACGTGCTCGTCGGCATGCACGGCCAGCTCAAATCGAGCCCGCTCGACGCGGTGCTTCGGACCCCCAAGCAGAAGCGGGAGGAGCTGGATTCGGTCGCCGAGGCGCGCCGGCTGCTCCGTTACGTCGGTCTGCGGCGCGAGGACGAGCTTGCCCGAAACCTGCCCTACGGCGATCAGCGGCGCCTCGAGATCGCCCGAGCGCTGGCGACCAGGCCGAAGCTCCTGCTGCTCGACGAGCCGACCGCGGGCATGAACCCGGCGGAGACCGACCAGATGATGAAGCTGTTCAGCCGTATCCGGAGGGAGCTGAGCCTGCCGATCCTGCTCATCGAACACGACATGCGGGTGGTCATGGGCATCAGCGATACCATCACCGTCCTGGATCACGGCGAGAAGATCTCCGAAGGCACCCCGGCCGAGGTCAGGGCCGATGCTCGAGTCATCGAGGCCTACCTCGGGAAGGGCGCCATATGAACATCCCATTCGGCCCGCGATCCGCGGCCGGTCCGACCGGCGTCACGACCGCCGACGCCACCGCCGCTCTGCCCAGTGGCGTGTCCTCGGGCACGACTCCACTTCTGAAGCTCACCGAGGTCGTGGCGTCGTACGGCGCCATCCAGGCCTTGAGAGGCGTTTCGCTGGAGGTCAGGCACGGCGAGATCGTGACGATGCTGGGCAGCAACGGGGCCGGCAAATCGACGACGCTGCGAACAATCTCCGGGTTGATGCACCCGCGGTCCGGCCGGATCGAGCTCGACGGCCACGACATCACCGAGGTCCCGGCGCACAAGCTGGTCCGCCAGGGCATCGGCCACGCGCCGGAAGGACGCCACATCTTCAACCGCCTCACGGTTCTCGAGAACCTCCAGATGGGCGCCTACAGCCGGCGCGACCGTTCGGCCGTCAACGCCGATTTCGACCGTGTCTTCGGCCTCTTCCCGAGGCTGCGCGAGCGCCGCGATCAGTCGGCCGGCACGCTGTCCGGCGGCGAGCAGCAGATGCTCGCCATCGGCCGCGCCCTCATGGCCAGGCCCAAGCTCCTGCTGCTCGACGAGCCGTCGATGGGTCTCTCACCCGTTCTGGTCGAGCAGATCTTCTCGATCATCCGCGACATCAACAGCCAGGGCACCACGATCCTGCTGGTCGAGCAGAACGCCCAGATGGCACTCCAGGTGGCCAGCCGCGGCTACATCCTGCAGACCGGGCAGATCGTCCTGGCGGACAGCGCGGAGGCGCTCGCCGGCAACGAGGAGGTCAAGAAGGCCTACCTGGGCACGTAGCTCGGGCTTCGCGCGGGGCAGGCGTTCGCCGCCGGTCAGTAGATCGGGTTGCCTAACGGGACGTCCGATTCCGTCGTCAGGAAGACGACGTGGCCGGCCTCGTTGTCAACCCCCAGGACGAAGACCTCCGAGATCTCGGGGCCCATCTGCTTGGGGCCCAGGTTGACCACGGCGATCACCTGCCGGCCGACGAGGGCCTCCGGCGCGTAGCTGCGGTAAGCACCGCACGAGCGTTTCACGCCGATCTCGGCGCCGAAGTCGATGGTCAACCGGTAGGTGGGCTTGCGAGTCCGCGCGTCCTCGACCTCGAGCACCCGGCCGACTCGAATGTCGAGATCCTCGAACGAAGAGTAGGCCGCGATCTTCTTCAACCTCGATCTCCTGTGACACGGCTGGGCGCCAATACGATATCGGGCCCCACCGAGTCGCTCGCCTGGCGCGAGCCCTGACCGCCCCGGTACCGCCGCGTGAGCCGGAAGGGCTCGCGGCTCGACCACGGCCCGGCGCCGGCGTAGCGTCCGGCCAGGAGGATGGTGGTGTGACGCGCTCCCTTCGACGCCTGCTGGTCCTCGCCGCAACGACGGCGCTGGTCGCGGCGGCCTGCGGTTCGAGCGTCCTGTCGCAAAGCCCCGCGGCATCTGCCCCAGGCTCGGAGTCGGTTCTCGGGGCGTCCACCCCGGGTGAGTCGCCGTCGCCGGGCGGGTCCGCGGCAGCTCTGGCGTCGACTCCGGCCGGGTCGTCGGGCGGGTCCCCGGGCGCCGGCTGGATCGCGGCTCGTGTCGATCAACCCGTCACGATCGAGGGCTTGCCGACGAACGCCCCGGCCTTCTGCTCGCCCTGCCATCCGATAACCGGGACGTACATCCAGGCGCTCGTGCCCGCTCCCGGCGGCTTCCTGGCGCTCGGCCAGCAGCAGCCGCCGTCGCAGGCCGCGGCCTGGTTCTCCGCCGACGCGGCCAAGTGGCAGCGCCTCGACAGCCTGCCCGCGCCCCAGGGTTCCAACATCGCAGCCGCGGTGAGCGGTCCGAAAGGCGTGGTCGCCGTGGGCGGCAACGCCGGAGCGGCCGCGGTCTGGCGGATGACCCCCGGCGGAGAGTGGTCGATGAGCACTCTGGCCCGGCCGCCGGCCGGCTCCACGGAGCAGCTCTCGGCGGTCGTCGCCACCGCCACCGGCTACGTTGCCGCTGGCTTCACCGAGTCGGCCACGGCCGTCAAGACCGCGAGCTTCTGGCGGTCGAACGACGGCGCGGGCTGGAATCGCGTGCCACTGCCCGCCGCCGCGCCTCCGACCGAGGTCACGGGGCTCGCGGCTAATGGAAACACCGTGGTCGCTGTCGGCATCTCAGGCGACGAGCGCCGTGGCGCCGCGGCAGTGTGGCGCTCCACGAACGCCGGCGCGACCTGGAGCGCGGTGACGAGCCCGGCACTCGCCGCCGGCCGAATGCTCGCGGTCGCGTTCGGTGCGGGCGTCTTCGCCGCCGTCGGGGAGAACGTGGATCAGACGGCGGCGGCCGCGTGGACTTCCGCCGACGGCTCCAGCTGGAGCGTGGCGCCAGACCAGCCCGCCCTCACGAATTTCGGGCTCCAGATGGTGATGATGGCGATCGCGGTGGACGGTTCCGGCGGCTTCGTCGCCGACGGCTGGCGCTCCGATGCGGGCAACGGCTCGGCCGTCGTCTGGCGCTCGAGCGACGGGATGGCGTGGACCAGGTTCCCCCAGGATGCATCCTTCTCCGGCGCCGGGATGGCCGCGATCCTGGACCGGCCCGCCTCCCCGCGACTGCTCGCCGCGGGTACCAAAGGCTGGCCCGACACCCACGCAGCGCAGGTCTGGGTCGGCCCAGCTGAGTGAACCTGCGCAGGGGCCAAAATGCCACTCCGGCTATCCTCACGCAATGAAACGAGAAGCGGCCGGCTCCGGCGGATCGACCTCCGGCGGACCGAGCTCCGGCGGAGCGACCTCCGGCGGAGCGACGTCTCCCGAAGTCCTCCACCAGGTTGATCGAGTAACCCTCGAGGCGATCCGGGGCGCCGCCGAAATCCTCGACGGCGTCGCGGTAAGGACGCCGCTGTTGCCTTTCGGACGTCCGGAGGCAGGCGATCCTTTCGGCCGGACGCGCGCCTGGCTCAAGCCGGAGTCGCTCCAGCCGATCGGCGCTTTCAAGCTTCGCGGCGCCTACTACAACATCGCCACGCTGCCGGCCGATCGGCGCGCGGCCGGGGTGGTCGCGCACTCGAGCGGAAACCACGCCCAGGGGGTTGCCCGGGCCGCTCGACTTCTGGGCGTGCGGGCCGTGATCGTGATGCCGTCCGATGCTCCGCGGATCAAGGTGGACCGCGTTCGCGAAGACGGCGCCGAGATCGTCTTCGTGGGTCCCTCGAGCCAGGAGCGTGCCGCGCGTGCCGCCGAGCTTGCCAGGACGGAAGGTCTTTCGCTCGTCGACCCGTACGACGACGCCGCGACCATCATCGGGCAGGGGACCATCGGCCTGGAGATCGTGGAGCAGGTCGCCGCGATCGAAGCGCGAGGCGGGACCCGCGCCGGAGTCGGCGGCAGCTCGGCCACCACCAGCTCGGCCGCCGCCCCGGCCGCGACCAGCCGGCCCCTCACCGTTCTCGTCCCCGTGGGCGGCGGCGGCATCGCCAGCGGAGTGGCAGTGGCCGTCAAATCGCTCAGGCCCGACGCGCGCGTGATCGGCGTGGAGCCCGCTCTCGCCGCCGACGCTCGGGACTCGCTTGCGCACGGCGAGATCGCGACCTGGCCTGCGGAGACGGTCGGCCGGACGATCGCCGACGGCCAGCGGACAACCAGCATCGGGCGCATCCCGTTCGCGATCCTGAGCCGGCACCTCGACTCCATCGTGGCCGTGGAGGAGGACGAGATTGCTCGTGCCATGGTCCGCGCCGCCAGGGAGGTTCGGCTGGTCCTGGAACCGTCCGGGGCCACCACTCTCGCCGCCTGGCTCTTTCATGTCGGGGAGCTGCCGGCGGATGGCCGCGTGGTCTGCATCCTGAGTGGCGGAAACGTGGATCCGGCCAGATACGAAGAGCTGCTCGCGCGAGGCATCGAGGCCGGCGCGTGAGCCCGGATCCCGCAGCTCCCGGCTCTTGCGCCCCAGGATCCGCCCAAAACGTCACCTTCCTTTGATGCGATATCGTGGAGTCGCGTGATTCAATAGCCGGAGCCCGCGATGAACGGACGCTCCCGTCAGCTGTAGGAGCCGTGTCCAATCGCGGCTCGCGCCCCAGGACAGCAATGCCCGTTCGCAGCCTCGTCCCTTCGCCACGCCGCCGGCCTGCTGGCCATCCGGTGCGCCGCGGCCGTGCCGCCGCAGGACCGGCAATCCGCCGGGGCGAGTCCGCCCAGGTTCGCCCGTGAGGGGCGATCGGAGCGCGCGCTGGCAGCGCGTCATCGAAGACTCGCCGCTCGCGACGGTAATCCTTGACCGCGACCTCAACGTGGAGCTGTGGAACCAGGCCGCGGTGCGGCTTTTCGGCTGGCAGGCGGACGAGGTCGTCGGCAAGCCGAGCCTGCCCATCGTGCCGCCCGAGGCGGAGGCGGAGGCCGCCGAGATCCAGCGCCGTGTCGTGGCCGGCGAGGTGATCGAAGGCGTCGAGGGGGTCCGGATTCGCAAGGACGGTACCAGGATCGACGTCGCCGTCTATGCGGCCGCCTTCGGCGAGACTCTGGGCGGCGGAATCGCCATCCGCTTCGTGAACGTGACGGAGCGCCGCCGGGCCGAAGCTCTCGCCCGCGACGAGGCCAACCGCCAGAGCCTTCTGGCGAGCTTCCTCTCGGCCTCCGCCGAAGCTCGCGACCAGGCCGCGCTCCTGAGCCTCCTCTGCCAGCGGGTGGCGCTGGCGCTCGACGGCTCCTGCTCCATCTACCAGCTCACGCCCGACGGCCGGCGACTCGAAGTCGTCGCGCTTTCGGGCTACGAGCCGCGCCGCGTCGAGCAGCTGGAGGCCATGTTCGCCCGGCAGCCCTGGCGCCCGGACGAAGGGACGATGGGTCGAGCCATCCGGACGGGCGAGGCGGTCTTCGAGCCCTACCTGAGCGCGGAAGAAAGGGCGGCGTATCTCGCCTCCCTGCCGGAGGACCGCCGCGCGGAGATGGCGTCAATCGACCTTCGGGCGATCATCGCCGTGCCGCTCTCGGTCGAGGGCCGGCGCCTGGGGGTCCTGTCGCTGGCTCGCTACGGCGAGTCCGCGACTCCATTCACCGAGAGAGACCGGGTCTTCGCCGAGGAGCTCGCCGGCCGGGCGGACATCGCCCTGGCCCGACTCGGTCTCGCGTCACAGCGCGAGCAGGAGGCGACGCAGAGCCGCATCCTGGCCGAATTCCTGGAGGGCGTGACCGAGGCCAACGGCGACGAGAACGCCATCCTGCGGCGCCTGGCGCAATCGGCCTCGGACCAGATGGGCGACTGGTGCGTCATCAAGCTCCTGTCCGGAGACCGCCAGAGCCTCGAGGTGCGGGCCTTCTCCCGGCGAGGCTCCGACCGGATCGACGCCGATCTCGTACGGCTCGCGGACACTCGGGTGCCCTCGTACGACGCCATGGATCGTGAAGCGATCGAGCACGGTCTTTCGGTTACCGGCCCGGTCGATCCGACGGTCATCGCCAGCTCGGCGAATCCCGGCCTGGGAGAGTCCGCCGAGCACAGCTTCGCCTGGTTCCTGACGGTTCCGCTCCGCCTCGGAGGCCGGGTTGCCGGCGACATCGTTCTCCTTCGCGAATCCGGGTCGCCGCCGTACGACGATTCCGATCTACGGTTCGTCGGGGACCTCTCCCGGCGGGCGGCTCTGGCCCTGGAGCGTCATCGCCTGGAAACCGAGCTGCACCGGACCTCGGAGTTGCTGGCCACGATGCTCGACTCGTCGCCGGTCGCGATCTGGGCCGTGGACGAGGATTTGCGCGTCACGTACTGGAACCCGGCCGCGGAACGCCTGTATGGCTGGCCGGCGAGCGAGGTCCTCGGCGAGAGGCCGCCGTTCGCGCTGGCCGACGACACCCTCTCGTTCGAGGACTCCGTCGAGCAGGTCAGGCAGGGACGCACCGTCGAAGCGGAGGCTCGCCGGATCACCAGGTCCGGTGAGGCGATCGACGTCCGGCTGCTCAATGCGCCCCTCCACGACGAAGCCGGCCGGTTCCGCGGCGTGCTGGGAGTCCACGAGGACATCACCGAGCGCAAGCGCCTCGAGGCGGAGCTGATCCAGGCGCAGAAGATGGAGGTCGTGGGTCGGCTTGCCGGAGGCGTGGCGCATGATTTCAACAACATCCTGACGGCGATCATCGGTTACTCCGACATCGCCCAGTCGATGACCGCCGACCCGGAAACGAAACGCGTTCTGGACACCGTCAAGGCCGCGGCCCAGCGCGCCGCCGGCCTGACCCAGCAGCTGCTCGCCTTCTCGCGCCGCCAGATGCTCCAGCCCCGCCTCGTGGACGCGAACGACGTGGTCCTGGAGATGGAGCCGATCCTGCAGCGGCTGATCGGCGAGGACATCGACCTGGTCGCGTCGGTCACGCCCGCGGTCGGATCGGTCCTGGTGGACCGCACTCAGCTCGAGCAGGTCATCCTCAACCTGGCGGTCAATGCCCGCGACGCGATGCCGGACGGAGGCCGCCTGGTCCTGCGCACGGAGGCGGTCAACTTCGCCGCCGACCATCCGCACCTGGAGATGGCGCCCGGCGACTACGTGGTCATGTCAGTCACGGACACCGGCGTCGGAATGGACGAAGAAACGAAGTCGCACATATTCGAGCCGTTCTTCACCACCAAGGAAGTGGGCAAGGGGACAGGGCTTGGTCTCGCGACGACCTACGGCATCATCCGCCAGTCCGGCGGGTACGTATGGGTCTACTCGGAGGAGGGTCGCGGCACCACGTTCAAGCTGTACTTCCCGCGAGCGGGCGGAGAGGAGCTCCCCGCGATCCCGAGCCTGCCCGCGTCGAGCCCGCGCCGGGGCGGCCGGGTCCTGCTGGTCGAAGACGAGCCAACGCTGCGCGAACTGGGCCTGGCCGTTCTGAGCCGGAGTGGCTTCGACGTAATCGCGGCCCGGGATCCGGCGGCGGCGCTGCGACTGGCCGATGGCGCGGGGCACCTGGACCTGCTGGTCACCGACGTGGTGATGCCGGGCAGCACTGGGATCGAGCTTGCCCGCCGGCTCCGCGAGACGAGGCCGGAACTGCCGGTGCTGTTCATGTCGGGCTACGCGGAGGACGTGGCGGGCGTCGCCGGCTCGACGTCGCGCCGGTTCCTGGCGAAGCCGTTCACTCCGGAGGCGCTCCTGCGGGCGGT
>VFSW01001127.1_pt1 | contig 40169 bp, 50 predicted proteins | sample 5358111 | NCBI WGS metagenome assembly VFSW01 (sample SAMN11554181, study PRJNA540505) | mine drainage metagenome | isolation source: sediment from site ElyBrook_90M | place: USA: Ely Copper Mine, Vershire, VT | collected 2017
CGACTCCCATGGTCTTGCCTATTGGGCCCCCGCCCACCAAACCGCCGCCCCCCCCCCCGGGGGGGGGCGCCTTTTGTGGCCGAGCCTATTTCCCGTGCTTTATCGCCAGCATGGCGCGCTTAGCAGCACGTCGCTTCGCGGTCTTGGGGGTTCGTTTTGGGTTGTTCTTTGAACTTACCCCGTGATTATTCTTTACCATGTAGACCACTCTACCACAGGGGAGGTATACAAAAAAACGTTCGCCGCGTAAAGGAGCGCAGCGAACGGATTTGATTCAGAAACTGTAGATGAACTGGAAGAACGGGTTAAGGTTGGGATGGTTCGTGGGTTTTGGGCCCATTCTTGGGTGTTGGACCAGTCTGCCGTCTCGCTCAATCACAAGAAAGGAGCGACTGTCGCGCGCGCCGTACTGAGTAAAGCGTACGCCCATCACGGTAGTCAAACGAGCATTCACGGGCGTGCTAACCCCTGCCTCGCCATACCACACGTTCTTGTGGGGCACGGCGGTTGTGGAGTTCACATTGTGGACGAGCACGCCGTCCACATAGAACCGAGAATCGCGAGCAAATGGTCCTTCGACCCGAAGCCCACCCTCGCCCCAGTACAGGGGGTTGTTATGGGCCACCGGTATGTCCTTCACGAGGCGGAGGGAGGGTGTCACTTTCCACGTACCACGGGTGATGGGACGGGCGAGCAGTACCGTAAGCTCGACATAATCATCTCGACTCACTCCGACGCCCTGGCCCATATCAAGTCCGAGGTAGGTGGCGGAGACTTCGTACGTGAAGTCTCCGAGCGGCGTAGGGGTGAGGTTGTGGTAGGTGAGGCCCACGCGTTGCTCATCTGCGAGACCACGATGGCCGTAGGTGCTATTGGTTGAAAGCTCGGAGGTACCTTGCCAGTGCGCGGTAATGTGCCCACAGGTAAGCGCTACCTTGAGCTGCACGACGGGTGCTCCTGGAGCCACATCGATGCCGTAGTGTGGGTATACATACCCACGCTCGAACCCTGTGGACATGGTCCCTGAACAGGGAGTATCACGTGTCTCTCCATGTGCGAGGGCAGGACAGATAAGGGCGAGCAGCACTAGCATGACTGGCACCATGGTTTTTTCTGCGTACATCTTCGGAACCCCTTATACAAGAACTGACAGGGGAGTCCTGTCACTAGCTGAGGGTTGTTATACGCCTAAACGAGAGAGTGTCAATTTTTTCACCGCACACTACATGAAAACACCCGAGAGAGGTGTTTTCATGTTGCGCACAACGGATTACTACATCACCGCACTAGTTTTTGCCACCCATAGTAGTCCATTGCTGAACCCTGCCTTTAAATTGATTCCAGTCTGCCTCTGCCCAATCTTTAGCTGCGTCGACTTCTGTTCCAAAGTCCTCAAGAATCTTATGGTTTTTCATTTTTTCCTCCGCACCCATTTTTTCCATCTTTGCCATTTCTTCTTTCTTTACTCCCTCCCACCACTGCGCATGCTCTGATGCTTCCTTAACCTGTGATTCTTGGGTGTCCATAATTATGTTTGTGTGACTAGCAATATAGTGAGTATAGGGATTGCATCTAAAGACGCAGTGAAGAGTGAGTACTGCTTGCACAGCCCGTGATGAGCCTGGACTTCGTACTGATGAAAAAGAACCGCTATGCAGCGGTTCTCAAGTGTTCCCGTATTTTCATCCACAACTTCCCGAGGTGGTTGGCTCCCTTCCAGTAAGGACCGCGTCCCCAGAAGTTGTCTGTGTGCGAATCTTCAATCAGCTCATCGTCACGACTTCTAAGAAGTCGCTCCTTGACGTACGCGTGCTGCTCGACCTTCTGCCAGAGAATCTCTTCCATGACCGCGAGCTTGGTTGCCTCGTTCCAGTCAAGACGTACTCGGTCGCTGTATTCATGAGCCACCCTTTTGGCGTCATGGGCGGAACGAGCCTCCCGAATGAGAGTCACAATCTCCGGGTCAGTGAATTTTGCGGCCTGGTAGGCGTGTTCAGCAGTGGGCCACAGATGTCCCCTCCACTCCACTGCAAAGGAAGAGAAGTTGGAAAAGATATACCAGGGGCCGTCGTAAAAAAGAACTTTCGTCACGAGAACCTCCTCGGATTGGATACGTGCTGGTTCCAGTCTTCCACTTCAGGGGTTTTTGGTAAAGCTGTGCGCTTGTTCGGTTCCGCTGGGTGGAGCCTGCCTGCCCAGTACCAATATCCTTTGGTGCTGGGTTCGACCATTGTATAAAAAGAAGCCGCCCGGAACGCAGCGGAGACACTCCGGGCGCTTCGGCAGCTAGATGTTTAATCGGAATAAAGGTGTCAGAATAAAGGTGTCAGCCACCTTTATTCTTCATTGAAGAAACCACTTGCAGTGCTTGCTAAGAGGGCTCAAGAGAAGATTGATGCCGAAAAGATTTTTTGACCTCAATAAAACCAAGGTACATAAACGAAAAGAAGACTCTTTCGAGTCCCTTTGTCCTGCCTTGCTCCGCGGGTAGGATACTCGACCTACGGTCGCTATCTACTCTGCGGATTTTGCTCTCTGAATCACAAAATGCTCGCATGAGTTTCTTCGAACCTACCCGTGAGCGTCCCACGCTCACTCCAGTAGCTTGTAACGCAAAATCGCCCTAGAGGGCGATTTCACTAACAAGCTCCGCACCTGGGACGAAGTTCGGTTAGCCATAATCAACGGAAAACCTCGGTTCTTATCCTGATTTATCCCAGACCTATTTATTGCAAAAGTGTCAATAGGTGGTAGTTTATGCCTATGAGTGAGCAAAATACTCCTAGCTCCGCGCGAGCGTATCTTCCCACCAAGTATGGGGAATTTGACGTTATCGTCTGGCCAGGCGAACAAGGCCAGGAACCCGTAGCTCTTGTTACCCGCCACTTTGATGCCACCAAGCCAGCTCTCGTACGCATTCATAGCGAATGCCTTACAGGAGATGTCTTCGGAAGTCTTCGCTGCGACTGCAACGCACAGAAGGAGGAAGCATTGAAACAAATAGCTGAATATGGCAACGGTGCATTTATATACTTACGCCAAGAAGGACGCGGCATGGGTTTATTCGACAAGATACGCTCCTATAAGCTTCAAGAAGAAGGTGTTGATACTCACCAGGCAAGTATCACGTTAGGACATGCACCAGACGCGCGTGAGTATTCTTGGGCATTGAAAATCCTTCGAGAGCTTGGGGTCACCAAGATAAAACTTCTTACAAACAACCCCGCAAAATTCTCGGAGGTATTTGAAGACGGCATCGAAGTTGAGCGCGTACCTCTCGTCATTGAGCCGAATAAGCACAATAGCTGGTACTACGACATTAAGCGTAAGAAGTTTAAGCACACGTTCGGGGAGCAGGAGGCATATCACTTCTATGGCATAACGTATAACGACCCTCGCACCGACCTGGAACCTCTGTTCGCTTTTGTTCGTGAGCAGACCCTGCACCCGCTCTTAAAAATCCACGTTGGTCTTTATATTGACCATGACACTCTCTCCAAGGAAGAGGTAAGGAATGAAATCCATTCAGCCCTACAATCTGTAGTGAAGGAACCAAACCTCATTCCCGTGCTTCATTACAGTTCCGTAGGTTCGCCAGACCTCCTCGCAGACCTTAAAGCGATAGTAGAGAACTTCCAAGAACTGACCCATATTCAAATTAACGACGCTTCCGAACACTATGTGAAGGCTCTTAAACACCTAGCGGGAAAGCTTACAGTCATTGCTCCTCTGTGCGACGCAAACTTTAACCTCGTCGAGAATGCAGAGTTTGTAGAACTACTTATTTCCAATTCATCCTTCGTTCTTCTCGACAACAGCAAGGGTAAAGGCCAGACAGAGCCATACTCCGCCTATGTAGAGAAAATCACGAAGTGTCTCGATAAAGGCCTAAACAATATCGCTCTCGCGGGTGGCTTTGGTGCCGATACATTGGATACCTACTTCAAGCTCAAAGATTATTTCAAACTAGATTTCTCTGTTGATGCAGAGAGCAAGCTACACAGCGAAGGTGCGCTCGATATGGATAAAGTAATCGCATATCTTTCCCGACTATGTCAGTAAACCCGAAAGAGAAGTTTATTGAAGAGACCAGGTCACTGACGCAGGCCTCCCGTGATATGAGCGAGCCACAAGCGGTCTCTATTTGTGGCCTTGAACTGACAGTATTCCCGAAGGTATTTAATCCTGGCATCTTTTTCTCTTCCTGTTGGTTCGCAAAGACGGTAAGTAACTATGTGCAGAAAACGCAGGCGCACTCGTTCTGCGAAGTAGGTTCTGGGACAGGGATAGTGAGCATCGTTGTCGCCAAGGAGAACGAGAGTATTCAAGTCACCGCCTGCGACGTAAACCCAGAAGCGGTACGCAATACAGAGGCGAACGTTGGGCAAGCTGGCCTCAAAATAGAGGTTTTGCACAGTGATGTCTTCTCAAAGGTTAACAATACTTTCGATGTAATCTTTTGGGCATTACCATTCGGATACTTGGAGAGCGGCGCGGAAATGGATTTAGTTGATACGCAGACCTTTGACCCAGGCTACCGAGCAATAGAAACTTTCTTTAAGGAAGGTGCATCGCACCTTAATCCTGGTGGCACCCTCCTATTCGGATTTAGTCCCGAAATAGGACACATGGAACTGATTACAACTTTCGCTGACCAGTACGGTTGGGATTTAAGCTTGCTGGAAGAAGAAGTAGGTACTGAAAAGAGTGATGTGAAAATGCAGGTGTTTAAGGCTAAAGTACTTAAATGAAAATAATTGGTTTCAATCTTGCAGAGACCTCATACGACCTACCTCTCGATAACGGTGGAGCTTGCCTCATCGTAGACGGGAAAGTGAAGATACTGATAAACGAGGAGCGTCTCACGAGGCTTCAGTATCAAGCTGGTTTTGCAAAGAGCATCGAGTACATCCTCACGAACAGCCACCTCTCTTTGGGCGATATTGACCTGTTCGTTGCAAGTTCTTGTCTCGAAGTAATGCAACATCCCGAGGACGTGCAGCGACAACTCACCGAATATGGATTTGAAGTACCACTTGAGAAGATACGCGTTTGCGACCACCATACGGCGCACGCGTACACCGCTTTCTACCCCTCACCCTTCGAGAAATCGGTAGTGATGGTAATGGACGGAGACGGCAACGTACTTGCTGATGAAATGGCAGAGGGAACACAGAGCGCAGAAGCGTACTGGCATAACAAGACCGAGCATAATAGCTACTATCTCGGCGAAGGCAATGAACTAACTCTTATCGAGCGCGACGAGGTTGAAGCTGGTGAAAATGGCTTCGGCGGTGCATATCGCTACTTCACTTATTTCTGCGGTTTTCCTGGCTACAAGTATGCGGGAAAGCTAATGGGGCTTGCTGCTTACGGCGCAGGCCGAAATCGTTATAAAGACGTGCGCGTGTTCGAGCTTCTTGAAAACGGAGGTGTGAAATGCCTCCTGCCCGATACAGACCGCCTCAACTCGGCTCAAGTGGTTGAGGATTGGTTGGCTTCTCAAGGCGTAAGCGTGAAAGCACGCCAGCCCGACGAGCCGATTAACGAGGACATAGAAGATATTGCGTGGCTTATCCAGCGTGAACTCAATGACGCTCTTTTGCACAAAGCAAAGTACCTCATCGAGAAGACGGGAATAAGGAACCTGTGTATTGCAGGTGGTGTTGGCCTGAACGCCGTCTCCAATAAGTTCTTACTCGACTTCGCTGGCTTGGGTGGTCTTTACATACAACCTGCTGCAAGCGATAGCGGGCAGTGTTTAGGAGACGCATATTTCGGGTTGCATCAGTTTGATACCCCACACCTGAAGCGCGAACCTCTCTCCGTCTATCTTGGGAAGGAATATACCGACAGTGAAATCCTCGCTGCACTTGAAGCATCGCAGCTCACATTCCAAAAGCTCGACTTTGCTGAACTTGCGAAGAAAGCCGCGCAAAAGGTAGCAGACGGAAATATCGTTGCTTGGTTCCAAGGACGGTCAGAAATTGGCCCCCGCGCCCTTGGGAATAGAAGCATCGTTGCTGACCCGAGAAAAACAGAGATGAAAGATATTCTCAATGAGAAAGTAAAGCACCGTGAGAGTTTCCGCCCGTTCGCTCCAAGCGTATTAGCTGACGACGCGCAGGACTGGTTCGACTTGAACGTTGCTGCGCCTTATATGATTTTGAACGCACAGGTAAAGAGGCCAGAAAAGATACCAGCCGCAACGCACGCTGACGGTAGCGCCCGTATTCAAACCGTCAGGAAGGAAGACAATGCTCGCTATCACGCTCTCATTTCGGCGTTCAAAGAACTTACGGCAGTACCTGTGCTGCTCAACACCTCATTCAATGACAATGAAGCTATCGTAGAGACACCGCAAGACGCAATTAACACGTTCCTCAAGACGGGTATAGACGTTCTCTGTCTTGGCGATTACTGGGTTGAAAAAAGTTAGGAGCGCGAGAGTGCGAAGACGATGAAATCAGGTGAATACTCTGTCCCGAGGGTATCGCTCTCTTTCGTTTCCAAGACTGTTAGTCCGTACTTCTTGAAAAGCTCCAAGTAATACTCAAGTGGGCGGTGAAAGTCGTGGAAGCGTATGCCGTTCTCCTTAATCACTTTCTCGTACTGAAACTCGTCGGAATACAGCGCACCTTCGGGCGCTATACGCTCACTCACCAAGCTATCGGGCAGGTAGTCGTATTTCGGATGGCAGAAGCTGATTATCAAAACGCCATCTTCCTTTGCCAGTGAAAGGATATTTGAGAGCATCTTTTCTTGAGCTGCACTCTCCAAGATGCACAAGACCAGATTGGAAACTACTACGTCATACTTCGCGGCCAGTTTGGGGAGCTGCTGCTCGAACTCACCCTTGAGCAAAAAGGTAGGGGTCGAGAACTCGCTTCTTGCTCGTGCGACCATTTCATCAGCTTCATCGAATGCCGCAACCCTGAACCCCGAGGACTGCATCAGGTTCGCAAACTCTCCCCAGCCGCACCCGTAATCGAAAAGGTCTTTCCCTTTGGCATATTTCTGCACCAGCTCGGCCACTACGGGATTAAGAACTTGATTTTTGGTTGCTTGAATTGCAGGTGCGCTATCTGCTATCTGTCTCCATTCATTGGTCATATTGCTAGACTATAAATCATATTCTGCCTCCTCCTCTGGCTGCTTCCTTGAAGAACCCATAGGAGGCAGGGGCTTGTCTTTTACCTTTGGGAATTTCTTTGGATAGAACTTTGTGCGAAGCTTCTCATGCTTTTCGTACACATGGTGCGTCCTACCCCACCTTTCCTCTGACCGCAACATGGTCTCACCATACTCAAACCATGAGCCGCTACTCGCATCAACGAAGATGTGCGGGTACTTCGCGTAAGGGTCTCCGAGATTATCTATCTCAATAATCCTGTCGTACGGAATGATTGCTTCGGTCTCAAAGTATGCACGGTTCTGCGGTTCGAGCTTTTCCTGTTGGAACATGTGACCGCGATAATTAGGATTGTCGTCGTCCTTCTCGGGGTTATTCCAATGGTCGTCATGAACAAGCGCGAGGTTAATCTCACTGCTGAAATCCCACTTCGTTATCTCGTTCGTTTGAGGGTCAGTTTCCCTAAACGCGTAATACTTTCGCGTTAGGAGCCTAATGCCGTCATGCGAGTGACCGACAAAATGATACATTTTCCAGCGCGGTTTTTTGCGGAAAGCATCTACTTTTTCCTTCTTTATGAAGGGATAGTCCTTTGCGTTTACGTCCCTGACCAAGACCGTTGTATAGCTCCTTTCACCTATGGCTCCAAGATGCCTTACGGTCTTTCTCTTGGTTGTGAGCAGAGAGGTTACCTCTGCTTTGGCAGACCGTTTTCGTATTACGAGGGAGATGCCGAAATATGCGAAAAGCAGGTGGTCGTTCTTTGGCTGCATGAGCATGTCTTCCAAGTCTGCTCGACCCCACAGATAGAACTCTTGCACGCCCTTATCGCGCAGCTTCTGTTGAAATACGTCCCGTGTTTGCTTTGAAAATTCGCATGGTGCAGCAAAGACCACGCCGTATGGAATATCAGCTCCTGCGGGTATCATCTCGCCAAGATATTTCTCTATCTTCGCAGGGGTAATTGTTTTCTCGCGTTTGCACTGTATCTGCCAAAGACGGTCACTCAATACCACCTCATCACGCTCTTTCATCCCGTCTTCTTCCTCCTGCTCGGAAACTTCGCTATCTACAATCTCAAAGCCTCGTGCGTCATAGCCGTCGTCCGCCCCAAGCCTTCCCGTAGGCTCAAGGGAACGCCAATTACGGAAGTCATACGCGAGCTGACGTACCAAGTCCTCGAAGCGATGTGGTTCGAGGTCGTTAAACGGCAGAGGGTTAAGAGTGCGCGTTGTTCTGTTCATTTGCTCCATTTTCTCACTTCCTCGACTTTTAGCATAGTCTGTCAAGCTACGATGATATAATTGACCTATGACGCGGTCATATCCATTCCAAGACCCAGCAGTACGCGAGAAAGCCTCCCAGAAGGCTCGTACCGCCACGCGCCCAAAGACATACTACTCGAAGTCAAAACGCGTGCAGGAGGCCAAACAGGAGCTTATACGGCAGGAGTTACTCAAAGACGGGTTCTTGCAACAGGTCGGTTCGGCACTCCCAAAGATAAACGCTGCTCTCATCAAGAGCGCGTCCGACCCGAAACGTGGTGCCAGTGACAGAAAAACTGCTTACACAATTCTCGGCCTACTGAAAAAAGATGCTGACGAGCCACAACAAACAATGGGTCAATTATTGGCTGACCTCTACGAACAAAGCGAGAAACATAATGCTGCATCAGCACTTCCGAAGCAGAGCTACGACGAATTCTTTTCGATTTAAAGGAAATTACTGGGAAATTTGTGCGATAGCAACCATAAGGTCTAATACAAGCGCAATGACCGCAGCAATTTCCCACTTATGTTCGCTTTTGCGCTTAAAGAGCCAGACAAAAGGCCACACAACAAGGGTAATCAAGCCTCCACCGATTGCCATTCCGATACCCTGAAAGAAATGGTCGTAAGTATCTCCTGATGATTTGCTTCCCAAACTCATTAGAACGATAAGCGCACTTAACACGCCAAGAGCGATAATATATTTCTTATTAGATTTCTTTTGTTCCATACGAGCGATTAAGTTATTGCCACCCGTAATACGGGCTGTAATCGTCGTGAGGGTGCCTATTCTCTTCGTAGGAAGCATTTGGGTGCAAGCCGAGCAAATTACCTAGTCCTGCGAGCGCGAAGCACACCAAAGTTCCCGCAGTCCAAATAGTAATAAGGACGAGGATTAGTTTGAGCCGCTCTTTATTTTTAGGGTTAGAAAAAAGCATAGGCACCTCCATGACGGGTGCTGGCAATAACCGAATGGACTGGCCACTGATTACGCTTCCCGCATGAAGATGCCCATGCTTTGCACAATCAGTAGCCAGCCTGTTAGGGCGTGGATAGTCCAAGTATTCAATTACTGCCAGCCTTGAAATAATAGCAGGCATTCGTGAGGAGTGGTATAATACAGGGGTCAGCAATGACGGGCGTGCAATGTAGCCCACCGAATTGGACACCGTCCAGTTCCATTCAAATACATAGAATAAATATATAAATTCTGGTGCGCCGAGGGCTTTACTCGACCACCCGCAGATATGTCTTATTTATTCTAGGTATTTGCACGGAACCCCGAATGAATAAGGCGACTTTAACAGGTCGTCTTTTTTCGTTTGCCCAATGGGTCAATCTCCATTTACAGAAGAAATACTTGCCGAAGATTTGGACAGCCTAGCTGGCTTTTTCGACATGCTCGCAAAGTACGACTTCGAAGACGAAAAGAAGAGTAAGTCGGAGGTCAATTCTAGCCCCCTGGTTTCAGCTCCTAGGGGGTTGGAATTGGAACCTGACTTGCAGCAATAACTCGGTTAAAGAGCTGATATGAAAAAAGAGCTGAAATCAAAAACAAAAAACAAGTCAGGAGGCTGGTTTAAGACTGATAATCGCTTCGTTGAAGAGGCAATGCAGCACCTTTCTCCTGCCGCTATTTCCATTTACATAGTATTGCGGAGATATAGGAACGAGGGCAATTACGCTTGGCCAAGTATGCAGAAGATTGCAGAGAAATTGGGTGTTCGCTTGAAGACCGTTCAAAGAAATATAGGGCAGCTTGAAAAGTACGGTCTCATAGAAAGAGAAAAAAGGATTAGACAAAGAAGTGGTCAATGGGCGAACTATCGATACTACTTACTGGAACCAGAACGCTGGGTTCTCCCAACCATAGGACAAAATGAGCCGCAACCACAGGACATTTTTGACCCGTAACGTGGTCAGAATTGTCCTACTAAGAAGACCTAAGGAAAAAGACTTAGTAATTAAAAAGATTAGCCGTTGCGACGGCCTGTTAAAATAATAGAAGCAAAATTATGGAAACCCAAAACCAGAGTGCAATCTACTGTCGAGTATCTTCAAAGGAGCAGGAAGAGACTGGCTATTCGCTTCCTTCACAGGAGAAGCTCCTTTCAGAATATGCAGAAAGAAAAGAGTTTGTAATAGCTAAGATATTCTCTGTCGCTGAGAGTGCTAGTGGCTCAAAGCAACGAGTGGTCTTCGGTGAGCTTATGGAATTCCTGGTCAAGAAAGGTGTTAAGAACCTTATTGTTGAGAAGGTAGACCGAATAACCAGAAACCTTCGAGACGCAGTTATCATCAACGACTGGCTGGAAGCAGACCCAGAAAGGAAAATACACTTCGTAAAGCAAAGCCTTATCATTCATAAGAACGCAAAGTCTGACGAGAAGTTTCGGTGGGACATTGAGATTGTTCTTGCGAAGAAGTACCTAGCAAACTTGTCAGAAGAAGTTAAGAAGGGGCAGGCAGAGAAAATCTCCCAAGGCTGGCTTCCGACCAAGCCGCCCCTCGGCTATAAAACGATTGGCGATAAGGGACACAAAATCCATATCGTTGATACAGACTTTGCGCCTTTTATTATTAAAGCTTTCGAGCTTTATGCTAGCGGCAATTACTCAATGGAAAAATTGAGGACGCAGCTACATCAAGAGGGCTTCCGAACTAGGGCGGGTAATAAGCTACCTAAAAGCCGTATCGAAGCTCTGCTTAATGACCCGTTTTATTACGGGGCAATGAAATGGAATGACATTCTCTACACGAGTGGCAAACATGAGGCGATAGTTAGTAGAGAGCTTTTTGATAAGGCGCAAGAAGTGAGAACGAGAAAACTGGCACCTAAATACAGTAAGCATCAATTCCAGTTTAAGAAGATGATGCGTTGTGGTGAGTGCGAGGGTCAGATAACTGCCGAGATACAAAAAGGTATTGTTTATTACCACTGCAATCATTACAAAGAGTGTACTCAGAAGGCCTATACACCCGAAGATATTGTTGAGCAGCAGTTGTTCGGTGTATTTGATTTCTTCAAGAACATAACTCCCGACGAGGCAAAGAAGATTAAGGAAATTATTCAAAGAAACCATATTCAAGAAACAGAATACAAAGAAACAACTTTGAGGTCGCTTAATGCTCGCTATGTACAGCTACAAAGCCGCTTGGATATTCTCTACAATGACCGTCTCGACCAGAAAATCAGTAACGAGTTCTGGGAAAAGAAGCAGACTGAAATCAACACAGAGCAGGCAGATATTCAAACGCAGATAACGCGCGTTAAAAGTCAGGAGACTAAATACTTTGAGATTTGGCTTAACATCCTAGACCTTGCTTATAGAGCCAAGGAAATCTACCTCAAACGGTCACCAGAGGAGCGAAGAATGCTCCTGTCGCATATCTTCACGAACCTAGTTCTTACCGATAAGAAAGTCACTCACAAGCTTAAAAAGCCTATTGAGGTGCTTTCGAAACGGGTTCAAGAGAAGCTGGACGCAGAAAACACTTTCGAACTGGCAAAAGGTGGCTCAAATAAAAGACAAAAAGGCTCTTCCGAGCCTCTCTGTCCTAGCTTGCTCCGCGGGTAGGATACTCGACCTACGGTCGCTATCTACTCTGCGGATTTTGCTCTCTGAATCACAAAATGCTCGCATGAGTTTCTTCGAACCTACCCGTGAGCGTCCCACGCTCACTCCAGTAGCTTGTAACGCAAAATCGCCCTAGAGGGCGATTTCACTAACAAGCTCCGCGGGTAGGATTCGAACCTACGACCAAGTCGTTAACAGCGACCTGCTCTACCACTGAGCTACCGCGGAATATATTTTATGCAGCTGCTTCTACCAGAGCAACCGCGGAATATCTACGCACATGCCTCATGTGAGGACTTTCGTATTCTAGCTGAAACCGTGGAATCGGCAACGGGTATACTAGACCGATATGATTACCCTCTACATCAATCCTGCGTGCCCCTTTTGTCGCAAGACGGTTGAGGTAGCTAAGGAACTCGGCGCGCCACTTACCCTCAAAGACGTGCACGACGAGGGAGTAGCAGACGAGCTCGTTGCGCTTGGCGGCAAGAAACAAATGCCGTACATGGTGGACGACGAGACCGGTGTATCTATGTACGAGTCGAACGATATCGTGAGCTATCTTCATGAAAAATTCGATACAAAGCGGTAGGGTACACTAGGTAGTGAGCTAATTTTCGACCCATGCACATACAATTTAAAGGAACGAATTACGACTTGGCGGACGATATGACGGGCCTTACTGAGCGTAAGCTCCACACTCTCAAGAAGTTCTTGGGTAAGCCTGAAAAACCGGCACAGGCATATGTGGACCTCGGTATGCTCGCAGAAGCTCACGAGAATGGGGATGCGTGGTACGCAGAGACGAATATGGAGGTGGACGGTGCGCGTTTTCATGCCACCGCAGAAGCAAAAACCTTGCGTAACGCCATTGAAAAAATGACGAAGGAACTCGGTACTGAATTACGTAGTGCTAAAAAGAAGCGCGAGACTGCGCAGCGTAAAGCGGGTGGGCGTTTTAAGGAATTCCTGCGTTTTGGGCGTTAAGGCGTAACGGGTCGGGCATCAAAGCGAAGTGCAGCATAATCCATCTCCTTCTTACCTTCAGGGACGACGCGAAACGGAAGAAAACGAGCGTGGTGATAGGTCGCGGACTTTATTTTTACGCGAAATTTCTTTCCCTCCTTCATCATATAGAAATAGGTACCCGGAGATTCAGCGAATGCTCGGTATTTGTTCCAATTCACGGTATCATTCCCTGGAAAATCCAGCTCTCCTTCCTCCTTGGCAATCTTTCCGCAGCGCGTTGCCTTGCTTGCGTCTTGCGGCGTAAAGACTGCGGTGCCTGCGATAAACGAAGGAAGGGATTGGACTAAAAGATCGGCACCTTCCTGTATCAGGCGGGGACGAAGCTCTCGGGTCGTTTCTTCGATGCCTATAGGCACCTCGCGCGTGGCCATCACATCTCCTGCATCCAGCTGCTTCACCATTTTTTGTATGGACACGCCGGTCATGGTCTCTCCCGCAAGAAGTGCCGTTTCAACGGGGGACGCACCACGGTATTTTGGAAGAAGCGAGTAGTGAATATTGAGAATGCCCTTAGGAAAGGCATGTATGAGCATCTGGGGAAGTATTTTTCCATAGGCGACCACGATGGCGTATTCACCCCCATACTCAGAAATATTTGCAACCACTTCCTTGGTAATCGCGTCTGGGTTCATGAGGGGAATATCGTGCTCTATCGCCCAGGCCTTGGTGGGCGAGGGCGTATAGTGCATGCCACGGCCTTGCCGCGCGTCGGGCGAGGTGACGACGAGCGCAGGTACGTACCCCGCTATAACCAGCGCGTCGAGCGTATCGCGCGCGACGTACGGTGTTCCAAAAAAAACGAATCTAGGCGTGCTCGGAGTCATGAAGTAGTTCGTCCTTCGCAAGCTCATGGAGTTCCTGCGCGTGGTCAATAAAAAGTATGCCGTCGAGATGGTCTATTTCGTGCTGGAAAGCTTGGGCGAGAATGCCACCTCCACCGCGTGTAAACCACACTCCGCGTTCGTCTTGCGCACGTACGGTGGCTCGCTCGTACCGGTGGGTGGTGCCGTAGATGCCGCGCACGGATAAGCATCCCTCCTGCACAGCATCTTGTCTGCGTGAGCTTTTTATAATCTCTGGGTTGATAAACACTCCCAGGTCAGGTGTGGTGTCTGGAACATCCGACGTGTGCTCCTCTATGCGGTCGTAGCGAACAATGAATATACGCGTAGAAAACCCCACCTGCGGTGCCGCAAGGGCGACGCCATCCTTTTGTGCATCGAGCACCTCGGTCATGGCTGTGAGTGTTGCGGTAAGCGCAGCCGTGCCAAAGGAAGTCTCGGGTAGGGGAGCAGCTATCGAGCGTAGGACTGAGTCACCGTCTTGGCGAATGGGAAGCATGGATAGCAAAACTATACCTTATGACCTATGACCTCGCGACAAAATAAAAACCGCACCATACGGTGCGGGGAGGGCGGATACGCCGCCAGCGTGGTCTCTCGGGGGGATTGAGAGAACGACGCCGGCGGCGGCGCACGCAGGACGGGAGGCCTGCGTGCGTGGCTCTTGAGAGAGCCAACGGTGAATTTCGTAAAGAGCGGAATCGTCGATGCTGGGCACGGTTCGTGCGAAGGCGGCTTGCCCGGCCAAAGGTTGTGACGCCCTCAAGCGTACATAAACCTCATCCAGCATCGACGTCCAGGGTGGTTCGTGGCAGGGATTGTGTACCAACGAACGCCTGTGGCCTTTATACCACAATGGCATCTAAGGTCAATCAAAATGGCTGCGGAGCTCCCGTATGTTCGTGCTTCTTTGGGTCTATTTCCCACCAGAATTTTTTACTGAAATTCTTTGCGCTGCTACACACGCTCTTAAGATGGTAGAGGTCATCGGTTGGAATTCCTTCGAGGATTTTTCCCATGCGACTCATGGTGAGAAAGGGAAGGCCATCGCGTGCACGGGTGTAGTTCAGATGCCGCTGAAAGAATCGCATGAGTTCACCGCGCTGGGTCTTTTTTGACTTTTTTTGCGTGGCGAGGTCTTTGGGTAAGTAGTCACCAATGGGTCTCATGCTTGCATTGTAGCTTCATACAGAGGAGCGGCAAAACAGAGCGTCCAATTGTCATTCAAAATTACAAGGTTGAACCTTGTAGAGAACGAAGCTTATAATACAGGGTCCCACAAGGAGGGCACCCCACCCTCAAATTTGCTCTATTTGGGCGCCGATGGAGCGCAGACGCTCGGCCAGCGCCTCATACCCACGGTTCACGATGTAGACGTTTCGCAGCAGCGAAATCCCGCGCGCCGCGAGCATGGCAATGATAAGTATGGAGGCGGGTCGGAGCGCCGGAGGGGCAACAATTTCAGCGGCACGTAGTGTCTTCGGGCCGGTGATTTGAATACGGTGCGGGTCGAGTAGTAGCGTGGAGGCTCCGAGATTGTCGAGCTCCGTATAGTAGATGGCGCGCTTCTCGAATACCCAGTCATTAATGAGGGTGTCTCCAGCAGCTTGGGTGGCGATGACGGCAAAGAACGGAAGATTATCAATATTGAGTCCCGGATACGGGCGTGGGTGAATGCGTTCAGGGAAGGCAATGAGTTCTGACGATTTGATATGAATATCAGCAAGCCTGGTGATGCCATTTTCAGAAACGCCCACATCGGTCACGGAAAAAATAAGTCCCATTTTTTCGAGTATGGAAAGCTCGATTTCAAGAAACTCGATGGGTGCACGTCGCACCGTGAGTTCTGACGCAGTCGTAGCTGCTGCCGCAATAAAAAACATGGCGTCGGTTGGGTCCTCGCCTACGGTATATTCCACATTTTTGTTGATCTCAGTCACACCGGTAATGGTGAGCGTGGTGGTGCCGATACCCTCGATAGAAACACCAAGTGCCGTAAGGAATCCACATACTTCCTGTACCTGATAATTTGCCGAGGCATACTTAATGACCGTCGTGCCGGGAATGAGCGCAGCGGCAAAAAGTGCGTTCTCGGTTGCGGTGTCGCTCGATTCTTGCAGCACGACGGTTGCAGGCGCCAGACCCTCGTGACTGATGGAGAAACGGTCGGAGTGAGCTTCAATGGCAACGCCAAAACGCTCGAGCGCCCACAAGTGCGGACGCACGCTGCGTGTACCAAAATCACACCCTCCTGACTGTGGTAAATCGAACGCAGGGAAGTGGTGGAGGAGGGGACCGATGAACATGAGAACAGCGCGCGTGCGCACGGCCGCTTCGCGGTCAATAGTGTCGAGGGAAAGGTATGCAGGGGGTGTAAGGGTAAGCGTGTGATTATCACGCACGACCGTGACACCGATGGATTCGAGCACTTCAATGAGACGATTAACCTCCTCTATCTGCGGTACCTTTTTTAGCGTCGTCGTACCTTTATTAAGAAGCGATGCAGCAAGCAAACCCACCGCCCCATTTTTTGAACGGTTGGTTTCTATCGAGCCTGAGAGAGGGTGTCCTCCCTCAATTTTGAAGCTAATTTCTTCTATCGCCATAGTCTTAGGATTGTAGCGTGGCCTATCCGTATCCCCAATATGTAGTCGCTCCTTGGTACTTGGGATATGATACGCGAGCGTATGGGTATATTTTCACCAAAACTCGGTATCGACTTGGGTACGACCAACGTACTGGTTTTTCTTCCCGACAAGGGGGTGGTCCTGAACGAACCTTCCGTGGTCGCGGTCTCAACTGATACCAACAAAGTGCTCGCCATAGGTGCCGCAGCAAAACAAATGATAGGCCGCACCCCAGACGGTATTACCGCCTACCGCCCCATGAAGGATGGGGTGATTGCCGACTACCGGGTCACCGAAGCCATGCTGCGCTACTTCATGCGCAAGGCCCTCGGGAAATGGAACTTTTTCAAACCCACGGTGCTGGTCTCGGTTCCTGCCGGCGTGACCTCCACCGAAAAGCGCGCGGTGATTGAAGCGGCAGTGAAGGCCGGTGCCCGCGATGCGTATGTAGTCAAAGAACCTATTCTTGCCGCTATTGGGGCCGGGATTCCGATACAGGAGCCGATGGGACGTATGGTTGCTGACCTTGGGGGTGGAACGATTGATGTGGCGGTGATATCGCTCGGCGGTATTGTAGCTTCTACCAGTGTGAAGTGCGCCGGTAATTCACTCGATCGCGCTATCGTCGACTATTTAAAAAAGCAGTACAACCTCGCCATTGGCGACAAGACGGCCGAAGAGATAAAAATAACTATTGGCTCTGCCGTGCCCCTTTCGGAGGAGCTCACTATGCCAGTCAAAGGACGTGACCTGGTGACCGGTCTTCCACGTACCATCGACCTCAAAACTAATGAAGTGGTGCAGGCACTGAATCGTGAACTACGCGAGATGATGGGTGCCGTACGCAAAGTACTACAGGAGACACCACCTGAACTTGCCTCAGACATAATTGATAACGGCATTATTCTTACGGGCGGGACGTCCCAGCTTCGCCATCTTCCCGAGCTCGTGTTTCGCCGTACGGGGGTGCGCGCTACTCTTGCTGACGATGCGTATTTTTGTGTCGCGCGCGGGACCGGTGTCGCGCTTGCGCATTTGGATATGTATAAGAAAAGTATCATCACAAAAAAGTAGCCTGAAAAGGTCTCATCTACTTTGTTGCGGGTCCCGCCCAGCTCATCCGCCGTACAGCTCATACGTCTACTTCACCGGTCTTCCCGCGCCTCGTATCTACAACCTTTTCAAGCCACTTAACATACGTAACGGCCCCCGCGAATGCGGGGGCCGTGCGGGACGGATTGTGTTTGGAGCTACTTGCGTGCCCAGAAACGCTTCACAACCTTGATACGAACATCAAGACCACCACCTCGTTCAAGCCCCGACGGCACACCGCGTTCAGACGTGAAGCGTGACCGGTAAGGGTCCCGCTGAGACCGAGACGCGTCAGGGAAGGGACCTGCAAGCCAGACCTCCAAATCGGCTGGGGACTCGTGGTAGCGAGGAGCAAATTCGTCCGGCAGCACGCCTCGCACCCGTGGGGGTATGCGCTCGTGAGCGGACGGAAGTGGCGCACGGTAAGCGCCAGGAGACTGAGCCATCGCAGGAAATGCGAGGGCCAGTAGTGCGCAGAAAAAAGGAACAAGGCGCATGGATTGACCCTCACAAGTGGGAGAACCGGAATGGCGCTCACCTAGACAGCACTCTGTACCCGTCCTCTAATGAAGTCAACGGTTAGAAAAGGTATAGCGTAGAATAGGCGCATGGCGCATCACGCGTATTTCATTACGGACGAGCAAGAAGCAGGTATCGCGCGTGCGCGCGCGTACGGTACTCAGAGTTTAGGTCTTACGGGAGAGCACAACCCCGATCTCATTATTTTTCGCTACAGCCTTTTTTCTGTTGACGACGCGCGCCGCGTGCTTGAGCTCGCGCGGCAGGCGGCTATGGGTGAGCAGAAGCTGCTTATTGTTGCGGCTGAGCGGATTTTTCACGAAGCACAAAACGCGCTTCTGAAACTGTTTGAAGAACCAGCACCCGGTACAACCCTCGTGCTCGTTATACCCTCTGCGGGCATTTTGCTCGGGACGCTGCGGTCGCGCCTCATTCCCCTTGGTGGCGAGCACGCGAGCATTTCGCTGGAGGCTCAGGCTTTCCTTAGTGCGAGTAGTACAGAACGTGAAAAGCTGGTGGTAAAACTTCTGGACCGTGCAAAATCAGATAAGGATGAAGAAAAACAGCGGGCACGAAGCGAAGCTATTCGGCTTCTCGAGGGACTGATGGTGGCCACCCACCGACAGTGGGAGAAGGCGCCAAACGAGGAACAGGCACTTTTTTTGCGCGACCTTGAGCATTTTTTACCCATACTTCATGAGCGCTCCGCGCCCCTGAAGCTCGTACTTGAGCATATTTTGCTGACCATTCCTGCCCATTAGCGGTGTACTATACACACTAGACCTGACGCTTGGGATCAGGCATGGGGAGATACGCATGAGTTTCTTTCTGAATATCATCATCGGCCTTCTTCTTGCTGGTCAGACGGGAGAATTCAGGCCTTACTTTTCCGATTCGCCCGAGCGCGAGGGTATGAACGAGATAGTTCTTGAGTGTCAAAACCAGGTTGAGCAGCAAATCAACGAGATGAAGCGCACAAAAACTGCTTTTACCGTGAACGCACAAAGACTTTCTGAAAAGGAATTTCGGGTGTGGGCGGTCACGGCTTGTGTGACGGCTTCTCTGAATCCTCAAGAAGCGGTGCCTACATACCATCGTATCTGACACATCCGCACCCCGGCCCCGGCCGGGGTGCGCTTCGTTTTATAAACCTACATTTGCTACACTAATCGGTATGGCATACGACTTTTCCAAACTGCAGACTGACATCAAAGAAACCGAGGAGTGGCTTCAGCGTGAATTTACCGGTATTCGTACCGGGCGTGCCGCGCCCTCGCTACTCGACAGCATTCGCGTGGATGCGTATGGCTCAGCAAGCACCATGCAGGCAGTGGGCTCCGTCACGGTGGAGGATGCTCGTACGCTGCGTATTATTCCCTGGGACAAGAGCTTGGTGAAAGCTATTGAAAAAGCTATCACCGACGCAAACCTGGGTGTGGGTGTGGGTTCTGACGACCAGGGAGTGCGCGTGAATTTTCCTGAGCTTACTGCTGAGCGTCGTACTATGCTCATCAAGCTTGCTAAAGATAAGCTTGAGCAAGCGCGCGTGACGTTGCGCGGGCACCGCACGGACGCCATGAAACTCCTTGAAGCAGCGGAGAAGGAGGGAGGAATGGGACTCGACGATTTGAAACGATATAAAGAGGAGGTGCAGAAGCTTATAGATAAGGGCAACGAAGCACTGGAGGTATTGGGCGGGAAGAAGGAGACTGAAATATCGAGTTAGCATGAGCATCCTTATCTTCATTCTTGTTTTACTGGCACTCATCGTGGTGCATGAGTTTGGCCACTTTGTCGTGGCGAAGTGGTCGGGTATGAAGGTGGACGAGTTTGGTATTGGGTACCCGCCACGTGTGTGGGGCTTCACCTATAAAGAGACGGAGTACACCTTGAACTGGTTACCCTTTGGCGGCTTTGTAAAAATATACGGTGAGGATGAACAAGACCGGGTGGAAGGGAAGCCGGGCAACGCGCGCGCCTTCGGCTCACGACCGCGCATCCTTCAGGCGCTCGTGCTTCTTGCCGGCATTGCGATGAATCTTGTGTTTGCCTGGGTGCTCCTCTCCACTACGCTTGCTATTGGTACCCAGCGCGCGCTCGCGCCACAGGAGGTGGCGACCACGCCCGACGCCGTACTGCTGATTGCCACGGTCGTACCTGGCTCTCCTGCAGCTGCTGCAGGACTTGTGCCCGGTGACGCCATTCTTTCGGTGGCTGGCGCTGGCGGTGAGTATGTGGGTGTTGAACCGGAAGGCTTCACGGCGTTTGTTTCCGAACATGAGGCAGGAACACCGCTTACTCTCAACGTACGAAACGCCAAAGACGAGGAGCGTGCCATTACGCTGGCTCCGGCTATCGGTGTCCTTACAGCCGCTCCCGAGCGCGCAGCGCTTGGTATTGCGGTTGCTACGGTGGGAACGGCACAGGTGCCGTGGGCTGAGGCGCCCGTGGAAGGACTGCGCCTCACCTGGGAGGTGACGAAAGAAACGGCTGTGGGCCTGTGGCACTTCTTCGCGGGTCTTGCGACCTTCACGGCCGATCTCACGCAGGTATCAGGACCGGTGGGTATTGTGGGGGCGGTGGGTACTGCTTCTTCGCACGGGTTTGCCGCACTCCTGTCACTCACCGCCATCATTTCGATAAACTTGGCGCTTATCAACCTCCTCCCCATTCCCGCGCTCGATGGAGGACGGCTTCTTTTCGTGATTATCGAAAGCATCATTCGCCGGCCACTGCCGGCTGCTGCGACGCGCGCAGTCAATACCATCGGCTTTGGGCTGCTTATTCTCCTCATGGTGGTGGTCACCGCACACGACGTCTTCAAAATCTTCGGGTAGCACAATTGTCTCACTTATTGCATAGTGCTGTCAGACGTTCCTAATGGTGGGAATGTCGGACCATTTTCAGCTGAACTGACCCATGCTTTCCGAAGGACTGTTAAGAACTTCGCACTGTTCGCACTCAATGCCCACATGGAATCCAACAAGCATCTCATTGGCTCTCTATAGATTTCAACCGCCCGGTTTCGACCGGGCGGTCTTGTTTTGCCCTTCATATAGGAACCCGTATACTGAGAGGACGATATGCGGCAAAGTAAGTTTTTCACGAAAACGCGCCGTGAGGCGCCCAAAGACGAGGAGGCAAAGAACGCCCAGCTCCTTATCCGTGCCGGATACGTTGCCAAGGAAATGGCAGGCGTGTATGCGTACCTACCGCTCGGTCTCAAAGTCGTCGAGCGCATCAAGGCAATCGTCCGACAGGAAATGGACGCCATTGGCGGGCAAGAACTCATCATGACCTCCCTGCAACGGAAGGAACTCTGGGAGACCACGGATAGGTGGGACGACAAGAAGGTGGATGTTTGGTTTAAATCAGCTCTTGCGAATGGTACGGAGGTTGGCTTTGGCTGGTCACACGAGGAACCGATTACCGACATGATGAAATCTTATGTCGAAAGTTACCGCGACCTTCCGGCGTACGTGTATCAGTTTCAGACGAAGCTGCGTAATGAACTGCGCGCTAAGTCCGGTATCATGCGCGGCCGCGAGTTTGTGATGAAGGATATGTATTCGTATACGGCGGACCAGGAGGCGCACACCCTTTTCTATAACGCAGCTATCGAAGCGTACAAAAAAGTTTTTGAGCGGGTGGGTCTCGGCGACCGCACCTATCTTACATTCGCCTCGGGCGGTGCCTTCACCCAGTTTTCGCACGAGTTTCAGACGCTCTCACCGGTGGGAGAGGACACTATTTACGTACACAAAGAAAAGGGAATTGCGATTAATAAGGAAGTGCTGACCGACGATGTGCTTGCGCAACTCGACGTGTCAAGGTCGGACCTTGAAGAAGAGAAGTCTATCGAAGTAGGAAACATCTTCGATTTCGGAGGAGAAAAATCAAAGGAATTGGGACTGCTGTATCGCACGGAGAGTGGTGAGCAGGTACCCGTTCATCTGGGTTCGTATGGTATTGGAATTACGCGCCTCATGGGCACGCTCGTGGAAACCTTCGCGGACGAAAAGGGTATGATTTGGCCCGAGAGTGTTGCGCCGTATCTCGTGCACCTTGTGACGGTCACACCGAACGACCTCACTACCGTGGCGTACGCTGACGCACTCTACGACGACCTACGCGCGGCGGGTGTGGATGTGTTGTACGACGATAGGGACGCACGCGCTGGTGAGAAGCTTGCTGACGCCGACCTCATCGGTATTCCGGCACGTGTTGTCATCGGTACGAAGACACTTGAGAGCGGCATGATTGAGTCTACGTATCGCGCCAGTGGCCAGACGACGCTTATCTCCCGAGATGACCTGATTGCTTTTACGGCAGGCGCTCAGGCGCAGCATCGCCATGGCTAAGAAGCAGTTCTCTCGCAGCTCACTCTTCTCAAGCGACATTGGGATTGATTTGGGAACCGCAAACACGCTCGTGTATGTGCGCGGTCGCGGCATCGTCATCAATGAGCCCTCGGTCGTTACCCTGAACGAAAAAACGGGCCAGGTGGTAGCGGTGGGAAAAGAAGCGAAAGTCATGCTCGGAAAAACGCCGCCGCATATTCGAGCGGTTCGCCCCCTTTCTCATGGCGTCATTTCCGACTTTGAAGTGACTGAAGAATTGCTTGTGTACCTCATCAACAAAGCCCAAGGGGGGCGCTCACGGTTGCTCGGTCCTCGGGTGGTTATTGGCGTGCCTACCGGTGTGACAAATGTGGAAAGCCGTGCCGTGCGTGATGCAGCCCTCACGGCAGGCGCACGGGAGGTGTACATCATGGAAGAACCCATGGCAGGTGCCATCGGCGCAAAGCTTCCCGTCACCGAGCCTGTGGGAACGATGGTGCTCGATATTGGGGGAGGCACTACGGATATCGCGGTACTGGCTCTTGGCGGGTCTGTGTCTTCCAAATCCTCGCATGTGGCAGGCGACCGATTTAATGAAAGCATCATCGATTATGTCCGAGGAGAATTTCAGCTTGCCATAGGTGAAAAAACTGCCGAGGACACCAAAATAGCTATTGGCGCCGTTCTTCCGCTGGACGAACCACTTGAGCGGGCACTGCGCGGACGCGATCTTGCTACCGGGCTTCCCCGCGAAATTATTCTCACGGATTCCCACGTGCGTGAAGCGCTCGCGCCATCACTCGATAGTCTTATGGAGGCAATGAAAGAGGTTATTGAAGCAACACCTCCTGAGCTTCTTTCGGATGTGCTTGAGCGAGGGGTGACGGTGTTTGGCGGCGGCGCACTCTTGCGGGGGCTTCCTGAATTCCTTGCCAAGATGCTTGGGGTTCCGGTGCATGTGGCACCGGAACCGCTGACCGCGGTGGTGCGCGGCACCGGCATGGTGACGGAAGACCCGAGACCATGGGTGGAAACATTCCTCTCTGAAGATGCCATTATTTCGGAACGATAATTCGCGCCGACGGCGTATTGCGCTGGTCCAGGGCCTTCCCCAACTCCTCGGGGGGGCGGTAGTGATGCTCGCACTACTGGTTGCTGGCTCGACTTTCTTTTTTCCTGGCGTTTTCATAGAAATGAGCGCACCATTGTCCCGGACCGGCACAGGACTGAGTACCGTGATGCAGGACATCTCAGGAGTATTTCGTACTGCCGGCGCACTTACGCGCGAGCGTGATGAGCTACTGCGGGACAATCTCGCACTGACGGAAGAGAACCGCACCTTGCGAGCACGTCTAACTGATGTGCAAGGATTTTTGCTCGAGAGTGGACGCATACGTGCAGGAGTGTTTGCGCGTCCTCCTGTGGCGCCTTACGACACGGTGCTCGTGGGTGCAGGACGCACAGCCGGTGTGGTGGCCGGTGCCTATGTGTATGGTCCTGGTGGCGTACCACTGGGTACGGTTGATACGGTGGCAGAAGGCACTTCACGCATCGCACTTTTTTCTACCGGGGGTCGCAGCACCCTAGGCTGGGTAGGGGATACACGTATCCCGCTCACTCTTACAGGTCGCGGTGGTGGCGCGTTTCTTGCGACCCTTCCCCGCGAGAGTGGCGTCGTGGTGCATGACGTCGTGTATGTCCCCGGGCCCGGCGCACTTCCCATCGGTACTGTGGTACGCATCGATAGCGACCCGTCGGCTCCGCGCGATACGGTCTTTATTGCACCGTATGCAAACCTTTTTTCACTTACGTGGGTGGACATAGCACGTTAAGCATGCGCTACGCTCCCCTTGCGCTTGTTGTCGGGCTTGTAGCGCCACTAGTGTTTCCTGCGGCACTCGCGCTCGTACTGGTCGCGGGCTCCTCACTCGTCTTTCCGCCCGTGGCGTTTATAGCGGGGGTACTCACCGATGCGGCCTATAAAACATCATTTGTGCAGGTGCCGTACGCAAGTCTCACAGGCCTTCTCCTTATGTTTTTTGGCTACGCCGTGCACTGGTTCGTACGAACGCGTATCATGGGGTAATGCTATTTGGCAGAAAAAGAAACCGTCGTAATCTTGAACTGAACCCAGACGAAATATTTCTGGACTCTTCAAACTTGCCGGACTTTGACCAAACGCGCCTTGAGGGAAGGCTCGAACGTCCCATTTCTGAACGCACGCTTGCCGGTGTCATGGTTGTTTTCGTACTCATGTTTATGGGGCTCGTAGCACAGGCGGCCAAGCTGGAAGTGGTAAAGGGTGCGGAATACGCACAGCAGAGCGAAAAGAATCGCCTGCGCCCGGGAATTCTATTTGCCGAACGTGGTGCCATTCTCGACCGTACCGGCGCACCCCTGGTGAAAAACGAAGGAAAGGAAGATGGCTCTATTACCCGCACCTACAAAAGTCCGGGGTTCTCACACCTTCTTGGGTACGTTTCGTATCCAAGAAAAGACACATCGGGCCACTACTACGACACGGACATCACAGGGCTGGCGGGTATCGAGGCTGCTTTTAATGAAACTCTTGCTGGAGAAAACGGTACGCTTCTCGTGGAAGAAGATGCGCTGGGGAATACGCGGTCAGAGGGCACGATTGCCCCACCTAAAAATGGGCAGAACCTCACGCTTGCCATAGACGCACGCGCCCAGACAGCGTTTTATAACGCGGTCGCAGGTCTTGCCGACAAAGTGCCGTTTTTGGGTGGCTCCGCTATTTTGATGGATGTGGACACGGGTGAAGTACTTGCCCTCGTTTCCTATCCTGAGTACAACCCGAATATTCTTTCCGCCGGTGGCCCGTCTGATGTCATAGCTGGCTATGCAAAGGATTCTCGCCAACCCTACCTCGACCGGGCCGTTTCAGGTCTGTACACGCCCGGCTCGATCGTGAAGCCGCTTGAGGCAGCGGGCGCACTTACTGATGGGGTCATTACACCTGAAACCAGTGTGTACTCAAGCGGACAGATATCGGTCCCAAACCCGTATGACCCGAAGCATCCCTCCATTTTCCGCGACTGGAAGGTACTTGGTCTCATGGATACCCGTCACGCCATCGCCTGGTCGTCCGACGTCTTCTTCTATTCGGTGGGTGGTGGGTACGGGGCGGTGAAGGGCTTGGGCATTGAACGTTTGAAATACTGGTTTGATATCTTCGGCCTTACCAAACCCACGGGCATTGAACTTGCTCGTGAAGGAACCGGATTTGTTCCTGACCCCGCATGGAAACAGAAGACCTACAAGGAGCCGTGGCGCATCGGCGACACGTACCACACGGCCATTGGTCAGTACGCCATGCAAATAACCCCGATGGAGGCCGCGCGGGCCATTGCGGCCATTGCCAACGGCGGTAAGCTCATACGACCAACGATTCTTAAGGGAGGCACGCCCCAAGGTGAGTCCATCGCGGTGTCGCCTGCTGCGCTCCAGGTAGTGCGCGAAGGTATGCGGCTCGGCGCTACCGAAGGCACATCTCTCGGACTGAATGACCTCTCCTTTGTACAGGTAGCAGGAAAGACCGGAACCGCACAGCTCGGACTTAATAATGAGTATTACAACTCCTGGGCGGTGGGCTTCTTTCCGTACGAGCGTCCGAAGTATGTGTATGTAGTGGTGATGGAGAAAGGCCCCGCAGGGAACTCGACAGGGGGTATCTATGTCACGCACCAGGCACTGCAGGCGCTAAACGCTTCTGCCCCCGAGTATTTCAAATAGATTTGCTCCTGGTGGCAGCGCATGCATGCCTTGGAGCAAGCAACCGTACTCGCGTAAAAATATTTGACAAAAGTAGATTAGTGTGCCAATATGCAGTATGTTCTTTGAAATCGCAGATTTCTTTGAGGTGAGCTACCTTGAGCTTTTTGGCTCTAGATAGCTCTCCTCAAGGGAGAAGAGCCGCCGCGTTCAGGCGTTATAAACGGGCTGGAGTATTCCAATGACCAATACGACCGGTGCTCAACAGACTCGGATTTGCCGCAAAGTCACGAACGAGCTCCGTGCCGAATTTGCGCTCCATGACGGCGATGCGGGCGACCGTCTCGAACAAGAAGCGAAAATGTAGGTTTTTCTCAACGCCGTCCGTGTGCGGTAGGGATTGCTGCCACGCGAGGTACGCTTCTTTGAGTTTAAGCACTACGGGTACGAGTTTCACTTGCGGAAACGTGGGGGGTACGTTCTGAGGAATGAGAGCCGGAACCGTCCATTCCTACGAGGATATCATTTCCCCAGATAATCTGCTTGAAGCATGGAGAGAATTTAGACGCGATAAGAAAGGAAAGCGTGATGTCCAAGCCTTTGAATACAATCTTATAGAGCATATTGGCACTCTTCAGACACAACTCGCTCTCGGACAATATCGCTATGGCTCGTACACTCACTTCAGGATAAGCGACCCAAAACCGCGCGACATACACAAGGCGTGTGTGCGTAATCGTCTCATGCACCACGCCATATACCGCATTCTCTACCCGCTTTTTAATGCCACATTCATTCCCGACTCGTATTCCTGATAAGTGCTCGATATCTACATTGGCCTCTGGCGTGGATTTCCTGGGCTGGGTGCACTTTCCTAATCATCGGGTGCTACGTACGAGTACGAAAAAACGCATGCCTAAAGCGCTCCTTGGCATGCCAAACGATGTAACCACTGCCTCCTATCGTGGGTTCCTACGACACGGGAATACAAAGAAGCTCTCCATGTGCATTACAAGCAAAGAGCTTCCTGTGAAGGGAAGCTCTTTGCAAGAATAATCTCTCGGTGTGCCCGTAAGCCAGACATCGCTTTTCACCGCTACCCTTATCCCTTCGGACAATTCACCGCACAAAGGCGGATGACGGACTTACTTCACGATGCTTGTCTCTAGTCGAGACTGGAGAATACCGATTCTCATTACTCTGAGGAGAGTATAGCAAATCCGTGAGCTATTTTTCCTCATCTCTGGTGTCGTATAGGCGAGGAAAGGTGAAAGCTTCTGCAATTGATTTTGCACCGTCTGTTGACGGCAGGTGCGGGTCCCGTACAATACGCCTAATTAGCCCAAGTATATTTACCATGACCGACCAGGATACCGTAGTGAGCCAGGAGAAGTTCGACGAAATGATCGCCGAACTCGACAACCTTAAGACGGTACGTCGCACGGAAATAGCAAAAAACCTCGAGTACGCACGGAGTCTCGGTGACCTTTCCGAGAACGCAGAGTATCAAGAAGCCCGCGAACTCCAGGCGGCAACCGAAGAGCGCATCCGTAAGCTCGAAGAGCTTGTGAAGCGCGCCCACATCATGACGGACGGCAAGAAGAAAGACGTGGTCGGTTTTGGTTCGAAAGTGACGATTAAGAAAGAGGGAAGTCCCGAAGCGCACGAGTACGTCATTGTGGGCTCGGAAGAAGCAGACATGCGCGCGCGTAAGCTCTCGCACGTCTCGCCGCTCGGCGCCGCCATCATGGGTAAGAAGAAGGGAGAGATGTTTACGTTTGAAACGCCAAACGGGAAGCAGACCTACGCTGTTGAGAAGGTGTCGTAGCGGGGAGACTCAACATCACTCGATGGGTAAGAAAAGCGGTCACTCTACGACCGCTTTTTGTGTATAGCGTACGATGTGAACGCTGGTTCCCGTGGGGACAATAGAGCCCATGGTGGGAGAAAGTGTCATATACTTCTATATTAGTGGGATGAAGTGGGATAGCCGTTTTCTTCTTCTTTGCTGGCTGTCTTTACTCCCTACTTATTTCTATGTTTATCGGCGAATACCGGCACACCTTCGACAGCAAGAATCGCATATCACTGCCTGCCAAGTTTCGTAAGGAACTCGGTTCTTCGGTAGTGGTGACGCGCGGTCTGGACCACTGTCTCTTCGTCTACCCCAAGGCTGCGTGGAAAAAACAAGCCGAGAGAATCGCGGCATATTCCACCGGAAGCGCGGCCGGCCGTGGTCTTTCACGCCTCATGCTTGCAGGAGCGGTAGAAGCGGATGTCGACACCGCAGGCCGCATTCTCGTGCCGGATTACCTTCGCTCGTTTGCGGCACTCAAGGAAAAAAGTGTGGTTGCCGGTGTGAACGATCGGGTGGAGGTATGGGACGAAAAGGCCTGGACCACCTACACGAAAGCCATAGAACGCGATGCGGACGACTTTGCTGAACGCCTGGGCGCTGCCCTCTAGAGGTATGAGCGAGCACCACGAAACGGTCTTGCTGCACGACGCCACGGCTGCGCTCGGCATTGAAGTGGGCGATACCGTCGTGGATGCAACACTCGGTGCTGGCGGGCACTTCCGGGAACTCTGCAAAGCGGTAGGGTCTACCGGTACGGTGGTGGGGATTGATGCGGACGCGGCATCAATTGCGCGTGGCGAGAATATAGCGAAAGAGTTCACGGGTGGCCCCACTACCCACCTGGTGCATGACAACTTTCGTAAGCTCGACCGTATCCTCGATACGCTCGGCATCTCGTGCATAGACCGCGCACTCTTCGACCTTGGCTGGAATGCCTATCAGCTTGAAAGTGGACGAGGGTTTTCGTTCCGTGGGGATGAGCCGCTCCAGATGACCTACGGTTCTCCGGAAGAAAGTGTCACCGCGGCTGACCTAGTGAACTCACTTTCAGAAGAAGAGCTTGCAGATCTTATCTACACCTATGGTGAAGAGCGATTTTCGCGAAGTATTGCGCGCTCTATTATCGATACGCGCAAAGGAGGAAAAATACTGACCACACGCGTGCTTGCGGAGGCGGTAGAGCGGGGCACTCCGGTGTGGTACCAGCACCGCCGGCTTCATCCGGCCACCAAAACCTTTCAAGCCCTGCGCATCGCGACCAATGATGAGCTTGGCGCCATTCGCGAAAGTATTGCCACGGCGCTTGACCGCCTCACGCTTGGTGGACGGATTGCCATCATTACCTTTCACAGCATTGAAGACCGCCTGGTAAAGGGTGCCTTCAAGGACGCAGCGTATGCAGGGAAGGGAAGCATTGTCACCCGGAAACCATTGGTGCCGTCTTCTGACGAACTGGCAGTCAACCCGCGAGCGCGCAGCGCCAAGCTCCGTGTATTTGAGCGATGCGCAAGTGAAGGGGTGTGCGCCACTACTACTCAACCGACGCACGCCTATGCCTAACCGAACCCCGATGCGTCGTACACGAAAAAACGCACGAGCACATGCGCTCCCTGACCGTACCGTGTATTTTCTGTTGCTCATGAGCGGCGCCCTATTTACGGTCTATGTAGGTTTAGTTATTTTTACGATTACGCTGGCAACAGTACAGACGTCGCTTGCTGCCGAGGTTCGCGAGACGGAAGGCACCATCGCGTCGCTTGAAACAAACTACTACGCAGCCGTCGCTGTCGAGAATGAGGCACAACCAGCAAGCGTAGGACTCGTCGCGCCCACCTCGGTGGTCTATGCTACCGAAAAGCTGGGCGAAGGCATTTCATTCGCTCGCAATTAACCTATATGCGTCGCGCGGTGAGAGGTCGGCTCCGGTTCTTGTCGATCGGACTGGCTGCGGTCGCGCTTCTGCTCATTACGCGTCTGTACTTTGTGCAGATTGTGCATGGGCGCGATTTTTCTCTCCGTGCTGATAGACAGTACGTGAGTTCGAGCCAGGAACTCTATGATCGTGGAAGCATTTACTTTACTCGTAAAGACGGAACACTGTTGTCTGCGGCATCGCTTGCCACTGGCTTCACTATTTCAATGAGTCCCGCAAAGCTTGCGGGGGTTGAGGAAACCTATGAAAAACTGCAGCGCTTTACGCCAGTCGACAAGGAAGCATTTCTCATCTCTGCGGCACGGACCGATGACCCGTATGAGGTGGTTGCCAAACGAGTACCGGAAGAGGTGGGACGTGCTATCGACGCGGCTGCACTTAAGGGGATAAGTGTCACGCGCGAGCGGTGGCGCATGTATCCTGCATCCACCAAAGCCGCACAGTCCATTGGATTTGTTGCATTTGATAATGACAACAGTCTTGCAGGGCGCTTTGGCCTTGAACGGTACTACAACGACGTACTCGACAGAAATGCCACAGGGCTCTTTGGTAATTTCTTTGCGGAATTATTTGCAAACCTTGATAACGTTATCGTGGATGCGCGCTCTGCACGCCAGGGGGACATCGTCACCTCGATTGACCCTATCGTGCAAGAAAAACTCAATCAGGTGCTCGCCTCGGTAAACGCGCAGTACGGAAGCCTTGAGACCGGAGGTATCATCATGGACCCAAAAACAGGTGAGATTATTGCACTCGATACTGCACCCTCTTTTGATGCGAATGATTTTGCTCACGGAGACCCTGCATACTTTGGTAATCCGCTCGTTGAACACCAGTACGAATTTGGCTCGATTATGAAGCCACTTACTATGGCCGCCGGACTTGATGCGGGGGTTATCACCCCGACCTCTACGTATAACGATACCGGCTGCGCGACCGTGAATAAACAAACTTTTTGCAACTATGACCTGAAGGCGCGTGGACCTGCCACTCCTATGCAAGAGGTCCTGTCGCAGTCGCTCAATATCGGCGCCGCTTCAATTGCCACCAAGCTTGGGCATGAGCGCTTCCGGGGATACTTTGAAAAACTTGGGTTTGGCTCGGAGACCGGCATTGACCTCCCGAGCGAGGTGTCAGGCGACATACGCAATATTAAAACGAGTCCGCGCGATATTGAATACGACACTGCTTCCTTTGGTCAGGGTCTCGCTGAGTCGCCCATACAGATGATTAAGGCACTCGGTGCGCTCGCAAACGACGGTAGCGTGGTCACCCCCCACCTGGCACGTGCCATACGACTTGAAAATGGCATTACAAAAACACTTTCCTGGGATACGCCTGTCACGGTATTCTCACCACAATCCGTTGAGGATACCAGCCGCATGCTGGTGAAGGTGGTCGACACCAAGCTTGCAAACGGTACGCTCAAAATTCCTGAAATGACGGTCGCTGCAAAAACCGGTACTGCGCAGATAGCGGGTCCAGGAGGGAAATATGCGGAAGGCAAATACTTTCATTCGTTCTTTGGCTATTTTCCGGCGTATGAACCACGTTTCATCATCCTGCTTTACACGAAACAACCACAAGGCGTACAGTACGCCTCTGAGACGCTCGCGCGTCCTTTTATGGATTTGACCCACTTCCTTATCAACTACTACGTCATTCCCCCTGACCGAGCGGTCCCGGCATCCTAACCTATGAAATCTCTCCTTAAAGCCCCCGTGGCTGGTTCTCTGGCGGTTCTCTCGCGGATGATTATCCGTAAGTATCGTCCGCAGATTGTCATGATTACCGGAAGCGTGGGGAAGACGAGTACGAAGGACGCAGTGGCAGCGATGCTTGCGGCACACACCACGCTTCGAGCGAGTGAGAAAAGTTACAACAGCGAGTTTGGGGTTCCATTCACAATTATTGGGGTAAAGAATCCATGGACGAGTTTGTTTGCCTGGGCGGAGGTTTTTTGCGAAGCACTCCGCCTTATTATTTTCCCCGTCGTCTACCCGAAAGCACTCGTTCTTGAAGTGGGTGCTGATAGACCCGGGGATCTTGCGCGCATTTTGCGCATTGCCACTCCAGACGCGGTCGTGGTAACGCGCCTACCCGACGTACCGGTGCATGTAGAGGCTTATGCGACACCGGCAGCGGTTCGTCAGGAGGAGTTTGCTCCCGCATACGCACTTGCGACCGGTGCACCCCTCATCCTTTCTTCGCGTGATACCTATGCACGAGAGATGGCTCGGAATACTCAAGCTCGCGTCATTCTGTTTGGTTTTTCTGATGATGCCGATATTCACCTAAGTGAACCGACGGTCGCTTTTGAGGGTGAACACCCCATCGGGATGCAGGCACGGGCGACCGTTGGAAAAAAAATCTGTACGCTTCTGGCGCGCGGCGCGCTTGGACGTGCGCAAATACTCGCCCCTGCTGCGGCACTGGCGACCGCAGTTGCGCTTGGTGTACCGCTTGAGGAGGCAGGCGCCGGACTCACCCACTATGTGCCACCAGCAGGACGGGGCCGGCTACTACGAGGTAGTGCCGGCTCCGTACTTATCGACGAATCCTACAATTCTTCCCCGGCAGCCACGGAAGCTTCGCTCGAAGCACTTGCGCTCCTCACAAACGCAAAAAGGCGCATTGCGGTACTTGGAGATATGCTTGAGCTTGGTCGTTACTCTCGCACTGAGCATGAGCGTATCGGCACCACGGCAGCTACGCTGGCAACCATGCTTATTACGGTTGGACCTCGCGCCAAGGCGATGTGCACGGCCGCTCTTGCTTCCGGTATGGCGCCTACACAGGTGCAGTGTACGGAGACCACGCACGAGGCAATGGGCGTACTGCAGTCAATCGTGCAAGAAGGGGACGCCATTTTAATAAAAGGTTCACAGTCCATGCGCATGGAGCGCATTGTAGAATCACTTTTGGCAGACCCCACCGATGTCGTACTTTTGGTACGGCAAGAGAAGGAGTGGAAGCGAAAAAAATGATATCCTAGCATCAAACAGGAAGGGGGGTTTGAGCTACGGGAAAAATAAGCACGCCAAGAATCGTACATGCTCCTGGAGAGTGTTTGCAAAACCCTTTGCATGCGCCGTTGGAGCCCGGGATGGCAATCTAGAAGAAGGTTGTAATGTCATCAGTGCGGATTTTGTAGACCGCGAAAGAGATGGGAAGCTCACTATTGTGATAGTAATTAGAGAATCTACACTAGGCGAACGACCCTCAGAAGCAAAAGTCGCTTCCGGGCGGCTTTTGTGCGTAATGCAGCAATAGTGTCTATACGCTCTTTGATGTTTTTCTAGAGCGCTATACTATCAGAATATGGCTTCTGACGACTCAAAAAACGAACCAACACTCAGCGACGTTGTAGATATTCTCCACGTCGTAAGCGATAGGGTAGAAACGATGGGTAGTCGTCTGGATGCCGTTGACGAAGTGCTCCACACCATGAATGATCGTCTGGATGCCGTTGACGAGCGACTTGGGGGGATTGAGCGGCGCGTGGCTGACGTAGAAAATAGTTTAGGGGACGTGCAGGAAACACTAGATGCCGTGGCGCACGCGGTGGACAAGGACTCAGTGACACTCATCGAGCATGGGAGGCGTATTGTGAAGTTGGAGCAGGTGTAGGGTGGAATGGGGGCTTGACCCCATTTCCGCTCATTATGATGTCGTCCGTCATCCGACTCCCTACGGGGACCGTGATTACACTGTCGAACCTTACAGGTTCAGTACAGGTTGCTGCTATTTTGCAGGCAAACTAGCGAGCAACCTCTTCGACTCTTTTTAACCGTGTCCCACACGGCTAAAAATCACAAATTATTGCTTTGCAAAATTGGTGACCCTACGGGGAGTCGAACCCCGCTTCCATCCTTGAGAAGGATGTGTCCTAACCGATAGACGATAGGGCCAAGTGAGATTTTTATAGCACGAAAAGAGGGTAGTGGTCTAGAACCACGGTACCCCAATAATACGTCTGCGATGAATGGAAAGTGCGAGTGCGCTCGTACTGAGCGCTGCACCTATGCGGCCAGCAAGTGAGCGCATATAGGTCCCGGAGCCACAGCGTACTCGGAGTTTCAGCACGGTATACGAGCGCTCGGTAAGCAGTGCGGTCGTCCAAGAATTACGTACCGCATGAATGCGGAAGTCTGCGCCAAGTGCCTTGCTGGGCTCATCACTAATGGGCGCCAGGGCGAGTAGGGAAGTGATTCGGGCATGGAGCTCCTCAGAGGAAAGGGCATACGAGCCGCGACTCTTGATGGAGCGTATCGTCTCGTCGTGCATGGGTAGCGTAATGGTATTCAGTTTGCCTTCAAGCGCATAGAGAAAAAGCGGCTTTCCGTCCACCGTTTTTGATGAGTATGCAGGATAGCTACGTGTGTGAGTACCCAGCTCCTTTCGGAGTACTGCGCTAAGAGCCTGCTTGCTCACGTACGTCTCGTGCGTACTTCCCGAAACGATACCGAGTATGTCTCCGGTATCACTTCCCACATCCAGAAGCACTTCAATGTCGTATTCCTTGTCTAACTTGGTGTACTCGTTCTGACGCTTACATTCCTCCCCAAGCAGCACGAGCAGGATGCCGGACGCCATAGGGTCGAGGCGTCCCGCGTAGCTTGCGGGTACGTCCGTGTATCTCGGATGCTGTGCCTTCCACGCAGTAATAGCTTGTAGCGGTGTTTGTCCAATTTCCTTTTGGAGCTGCACGTACCTTTTCATATCTTCACAGTACACCACTAACATAGTCGTGCCCCGCGAAGCATTCTGCTTGCTGGGCACGGGTGGTTTCAAGCGACTTTCGGGCAGACCACTTCTATCTCGAGCCACAGGTAGCGCCGAAGCGCAGTCTTGAGGTCGGTGGCGCGACGGTATGCGCTTTCCGGTCCGTTGGCGATGATGTCGCGGGTGATGCGCATATCACCGCTAGGGAGTCGCTCGATGGTCAGATCATGGTGGAAGTGGCTCTGCAGTTCTTCGAGGCGTGAGACCGAAACAGTGGGGCCAACACCTGCCCTAAAGGTGCCCTCCACTTGGTAATCCGAACTGCGCTTACTCATCCCGCTTGAGCGGAAGTAGATACGGCCGCGTAGGAACTTTTTCATAAGGATGTCCTTGTGACGTTTGAACGTCTTTTCTTGGGACACCTCACCATCACTGGTGCTAATTATAGCACGAATAGAGAAAAGAAAAAGGGCGGACCAGTGGTCCGCCCCCGATTTAACCAGTCTGTGGTCAGAAGAGCTGTTGTTGTGCAGCGCGCACGGGGTCGATACGTCGTGCCCTCTTTGCACGAGTACCTGCCGCGCGCATACCCCATTTTACCCGGAGCGCTGCTACGATTTCCGGCACTTCCGGTACCAGCTCAGATGCCAAACGCGGATAGTAGCTGATGCGGAACGCGTCGACCTCAGCAGCCAGTTGAGCAAAGTTCAGCTCATAGTTTCCGCCGAATCGTGCCGCATCCCGATGCTTGCCGGCCAGGTATCGATTGAAGTCGGCGGCTGCCTGTTCCGGGGTAATGCTCCCCACCCGCCGCGGCTTGTGGCAACGGGGTTTGTTACCCCGTTCCTCCAGTCGCGTCAGAATGAGCGGCGTGAGTCGTCGGTGGTCACTCGTGTTCCGAATACCGAGAGCCTCAAGGGCCTTCGTGGCCGCAAGCGGCCAGCCCACGCACTGGTCAGACTGGCGTTTCTGGCGGAGTGTGGCGTCAGCGTATAGCTCGAGCTGTGTCTCACTTGTCATAGGCTACCTCCCAAAGAACGGAATTGCTCTATAAAACAATAGCACCAAAAGTACTATTTGTCAAAATACGAAGCTGTGGTGTTATGAAAGAAGGCTATCCACAACTGCCTTTACGTCGCCACCGTCTGCTTTTCCTTTCAGCTCTTGCATGAGTGCACCAATGAATTTTCCTATACCGGATGTGTCGGTGATGCCGAGCTCAATCATTCTCGCACGCGCAATGATTTCTATCTCCTCACGTGGCATCATAGCGGGAACCAGAAACTCGATAACCACGAGCTCTTCCTGCTCGGTCTGTGCCAGCGCAGAGCGTCCGGCCTTTTCGTACTGCTCCATAGAATCCTTTCGCTGGTTGACGGCACGTTTGAGCACCACCAGTGCCTCTTCGTCAGAGAGAAATTCATCAGGCTTACGTTTCTTCGCGACCACCTCATTGGTCATGGCACTTGCAAGCGAGCGATAGGTACGGAGCTTCACCTGGTCGCGGGCTTTCAGCGCTTCGGGAATACCGGTTTTTATAGACTCATGAAGACTCATACGGGTTCACCTTTGGGCAAAATCTGATAGTTCTTGTGGAGATGAATAAGATCCCTGCGGAAATCTTCAATAACCGTTGCCTCTACCGGTGCCGTTTCAAGGGGTCCCTTTTCGCACTGTCGCATACCTTCCTCAAGGAAACCGAGAACCGTAGCCAGGAGCGGGAAGTAGTCCCCACTAGCAAGATGAAACTCTAATTCTTTGAGGCGTAGCGGATTGTCTCCGGTATCTTGCTGGCGCTCATAGGGAAGGGAAAAGGCGTGGGTAGTGCTCATATGTCGCCAGTATATCACTCGCCGGTGCCTGCGCGGTATACTGAAGGAACGATGGACCTGTTCACTATTGCACTGGTACTCCTTGGACTTTTCCTGCTACAGGGAATTGGTCTGTACCTCGTGCTGCGTCGCCGTGAGAAAGTACCGAAAGAAGATGCCACCGCCCCCCTTCTCATGCAGCGGCTCGAAAGTCTTGAGCGCTCACTCGATTCCCGCATGGCGGAGTCGAGTAAGCAGCTGCACGAGACGGTACGCACCCAGCTCGGTGAATCCGCTCGCATGCAGGAGCTTCTCAAGACCATAACGGAGGAAATCACCTCGGTGAAAGAAATCGGACGCGAGTCAGGCAAATACGCCGAGCAGCTGAAGTCATTGCAGGATATCCTGAAGAATCCGAAGCAGCGCGGCATTCTGGGAGAATATTATCTTGAAACCGTACTCAAGAACGTATTGCCGCCGGGTATGTATCAAATGCAGTATGCATTCACCAATGGCGAGATTGTCGACGCGGCGGTGTTCATCGATAAGAAAATCGTTCCGATTGATTCGAAATTCTCCCTTGATAATTATAATCGCTATATACATGCGGAAGGTGCGGAGCGTATCGTTCTTGAGAAAGCATTTGTAAACGACCTTAAATTGCGTATCACCGAGACTGCAAAATACATCCGTCCGGAAGAAGACACGATGGATTTCGCCTTCATGTTTATACCGAGCGAAGGTATTTATTATGATTTACTGACGAACCAGATTGGAGCAGGGGAGGACGAAAATCTCATCCAGCGCGCATCCTCCAAATACAAAGTCATCATCGTTTCCCCGACATCATTTCTTGCCTATCTTCAAACGGTTATGCAAGGACTTAAGGCGCTTCAGATAGAACAGAAGGCGGTAGAAATACAGAAGCGGGTGGGAGAGCTTGGGAAACACATGACGTCGTATCAGGAGTATTACAAAAAATTGGGGAATGCCCTCGGTGTTGTCGTTTCCCATTACAATAATGGGTATAAGGAATACACGAAAATCGATAAGGACGTGTATCGCATTACAGGATCACGAATGGACATCGAGGCATTGCACGTCGACAAACCTGCAGAGATTGACTAAAGTGCTTCAAGTGTTATTATAAAAGGTAGACTGAACCATTCATCAGAAGGAGCCACCCGTGGCCAAAGCACCGAAACGTGACAAAAAAGAGATGCTTCAACGTACCGTTACCTGGCCGCTCCGTACACTGTCTCCCGAAGTCGAAGGTCTTCTGCTTCGTATCAGCGACGGTCTTCGTGACTACTACAATCTAGCTCTTGTAACGCAGCAACACAACTACTGCGCGTATGGCGCCGCTCAAAAAGCTGCTCCAGAGGTGAAACCAAACGGCAAGAAGTTTCTCGGGGAATTCGATCTCTACTACGCTCTCTATCAACCTACGCGAAAGCAGGACCTGCTTGCCGGCAATTTCCGTGCAAGACTTCCCGCTAACTGGGTACTCGAAACCCTTCGGGCCTCCGTGGCTGGGTACAAATCATTCTTCACTTTGGTAAAGAATGGTGATCCGGACGCGAGAACACCTCAACCGAAGGACGTGAACTTCTTCCAGGTGATTCCGGGCTGCTCTGCGTTTTCTGTGCGCAGTGGTACGGTCTCGCTCGCGCCGACTATATATGACGGCACGCTCACGTTCACCGTGCCGGAAAAGTATCAGGCGAAGATGCTTGCACGCTCCACGCGAAACGCGAAATTCATCATCAGCCGTCGGCCTGCTGATCTTCGGAAGCCCGGCACACTCTGGCTTTCAGTCTCCTACGAGATGCCGATGCCTGAAACTCAGCCATTTCTACCGGAACATGCGGTGTATGTCTCTCTGGGAGCGTCTTCTATTGGTGTCGTCTCACCTAAGGGCGAGGAGGTGATTCCTCTGTGGAGGAGCGATACGCACTGGAAACCAAAGACGGACTCTATCGAAGCCTCACTCGCTCGGCCCGCTACTTCGACTTATCCGAGACCCCTTATCAAGGGATCAAGGAAGTCGCGAAAGCTGCACAAGAAACGTGCCCATATGTTTCGTATTATGGGCGATCAACAAAAGCTCGACCGACGTGAGGTGGTAGCGAGTGAACTCCTCTCGCTCGGCGTGCACTTCGTAGTCACTGACCTCGTGGTGCGCAGCAAAGTAGGGAAACTTGCGGATTCGAAAAAGCCGGAACGAAGTGGTCCTCTGGGTCTCAACTGGGCTGCTCAAAATACGGGCAGTATCGGGTACCTGACGGATTGGCTTGCCGAAAAGGTGCGCGAGCATGGGGGCACGGTGCACAAGCACCAGCTTCCACGGGAGGCGCTTCCACCTGATCTTCAAGGTGGGTATGAGAATAAGATTCCGATTGCTCGGGCATTGCGGGCACATTTCCTCGCTACCTTCGCACAATAGCGTGCGGCGTAAGCTGCACAGAATTCAACGGGCGCGACCACGGTCGCGCCCTTTTTTATAAAGCGGCTGTATACTCGTGGCATGAATGCACTCTGGATGTCTCGCATGTGCGCCTACAAGCATTCGCCCGAGGCACTCGCATCTGCTAAGGAAATTATACGATTCAAAATTGAACGTGAAAGTATCTTTTTACAGCACTACGCGCACTCGCCTTTTGTCGTGGATTTCGATCAGGTACGTTCGGTGCGAGACCTATTACTTGTCGAGGGAAGGGCAGCGCACCATTTCTGGAGAGCCTATGCAGAGATACTACCGAAATGGTGTGGCTTTGCAGGAAGGAGCCCAGGGGGTACTGACATCACAAATCGCTTACTTGATATAGGTTTTCATCACCTTACGAATATCATACGGGCTCTTCTGGAAAAGCACGGCATTTCGCCAGCATTGGCGTTGCTTCACGTTCCTCGCGCGAGTGATAGCGCGCCACTCGCCTACGATCTCGTCGAGCTATTTCGCGCCGATAGTGTTGATGTGGAAGTAGCTCGGTATCTACGCTTAAAGAAGAAACCGTTCAACTCACTACATCAAGAAGTACCGCATTTCGTTCATGAGTTGAAGGAGCGTTTAGATGCCTTGCATTACCTGAAGGATTTTCACCAGTGTCACTCATACCGATACTACATGGAACTTCAGACGTTAAAATTCGTAAAGGCAGTAAATCATAAGGAAATAGTTCATTTCCTCACGCTGCCGACACGGCATGATACCCGTTGCTTGACACATGGAAAGGCCGTGCTACCATAAGACCAGCCTGATCTTCGACATGCATGAGAAAAAGATACTCCCCAAAGGTGAGCATGTAGCGTCTTTTTCTCATCCTGAGTCACTGTGGGTGGAAATCCGCCGGAGATACGCTCCGTACGGAGGCCTTGTAATGAGGCCGTGAAGTTCCACTTATGCGCCGTAGCAGCGCCCTCCCGGGCGTGAGCGGCCCGGGATGAGAGCCTGCCTGACTACGGTCACGCAGGAAAAGCCCTTATTGCTCAAACAATTATAGAGTTGGACCACCCTCCAAAGAGTTTGGGGGCTATGCTACGCATGAGTCAGCACGATCGCGGCTGCTACCGGAGTTGGACCACCCTCCAAAGAGTTTGGGGGCTATGCTACAGCAGTAACTTAAAAACCTAACACGATCAAGACGAATTACACCCATGACAAAAAGTTGGTCGCAATT
>VFSW01001128.1_pt1 | contig 40168 bp, 35 predicted proteins | sample 5358111 | NCBI WGS metagenome assembly VFSW01 (sample SAMN11554181, study PRJNA540505) | mine drainage metagenome | isolation source: sediment from site ElyBrook_90M | place: USA: Ely Copper Mine, Vershire, VT | collected 2017
ACGGCGCCCGTTTTCTGCCGACGTTGGCCACAACTTGCGGCGATCTTCACTAAACCTTCTTCGATCCGCTTCTCGAACCGTTCGTGCATCGCTTGTTCCTTGGCTTGGCGCTCCGCGCTCCGATCGCAGACAATTCCGTGGACTGCGAAAGGCCGGGCCACCCCTCCCCTCGCTGTAAGACCAAGCAGAAGGTTCATGTTGCCGCCCGTACTGGATTCGCACAGATGGGCGACCAGACGATTCAATTCCTCAAATGTGACAATCGTTTCAAGGTAACAGTTCCCGGTAGAATTGTAGGCGGGCCATTCCCAGCGTAATGGGTATCACGCATCAGTGTTTTATTATGAGAACTGTTACACCCGGTGCATCGGGCAATGGGCTTCTTACTTCTTTTTCCGGGAGCCGTTGATGGCGTGGCATACATCCTTTACGGCGTTGTTGACGTGGCGGGTCGAAGTGCTGTAGATAGCGTTACCGTCATGGTCGAAAAGAGTGAGGTCGAAGTGATCGGACTCGCTTCCTTTGACAACTTTGGCCTTCTTGCTGGCTTCCAGCGTGTAGTCGCTCTTGGTCACATCATTCGTGATGCTGACGTTTGGACATTCTTTCTGTAGCCCCTTCAGAATTTCTGCGGTTGGAACATCGGACTTGTCCGTTATGGCAATCCGCCTCGGGGTGTCCTGAGCATTGACCGGAATAGCGGATAATAAGACCAGAAATGCGAATGACTTTAGCATCAGGCTTTTCCTCTCAATGAACTTCGTGCCCACGCTGGCACTTTTGCGTTTTGTTTTGGTCACGGCGATTTGTGCTTCCTGACTTCACTGTCTGAAATCACAGTCCAGAGTTTCCTTCAACCTTTCAAGAATTGGTCCATATTTTCCAGATTTATTATATAGGTTTTCGGCGTGTCGCCCTCGCCATTTTGCTGCTCTCTACGATCTCCTTCAGAACCAAATGTCTTGGCGAATAAGTGTTCACCAGAAAGTTTATCACGGGTGACTTCGCTGGAAGTCGTGGGTTCAGATTGCACCGAAGGCTCCGGCTTGCCCCTTAGCGACGCGCTGTTCGGCACTTCACGGGCAACGCCAACCTCTCGATGGACGCTCCCGATTGCGTCGTCCCGGTGTTCTCTCGTCAGCCGCGTCGGCGAAATCGGATCGCCGACGAAATACCCGTTGAACAGAAATGCTTGAACCCCTGCAATCTCTCTCAGAAAGTACAGGATCGCATACGCCGATGGCAAATTCGTTGTGTCGAGGACGGGAGAAGTGTACGATGCGCGAAAAAGAGGGCTAAATCGGATGTTCTGGTTCAGATCAAGAGCGGCTTTTGCCTTCTGCCTTTTGCTTGTTCTCAAGACGCCTGTGCACGCAGCACAAAACAAACCCAATAAAGGGGGCGGTGAGGACAAGACGCTTTTTCTGGTTGCCCGCCCTGAGCTGGGGGACCCTCTTTTCAAAGAGTCCGTGGTGTTGATGTTCCCGCCTTCCGCAGTGGCGATAGAAGGTCTGGTCATGGGCCTTATCATCAACAGACCTGCCCGCGTTGCGCTAAGCGAGATATTTCCGAATGATGATGCACTGAAGAACCGCTCCGAGACTGCCTATTTCGGCGGGCCTGTGGACCCGATGACTCCCGGTATCGTCTTTCGCTCCAGCAAGGCGGTCAAGCAGGCGACGCTGTTGATTGGCGATATTTACGTGAGCTTCGATCCCAATTTCATCAAGGAACTATTGAAGAAACCGGAAGAAACGCCTGACTTGCGCCTGTTTGTGGGGCGCTCCCAATGGGTATCGGCGCAACTCCAAAACGAGATGGCCATGAGAGCATGGTACAGCGTGCGGGCCGAAACGAACCTAATATTCAGCGCCAGCCCACAGTCCCTCTGGCGCAACTTGTTTGAGCGGGCAGAGCCCCCCAATGTCGCGAAGGCCTCGGACGTACCCTTCGATCTTTCAGCAATTCTCACGGTGGGCGTGCGGGAAGTAGAGGATCGCCCCGGTCCCGCTCGGGAAATTGTTCCCTAGCGGGAGTGCTCCGACCCGAAAACAGCAATCACTCGCGAAATCGTGCGCCACGGCTGGTTCTGGTCGCTCGCCAGTCTGTGCAACGAGGTCGTCAAGTGTCAACTTCGACGAAATCCTTGTTAGCGTGACCGCATTTGTCGCGGCACGGAGTGTCCGGTAGACTTTCCAAAAGTCAGACCCCGATGGGCAATAATAATCTGGAATTTCTTCAGCTTGACAGGTTCACCGCTTACCTTGAACAAATCGACTCTACTTTTTCTCTGAATCTTTTCCATACACACTGATCCAATTAGCAACGTCTTGCCTGAAGTCTCTTAGCTCATTCCCGATCATCGTCAGTCCTTGCAGGTTCGTGTTGACGCCGTCGAGCTTGTCATCCATGGTGTCCAATTCTTTAAGGCTCTTGTTTACGCTGTCGAGCTTGTCAGATACGGCGTCGAGTTTGTCCCACAGGGCCTCGCCCGGCCCCCCGGCACCGGACCCTTGCAGGCACTCAAGAATGGCTTGCAGTTGTCCCCTGACCATAAACAGCAAGTAGAGAATCCCGAAAATTCCAACTATCTGTACTATGCTCATCAGTAATTCTCCTGTCTTTGTGATCTACTCCTTTACTTGTGTGGCGAGATGAAAAAGTAAAAGTCCCGATGCCAGTCGGGGCCGTGGAAGCTCTCTTCCTGCTCCTGCGAAATCGTCGCTTGCGTTCCAGTGCCACATCAGCAGAGCCAAGATGTCGTTTGCTTCCTCAAGGCTGCCAAACTCATGGGCGTCCGTCTCGCCGCCGAACACCTCGGGCAGGTATTCGCTGGGCATCGCGACTTCTGGACTGGCGACCAGCGCAGCGAAGAACCCGTCGAGTTCCTCGACGTTCATGGCATCGCCGCCAGCGCAACCCTTGAGGAATTCCCCGAGCCGGTCGAGTTCCAAACGTTCAAAATGAGATATTCTAGTTGAAATGAATTTCATATTCCATCCGTGTATAGCTTCACACATAAAAACTATCGCACAGGTATAATGCGCTCTCATGAATAATCGGCCTTGCCTGCCACCGCGAGAATCATTACGTTGGTCGAATCGAATCCTGATTGCTTCCCTGATCGGAATTATTTATCTGACGTTCTTTCCGTTTCGGTTCGATTTCACCATGCACCATTTTCTGCACGGGTCTCCCTTTCTCTTAGGGTCTTCTCTTAAAAATGTTGGGACTCTGGATTTCTTCCTGAATATATTGCTTTTCGTTCCATTCGGGGCCGGTGTGGCCGCCAAAATGAAAACCAGGAGTGTTCCCCGGCCCGCCGGATTGCTTGCGGCGCTGGCGGCAGGGGCTATCACTTCCTATATTGTCGAATTCCTTCAGTTGTATATCCCTATGCGTGATTCGGGCTGGAATGATGTTCTCAGTAATTCGATCGGGTCTGTAGCAGGATTTGTATTCTTTGAGTGGTGTGGAGAAACTCTCCTCGATCCTTTGTCACGGTTGGAAGCAAAGTTGGAACATTGGCTTTCTGTGCCCAGAGCGAGCGTATTCCTGGCGCTCTACCTGGGCTTTTTCTTCGCGCTGTCTATCCCGCTGCAGAAACAGACTCGCCTGAGCAATTGGGACATGGCCGCTCCCATGGTTGTCGGAAGCGACGGGACGCCACAGCACGCATGGAAAGGGCAGATCGCGAAGCTGGAACTTTGGGACCACGCAATTTCGGATGAATCCGCGCGGGAGCTCACGTCCAGTGAAAATACGCTAAAGAAAAACAGCCCGCTCGTTTCTTATGAATTTACGGGGGCGCCGCCATCCTCCAATTACACACAATCTCTCGCCCCACTGAATTGGGTATCATCTTCTCAGCCACCACGCGAGTCGGCCCCGCTGGAACTCGACGGCAGTTCCTGGTTGAGCTCGATAGTTCCAGTGCAAGATCTAACCAGCGCTTTCAAAACAACAAATCAATTTTCAATGCGCATAGTTTGCACACCGGCGGACACGCCGGATTTGGATCAGCGCACGATCTTTTCGATTTCAAAATCGTCTGGTATTGCAAATGTAACCCTGCGCCAGGACGGACCAGATCTTTTCTTTTGGATACGTAATCCGCTGACAGAGAAGCGCGCAGGAGGATCTCGTCGCGCACGGGAAATCTCCGCGAGAAACGTTTTCGCGCCGGGACAAAAGCGCGACATTCTGGTGTCTTATGACGGGTCTGACGTGTCCTTCTATGTGAATGCGATAAAAGAGCCACGCGTCTACTCTTTTAGCCCCGGCGCGGCATTTGTGCCGATGCTAGTTCATTTTAAGGGAAGCGATTTGGGCGGCGATCTCGTTCTCTATGATTCCTTGATCTTCATCCCCGCGGGACTCTTGCTGGGATGGATCACCCGGGGAATTTCCTTGAGGAAAGTAGCGGGCCTCTCCGTGGCGCTCCTATGGTTTCTCCTGCCATCAGTATTCTATGAAATGATCCTGGTGTGGGTGAGCGGAAGGGCCATTTATTTTTGGCAGATTAGTCTCTGCTTGTTTCTGACGCTTCTTGGTATGTTGCTGATGAATGCCGACCGCAGCCTGGTCAATCCTTGAAGGCGCTGATTTTTTCGATATGATGGGTGACTATTAAATGAGTAGCGGGCGACCACCATTAGCCCATTTGCAACAGTGTTGTCCCTTCAGATTCTTTATTATAAAAGGCTCGGGACGGCTTCTCTGAATCGGAGGCGAGCATGACCGGCGACATCCTTCGCGCGAACCTGGAACGCAGCCTGGAAATTCATGGAAAACTGGGGGAAGCGTGTTTGCCGGCCATGGCGGCGGCGGCGAACGCGCTGGTTGCCGCGTTTCGCTCCGGCCGCAAGGCAATTTTTTTTGGAAATGGGGGCAGCGCGACGGATGCGCAGCACCTGGCGGCGGAGTTTCTCGGGCGCTATCTGCGCGAGCGCAAGCCGCTGCCGGCTGTCGCGCTGGCGGATAACTTGGCCGCGGTCACCGCGATTGCCAATGACTACGGATTCGAGAACGTGTTCTCGCGGCAACTGCAGGCCATGGCCTCGACCGGCGATGTGGCCATCGCCCTGAGCACTTCGGGGGATTCCAAAAATGTTGTGGACGCGGTAGCCTGCGCGCGCAAATTGGGATTGTTTACGATCGGTCTGACCGGCGCAAGCGGCGGACGGCTGAACGGCCTGGTGAACGTGCTGATCGCCGTTCCGTGCGAGGAAACTCCCCGGATCCAGGAGTGCCACATCCTGATCGGCCATGCACTTTGTGACGCCGTGGAAAGCGCGATCGCGGAGACATCGGCAAACTCAGGCGCGCACGGACCCGGCAGGTCCTGAGCCGGGATTCCGTCCAGGAAGAAAGAAGGACAGAGGAACGGAACCTCAGCAGGCTCCGTCCCCGTTAAATACGGCGCGCGGCGTCGCCAGCAGAATCTTCAAATCCAGCCAGAACGACCAGTGCCGGCAATATCGCAAATCCAGTCGAACCATCTCATCGAATACCATCCGGTTTCGGCCGCTGACTTGCCACAGTCCCGTGACGCCCGGCTTGACTTCAAGCACGCGCCGGCGATGCCAGATGTCATATACCTCGAATTCGTAGGGAACAGGGGGACGCGGACCCACAAGCGACATTTCCCCGCGCAACACGTTGAAGAATTGGGGCAATTCATCCAGGCTGAGTTTGCGCAGAGTATGCCCGATGGAAGTCACGCGCGGATCGTTAACCAGCTTGTAAACAGGCTCATCACTTTTTTCCGACTTATCCAGGCCTTTTTGACCAGCTATATATTTCTGTACATATTCCTGATGAATTTTCGGATCGTTATTGGCGCACATGGTACGAAACTTCAGGCATTTGAAATGCGCGCCGAACTGGCCCAGGCGGTCCTGCTTATAGAGCACCGGCCCCTTGGAGGTCAGTTTGATGAGCAGAGCGATAGCCGCAAGCAACGGCGACAGAATCAAGAGCAGGAACGCGCTGCCCGCAATGTCCGTGACGCGCTTCAGAACCAGAGAGAGCCGCTTGCGCGAACCTTTTTTGTTGAGGTCGGGATAAAGTTTGGAATCCGCAGTCCACCCGACGCTGTCGACCTCGCCGCTTTCGGGGAAAAAATGCAGCGAAATGGAAACTTTGGCCGCCTTCAACGCGCCCAGATGCTTGACGAGCGCAGACTCGAACTTGGTCCGCAAGGTCTCTGTAACCGAAGATTCGCCGGCCCCGTTAATCTCCGTAAAGATGACGCCAAGGATCAGATCCCTCTTGTACCAGCCGGTCAAGTCGGTTTCGCGCTTGGTGGAAAGAAGGATTTGGGCGGCCTGCCACAGAATCTCAGTCGCCGCGCCCTGTTCCAGATTCGTATCCATGAGCATTAATACGAAAGGCTTCCGGGACCGCTCGGCCCGGCGGCGTTCATGAGTCAGCATCGTATGGAAGGTACTCTCGTCCAACGGTTGGTAATCCGACTCGGAAAAGACGGAGAATTCGTTTAAGTATCGCGATTCGGTTTGGCCCTCTGTGTATGGCTTCGACGGAATCTCGACTTTAAACCCGAAGTTTCCCATTTGTGCTCCCACCTACATCAGCTTCAGGGTCACTTGCCGACCTGGATCGCTGGACTCTAGTCTTCTCAATCAGGATTGAAACCGTTCTATCCGTCTAACGACGCCTTTAGGCTCATTAAGTAACTTTAAACAGCTGAGTTAGACACGTCTCTCATCTCTCGAATCTCTAAAATCAGGGCTCAAAAGATAGAGCCACCCCATACCCCTGCGTAAATCCAAAATATTAAGGGCAATCCGGGTGCCAGACGCGGGCTGAATTGAAGAGGTCGGAGTTCTTTCGCTTGATTCTAACGCACAGTAAATGAACAACTTAAATAAGAGGTAGTCTTACCCGGGGATCAGGAACCAGATGACAAGTCTCTAACATGACCAATAAGAGAAAAAGAATACACTCTTGTTCCACTGCGGTTCCTTAGGGAATTCGCTTGAGATCGCATAAAAACAGGTAAATTGCATGGTTTGCTAGCCGGGCCACTCCAGAGAGCTATCGAGCGTGTTCCGCAGGTGGTTTGTCGGGCCTCCCAAAGCTAATGTACTCAAAACCAAGCGCTTTCATCTCTTCGGGTCGGAGCATGTTGCGTCCATCAATGAGCAGCGGCCTGGCCATTTCGTGACGCACGCGCTTCCAATCCAGCCGCCTGAACTGCTCCCATTCGGTCAGGACCAGCAGGGCGTCTGCCCCAAGGGACACCTCGTACGGATCGGCGGAGTACGCCAGGTCCGGAAAGACAGTCCGGGCGCGAGCCATGGCTTCGGGATCGGTGGCGCGGACGATGCATCCCTCCGCAAGCAGCCGCCGGATGACTTCAATTGCCGGGGCGAGCCGGATATCGTCCGTATTGGGCTTGAAGGCAATGCCCAGGACGCCGATCTTCTTGCCTTTCATCACCCAGAGAGCCTTTTTCAATTTATCGAGCAGGAGGTCCACGCGCTGCTTATTCACGCGCTCGACTTCCTTTAACAGGCCAAAATCCACGCCAGCGCGATCGGCCAGCTTGATGAACGCCTGAATGTCCTTGGGCAGGCAGAACCCGCCGAATCCCAGGCCAGCCTTGAGGAATTGCCCGCCGATGCGCGGATCGAGGCCCACCGCGCGGGTCACCTCATCCACATTTCCGCCCAGCCTCTCGCAGAGGTCCGCCAGCACGTTGGCGTAAGAGATTTTGAGGCCGAGAAATGAGTTGGATGCGTGTTTGATAAGCTCCGCGCTATTGATGGTCGTAACGACAAAATCTGGTGTAGTCGCGGGGGGGCAATTCGGTTCGTGCACAGGGCAACGGAACCGGCCCGCCAGAATCGGCGCGTAGATCTCGCGCAACTGGCGTTCGCTTTCCTCGTCCTCAACGCCGATGACGATGCGGTCGGGATGGAAGAAATCCTTGACGGCTGTGCCTTCGCGCAAAAATTCCGGATTGGAAGCGACGCAGAACTTCGCGCCGGGATTCGTTGCGTAGACCTGGAGCGCGCGCTTCAATTGCTCGCCGGTCTGCGCGGGCACCGTGCTCTTCTCAATGACAAGTTTGGAAGACTTCGATTCCTGTGCGATCATCCGCGCCACGCTGTCAATGGCCGAAAGGTCTGCGTCTCCGGAGTCCGTCGGCGGGGTTCCCACGCAGATGAAGACCACATCCGAGTCGCGGACTGCCTCTCCGCCGTTCGCAGTGAACTGCAAACGGCCCTCGCGGACAACGGTCTCGATAACTGTGTCGAGATTCGGTTCGTAGATTGGTATTTCCCCGGCCTGCAGCGCGGCAATTTTGGACGCGTCGTTATCAGTGGCGATCACTTCATGCCCCGCCTCCGCCAGACATGCCCCCGACACCAAGCCAACGTATCCGCATCCGATCACCGCTAGTTTCACGCGTATTCTCCTGGTCCCTTGCAGCCGCACGCCCTGCGAGGCGGGTGCTCTCCGATTCTCACTCAACAGTCAGATTACCAAAAGCCGGATTCCGGCCTCCGTTGCCTCCAAAATACTAGTCTGAATTTTTGCACCGAAACAGCGTTACAGGAATAAGCAACAGGTCAAGCCGCTGGATACCCGTGCGGATGGCGCAGGCGCCATTGCCAGGCGGAGCGGAGGATGGCCTGCAAATCGGACGACCGCGGCTCCCAGCTCAAAAGGGCTTTGGCTTTGGCCGGGTCGGCGACCAGCCTCGCGGGATCTCCGGGGCGGGGCGCTTCGATATTCACCGGAATCTCCTTGCCGGTAATCTGGCGCGCGCAGGCAATCACTTCGAGCACGGAGTAGCCCCGCCCGGTGCCGAGATTCAGACAATCGGATGCGCCGCCTCCGCGAAGATAGTGCAATGCGGAGATATGGGCTTCGGCAAGATCGGTTACGTGAATGTAGTCGCGAATGGGAGTGCCGTCGGGCGTCGAATAATTGTTCCCGAAGACGCGAATGGCTCGCGTCTGGTCGAGCGCCGCCGCGAGCACATTCGTAATGAGATGCGATTCCGGGCGATGATCTTCGCCGCAACGCTCCGTGGCGCCGGCAGCGTTGAAATAGCGCAGGGCGATGAATTTCAATCCGTACGCTGTGTCATAGGATTCGAGCAGGCGTTCCACGAAAAATTTGGACCAGCCGTAGGGATTTTTGGGCCATTTGCGGCTTTCTTCGCCGATGGGAATCTCTTCCGGGTCGCCGTAAATCGCGGCCGTGGAAGAGAACACGACGCGCCGGACACCCGCCTGCAGCAAAGCGCCCAGAAATTGAATTCCCTGGCCGACATTGTTTTCAAAATATTTTGCCGGCTCGCGAACCGATTCGCCGACCTCGATGAGCGCGGCAAAATGAATGCACGATTCAAGCTTGTGCTCGCGGGCGATACGGGCGATGAGTTCCCGGTCACCGGTCTTCCCCCGGTAGAGCGGAACGCCGCCGGGAAGTGCGCCGGCGTGTCCTCGCTCGAGATCGTCGAGAACCACAACCTGTTCGCCGCGGGCGAGAAGAAGTTCCACCGTCACGCTTCCGATGTAGCCCGAGCCGCCAGTCACCAGGATTGCCATGAGTTCGCCAGTATATTTCCGCAAAAGCTTGCGAAAGCTTAAGAAGTGTAACTCAAAAGATTGTACCGCCCTGTTTCAATTTTTTTGGGACCGGGTGCCCCGGCAAAGAAAGCGGTGGACACGGGCGTGCGCTTGGCGCGAAGATTTCCGGCACAGAAAGAGGGAGGAATCCATGCCGTACGCTACGGAAGGAAACTTGACCGAACTCGCCCTGAAGCAGTGGCAGGCGTGCCACTCGCCGCGTCTGCGCGAGATCATGCAGTCTCTTGTGAAACACTTGCACGGATTCGTGCGCGAAGTGAATCTGACGGAAGCCGAATGGCTTCAATCCGTGGATTGGCTAACCCGAACGGGAAAGATGAGCTCGGAAAAGCGGCAGGAGTTCATTCTGTTTTCCGACGTGCTCGGGATCAGCATGCTGGTAGATGCCATCAATCACCGTTTTCCCACCGGGGCCACGCCTTCCACTGTCCTCGGGCCATTCCATATTGACGGCTCTCCGGAACTGCCTCTCGGCGCCGACATGGCCGAGGGTCTGGGTGGCGAAATCACCTTTCTGACCGGGTCGGTGCGCGACCTGGAAGGGAAACCCGTGGCGGGCGCGCGCATGGACATCTGGCAGGCGGATGCGAATGGCATGTATGAATCGCAACTGGGCGCCGAGGAGCCGCTGCTGCGCGCCATTTTTCAAACAGGAGCGGATGGAAAATTTGCGATTCGCACGATCGCTCCGCCGGGATATTCGATTCCCATGGATGGCACGGTGGGAGAACTTTTGAACGAGACGGATATTTCACATTTTCGTCCGGCGCACATTCACTTTCTGATTTCCGCGCCAGGATACGAAACGCTCGTCACGCACCTGTTCAAGAAGGGCGCGCGGTACATTGATTGCGACATCGTGTTCGGCGTGAAAGAGCCGCTGATTGTGGAGTTTGAAAATCATCCCGCCGGGAAGACGCCGGCAGGAGAAGTTCTCGACAAGCCGTTTCTGGTGGTGAATTACGATTTCGTTTTGAGCCGCGCAAAAACAGCCGCCGCTGCGAGATAATCTAATCAAGCGGCTTGGACATCAAAATGAAGTGGACGGGCATTTTTGTGGGATGCGGATCGGTATAGGGCGCCGTGCCCGTTTCGGCGTATCCCCAACGGCGGTACAGAGCCAGGAGTTCCGGCCGCACGCTGACAATAATCAGATCGCTGAACTTGCAACCGGACTCCCTGAAAAAAGATTCCGCCGCGCCGGCCAGGCGGCGACCGATGCCCTGCTGCTGGCAAGCGGGATCAATGGAAAGCATCCCGAAATAGCCGTGGCCGCCGCGAAGCTCCAGATAGATGGAGCCCACCAGCGCGGAATTTTCTTCAGCCAAAAGAAATTTCCCCTTCTTCATGAGCGCGTGAATGGCCGCGGGATTCGTGCGATCGCGTTCGATGAAGAACTGCTCGACGAGAAAGGCGGTGTTGACGATGCGCGCGATTGCGTCCGCATCTTCCGGCCGTGCTTCGCGAATCGAGATCATCGTGTTCCTGATGCTGCCATTGTATTTGCACGCTACGTTTCAGAACCCGTAAAGTTCCGCGGGATTCTCCACGAGGATGGTCTTCCGCAGGCCGGCATCGGGCGCCCACGTGGGCAAAAGATTCAGCACGCGGCCGTCGTCAATCCGGAAGAACGGCGTAATTTCAGAGAGCGGGCGGCCGAGCACGGGAGTTCCGGGATGCGGCCAGTCGCTGCCCCACAGAATGCGCCGCGGATTGGCGGAGATGAACGCCTTGGCGACGGGCGCGACGTCCGAGTAGTCGGCAAGCTTCGAGCTGCGATAGGGCGCGGAAATCTTGACGTAGATTTTTCCCGCGCGCAGCAGGCCGAGAAAAGTATCGAATCCGGGCTGGCTCGTTCCCAACGCCGCCTCCACTCCTCCAAAGTGATCGAACACCACGGGCACGGGCGAGGCCGCGAGCAGGTCTTTCATGCCTTCGATGACGGAGAGGCGCGTATAAATCTGGATATGCCATTTGCCGCCCCATTTTCCGTCTTTGACGCGGTCCACGGCAGCCTGGAAGCGGCGACGGCCCAGCGCCGGATCGGTCTGGCCCGCGGTTTCGAGATTCAGGCGGATGCCGCGAACGCCGGCCTTGTCCATATCCGCGAGCGCGGAGGCCGGAGTTTTTTCGTCATTCAGGGCGATGCCGCGCGAGCGCGGCCCGAGCTGCTTCATGGCGTCGAGCATGCCGGCGTTGTCGACGCCGTACACGGTCGTCTGCACGACGACGACGCGATCAATTTTCAGCGCGCGATGCAGCGCGCGGAGTTCGTCCACCGAAACCGGCTCCGGCGTGTAGGGACGCGTGGCGGCGTAAGGAAAATGCCGCGGATCGAACGTGTGCACGTGGCAATCACACGCCCCCGCCGGCACCTGAAATTGCACCGGCGTGGAAGGCTGGGAAGCTTTGGCGGAGGCTTCTTCTGATTTTCCAAAAAACATTCCTGCTCCTGCCGCCACTCCCCCCAATACAATTTCCCGCCGGTTGAGCATTCTCATCTCTCCTGATTTCGCGCAGCTATCCGGCCGGGGCGCGCGCCGGTTTAGCTGATGGAAGATTTTGATTCCGGTGTAAGAGTTTAACCTGAACGCGGCCGCCAATCCCTTCTGATTTTCATTCCCGCATTTGGGAACACGGCGAGAAAGCCGCAGGCCGTGCAAACGAATTTCCAATTCACTCCACTGAAATGCCTCGCTCTTGATACAATTCCCAGGCTAACCATGGGCGCCACGCCGTCCGCGCGAATCAATGCGAAGGAATGGCGATCCCGGAGTGGACAGAATGCGAAATCTCGGAATCGTGGTTACTGTTGCGCTCTGCGCCCTGATGCTGGCGCCGTACCCGGCGCGGACAGCGCAGGCGCCGTCCGCGACGCCGGAAGCTTCGGATGCGAAGCTCGTCGAAGAGATTGTCTACGCGAACCGCATCCTGGCGGATCAGGGCGTGCTCGACGGCCTCGGCCACGTCAGCGCGCGCAGCAACAAAAATCCGGACCACTTCCTCATGGCGCGCAGCATGGCGCCGGCGCTCGTCACTGCCGGCGACGTTATGGAATTTGATAGGAACGGCGAGCCGGTGGATGCGCGCGGGCGCGCGGCGTACATCGAGCGCTACATTCACGCGGCGATTTATCGTGCGCGGCCCGACGTGAAATCCGTCGTGCACAGCCATTCGCCGGAAATGATTCCGTACGGCGTGTCAGGGACGCCGCTGCGCCCCGTCTATCACATGGGCGCATTTCTCGGCGCCGGCGCTCCGGTCTTTGATATTCAGGATGTGGCCGGGATGACCGATATGCTCGTGCGGGACAACCGGGTTGCGGATGCGCTCGCGAAAACTATGGGTAGCGCAAACATCGTGCTGATGCGCGGGCACGGGTTTGCCGCCGCGGGCGTGGACGTGCCGCACATGGTTTTTCGCGCCATCTATGCGCAGATCAACGCACGCGTGCAGACGGAAGCGATGAAACTCGGCCCGGTGAAATTTCTCTCTCCGGAAGAGGCGGCCAAGGCCACCGTGGCCAACGACATCATGGTGGGACGTTCGTGGGATGTGTGGAAGTCGCGCGTGGGAAAGATCGAGTAGTCACTTTATATGGAACAGAGGAAATCATTCGATGAATACACATAAAGTTGCGGTCATTGCAGGAGACGGAATCGGGAAAGAAGTGGTCCCCGAAGGATTGCGCGTGCTCGAAGCGGCCGCGAAGCGCTTCGACATGAAATTGAATTTCACTCCTTTCGATTGGAGCTGTGAAACCTACGCCAAGACCGGAAAGATGATGCCGGACAACGGGCTCGACCAGCTTCGCCCGTTTGACGCCATTTTCCTCGGCGCGGTCGGCTATCCCGGAGTGCCCGATCACATTTCGCTTTGGGGCCTCTTGATTCCGATCCGCCGCGTGTTCGATCAATATGTGAATTTGCGGCCCGTGAAATTGTTCTGCGGCGTCGAATCACCGCTCAAGAACGCGAAGCCGGGGCAGATTGATTACGTTGTGGTCCGTGAAAATACGGAGGGAGAATACTCCAACGTCGGCGGACGCATATTCGAGGGAACCGAGAATGAGATCGCGATGCAGCAGACGGTCTTCACGCGCCGCGGCGTGGACCGCATTCTGCGCTATGCCTTCCAGCTCGCGCGCAAACGGAACAAACACCTGACCTCAGCCACGAAATCCAACGGTATCATTCACACCATGCCGTTCTGGGATGAGCGTTTCCAGGCGATCGCGAAAGAGTTTCCGGACGTGCGGATTGATCAATTCCACATTGATATTCTGACCGCGCATTTCGTGCGCTTTCCCGAGAAGTTTGATGTCGTCGTGGGATCGAACCTGTTTGGCGACATCCTTTCCGACCTGGGTCCGGCGACCGTGGGATCCATCGGTATTGCTCCGTCGGCAAATTTGAATCCGGAGCGAAAATTCCCCTCGATGTTCGAGCCGGTGCACGGATCGGCGCCGGATATCGCGGGGAAAAATATCGCCAACCCCATCGGGCAGATCTGGTCGGGCGCGATGATGCTCCGCCATTTCGGCGAAGAGAAGGCGGCGGACGCCATCGAGCGCGCGATTGAAGAAGTTCTGGTCAAGCCGGAATTCCTGACGCCGGACATGGGCGGAAAAGCTTCGACGCAGGTTCTGGGCAAAGCAATAGCGGACATGGTGAGCAAATAATCGCGCCAGACGCTGCGGATGCGGCGCATTTTTGCGGGCGGTTCCCGCGGCGCAGGCTTCACATACTGCCGGACAAAATGCGCGTCATTCCTCGCGCAGCTAGTAATCACTCCTTCTTTTCGCGTAACGCAATAGAACACGGAGGGATTCCTCGCTGCGCTCACAATGACGAACACTTGAAAGTGTGCTCCTTTGCAAAGTCTGGTTGTGCGGAATTTAAGGAAGCGATAGACTTCCGCCCACTATGTCCGGACCTGGAGTGTGCTGCTCTCCGGACGGAACGAAACAATAACATTTTCCACGCTGAGGGTGACCCATGAGCGATTCAAGCAGTGCGGCAACATCCCACGACTTGGTTTGGGCCTACGCGATCCTGCGCGTTTCGTTTGGCGCGAATATCATGCTGCATGGGGTGAGCCGCTTCGTGATGGGCCACGCCGCGTTTCTCGCCTATTTGAATCACTATTTTGAGCATGCCAAAGTCGTGCCGCTCGGCACTCTGCCGGCGTTCGCCTATGTGCTTCCCTGGCTCGAAACAGGATTTGGCCTCCTGCTCATGTTGGGCCTGGCCACCCGGTTTGCGCTGATTGGCGGAGCGATCGTGATCACCTGCCTCGTGATCGGCACCAATCTGGCGCAGGACTGGCTGGTTTCGGGTCTGCAACTGATTTACGCGTTCCTCTACTACTACTTGCTGGCGCACATCGCGGAAAACAGGATTTCTGTGGACGCGATGATGGGGTCCAAGTAGATTTCTCCGCAAAGATTATAAAGATATCCCGGTCACGAACGCGCTGGTTTGCGTGCGACAATCTCCGCGACGGCGCGGCGGTGCGGAGAATCCTGTGAAAGTCCTTCCGCATAGTGCTCGATCTCCCAGCCACGAAAAAAATCCGCCAGCTCTCCCGGGCGCAGGCTATGCCGCGAAGGCTCCTTTCCCTGTTCGGTCACATGGACGATGGAAAGAAATATTCCGCCGGGCTTCAGAGCGCGCTGCGCGGGCTCGTAGAGACTCTTCTGCATGTAGTAGGTGACGGCAACAAAATCCCACGAGGCAATTCCGGCATCGAACTCCGCTTTTTCCAGATCGGCGATCACGGACCGGATCGTGAAGCCGCGTCCGGCGGAACGCATATTCAAAATAGAAATCGCTTCCGAAGAGCCGTCCACCGCGGTGACTTCCCAGCCGCGTTCCGCGAGCCACAGCGAGTTGCGGCCGGGGCCGGAGGCGAGGTCCAGCGCCTTTCCCGGACGAAGACGCAGCGCGGTTTCGACAAGCAAGGGAGTGGCCGGACTCTCAAAATCCGACAACGCGTGCTCCCGCAGGCGATAACGCTCGTTCCATTCATAAATTTCCATTGTCTGATTGTTTCCGGGATTAGAAAACAATGCAAGGGGTGACACGCCGGAAAATGAGTATGTGGCAGCCCTTGAACCGACGTATAATCGGCCAACATTCACCCGAGATTTTCTTGTTTGGGAGGTAGGGCATGCGAATGCACGCGAAATGGCTGGCGATGCTGGCGGTCGTTTTTCTGGCGACGGGAATGAGCCGGGAGATTTCCGCGAAAAAAGCGGCCACCATCCTATACGTCACGAACAGTCTTCAGGACAACATCAGCGTCATTGACCTCGGCACGCTCCAGTTGACGGGAACGATCAAGGTGGGAAAGCGCGTTCACGGAGTGTGCGCGCCGGCGGACGGCCAGAGAATCTTTGTCACAACCGAGATGGACCAGATGTTCAAGGTGGTGGACACGGCGACGGGCGAAATTCTTTCCTCGATTACGCTGAGCGGGCATCCGAACCAGTGCGCGTCCACGCCCGACGGACACTATGTCGTTGTTCCGATTCGCAATGGAGAGAGCGCGGACATCATTGACACTAAACTTGGGAAAATTGTGAAAGTCCTGCCGGTCAAGGAGCCGCACAACGGCTACAACACGGGCCGCAACGATGTTCTGTGGGTCTCCTCGATGGGCGAGCATTCGATCAATCGCATTGATCTCAAGACCCTCGAATACGCGGACAAGATTCCAGTGGCCGGGATTCCGCGGCCCTACGCCGTCACGAAAAATGAAAAGACGCTGTACGTGGCGCTCACTGATTATCACGGGTTTGAAATTGTGAACATTCCGGACAAGAAAGAGATCGCCAAAGTGGACCTGCCGGCCGCGCCTCCATCCGATTGCGCGCTTGAGCCGCATACGGAGACGCACGGGATTGCGCTTTCTCCCGATGAAAGGGAGCTGTGGGTCACGAGCCTTTCCGACGGCGGCGTGTATGTCTATGACATTGCGGCAAAAAAACTATCGAGTGAAATCAAGACGGGCGAGTGCCCCAACTGGATCGGATTCTCGCCTGACGGAAAATATGCCAACGTCAGCAACTCCGGCAGCAATGATGCATCCATCATAGACGCGACTGCCCGGAAAGTCGTCGCGACGATCAAGGTGGGCGAAGGCCCCAAGCGGCTGGTCGCCATCGTTGTTCCGGGATCGTAGGACAGAGCCGGGAAAAGTTCAGCGCGTCTTTCGCAGCCCGAATTTAAATCCAAGTTCTTTTTGGAAAGTTTTTCGCCGATGAGCAAATCTTTTTGTCGTCTGCTTCCACTTTTCTTTGCGAGCCTTCTAATCATGGAAACGAATCTCGACCAGGCGTTCGCGCAGGATCGCGGTCAGGGACGCTCGATGGTGATTTCGCAGTCCGGGATTGTCGCGACGGAATCGCCGCTGGCGTCGAAGGCGGGCGCGGCCATTCTCGAACGCGGCGGCAATGCCGTGGACGCGGCCATTGCGGCGCACGCCGTGATGACGGTCGTCGCGCCGATGTGGAATGGAATCGGCGGAGACCTCTTCGCCATCGTCTATGATGCAAAGAGCGGAAAATATTACGGCCTCAATGCCAGCGGCTGGGCTCCCGCCGCGCAATCCATAGACCGCCTGCGCCAAAAAGGGCTGCGCGAAATGCCGGTGTACGGAATCGAGTCCGCCACGGTTCCCGGCGCCGTGGACGGCTGGCAGAAGCTGGTAGACCGCTTCGGAAAAAAGAAACTCGGCGAGCTGCTCGCGCCGGCAATTCAGATTGCAGAGGACGGCTATCCGGTGACGGAGTGGATCGCTCTGCACTTCGCGAAAGACGCCGACCTGCTGCGTGGCAACGAAGCCGCGGCCAAAACGTTTCTCATCGGCGACCGGCCGCCGAAACTCGGCGAAGTCATGCGCAACCCCGATCTCGCCTGGTCGCTGCGCCAGATCGCGCAAGAGGGACGCGACGCGTTTTACCGCGGGGCGATCACGAAAAGCCTTCTGGAACTTTCCGCGCAGCACGGTGGCGCGTTCACCGCGAAGGATTTTGCGGACTACTCGAGCGAATGGGTCGAGCCGATTTCGACGACCTATCGCGGATGGTCCGTGTACGAGTTGCCGCCCAACGTGCAGGGCATCGGCGTTCTCGAAATGCTCAATATCATGGAGCAGTTTGACCTGCGCAAAATGGGGCTGAATTCCTCGCGCGCGCTACATGTGCAAATTGAAGCGAAGAAGCTCGCCTACGCGGACGTTCTGCGCTACATCGGCGATCCGAAAATGTTGAAGGCTCCGGTCAGTGGAATGCTGTCCAAGGAGTATGCGGCCGAGCGCGCGAAGAAAATTGATCTCGACCACGCGGCTTGCGAAGTCCCGCCGGGAAGTCCGGTGCCGCAAGCGGGAGACACGACGTACCTCAGTGTGGTGGACCGCGACGGGAACATGGTTTCGCTGATCGAATCGAACTACAACGAATTTGGCTCCGGCCTCGTTGCCGCCGGGACGGGATTTCCGCTGCATGACCGCGGCGCGCTCTTCAGCCTGGACAAGGATTCGCCGAACGCGATTTCCGGGCACAAACGGCCGCTGCACACGATTATTCCGGCGTTCATGGAGAAGGATCAGGTGCGCATCGCGTTCGGAATTATGGGCGGATGGAACCAGGCGCAGGCGCACGCGCAATTTGTCTCGCATGTGGCGGACTTCGATCAGAATATTCAGCAGGCCCTCGAAACGGCGCGCTTCACCAAGAAGACGTTCGATGGATGCGACGTCGAGCTGGAGAATCGCATTCCCGGGAATACGCGGCAGGAACTCGAGTCCAGGGGCCACAAACTAAAAATGCACAACGGATATTCCGATGATTTCGGCGGAGGCCAGGCCGTGATGCGCGACTATGCGTCGGGAGTGAATTACGGCGCTTCGGATCCGCGCAAGGATGGCGCCGCGATTCCGGAACTATCAATTAAGGATTGGGGTAAGTAGCACAGGCTCTCTTGCCTGTGCGGGTTTGTAGGCCGCGCCGAAGGCATCGCTTCGGCCACGATTGCAAAATGCGCACAGGCAAGAGTGCCTGTGCTACTAGAACCTAATTCACAACGGCGAGAACTTCTCCGGCGTTGACCGTTTTCCCTTCCTGCGCCAGACGCTCCACAACTCCGGTCTTAGGGGACCGGATTTCGTTTTGCATTTTCATCGCTTCAATGACCAGCAAGCCTTGCCCGGCTTCCACTTTTTGCCCCGCCTGAACCAGCACGCGCACCACTTTTCCGGGCATCGGCGCGGTCACCTGCTGCCTGCCCTCGAGTTCGATGCCGCCGCTTCGCGCGCGCTGCCAGGCGCGCGGATCGAGAATTTCGATCTGGTATTCCCGGCCCGCCGTCCGCGCCAGCCAGCCCGCGCCGGATTTTTCCAGGGTGACCTCAAACGAGCGGCCGCGAAGCAGAATCGAATAGACGCCCGGCGAAATCACCGCTGCGTCCGCGGAAATTGTCCGGCCTTCCATGATTGCCTCCGCACGCGATGGCTCGAATGCGACTACGTGCTTTTTCCCATGGATGCGGATTTCGATTTTCATCGGGCGCGCGGGTCCCTGCGGATTTGTTCGAGGCGCGCTTCATGTTTCCAGGCGGACTCCGGAGTCTCCGTAGAGGCAACACCCTGCGGCGCGCGCGACGACGAATGATAGTGGAGGAGCGCGGCCAGAATGGCGGCGTCTTCCGCATCAGCGTCCGGCGCGGGGTCAGCTTTCAGGAGCTGCGGCAGACGATCATCCAGCCATCGCGTGGACAGTTCGCCGCGCGCAAATTCCGGATTGCGGAAAATGCGCAGGAAGAGCGACGCATTTGTCTTGATCCCGGTGATGGAATACTCGGTCAGCGCGCGCTCAAGGCGGGCCATGGCTTCGGCGCGATCGCGCCCCCAGGCGATCAGCTTCCCGAGCATCGGATCGTATTCCGTGGAAATGGTAAAGCCGGCATAGATTCCATCATCGAGCCGAATTCCCGGGCCGGAAGATGTTCGGAGCGACTGTATTTTTCCCGGAGTAGGAAAGAAATTGTTGGCGGGATCCTCGGCGTAGAGGCGGCATTCGATGGCGTGGCCCGTGAGCGCAACGTCTTTTTGCGAAAAGGGAAGAGCTTCGCCGGCCGCAATACGGATCTGCAATTTCACCAGATCCAGTCCCGTGACGAGTTCCGTGACGGGATGCTCCACCTGCAGGCGCGTATTGACTTCCAGAAAATAGAAATTCCGTGCGGAGTCCACAAGAAATTCCACCGTGCCCGCATTTTGATATTCGGCTTCGCGGGCCAGGCGCACCGCAGCCTCGCCCATCGTGCGCCGCAATTCCGGCGTCATGATTGGCGAGGGTGACTCTTCGATTACCTTCTGGTGGCGGCGCTGCACGGAGCATTCGCGTTCGCCGAGATGCACGGTGTGGCCCTGCGCATCCGCCAGAATCTGAATCTCGATATGCCGCGGACGTTCGAGGTAGCGCTCGAGGTAGACTCGCCCGTCGCCGAACGCGTTCAGCGCCTCGGAGGAGGCGTCGCGCCACGCGGCGGCCATCTCTTTTTCGGCGGAAACGACGCGCATTCCTTTTCCGCCCCCGCCTGCGACCGCTTTCAATAGCGCCGGATAGCCGATCTCGCGCGCAATGCGCTCCGCCTCCTGAACCGTTTCGATCGGCTCCTGCACTCCCGGCACCATGGGAACACCGGCGCGCGAGGCGAGCTGGCGCGCGGCGGTCTTCGATCCGAGAAGCTCCATCGCGCGCGCCGAAGGGCCGATGAACGCGATTCCATTTTGAGCGCAGGCGCGGGGAAGTTCCGGATTTTCCGCAAGGAAGCCGTAGCCTGGATGCAGCGCGTCACAACCTGCCCGGCGCGCGACATCCATGAGTTTGTCAATGCGGAGATAACTTTCCCGGGAAGGCGATGGCCCTATTCCGTAGGCCTCGTCGGCAACACGCAGATGCAGCGCCGCGCGGTCAGCGTCGCTATAAACGGCGACCGAGGCGATACCCATTTCGCGGCAAGCGCGCGCGATGCGCACAGCGATCTCGCCGCGATTGGCGATGAGGATTTTCTTGAACATTTTTTACTGATCCACACTTACGGATTCACGTTTACTGATCTTCGCCGGGCTGAATTCTAGCATAGGGAATCACATGCATGGTTCCGCAGCATCGTCGCATAACGGCCGCGGGGAATTGCATGAAATGGACAGAAGCGGATGCGATGCGCGATACTTTTCCCTGATGAGTCCGGCCCCAAGCGAACTTGCGCCGAAGCGCCAACCAGAACGACTCCTGGGCTCATTTCTTTTCGCGCTCTGCGCGTATCAGATCGTGATTTACAACTGGCCGGGCGGCCCGCCGTTTATTCTCGATCCCCGCGCCGGAATTCCTGTTCTGCTGATCAATCATTTCGGCTTCGATAATAAGGTGATCTACCCGGTCGAATGGATTACGGCCCTATGGCTGGTCTCGGTTGCCGCGATACTCTTCTTTCGCGGGAAATTTCTCAAGGCCTACCTCATTGCGGAAATTCTGCTCGCCGCCCCCACGCTCTATTACATCGGCATTCTGATATCGCGCCACGGAGGCGATTTCGCACCCGGGCCAAAAGACGTTTTCCTGACGCTCGTAATCTTCGCGGTGTTTTCCGTTGCGCCGATGGCCCTCGCGGCGCGCCGGCTGCTCAAGTAGCAAGAATTGCACGGCACGACTGTGTTTGCGTCCGCACAATTTGTCTTTTCACAAATCAGGGAAATCGGGCTAGAGCGGAATATTGCCGTGCTTTTTCCTGGGGTTGATGTCGCGTTTATTTTCGAGCGAGCGCAGCGCGGTAATCAGCTTGGCGCGCGTTTCTGACGGCTCGATGACGGCATCAATGTAGCCGCGCTCGGCGGCGATGTAGGGATTCGCGAAGCGCTCGCGGAACTCCGCGATTTTGTCCCGGCGCAGCCGCTCGCGGTCCTCTTCGGGCGCGCGATCGAGCTCCCGCTTGTAGACGATGTTGACCGCTCCCTCGGGTCCCATCACTGCGATTTCCGCCGTCGGCCAGGCGAAATTGGCGTCCGTGCGGATATGCTTGCTGGACATCACGCAATAGGCGCCGCCATACGCTTTGCGCGTGATCACCGTCAACTTCGGCACAGTCGCTTCCGCGAATGCGTAGAGGAGCTTCGCTCCGTGCTTGATAATTCCGCTCCACTCCTGCTGCGTGCCGGGGAGAAATCCCGGAACATCCTCGAGAGTGACGAGCGGAATGTTGAACGCGTCGCAGAACCGCACAAATCGCGCGCCCTTCACCGACGCGTTGATGTCCAGCACACCCGCAAGTACCGCAGGCTGATTCGCCACGATCCCCACCGGCTGTCCGCCGAGGCGCGCGAATCCCACAACGATATTTTTTGCGTAGTGCTCGTGAACCTCGAAGAAATAGTTGTCGTCGGCGATGGAGTGAATCAGGTCCTTGATGTCATACGGCTGGAGCGGGTCGGCGGGAACAAGCGAATCGAGAGCCTGGTCGGCGCGGTCCACGGGGTCGGAGGTCGCGCGTTTCGGTGCGTCCTCGAGATTTTTGAGCGGCAGAAAACTCATCAATTCACGAATCATGGCGAGGCATTCGGCGTCGTCGTGAGCCATGAAATGAGCCACGCCGCTCGTCGCGTTGTGAGTGAGGGCCCCGCCCAACTCCTGCTTGGAGACTTCCTCGTGCGTCACCGTCTTGATGACGTCCGGCCCGGTGATGAACATGTAGGACGTATCGCGCGTCATGAAAATAAAATCGGTGATCGCGGGCGAATAGACGGCGCCGCCGGCGCAAGGCCCCATGATGGCGCTGATTTGCGGGATCACGCCGCTTGCCAGTGTGTTGCGGAGGAAAATGTCAGCGTACCCCGCGAGCGACCGCACGCCCTCCTGAATGCGCGCGCCGCCGGAATCGTTCAGTCCGACGACCGGAGCGCCGTTGCGCATCGCCAGGTCCATGATCTTGCAGATTTTCAGGGCATTCGTTTCGGACAGTGAGCCGCCAAAGACGGTGAAATCCTGGGCGAAGACGTAGACGAGGCGGCCGTCCACACGGCCGTATCCCGTGACGAAACCGTCGCCCGGCGGACGCTGCTCCTCCATCCCGAAATCGTCCGAGCGGTGCGTGACAAACTTGTCGAGTTCTTCAAATGTGCCTTCGTCAAGAAGCAGCGCAATGCGCTCGCGCGCGGTGAGCTTGCCGGCCTTGTGTTCGCGCTCGCGCCGCTCGGCGCCGCCGCCGGCTTCCGCTTCGGCGTTGCGGCGGCGCAAATCTTCCGCCGGTCCCCCAAGTTTGGATTCGTTCGTCATAAGTGATTGTCCCGGAGCACAGTCCACGTGACTTTCGCACAGGCGGGAATGGCCATGCCACTACTTTTTTATCACGTCCTCGGGAGAAGGGCTGTCCGACCAGGTCGTATCCGGAAGCGCGGGAAATTCCGCTTTCCCGACGCCCAGGATGCGCACCGCAAGATGAGTTGTCAGGTAGATGCAGCCGATGAGGAGACCGCTTCCAAAGACAACATCAGCGGCAAGGGCAAGAATGCGGATGGGCCAGCCTTCGAGAGAAACTGCAGCAATTGTCCAATGCACGAGGGCAACAGTGGCGGCGAGCATGAGGCCTGCCGCAAGTGTCACGGCAATCACACCGGCGGCAATTTTCGCGATCAGTCGGCGGCTCCTCCGGTTTCGATTTCAGGATTGCCGAAAAGCAGGACAAAAAACAGGCGGCGCGTTAATGGATGCCGGACCAGTCATCCGCGACAAGGATCGAGTTGCTCGGATTGGACGGATCATATTTCACGCTGGCAGGCTGCCCGGCGGCAAGCCGCTCGAGGCAAAGGCGTTCTTCGAGGCCCGTCACATCCTGCGCGGTTTCGTAAGTGACTCCGGAGATCGAATAGCTGTAGCGAATCAGCCGGCGCAATCGCACGCCGCTCGCGCTCCCAGCGGAAATGTTGCGTTTGGAAAACATTCCGGACTCAGGCGGTGGAGGCGCAGCCGCAGGGGTTTCGACGAGTTCCACCACGAGGCCTTCGACGATTCGCCCCACTTGATTCAACTGAAACCGGCGGTGGCGTTCCTGGGCTTCAGGATCCTCAGGCTTGCGGAGGACGCGATTCAATACAACGGCCGCAACTACCGCCACGACGCCTGCGGCCAATCCCACCATCCGCCAATGGATCGTCCAGTTCCTCAATGGCCCGCATTGCGCGCGGAGGCGGACGCAAACACGTCGCCGAGAGTCTCCCGCGCCTTCTCCCAATCTTTCAGGAATCCTTCGAGACCGCGGTCTGTCAGCGGGTGCTTGAACAGCTGCTCGAACACCTTATACGGCATGGTGCCGATGTGCGCGCCCATGCGGGCGGCCTCCACAATGTGCAGCGGGTGGCGCAGGCTCGCGGCCAGCACCTGCGTGGGATATTGGTAAGCTTTGTAAATCTCCATGATTTCGCGCAGCAGCACCAGGCCGTCTGTGCCGATGTCATCCAGCCGCCCGAGGAACGGGCTTACAAAATATGCGCCGGCCTTGGCCACAATCAGCGCCTGCGGCGCGGAAAACACCAGCGTCATGTTGACGCGAATTCCCTCGCGGGATAGCACACTCAGCGCCCGCACGCCGTCGGGAATCGTCGGAATCTTTACGATGACGTTGGGATGCCAAGTGGCGATCTCGCGCGCCTCGCGCAGAATCCCGGCTGTGTCGGTGGAGACCACTTCGGCGCTGACCGCGCCGTTTTTTACGAGGTTGCAGATATCAATGATGTGTTCGCGGAACGGCCGCTTTTCCTTGGCCACCAGCGTGGGATTTGTCGTAATCCCGTCAATGACGCCCAAGGAAACGCCCTGCCGGATCTCTTCCAGATTTGCCGTGTCCAGAAAAAATTTCATGTCTCTCGCCTCCTGCGTGAAAACTATGGCCGGCGCGCCGCGGAGGGACGCCGTACGCCTCAGGCCGAACGATCCAGCACCGGATTTCGCAGGCTCCCGATTCCCGGGATGACAACTTCCACAACGTCGCCCGCCTTTACCGGCCCCACGTTTGACGGCGTGCCCGTCGCAATCACATCGCCGGGCAGGAGCGTCATCACTCGCGAAACCCACGGAATTATAACATCAATGGAGAAAAGCATATCCGTCAGCGGCGCGTACTGTTTCCTAACGCCGTTGAGCAGCGTCTCGATGGCGCCGTGAGCAACGTCGAATTCCGTCTCCAGCACCGGGCCAAGCGGGCAAAACGTGTCGAACCCCTTCGCGCGGGTCCACTGTTTGTCCAGCTGTTGGTAATCCCGCGCGCTGATGTCATTGAGACAGGTGTACCCGCCGATGTAAGGCTTCACATCCGCGCCGTCGGGAAGTTGCGAGCACTCCCGCGAAATGATCACCGCCAGTTCCCCTTCGTAGTCCACGCGTTCGACCTCGCGGGGACGTAGAATCGGATCCTCCGGCGCGAGAAGCGAAGAGGGCGGCTTCAGGAAAATCAGCGGCTGCGCCGGAACGGGATTGTTGAACTCTGCCGCGTGTTCCTTGTAGTTTCTTCCGAGGCAGACAATTTTGCTGGGCACGACGGGCGGAAGAAGCTTCACCTCCGCGAGCGGCCAACTGCGGGAAGTGACTTCCCATTTGCCCCAGAGGTCTCCGGTGACCTCGCGCACGGTCTCGCCGGAAATGACGCCTTGCAAAACACCGGGGTGCGAAGCCGCACCGACCTTTTCCGAGGGTACGACTTGCGGTTGAAATCGGCAGAGTTTCATCAGTTTCCATGTCCTTTGTGTTGTGAGTGAAAGATTAGTGAGTACGGTGCCTTGCGGTTGCTGTATGTCTGGTTTGTGCGATGTGCAGTTGCCGCGCTTTGACGCATAGAAGAAAGACCCACAGAAAAGAGGAAAGTGCGCCATAAGCAGCTGCACCGAGGATGAACATATGCCACGCCCCCATGCGGCTCTCAAGAAGACTGTAATGCAACTCCGCGGCGAAATAAGTGAGCGTCAAGACTGTCCATGCCGTCAGGCCTGAAAGAAACATTTTCGCGGGTTCACGCCGGAAGCGCAAGACCGGAATCACGAGCAGCACGAACACGATCGCGCCGGCGACAAGATTCCGAATCCCGGCATAAGGCTCGAGCGCGGCAACGTGGTTGGCTACCAGCAGCCAGGCGGTGAGCGTGCCCGCGGCATAGATTCCCATCAATACGCCAAAGCGGACCGACGTATTGCGCAGCCAAATCAATCGCCGCATGCCCGGAAGCTGGGTTCGGGCCGTCATTTCTACTTCTCCTTCGTTCCAGATCAGGGAATTTCCACGGCAACTTCCGAACTTCTCTCGCTCTCGTTACCCGCCTGATCCACCGCGGTAACGGAATAAAAATACTTCTTCCCGGAGACTACGGCAATATCACGAAATGACGGGCCCGGCAACAGCTCCGGGTTGAGGCGCACTCCTGATCCAGACGCTTCGTCGCTCCGGTAGATGCGATATCCGGCTAAATCGCTCTCCGGACTGATCTCCCACGATAGTTCGACGTACGCTCCCGACTGCGGGGTTGCCAGAAGAACAGCCGCTTCGAGGCCGGCCGGCGCGCCGGGCGGAAAGACGTCGCGTGCCTCGACCGTGATGGATGGCGAGTCGCCCGACTCAACCTGATCGGCTCCAAACGTGGCCACGCTCCGCACGGCATACAGGTACGTCGCGCCAAATTCAAAACGCTCGTCGCGATATTCATTCGTGGGCGTCGTACCGATCATCTCCAGCGGCTTCTTTAGGTTCGATTGCGCCAGCCCCTGCTGAGGCTGTTTCTCTCCGGATTCCAGCTCCGTGCGATACACGCGGTATCCTGCGAAGACCCCGCCTTGCGGCGCGGTGCTTTCGCCCCAGGAGAGAACGATAGCGTGTTCGGTTACTTTTCCAATTCCGCTGCCGGGCACCGGTGGCGGAGGAAACGCGCGTGCCACCAAATAGTTGGAATCGTTGGACGCGCGCGCGCGGACTTCCCGCGTCCGCACCATGTAAGCGACAGGAAAACCGTCCGTGTGGCCCAGATCCGCCGGAGCAAGCGGGTCGCGAAATTCGATTTTCTTGTCCTTTGTGTAAAGATCCAGGCGTCCCGCGGGAATCTCATAGGCCATGCGCCACGCTGACTTCGCGTCGGGCCTGGACCCGGGAGCAAGTTCGGCCCGGAAAATCTCCACGGAAGGCTGCTCGGCCAGCGGCTCGCGGTCCGTGGAGTGATCGGGCAGCGTAAAGGTGAGCACGATCTCCCCGCCCTCCTGCCGCGCCGAAAGGTTCGAGACAGCCGTGGGAACAATCGGGCGGCGCGGCGTCGGAGCGCTCGGCGCGGCGCATCCCGCTAGAAGCGCGCCCGCCCACACACTGAAGAAAAGCACGGCGCGGGCGCGGCTCATGACTTCCTCATCGCGTCAGAGAATATACCTGCTGAGGTCCTGATTCTTCACGATGTCGGAGAGTTGCTTGGAGACGTAGGCCCCATCCACTTTCACGGACTTCTTTTTCAGGTCTGGGGCCTCGAAGGAGATTTCATCGAGCACTTTTTCGAGAATCGTATGCAGGCGGCGGGCGCCGATGTTTTCGGTCTGGTCGTTCACCAATACGGCAAAGCGCGCCAGCGTGGCAATCGCGTCCTCGGTGAAGTTCAGCTTCACGCCTTCGGTGTCCAGGAGCGCGACGTACTGCTTGATGAGCGCGTTCTTCGGTTCGGTGAGGATGCGCACGAAATCGCCTTCGGTCAGCGCGGTCAGCTCGACGCGGATCGGCAAGCGGCCCTGCAATTCGGGAATCAGGTCTGATGGCTTGCTGATGTGGAACGCGCCCGCGGCGATAAACAGGATGTGGTCGGTGCGGATCATGCCGTACCGCGAATTGACCGTCGTTCCTTCGACGATAGGCAGAATGTCGCGCTGCACGCCTTCGCGGGAGACGTCCGGACCGTGCCCGGACTCGCGCCCGGCAATCTTGTCAATTTCGTCTATGAAGATGATGCCCATCTGCTCGGCGCGCTCCACGGCCAGCCGCGTGACCTGATCCATATCCAGCAGCTTGTTTTCTTCTTCCTGGATCAGGTAATCGAACGCTTCGGCGACGGTCATGCGGCGGCGCTTTTTCTGCTGGCCGAACATCCCGGATAGCATGTCCTTGATGTTGACGTCCATCTCCTCGACGCCCTGATTCGAGATAATTTCAAAGGAGGGCATGGAGCGCTCGCGCACTTCCACTTCCACCAGGCGCTGGTCAAGCTTTCCTTCGCGTAATTGGGCGCGCAGTTTTTCGCGCGTGCGGTCGGCCGCATCGCGCCGGGCCGGTTCGATCGAGGAACTTGCAGTGCTGCCCGTATCCGAATGGGGCGGCGGCGAAGCGGGGAGCAGCAGATCGAGGACGCGTTCCTCGGCGGCTTGCTCGGCGCGTTCCGCCACTTCGTCGAGCTTCTCCTCGCGCACCATGTCAATCGCGGTTTCGACCAGATCGCGCACCATGGATTCCACGTCGCGCCCGACGTAGCCCACTTCCGTGTATTTGGAAGCTTCGACCTTGACGAACGGGCATCCGGCGAGGCGCGCCAGCCGCCGCGCAATTTCCGTTTTGCCGACGCCGGTCGGCCCGATCATCAGAATATTCTTCGGCAGAACATCTTCCGCCATTTCGGGCGTGAGTTTTTGCCGGCGCACGCGGTTGCGCAGCGCCACGGCCACGGCGCGTTTGGCCGGGGCCTGGCCAACGATATACTTGTCCAACTCGGCGACAATCTCGCGCGGAGTCAACTCGTCAAACGAAGGTTCCGGCATCGTCTGGCTCTCGCGCTGGTCTCCGGGAAGATAGATCACCATAATCTCTGTTCCGCCTTGAACATCTCGTCGTGCCGGCGTTTCGCCGGAACTACAGTTCCTCGAACGTAAAATTCGCGTTGGTGAAAATGCAGATCTCGCTCGCAATGCGCATCGCTTCTGTGGCGATCTCTTTTGCGGGCAGCTTGGTGTGCTTGGCCAGCGCGCGCGCCGCCGCCAGCGCATACGGGCCGCCGGAACCGATGGCGCAAATGCCGTCGTCCGGCTCGATTACGTCACCATTGCCGGACACGAGAAACGTGGATTTCGTGTCGGCCACGATCAGGAGCGCTTCGAGATGCCGCAGGGCGCGATCCTTGCGCCAATCCTTCGCAAGTTCCACGGCCGATTTCGCCAGATTCCCCTGATGCTCCTGAAGTTTTCCGTCAAAGCGTTCAAACAGCGAAAGCGCGTCGGCGGTTGAGCCCGCAAATCCCGCCAGAATTTTGTCGCTGAACAGGCGACGCGTTTTGCGCGCCGTGTGCTTCATGACGTGGTCGCCCATGGTCACCTGCCCATCGGCGGCGATGACGACTTTGTTGTCGCGGCGCACGCACAACACTGTTGTGCCGTGCATTTGCGTTGAATTCTCTCTCATTGGCATTCAGATAGTATAGCGCGACGCGGAGCCGCAACCAACGCGGCGTTTTTTGATGGGACGGAAATTCCCGGCTGGCCTGCCGGGTCACGATCAGGCCGGCACGGCCGGAGTGGGAACCTCCGGTTCGACTCCGCGCCATCCGACCGGCTTGCCCTGAATCGCACCCATGACCGCGCGGAACAGCACGACATACATCATCTGCCGGTAGTAGAAACGCTGCAGCAGGAGCGGCCACAGGAGTGACCAGTCTTCATGCCGCTCGAGCGTGAACGCCACCACGCAGGTCAGAAAATCAATCAGCATGAATCCGAAAAAGAAAAGCAGGGAGCGCTGCACGTCCGCCGCCGTCCAGAATTGCGGCAGGTGCGTGAAGTGAAATTGCGACAGGCCGTAGAGGACCAGCGAGCCGAGGAAAAGAAGATCAATGACCGGCGAGAACAGCGGCAAAAGAAGCTGGAACAGGAAGACGTTCGGCAAGGCGATAAAGCCGAGCGTTCCGTATTTCAGCCGGCCCAGTGTGTCGCGATGTTTCCAGAACGCCTGCAGCGTGCCGAAAGTCCAACGAAAGCGCTGGCGGACGAGAGCGCCGGCCGTATCCGGCGCGTCGGTCCAGCCGATGGCCTCTTCGTCGTAATAGATTTTCCACCCGGCGCGGCGAATCGTAATAGTCAGGTCCGTATCCTCCGCCACGGTTTCCGAGCTGAATCCGCCGCAGCCATGGATGGCCTCGGCGCGCCAGGCGCTCAACGCGCCGGGGACCACCGCGATGCAATCCAGTAGATCGAAAGCGCGCTTTTCCAGATTTTGGCTCGTGACGTATTCGAGCGCCTGCCACCGGGTCAGCCAGCTGATGCGGTTTCCGACCTTCACATTGCCCGCAACGGCGCCCACGCGGGGATTGGCGAAGTGGCGAACCAGCTTGGTGATGGCATTTGGTTCGATGGCAGTGTCGGCATCAATGGTGATGAGAATTCCGCTGGAAGCTTCCGCCAGCGCGTGCGACAGCGCCGCAGGCTTGCCCTGATTCGTCTGGTGGATCAACCGCACCGCGGGATTCCGCCCGAACTGCTCGTCGAGCAGCTCCCGCGTGCCGTCCGTCGAGCCGTCGTCCACCACGATCACTTCGAGCTTCGGATAGTCGGACTCGAGGACCGAGTTCACCGTTTCCACAATGACTTCGGCCTCGTTATACGCGGGGATCAGCACGCTCACGAGCGGCTGAAATTCCGGATGGTCCGGCGGCGCGGGGCGCAGTTTTTCTATGATGGCGAGCAGTCCGATGATGAGCGCCCGCCCGCTTACGAGGGCGATTCCAAGCACAAAAATGAACGCCACGCTCAGCCGCGACCATTCATAGGCCGTGAAAATCAGCGCGTCGGCTTGCGCCACGACCCGCTCGCGGAACGATAGCGGCGGCATCAATTGCGCGCGTGTTTGTCCAACCAGCTCCGAAACCGGAACAATCTGAAATCCCTCCGCACGCAATCCATCAATGATCTGCGGCAGCGCTTCCACCGTGTGCGACCGGTCCCCGCCGCCGTCATGCAGCAGCACGATGTTGCCGACATTGGCGCGGGCCTGATCGAGCACGCGCTTCACGATGACCGGAGCCGCCGCCGGCGGCACGCCGCCCGGCTCGCCCCAATCGTGCGGATCAATCCGCGCGCCGATGATCAGGTATCCCATGGATTGCGCAATGGGCAGCGCCGCGACTTCATCCGCGGTTTCCGGCTGATGGTCAATTCCATAGGGCGGGCGAAAGAGCAGCGATTTTACACCCAGGGTGCTGTTGAGCAGGCGCTCGGTCAAGTTCAACTGCCATTCAATTTCGCCGCGCGACGTATCGTTCCACTTCGGATGTGTGTAGGTGTGATTGCCGATCTCGTGCCCTTCCACGTATTCCCGTTTCAGCAATCCCAGCGCGTCATTCGCGCTGCTGCCAATCACAAAAAACGTGGCGGGAGCATCCTTGGCTTTCAAAATATCCAGGATTTTCGGAGTGAATTGCGGGTCGGGGCCATCGTCAAAACTCAGCGCGATCTTGTGCGGCGCCGCTCCCATTTGAAAAATCCGGTAGGACGAAGGCAGCTCATCATATTCGTCGTCGTCAATCGTGTTCGACGACGCGTCGAACTGAATTTTGCGCTTCCCTTGATGCGGCGTATCCGCGAACTTCCAGATGTCGCCGTCGCCCTCGAGAATCAGGTCGTACCCGGGAGGCATGTCTTCCAGTTTTGCGCGCGCCGCATCGTCGGGGTGCGTATTGTCCCAGATGGGCCAGATCGAGGGATCTTCCGAGCCAAGCCGCCAAAGCGCCGTGCCCTGCACGCCGACTCGCTCCGCGGCGCGCAACTCGTTGTAAGCCGTGACGCCGTCAAGCATCCAGACGTGGTGCACAAAATTCCGCTCGTCGGAATAGGAGTAATACGGATTGAGCGAGTCGGAATCGAACTGGACGTCCGCTTCCGATTCCGTGGCCGTGACGATGGACTCCTGAAAACTTTCGACCTTCGCCTGTTCTTTCGCCTTCAACCCTTCCTTGCTCGGCCAGTCATAGGCGTAGCTCGCGATGCCCATGACTAACTTTTTTGCCGGGACAATCTTCGTGATGGCGTCAATGTTTTTCACGAACCAGTCCTGCGCGGCAATGGGACCGGGGCCGGAGGTGCGCCAGTGCTGGTCGTAATTCATCAGGATCACGGCATCCACGGCCTTGCCGATGCCTGCGTAGTCGTAGGCCCAATCGGCCGCGGGCAGCGCGACCATCAGCTTGAGGTTGGCCCGGTGCAGGGCATCCGCCAGCTCGCCGCAGAAGTGGCTGAAATCCTTCTGGCTTTTATCCGGAATTTCCTCGAAATCCACAACCAGCCCGGCATAATGATTGTCGGAAAGGTAGGCGACGGACTGTTCGATCAGGTGCTGGCGCGCGGTGGGACTCTTCAGCATGGCCGACATTTCGTCGGTCAGCCAGTTGGTGCCGTCCGAATTGTTCAGGAGCGGCATGGTGGGAATCCGGATCGGCGGAGTCTGCTGCTGCAGTGATTGCATCCACGCAGCGAGCTTGGGGTCGGCTTCCACGTCCAGCCGCCCGACGGCAGTGATCGAGTGCAGACGCTCCGGGATGAGCAAGTCAATGTCGCGGAAATGCTGCTGCAGGGCCGCGAGGGAAGTCGGGTCCCAGCTTACGTAAAACGCCGCGCGCACCGGATCATATGTGTCCGGCATCGTGCCGAGGGCTTGCACGCGGCGCATCCGGCCGGTGCGGCGCAAAGTCAGCTTGTTGCGGGCTTTTTCGTAGACAGGGTGGAGTGCGGCACGATTGGTCGGGAGCAGAGGTACGGACAATCGCGGGCTGACCAGAACGCTGATGAAAAACGTGATAACGAGTAACGTAAAAATCGCGCCGCTGATTTCCAGAACGCGGCTGGTGCGCCGCCAACGCCGGCGCTGTTCGTCGTAGAATATGGGCTTCCGTGGCTTCATGCAGCTAACTCATACTAGCTCTACGGCGGAACGCCGTAAATGACCGCACAATCGTTTTCTAAACAAGTTTCTGATCAAGGGGGCAGGAACGCCCCGATCATACCCGCGCAGCGCCCACGCGTCACTTCGCTTTCCGTTCAAATGTTCCTGGCAATAATGGCCGGGCTGGCACTGCGGCTCTTGTTTGATTTGCAGTTCTGGTCCGAGGCCGGAGACAGCAGCCTCTATCTGCAATTAGGACGCAACCTCGCCGATCATCACATTTACGGCTTGTGGCAAGACGCACATCTGGTGCCGACGGACCTCCGAGTCCCGGGCTATCCGGCATTTCTTGCCGGAGTGTCATGGTTATTTGGACGCTCCATGACCGCCATTGCGTTGTCCCAGACTGCGCTCGACCTGATCACATGTATTTTGACGGCTGCACTGGCTGCTGCGTTAGCATCCCCACAGGCCCGCCACCGGGTCTGGGTCGCAAGCCTTTGGCTTGCCATGACTTGTCCGTTTGTGGCCAGCTACAACGCCGTCATCCTGACGGAAGTAGTCGTGGCTTTCTTTACCACAGCGGCCCTCGCCTGCTTCGTCATGGGCCTGCGGGAATCGTCCGCCGAATTTGCCCTCCGCGGACGCCCGTACCGCATTTCACCGTTCGCATTTCCCCTGGGCGGAGCCTTCCTCACAGGGATGGCGACGCTGCTGCGACCTGAGATGCCGCTGCTGCTCGTCGCCGCCGGAGCTGTCTTCGCGCTTCGCTGGTGGAAATCGTTCAGTTTAGGCCAGCTTGCGCGGAAGGGCGTCGCATTGGCCGCGATGTTCCTGATCCCGCTCGCCCCTTGGGCGGTCCGCAACTACATTACACTCGGCGAAGTGCAGATTCTCGCTCCCCGCTACGCCATGGGTCCCGGCGAGTATGCACCCGTCGGATATTACGCCTGGACAGGCACATGGCTCGAACGTTTCCGTGACGTCTATACCTATATCTGGAATGTGGGTGAAGAGGTCGTCACTGCGGATGATCTTCCACCCTCCGCATACGATTCTCCCGAAGAAAAGGCCCGCGTCGCGGCGCTTTTCGATGAATATAACAAAGAACCGGAAATGGATATCACGCCCGAAGTTGACCGGAAGTTTGCCGAACTCGCACGGGAACGCACACGCCGCCATCCCTTCCGCACTTATGTGGAAGTGCCGTTCGAGCGCGCGCTGACGATCTGGTTCACTCCGCGTACGGAACTCCTGCCGATTGACGGAAAGCTCTGGCCCTTGCGCGATCAGTGGCAGGATTCCCACGCGGACGTGCTGGCCACGGCCGGGCTTGCGGCTCTCGGCTACTTGTATGCCGCGCTGGCGCTGTTCGGCCTGTGGCGCGTCTGGCGCGCGAGCCGCGCTGGTGATGCTTCCAGTACCCGGGGCAGTCCCAATCTCTGGGGCGTCGGCCTGATCGTTTTATACCTCGTCGTGCGCACGGCGTTTTTGACTACCGTCGAGGCGCCGGAACCTCGTTACGTCGTCTCCTGCTACCCGGCTGTCCTGGCACTGGTGGCTTTGGCGTTTGCCTGGAAAAGAGAAGTCTAAAGAAATGCGCCGTGTTGACCTTCCGTCATTCCGAGCGGAGCGAGGAATCCCTCCGTGTCCGGTAGCACCGCGCAGAAAAGAAGGAGCGATTCCTCGCTCCGCTCGGAGTGTGTGACTAAATTGCGATTTGGCGACTTTTGCGCTTATATGAGCATTGTTTTCAGCGTCGCTCTGCGCGAAAAATCAATAAAGTCACAGGCTCTCGGAATGAAGGGCCATGACACGCTGTCCGGAATTGTCCAGCTTGGTCCGGCGTCGATCAGCGTTCTTCCGGCGGCTCCGGATGAATCGTAACCGCCGCCACTTGCGGAAAATGTGATTTTACGCGGTCTTCGAGAGCGGCGGTGACGTCGTGAATCCGCGTGATCGGCAGGTTTCCATCCATCGCGCAGTGGCAGGAGGCCAGGATTTTCTCTTCGACCTGGCGTACATGCACATCGTGGCAGTCAATCAACTCGCGATATTCGCCCGGCAGTGTGTTGATGTACGCTTCGATCGCTCCGCTGAGTCCGGCCATCTCGGCGCGCTGTCCATCCACGGAGGCGATGTGCGTTCCGAGCGGTTCGATGTGAATATTCACGATGGGCGCGGCGCCACTCGAGGAGGCCGAGACTCCTTGCAAATTCCGCACGGCTTCCTCGAGTTCGGTTGCCTTCCGGTGCGCGTCGCGCAAACTGAGCTGCTCGGGAACTTCCAGATGCAACTCGACAAACAGGCGCCCATCGAGATGAGCCGCCGATAGCTCATGAACCGAGAGGCCGCGGCGCGCGGCAACCGCACGGATGGCATCAAACAAGGTCTCGCTGTCCGCGGCGCGGGGTTCCATATGCACCATCACGTCCGCGGGAACAATTTCTCCGACGCGGCGCTCGACGGCGTCGGAGATTTCATGAACCTGCTCGAAGCTGGCCAAGCGCGGCACGCTGATCGTGACGTCCACGAAATGTTTGTTTCCCGCGCGCCGCACGCGCACGCGTTCGGTCGAAAGCACGCCTTCAATCCCTCCCACCACTTCCACAACGCGATTCTGCAAACCTTCGGGCGCGCGATCCAGGAGCGCATCCAGCGTCCGCTTGCCGAGGCGCGACCCGACCCAGATCACCACCGCGGCTACGGCGAGCGCCGCGATCGGGTCGGCAACCCGCAGCCACGTCATTCCCGTGGATTGCCCCAGCCTCACGGCCGCCATCCCCAGGATGACAACAAACGTGCTCCACACGTCGGTCGAAAAATGGAGCGCATCGGCCTCCAGCGCTTCGCTCGGGAATTCGCGCGCCACCCGTGCAAGCGCCCGCGAACGGATCAAGTCAATTCCCATGGCCACGAACAGGACCAGGATCGCCAGCACGCTCGGCTGCAGGGGCACCTGCTTGAACAGCAGGCGCTGGATAGCTTCAAAAATGATGTACACGGAGGTGGCGAGAAGCAGCCCCGTCTCCACAAACGCCGAAAAATTTTCGATTTTTCCGTGGCCGTAGGTGTGCGCGGAATCCGCGGGGCGGTCGGAAATGCGCACCGACAGCCAGGTCAGCATCGCGGCGAGCAGATCGAGGCAGGAATGCAGCGCCTCGGACAGCACGCCCAGGCTGCCCGTGGCCACGGCCAGGTACACTTTGAGAACGACGAGGACGACCGCCGAACCGACAGACGCCAGCGCCGCCATTTGCTTGGTCGAAGTGGCTGAACGTGTGATACGGAAAACCTCGAAGGGATTATACGATGGGAGCCAAGTGGCGCAGGAAAATCCAGCGCCACCTGGCGCTATTCGTCAATCATGGAGTCACGGGCACTAATTCATCGGCGGCGGTGGAACCAGGGGCAAACGCTCCGGCTCGCCGCGCGCGCCCTTGACTTCCACGTCGTCAAATAGAATCGAAGGCGCGATCACCGTCGCGGGCACGCCCGAGTCCGCTGATCCGAACGCGGCCAGAGCGGTTCCGGAGAGTCCCGCCTGCTGGCTCTGCATGAAGTTGAACGCGGTTGCGTCATTACCGATGGCGGAGACGTTCCGCATGGCGCGCACCGTGAGGCCCGTCAGGTGTGCGCCGCGGAGCAGAGATTCCGTTCCGTCATCCACGTTCACGCGGTAGATGAGCAGCGGCAAACGGTCGCCCGTGGCCGCTCCCGACGCCGCGCCCATCATCAGGTCGGAGAGGTCATCCTGCTCGCCCACGCCGAGGACGGGATTGTCCATTTCACGCACAATGAGGCACCACTTGTTTCCGTTCTGCTTGCAGGTGTCCAGAAACTTCTTTTTCAAATCAGCTGCCGGAACTCCCGCCGACGAAGTGAAAAAGAGATTGCTCATCATCGGCTTGGGATCGCCGAGAAATGCCGCCCGCCCGTGGCCGTTCGAGCGGTCGAGGTCCGGCCCGGGACGGCGCGACATCAGGAAATTGAGCAGCAAGCCGTTCTCGACTATTTGCACTCGTTGTGCCGTCACGCCCTCCTGATCTATATCGTACGTTCCGAGGAGGTCCTGCCCGCCAAACTGCTTCGCCGTCGGATCATCCACCATGGAAACCGTTCCCGCCAAAACTCGTGTTCCCAGCTTGCCGGTCCATTCGCTCCGGCCGCCGAGGCGGTCCATCAGTTGATCGAATGCCGTCTGCATGGCCAGCGGGCCGCGCGCTCCGGAGAGCGAAGGCCCCAGCATCTGTGCGAGCAGGGAACCTGCCGCGGGCGCTTCAAACAGCACGGGGCCGTCATAGTCCGAGGCGGGCGGCGAAACGCGAAGCGAAATCAGTTCCTCGCCCGCTTTTTGCACATCCTTGCGAATCGCGTCGGCGGAAGGCAGATCCGCCGGACGGTGGCGGTAGACCGCGACGAAATTGTGCAGGCCCATGCCGTCGTCCGATTCGGTATCGAGGCTCGCTTCGACCGCGGCGAGGCTGCGAGTCGCACGGATTTTCGTGCCTTCGCTATTGAGCAGGTAGCTTGTCGTGTAAATCAGGTGGTAGATCACGCGCGAGCTATGCAGTTGCGGGAAAGAGCGCAGGGCGGCGGAAACGTCGCGCGCTTCCTGCTCCCAGTTGCGCGTTGTCCAGTCGGAATCGCGCAGCGGTTCGACGTCCACAACGGGCGGAGCCGGAGAAAAATCCGGGATGCTCGGCGCTTTCGCCAGGCGCGACATGAACGCCTGCTTCTTTGAAAAGTTTTCAACGGCGGCCTTGAACGACTGATCGGTGGCGAGCCACAGATCCTGACGCAGCGAATCGTAGTCGCGGTCAATTCCCACCGTGCCCGTGGACCCGAGGAAACCGGCGAACCCTTCGTCCGTAATGAAATTCGAGCTGTCGAGATTGTAGCTGCCCACGCGGACGTCCACGCTCATCACGCGGTTGCGGCCGGTCGTCGAAGAGACGAGAGCGCCAAATTCAGCGACGATTGTGCGCCCCTCGACATCGAGCACGCGGTACTGGATGAAATACGGCTTCGCCGGCGTATCGGTGCCCGGAATTTTCAGTTCGAGGCGTGTTTTGGCGCGGTCGAGTTCATCCTGCATCGCGGCCAGAGTGTGATCATTATCGGTCGGCGGCGCCTGCGGAGGCTCGGCCAGCTTCGCTGTTGGGTGTTTCGCCGGGGCGGCATTGGCATAAGGCGCCGCGAAAGTTGCCATCGCCAAAGCAGCCATCGCCAGGATTCCAGAAAGTGCGTGGAGATTGAAAATTTTCATCTCGCCTTTGCCACGTGAAAAGAGTCCGCGGTTCATTGGCGTCCTCCCATCGGGTCGTGAGCCGGCGGCGGCAAGATCGGCGGCTTGTCGGTTGAACTTTCCTTCTTTTGAACTTCCATTTCGGAAATCAGGATGGCTGGGGCGGCTGCGGCAACCGGAACGGACCCTGATTCCGCGCCGCAATATCCGTTGAATACTTCCGTCGTGTCTCCCGTGGCCAGAATCTTGGTGAGGGAAACGAGCGGCGTGCCCACAATGTCCACGCCGCGCACAAGTTCATCCGGGCGTCCATCTGCAAACACCTTGTAGACGACGAGGGGCTGCACCTGGAACGCCTGCGGCTGTCCGCGTCCGGTAAATGTGAATCCTCCGGCGATATCGTCAATCAGCAGGCCGAACTGTTTTCCCTGCCGCTTGATCTCTTCGATTAACTCTTTTCGCAGCTCTGCGTTCGTCACGGTCTTGCTGCTCTCGACGATCAGATTGCCCTGGCGCGAAACCGGCTGCGCCCCAATCTGCCGCCGTCCATGCCCGTTCGATTGCGGGAATCCGGTGAGCGGCTGGCGGGACATCTCGAAATTCCGCAACACGCCGTGGTCCACCAGCGTCACGCGCTCCGAGGGCGTGCCCTCGTCATCAAACGGGTAGTAGCCAAGGAGCATGTTCTTGCCCAGTTTTTTCTCCGTCGGATCGTCAACGATCGAAAGGAAGCTCGGCAGAATCTGCTCGCCGACTTTCCGTGCGAAGGTCTGTCCTTCGTTGATATCCTTCTGGCGGAAGCCTTCCGCGCGGTGCCCGAACACTTCGTGGAAGAAAACGGCTGTCGCACGGCCAGTCAGGAGCGCGGGGCCGGCGTAGGGCTCGACGAGCGGCGCGGCGACCAGCGCTTCCAGTTCCTTGCGCAGAACCTGCCCCTGGGCCAGAACGGCCTTGTCGTCCGGCGCATCGGCGGGATTATTCCAGTCGAAATTGTAATAGCGGTTGATATCCATTCCGTCCGGCGCTTTTCCTTGAATGAACAGTTCCAGGCGGTAGTGGATCTGCCCAAACTGCAGGCGCGTTCCCTCGGTGTTGACTTCATACTGATTATCCGCGAGGGCGCTGAACGTCACGATCGAGTTCAGGACTTGCGGCGACTCGCGGAATGCCTTGGTATAGAGCCGGACTTTTTGTTCCCACGGCTTGCGGTCCACGCGAATGGAGACTTCCGGACCGTAAGACACGTGCGGCTGCTCGCGGGAAAAATCCGGGGCGTGTTCCTCGGCCGTTTGCGTCTGAACTTCCTTGCTCGTTTCAATCTTGATCAACGCTTCCGAAGCGGCGCGAAACTGCTTGTCGGTTTCGAGCCACATGGCGCGTCGCAGCACTTCCGGAGCGTTGTCCACGGGCACAGCTGTGCCGACGCTGCTTTCGTTCGGGCGCGCGTTTCCCACCTTGTGCGTATCGTCGAGATTGTAGTCTCCCACGCGGACCTGCGTTTCGAGCCACCGCGACACGCTCTCTTCGCTCGACAGCAGGGCTCCGTTCGAGCCCATCACTTCCACGCGCTGCGAATTCGTTAGCGTGTAGTTCAGGAAATATGCCGGGGGATTCGCCTTGGAGAGGATCGGCATCTCCCGGTTGAGTTCCTGCTCCATCGTGCCGATCACGGGAGAGGGCGCCGCCTGTGAATTTTCGGCGGGCGCAGGCGCAGATTCCGCCACCGGGCGCCGCGCCGGCTTATTGGCCGCGAATGCCGCAAGGGAAAGGGACGAGACGATTGCCGCAAAGATCAGTTTGTTCAAGGTAATGCTCCAGTATGCCAATCAAAAGTACAAGTCTATGCCTTTAGAGCGCCAATCTCAAAGGCGCGTTGCATAAGAGTTCCCTGTTGGGCAGGTTCGTCGCCCAGGACTGCAACCCGATGGGAAGAGTCGCAGCCGGCAGCGTATGTTGCCGCTCTTTGGCGCGCGTCGCTGCAACTAGTCCAATCCATTGGATGCCGCGTTGAGTTCAATGGGTTCCCCGCAGTCATTCCGAGCGAAGCGAGAAATCCCTCTCTTTTTTTGCGCGCATCGCTGTAGAACACGGAGGGATTCCTCGCTTCGCTCGGAATGGCTGACCTCGCGGCCTATTAGCCCGACCTTCTCACCACAGGAACCGGACCGCACCGCCTGAATGCTCAAACGGTGCGTCCTGGCAAGGTGACCCAACCGGAAGGACTTCCCTATCTCCAAGCACAGTGGGCACGAATTGCCTTGGGGCCAACCTGGGAACGCCAATCTCCGGATTGGCGTTTTACCACGCGCCAATCAGGAGATTGGCGTTCCCAGGAAACATACAATTTCGTGAGAAATGCGGGTT
>VFSW01001129.1_pt1 | contig 40131 bp, 78 predicted proteins | sample 5358111 | NCBI WGS metagenome assembly VFSW01 (sample SAMN11554181, study PRJNA540505) | mine drainage metagenome | isolation source: sediment from site ElyBrook_90M | place: USA: Ely Copper Mine, Vershire, VT | collected 2017
CCCGATAACACCGCCACCAGACTCAAACTCCCCGTGTGCTTCACCTCGCTCATCTCCCCATACCGCGCACGGTCCCACTTCGACGCCAACTGCAAATACGCCTTGAACTTCTTGTCCGCGTCGTCTATCTCCTCTATCGTCTCCCGTGCCCTGTGCCCCAGCCGCGCCCCCATCACCGCCAGCGCCGCATCGTACTTCTCCCGGTGCTCCTCCAAAAACCACTGCGCAAACGCCCCCCTCGGCACCCCTATCCTCTTCCCCAACTTCTCCAGCGTCACCCCATACTCCACCATCATCCGCACCACCTCCTGCGGAAACCTCTCGTCCGCCTTCAACCGCTCAAATCGCTCTGTCTTCGTCACGAGAAAGATGCCGTCAGCGGCGCACGCTCCAGCGTGTCTTCTACCGCTACGGCCTGCGCGTCAGGGAAGGAAGGAGATAGCGCCACGCGCATGACTGTCGCTTATACGCTACGTCGCCATTTTCTCCAAATTTTCCAGAATTTTTCTGGGCTGTGAGTTGGTGGAGTCCCTGCCACAGACCCCCAGGCCTGTTTCGGGGTGCCGGTGGGCCTCGGCCGGATGGGTCCTGGCAGTGCGAGCCCACAATCGCACATCACCGCTAAGTCATTGATTGTTCGTTGAAGATGGATAATGCCGAATGGCTATTATGTTAAATCGGAGCATAAGCCATTGATACAGCACGCTCTTATTTCACCTGACACCTGTAACAAAACCATGCTGGCAGCGCATCCTGACGCCTGGAGCTGGAGATCCGAGGTCAACATCGAGCCTGGATGGCCTGAAAGTGGTGTTACTACGTTACCACCTGTTACTACGTTCCTCTATAAAGTACCCGGAGAATACTTGCGCGCGTAAGCGCGTGTGCGAGTGTAGCTTCGCTAACTCTCTCTATAGTATTAGGTAGTAACAGGTAGTAACACCATATAGATTAGGCATTTATGGTAGTGTACGGCACTGTAACGCTACTACCTAAGGTAGTTACACATAAAGGAGATCAGATGATTTACTCGATCAGGTGCATTGTTGGCAGTGCCAAATACTACAAGTTCGGCAGATACAGGAGCCAGAGGCTGGGCGAGAACGCGGCATATAAACGCCTGCTTGAGCTACAGATTGGGTGTCCATTTGAGCTTGAGTTGATCGCTGTTGGGAAGTGGCCTGAATGGGAGGATCAGGAACGCGAGAGGCGCATTCACAATTACCTGCAGGCGTCCAGGGTTCGTGGCGAATGGTTTAAAGGTTGTGAGCGAGTGACAGAGATCCTGAGGATGATGGGGGCGGGCGAAGATGTGCCACCGGTGCCAGATGGGCATATTGTGCATAGTCCGATCAAGCGCAGGCGCCGACGCCAATTAACGCCACCGGTGCCATTGGGGTATATCAGGGTAAGGAGCTAGTCTGGTTCGCTGTGCGGAATAGAAGATGCAGGAATGTCTTGCTTTGTGCCTGACTTAAGCGCATCATTAATCACTCGCGCGGAAAGGCGAGCTAACCGAGATAGGAGCAACAGATGAACGAAGCGACACTCCAAGGCTCACGGATGCACATAGCGCGACCATTGCCGCCCGCGCCCTACTGCGCAGTCTGGGCGAGGAATAGGACGCAGCTAGGACGCTCTGCGGAGCGTCCAGTGGTGCGCCTTAGCGTACTCCCGCCGGATAGCGGGCAACGATAGGAGATGGACATGACACGCAAGGATTACGAACTAATCGCAGGCGCTCTGCATCGCTCAGGCATGGCGATGAACATCGGCAAGAAGCGGACCGCGCATGACGGCATCCGGCTTGTGACAATCGACCTAGCCGCAACGCTGGCCCACGAAAATGCGCTGTTCGACCGTGAACGCTTCCTCAAGGCTTGCGGGGTGCAATCGTGACGAAGCGGACAGTAGAGATCGACGACACGCTGCAAGGCTGCGTAGATTCAGCAATCGAAAGCGTGAAAGATGCGCTCATCGAGTACCTGGATCAAAACCCGGACACCGACGAAACGCCGGATATGGGGAATGACCTTGATTACAGCGGCACCATCCACGAGATCATCGACGGCTCGGTGCCGATCTACACGGCCGAGATCCGGGACATTTTCTACCTGCACGGTGACGACGTAGAGCAAGCCTTCGACGACGCGGGCTTCGGCGAGAAGAAGGACGGTCCGGGCTGGCCGATGGGCTGGAAAGCCGCCGCCGTGTACTGTTACATCGAGCAGCAAGTCGGCGAGTGGTATCACGCCAACGCTGGCGATGTGTTCGACGAGTGGAAAGCAAAGCAAGCGGTGAAGTCATGATCTACGGTGAAATGGCCTACAGCGAGATGGAGCGCGAAGCGTACACGCGCGGGGATGACACGCTGGCGCAAGTGCTGGGCGAACTGATCGACACGCAGGAAAGCATTGCCGAGGCCGAGAAGGCGGCAGAGGCCGACAAGGAGAAATTGGAAAAGGACATCGAGGAGCGCGATGAGCGCATCCGCGAGCTGGAGGATGCAATGGACCGCGCTTATCAGCTTGTCGAGTCTGCGGCGCGCGTGTCGGATCGCAAGGCCATCCTTGACGCACTAGCGAAGCCATGAAAGCAAAAGGCCGGAATTAACCGGCCCTTGCCGCCTCACGCGATGCGGAAACATCGCGCAACACTTGCGCCGCGTCGATAGGTACGCGGGGCCGAAAGGATTATATGGACAAGCCTAAGAAAATGGGACGCCCGCCGGTCCCTGGCCGTCGCGTCATCGTGAAGCTGGAGGAGCGGCACATCGAGCGCGCAAGAGCGCTGGGTAAGGGTAAGGTGGGCCCTGGAATCAGGCGTGCGCTAATCCCGGGTTAACGTACAGGCGTGTCGGCTGACCGTCGATGCGCCTGACCGTTTTCTTCCAGTTCAGAAACCGCAGACACTTTCCGATGCGCATCTCGGTCCCTCGGTCTCGGTGCTTGAGGTCAATTTCGAGCTTTTCCGCTACCCATGCTGACGTTACCGTGCCTTCGCCCTTAATGACCTCGGCGATGCGCTCTAACCACGGATCTGCCTCGAAGCGCGCCTCTTGCTCGGCCTTAGTCGCATCTCCAGGCATTACCCAATGTTCTTCCTTAGCCTTGTAGCGCGCCGCCGCCTCGGCGAATAGCTGCTCGCGCAGCTCGGCCACCAGATCAGTGCGTATCTGTCCACGGCACGCGATAGGCCAGAAGCGCCTCGCGCCCGTCTCGTCCCTGTTCCAGTCGTCCCGGTTCGTCGTGCCAACGAAGATGCACTGCCGGGGGTGATCCTGCGCATAGCGTCCGTAGCTCGCCCTGAAGCGATCAGAACCGCATGAGATGGTCTGCTTCACGCGGTTGACTTCTACCCGATTGAAGGCGTCCATTTCGGAAATCTCTATCAGTAGCTTGCCTTGCAGAATCTCCGCGAAGCCTTTGGGATTGGTGGCGGATTCGTGCTGCTCGGCGAACCAATCGCCGCCGATGATGCGCAGCGCCGTTGACTTGCCTACACCCTGCGCGCCCTCAAGGACGACCATGTTATCGACCTGGCATCCTGGCCTGTAGGCTCTGGCAACGAGCGATAGCCAGAAGTTCTTGGATGCCGCCTGCGTGTAGTCCGACTCCTCGGCGCCGAAACAGTCTGCGAAGAACGTCTCCAGCCGCGTCTGCCCGTCGTGGTGCAGGCCGTCTATCCAGTCGCGTACGCAATGCCTCTGCCGCTGGTGCGCGATCCCAAGGACCGCTTGCGCCACGAGATCGCGCCCGGTGCGCGTAAGCCCTACCTCGCGCTGTATGTGCAGCGTCAACGTGAGATCGTCAGCGTCGCTCCATTCACGCGGCGGATTCCCGGTCATCACGCGCTGTAGAAAACTGTCGAACCAGAAAAGGCCAGCCGCCTTCTCGTCCTGCTCCAGCACGTTCACCACGTTATGCAGGTTGGAGACCGGCACGCCGGCGTTGCTAAGTTGCAGCCCCCACGCGCGCCAGAGCTTGCCGTGCGGCGTTTCTGCCTGGCGTAGTTTCGCCTCGTCCTTTTTCTTTTGCCACAGATCCGCGAGCCCCGGAGATGGGGGAGGCTTGGGCTCGTAGAGCTTGGCATTGGATTTGAGCCAGTCGAAAATTCTGTCGTGGCCCCAGCCCTCGGAAATCGCCTGCTCGATGCCCCAGCCTGGAGGACGGTTTACTTCCGGCGCCACGATCTTGAGCGTCTTCGGGCCTAGCGTGAATATCTCTCTCGCCGTGTCCTCTAGCGCGAGATACCCGGCGGCACCCGCGCGCCCGACGATGACGCACGAGCAGTCTTTATAGTCCGAGCCGTTGCCGGCGTAGGTCCATGAGAATTCAGGGAGGAGCGCCGCGCAGGTTTCGGCGATCTCTGCGTCGTCAACGATGACCGTTTGCCGCTTTGGCGGCGGCGGTTCTTCTATATTCTCAAATGTTGCCAGACAGCGCCCCCATGAAAGGCAGTTGAATTCTTTGGGCCCCCCTGTTCATGGCAGGGAGCTTACGCGGCGGCGCCGACCCGGTTCTTATGCTATCTCATCGAACGGCGACTTGCGCGGCGCGTTGTTCACCTTGTAGAGCAACTCCCACCCCTCGGCGCTGGATCGCTCAATGCCGCGCATGAATTGCGCATCGTGATATCTCTCCTCCAGGCGGCGGAAGTCGCGCAGCAAATCCTTATAGGCCGCTATCCAGACATCAAGCAGCGCCACCGCTTCCTCGACGGTAGAGAGTTCGACCATCTCAGGCTCGTTCACGTTGACCCCCATTCCTCGAACGCGCTCTCCATCACGGAGAAATGCCGCTTGCGCAGTAGTTGCGCCACGGCCACGGCCTCATCATTGTTCGTAACTATTGCTTTCGGCCCGCGCCAGTTCAGGTGCGCGCTGTGCTCGTTCTCGGTGAGCTTGCGAGCGGAAGGCGGTTTCGATCCATCCTTCACTTCGACCAAGATAGCCTGCGTCTTATAGCCACAAACCAAGTCAAAACCGCATGGCGTGGACGCTATGTCCAGCACCGAGCAGTCCAGCGCCTCGAATACGGCTATCAGGCTTCCTTGGTTTGCGTCCCTGCGGGCGGCTCGTCTCATATTTCAAGCCCGATATTAGACCTAGTTGCAGGATTGGACAAGTTGTGCCATCATCGCATTATGGCTGGTAGACAAGCGGCATCAACGGAAGCGGCGATCAAGGCGTACATGCCTGGCGCCGATGTTTACGCGCTGGCAAAACGCTTCGGCGTGTCAACATCTAATTTGTACCGCGTACTCAAGGAAGCGGGCTATAAATTCAAACGGGGGAATGGCCGTGCGAAGCGATGATGTTTTTAGACTCATCGACGAAGTGACCGCCGCTCTCGCGCTCGGCGCGTTCGTCGCCGTGCTGCTGATCTGTGCATTGGCGCTCGCATGAGCTGGCCACGGAAAAGAGAATTCGTCTACATGGCGATAGCGTCGTTCCTCGCTGTCGTCTACGCTTCTGCACCGCAGTCACTACCGGCCGTAACCGGAAAAGCCCAACCTCCCTCCTCCTCGGGGCAGGCTGCGGTGCTTTCTTTTCCACTCCCGTACAAAGCAGTCGTCTGCCAGAACGGGCGCTGCGTTTACTACTTCGGAAAGGATTCGCAATGAGCGAGCCAATCAAGGTCGGGGATCTGGTGATCGTTGTGAGAGCAAAACAGTGCTGCGGATACGCAGGTACCTTGGATCACCGCATGAACGCATACGACATCAACGCATACTTCGGGAAGGATCAGCAATGAACGTGGACGAAGAAATGCGCCGCATCCTCGCGGCCAAGGAACCGAATTCAGAATTAAGCGGTATGGCGCTTGCGATGAAGAATGCCCCGTCAATTGGCGAAGTCGTATTGCAGGTAATGCGCGATCATTACTGGGATAGCCTAGAGCCGCAGCGCGATCTCATCATCAAGCACATTGAAGGCGCGCTAGCGGCCAAGAAGTTTAATCCGCAATCTCTGTCGAAGGCCAAGCTCGCCGCGATCATCCGCGCGTACATGATGACGAAGGACGACCCGAACGCGCGCATCCCGACGCTGCTTATGGCGTACATCGAGTCGGCGCGATGAGCAAGGCTTGGCATTTCGTAGGCGATCGGTTACGCGATGGACGCCCGGTTCCCGCAGATGGCGAATGGCTGGAACATAAAGGCCCGTTGGTGATGTGCGAATCTGGATTGCATTTCAGCCGCGAACCGTTCGACGCCCTGCAATATGCTCCCGGTAACGTTCTCTGTCTCGTAGAAGTGGGGGGCGAGATCGTCGAAACTAAAGGCGATAACAAAGGCATCTGCACCCGCCGCAAGATCGTCGTCCGCATGGATGCGGAAGAACTGCTGTGCTATTTCTCTCGGATGCAGGCTTTATCCGTCATCCATATGAACGAAGACCTTTGCAATTCCGAGGCCGTCTGCGACTACCTGATGACAGGCGATGAGTCTCTAAGGGCCGCCGCCCGGGCCGCCGCTCTGGACGCCGCTAGGGACGCCGCTAGGGCCGCCGCTTGGGACGCCGCTAGGGCCGCCGCTTGGGACGCCGCTAGGCAATATTTCAACGGCCTCGTTTATGAATCCTTTGAGAAATGGCTATGAAACCGCGCACTGCGGAGGAAATCTTGGCATGGCACAACCGTGGCATCGATGAGATCACGGAAGAAGAATGTAACGCGGCTGCACGCTGGGCCGATGCCCACTGGGCCGATCAGCCACATGAGCGCAGCGTTGGACGCACCTACAAAGAGCACACCTACACGGCGCAGGATGGCCGCTATGTCTGGACAGATCAGGAGTGGATCAAATGAGCAACGAACTCGTAACCGTGAACCCCGGCACGCTGATGACGCAGGCGACCGATGTCGCAGGCGTCTGCGCCGAGATCGTCAAGCGCACCGCGCGCATGATCGGCCAGAAAAAGTACGTTCAGGTCGAGGGCTGGCAGTCCATTGCCGCCGCCTACGGCTGCGTCGCCTCATCGAAGAACGTGGAGCGCGTACCGGGCGGCGTGCGGGCCACAGGCGAGTTGCACCGCGTCTCTGACGGCGCGCTGATCGCAACCGCCGAGGGCTTCGTAGGTGAGGATGAAGCGACGTGGTACGGCGGCGAGATCCAGAGCTACGGCAAGACCAAGACGCTGCCGAAGCGCCCTGACTTCGCAATCCAGGCGATGGCTCAGACCCGCGCCATCAGCCGCGTGTGCCGAACAGCGTTCGCCTTCGTCGTGGTGCTGATCGACGGCAACCTATCCACCACGCCAGCCGAGGAAATGTCAGGCATCGTCCACGATACCGACATTACGATGGAAATCGGCAAGGTCGATTATCTGAGCGAATCGCAACAGGCAACGCTCGCCGCCGCTCTCAGGAAGGGCCGCAGGCCCGACACGAAGATGATGTACGACGGCAAGGTTAGGAAGCTCTCTGAGATACCGGCAGACGCATTCGATGACGCTATGGCGTTTGCGGCCTCACCCCTCGCGCCGGTCGAAGCATGACCGCTCCGGCCTTCGTTCGGTTAGATCGAAATGTAACAAGTGCAGTAGGAGGCACATGAGCAACTACCACGGAACGACGAGGGATGATCTGGTGGCGAAGCTCCAGTTTCAAGGAGTCACCACCCACCTTCCAGGACCGATGTTTTACTTTTTCGGCGGAATAGTTTGGACGCTGTGCGTGGAAGTCACGATCTTAATTATTTACTTTAAGCATTTCGCATGAAAGGAAAGACCGTAAGCGCGAAGGGAAATGTAACCGTGCTTGATGTTGGCGAGCGGATCAGGATGTACCTCGTCGCCGGAGGCATAACGCTGTGCCTGATATTGAACTGGCTGCTGCCGTGAGGGTGGAGACCATCGGCAACGCGACGCTGTACCTTGGGGACAGCCTTGAGCTATTACCCAAGTTGTTCGGGCTGGGTGACGTCTGCCAAAACCCAGACGTATCTGTAGAGCAGGGTCGGGGCGCGGGAAATGACCTTAAAACGCGCATTGACGCCATCATCACCGACCCGCAGTACGGGGTGGGGATTGACTACGAAGGCCACGGCGACGCGCTACAGGACGTGATGGCATCCACCTTGCGCTTCGTGCGGGTAGCCACGTCAGTGGCCCGCGTAGTGGCTTTCACGGCCGGTAAATGGGACACCGAACTGGCGCTTTACCAGCAATTCCCGCCGCGCTGGCGGATGGTCTGGTACAAGGGCGCGCAGTCCACGGCCAGCCCCATCGGATTCAACGATTGGGAAGCTGTCATGGTCTACGGCGACAAGATCCACAACAACGCCCACGACTACTTCTACGCACAGCCGGAGCCGATGGGGAACCACGGCCACCCATGCCCCAAGCCCGTCCGGTTCACCGAGATCCTGATCGGCAGGCTGTCCAAGCCGGGGGGTGTGATCTGCGACCCGTTCCTTGGCAGCGGCTCGGCTGGCGTAGCTGCCTGCAATGCAGGACATCCGTTCGTCGGGATTGAGCTCGAGCCAAAGTTCTTCGACATCGCCTGCGAGCGCATCGAAAACGCTCAAAGGCAGGAAAGGCTATTCGCATGATCCCAACGCCGCGCACGGATGCGCTGGAGTTCCGTGCAGACACAACGATCCACGACGATATTGAGGCGCTTTGGCATTTGATAGACGACATCATTGAATCGCACGGTCGGATCGAGCGCGAGCTTGCCGCGATGACTGTGCTTAACCGTGAGCATGTCCGGCAGTTGAATGAACGCACAAGCGATCTAGGTCCAGCATGAACCTTCGCCCACTGACTGACTGCTTAGAGGAGAAATGACCAAATACCCACTCGCGTGGCCTGTCGGCTGGAAGCGGGCGCAGCATCGCAAGAGCGCCAACTTCAACCGCAAGGAACGCCAGTTCAGCACCAACCCTGCGGATGAGGGCGCTGGCGCTGTTGTGCGCCGCTCTCTCACCGTCAACGATGCCACGCAGCGCGTCCTGAAGGCGCTCCAGACGTTCGGCGTGCTGCATGGCGACGCCATCATCAGCACCAACCTACAGCTTCGCCTAGACGGTCTGCCGCGCTCCAATCAACCAGAACCGGCGGACCCTGGTGTAGCCGTGTACTGGAAACGCCCCGGCGACGAAAGCACGAAGTGCATGGCAATCGACCGCTACGACCGGATCGCCGACAACATCGCAGCCATAGCTGCGACGCTGGACGCCATGCGTGCTATCGAACGGCACGGCGGTGGCGCGATCCTCGACCGCGCGTTCATGGGCTTCACAGCGCTTCCAGCGCCGGGGCAGACAACTGCACGCGGTTGGATGGATGTTCTCGGCGTCGGTGAGGAAGTGACACTAGAGAGCGCACAACTCGCCTACCGCAAGTTATCGAGCGCTCTGCATCCCGACAAACCCGGTGGCTCGCATGACGCGATGAGCGAACTGAATTGGGCGTGGGCGCAAGCGGAAGCTGCGCTACGGAAACACTGATGCACGCTCCAAGCCGGGTGAGGTTAGATCAATGAGGCATTGCAACTACCCGACGATCAGGTTCATAGCGTGGGAACAGCGCACGCCTTACGGGCAGATATTCGTGCCCGATCCTTCGCTGCGTGGCCGCTACATCCTCACCGATCGCAGCGTAGCGCTCGTCGGGTGCGGTATGTGCAAGTCGATTCCAGGCGAGCCATGCAAGGGCAAGCAGGGCTATCACGCCACAACGCATTGCGTGCGCCGTGATGCGTTGCGCTGGGGTGGTCATCGCGGCAAGCCGGTAAAGGACGTGATTCCGCCGCCTGTCGAAAACTACGATTGGGAGCAATTCTGCACATGAAGCCCGCTCCACAGCACGGTAGCGCGAAGGCAAATGTAACGCAGAACTGTGCGAGTTTTAGCACAGATGGGAATCTCATAATTTTATGAGGAATGTTCATGAAAACCGGCGAAAACCAGCACAAAACCGCACAAATCGGCGAGGGTGTTACGGACAGTAACGTGGCGTGGGAGCGATCCTACAAAATTATATAAAAGTATATACATCTCTATAAGTCTGACTATTACAAGGAAATCACCATGTCTTATTCATTCAGTGTTCGCGGGGCAACAAAAGCGGAAGCGATGGAGAAGGTCAACGCAGAAATGGACAAGGTAGTGGCAGGCCAGCCGATCCATTCGGCGGACCGCTTCCAAGCAGTCGAAGCGGCGGAGAAGTTCGTCTATGCCGTGCTTCCCAATCCGAGCGACAAGCAGGAAGGGCTATCACGTTTCTTTTCGGATGCGCCGATGAAGCACGTTCCGAACAGCTACGGGACCCATCAAGGCCGGCCTATCGACGTGGACTTCGACTCTACGCCGCAGCTCTACTTGGCGACCTTCCCCAATGAATACTGCGGCTGCGGGTGTCTGCGCGGCCTGGTCGGGATGGGCAAGACGCAGGATCAGGCCGTCGCTGACCTGATCGAGAAGGATGACCAACAGGCTGATCTCTATCCTTCGCGCCATGCCACAAAGGACACAGCATGACCACCAAGAGACACGACGAACGCTACAAGCGAGCCATCGCCAGAATCACGCCGGAGCGCCGCACAGAAATCGAGGCGCGCACGCTAAAGGAACTTGGCTTGGTGGCAATGCCGACCGACGTGTTCAAGGTGCAAGCCGTCGAAAGGCTGATCGCTCACAAACTCGGAATGCGCCGTGAGTAAACCTTCGCTCGATACCCCACGGGAGCGTCCGTCCTATCGGGAGCTTTACCTGATCGTGCAGGGCGTCCCGAAGATGGAGCTTGCGAAGCAGATATGGGATTTGCGCCACGACCTTGAGCGCGCGCTGGCGAACCACAGTGCGGACCTCAACACGCTCCCATCGGAGAGAGGGCCGAACGAGATCGGCAAAGAGATCGCTGCCAAACTCTCCCCCGCTCAGTCTGCCGTCGAGCAGGGCAAGCCGATGGGGTGGTACGACCATTTCAACGATTGCCTCTACAAAGACGAAACGGACGCGAAGGACGCCGAACGTGGCGGCAACAAGGTCACGCCCTTGTACGCTCAATCCGCAAGAAAGCAGTGCAACTATCCAGCGTGCGGTCTAGATGACGGAAAGCCATGCTTCTCATACTGTCCAGTAGATAGCGGGAGCGGTCATGGTTGATGCGCGGATTGTCTGGGGTGCTCTGTGGTGGTCGCGTGGTCCATACGCCGGAAAGCCGCACCTCATCAACGAGAAATGTCTGCCAGCACTGTTTCGGACTAGGCGTGAGGCAAGAACATTCATTGATGAGAAGTACGGCTACATCAAGGAGCGCGGCGACCTTCGTGAGTACCCGCACTTCTGGCGACTACCGATCCCTGTGCGCGTTCAGGTGCGTCCGGCTTCCACTAGGGCGAAGGGGAAATGATCTCACTTCTTCGATGGGCGGCTGCATTCCTGCGGGAGCCGTTTGATCTCAAGCCCGGAGAACTGGGCGACCTGTTCGCTGCCGGTACTCTCTGGCTCAACGGCATTTTTGGGTTAGGCGCAATCCTGTGGGCCATCTTCAAGTAAATCTAACCATCGACATAGAAAGCGAAGCGAAATGATCCCGAAACGCATACGCGAGGCCGTGCAAACGTGCCAGTTTCCGCCTGAACATGTCGCGGCAGCTATGCGCCAGTGCGCTCCGATATTGAGTTTTCATGTCGCCATGTTTACGCCGCTTCAGCCCGTCGATGCACAGATGCAGAAGCTCGCTCTTGATTGCTACATCCAAGGGCTTCTCGATGGGGCTAGTTCGGAAGTGCGAGCGGCCCTTGAACAATCCATTGGAGATTCGGATAGGGGTGACAAATGACGCCGCAAATGGAAGCTCTGGAGATGCTGAACAAGAGATTCGAGAGCCGAGATGGGCTCGCGGTAGATAGCGCCGTCATCACGCGGCAAGACTTCAAGCAGCTTTTCGACGCCCTCCTGTCTAACCAGCCGGAAGGTGGAGCGGTTGCTCTGCTCATGGAGGTCGTGGCTGATAGAAAAGAGGCGATCTGGAGCTTAGGGACCGATCTTGTCGTTCGGATTGAGAAGTGCATTGCATCTTCGCTCGAACCTCAGCCGGGCGAAGGATGAACGTCGTCCCGTTCTCTACTGGTGTATCCACCGAGGAAGCTGTCAGGGTGCTGGACACCTTACGCGCCGACATCGTGAGCGGGGAGATCGTGGCCTTCTGTGCCGTTGGCATCAAGCGCGATGACGGGACGGCCATGTGGCTCGCCAACGTCGCCAAGGCGAAAACGAATCTGCAAATGATGGGCGCGGTAGCGAATCTTCTCATGCACTACTGGAACGGAGACATCAAATGAAGGGCAAGAACACGCTGAAACTCAACAAGGACACGATGCACGAAGCGGTGCAGATGTGGGTTAGCTCTGAGTTTACTTTCGAGCCCAAGCCTCGCGTGGTCGCCGTGCGGCAATTCGCAGAGACGACTGGCTATGCAGGCAATCCAAGCATCCCGGCCTATTACGAGATCGACATCCAGGTAGGCGATGGAGAACCTTCGCCCGACGCCGCACCGAGCGAAGGGAAAAAGGAAACGACATGACCTTACCAATTTGGATCATCTTGGGCGGCGGCGCACTTCTCGTGTTCTGCATTGGCTTCTTCGCCGGCATCGTCACGCTGTTTCTATTCGACCGATGAAGCCCGCTCCGGCCATAGATCGCGCGAAGGATGAATATGAGTGCGCCTGCTGTCATGGCGTGTTCAAGTTAGGCTGGACCGATGAAGAGGCTCGCGCCGAGCAGGATGAGAACGGATGGCGCGACGCCGACTGCGACATCGTTTGCGACGATTGCTATAAGAAGATCATCGCGGACCCGCAAATAGCCTTCGACCGGATACCGCCGAAATGAAGTCCGCTCCGGCCCTGAACTGGAGCGTGCATGCCTGAGCTTTGGTGCGGCCGGTACAAGTGCCAGCGCTGCTCGAAGTGGTACATCGTCAACGATGGAACATGGCGACGCTGCACGCCTGAGTTCTGCCAAGACTGCATGGAGTTCCTCGACGATCAGTTCGCGTGGGTGCCAGTCGATAAAGACGGCAAGGACATTCAGCAATGAACCTACGCGCCATCGGACACTGCTTAGAGGAGAAACGATGAAATGGACTTGCTGGCAAGTAGTCGGTGCAATCCTTGGAGGCTTGGCGATTGTCGCCGTCGTACTGCTGTCGGTCTGGGTGCTTCAGCAAACCATCATCAGCGTATTCTGATGAACGCTCCGGCCTCAAACTGCTTAGAGCATGGCGACTAAGGACAAGGTGTACGAGCAGCACGTAGCGGAGCAGTCTCTAGACCGCCCGAAAGAGTTCGGCGTGAGCGCCACGCTTTCCACGCAGGACTACGTGCGCTTCTGGTGCATGAAGAACGGCCTGAAGCATGACGCCGAAACCGAGCGACTGAAGAAGGCCGAGCGCAAGAAGCGTATCGCTGGCCCGAAGAAGAAGCTGCCGTGAACCTTCCGACTCAACTAAGCGCGTAGCGTGATCTGCTTCCTCGGCAAGTCATTCGTCGCCAAGGCTATGGCTAAGGCCGCGCGCTGTCATGGCATAGCGGTAGGCCACTACACGGCCAGGGCTGATTTATTGTTCGTCTCGATTGAGCCGAAGACCGACAAGAAGGGTCGAAGGAGTGTTTATCCAATCCGACATGCCATTAGATTGCTGCGGTGTATAACGAGCAAACCAATCGTCGTGACATCTCAGGTAGATCCTGGTTTTATGCGCTCCTTGAATATCCCTCAGATATGGCACCAAGTAGAACTGCTGCGCGCAAAAGACGCCATGGAGCGGGCCATGAATCCTGAACAGATCATCGTCGGTGGGCCGAAGCGTTTGCCGCCAGCCTACAAGGAATACCTAGCGGCCTTCGATTGCCCCATTCTGCAAATGTCGTGGGAGAGCGCTGAATTTTCCAAGGTGGCGATCAATACCTTCCTCGCGGCGCAGGTTGACCATACGAACCGGCTAGCCAAGGCTGCGAAGCACTGCAATGCGAAGTGGCCAGATGTGGTTCAGGCGCTGAAGAACGACAAACGCATCGGCGCGCACGCCTATCTTCGGCCCGGGCGCTGGCAAGACAGCCTGCATATCCTGCGAGATGTAGTTACGCTGGAGTCGCTGTGACACATACTTACGCCGAGCAGTATATGCGCGAAGTATCGAAGATCGCGCTTGCTCTAGCGGATGACGTGGAACGCATGGCGGAGGAATTAGTCGCTTTGCGGGCGCGCAATGGACGCCTATTCCTACTCGGACTCGGCGGAAGCGCGGCCAACTGCTCGCACGCCGCATCAGATTTCAGGACGCTTTGCGAGATAGACGCTCACTCACTGACGGAATCAATGGCTGAGTTCTCGGCTCGCGCAAATGACTTCGGGCTGCACAATACCTTCCGTGCCATGCTAGTAGCGCGTCGCGTAACTCACGATGACGCTCTCTTGGTAATGTCAGTAGGCGGAGGCACCGATCTTGTCAGTACGGCCATCACTGGCGCTCTCCAAACTGCTCCGGTGCTCGGTATCGTCGGACCTAACGGTGGCGCTACCGCCGAGAAAGCGGTCGTCTGCATCCGTATACCAGCGCCAGCAGATCGCGTCACGCCGCACACCGAGGCATTCCAAGCGGTGATCTGGCATTGCCTTGTCTCTCATCCTCTTCTGCAAAGGCATCCCTGCAAATGGTGATCTATCTCGACGGTGCGAGCCTTCAGGTCATGGAGAAGTACGCTCCAAAGGTGGCTGGCTTCACCACAAATCCAAGTCTCCTCAAGGCATCTGGTGTATCGAATTACCGTGCGTTCGCCAGAGAAGCACTTGCCATTGCGGGCGGAAAGCCAATCTCGTTCGAGGTCTTGGCAGACGACGAACCTACAATCTTGGCGCAAGCCAAAGAGATTTCATCGTGGGGGCCGAACGTCTATGTGAAGGTGCCTATCGTTAATAGCGAAGGGAAAGTGCAGGCGAATATTCTGCACGACTTGTCTTTTACTGGCGTGAAGTTGAACGTCACCGCCATCTTCACAGCAGAGCAAGTATCAGATGCAGCCGCTGCGTTGAACGGCATGGATCACATCCTCTCAATCTTCGCAGGGCGCATCTATGACGCTGGCGTAGACCCGCGCCCCACCATCCGCCATGCATTCAACAAGCATCGCCAAGTCCTGTGGGCGAGCGCGCGACAAGTATTCGATGTAGTGCTAGCAGAGCATTCGGGCTGTAGCATCATCACTCTTAGCAGCGCCTTGATCGACAAACTGCCGCTGCGCGGCAAGGATTTAACGCAGTATTCAATCGAGACTGCGAAGCAGTTCTACAACGACGGAAGGGGGATAGAGTTCTGAAAGTATTCGTCACCGGCGGGGCCGGCTATGTCGGGTCAATGCTCGTGCCGTGGCTCTTGGCAGACAAGCACGAAGTCACTGTGTTCGATATGTTCTACTTTGGCGACGGATTCCTGCCGAAAGAGAACGCCAATCTAAGGCTCGTCAAGGGCGACATCCGAGATACGGTGAAGGTGCATGAAGCGATGCGCGGCCACGACGCCGTGATCCACCTAGCCTGCATCTCGAATGACACGAGTTGCCAACTGGACGAGGCGCTATCAACGTCCATCAACTATCACGCCTTCGAGCCGCTAGTCGTCGCGGCCAAGACTGCTGGCGTGCGGCGATTCATCTACTGCTCAAGCTCCAGCGTCTATGGCGTATCGGATGCGCCTGAGATCACCGAGGATCATCCGCTCATCCCGCTGACGCTCTATAACAAATACAAGGGCATGTGCGAGCCGCTGCTGTTCAAGCATCAGTCGCCTGACTTTACCTGCGTCACGATCAGGCCAGCCACCGTCTGCGGCTACGCTCCACGGATGCGTTTTGACCTGACCGTGAACATCCTAACGAACCATGCCGTGCAGAAGGGAATCATCACAGTGTTCGGTGGCGAACAGAAGCGCCCTAACCTGCACATCAAGGATATGTGCGAGGTCTATAAGCTGCTGCTGAAAGCGCCGGATAATCTGATCGCTGGCGAGACATTCAACGTCGGCTATCGGAACATGAAGGTGATCGACATCGCCAGGATGGTTCAGGGCATCGTCAGCAAGGAGATGGACAAGCCTGTGGAGATCAAGGTCACGCACAGCACCGACAATCGCAGCTATCACGTCAATTCAGACAAGATTGCTCGCGTGCTAGGCTTCAAGCCGAAGCACAGCATAGAGAGCGCCGTGCTCGATATGTGCGTGCGCTTCAAGCAAGGACTGTGGAAGGACAGCCTGACCAATCCGTGGTTCACGAACATCGTGCAGTATCAGAACAAGGATGTACATTGATCGTCCTATGCAACGGAGTTTTCGATCCGCTGCACTATGGTCATTTAATTCATCTGACTGGGGCTAGGAGAATGGGGGCTAGTCGCCTAGTCGTGGCCGTCACCACTGATCGCTCGGTCAATAAAGGGCCGAATCGACCTGTATTTAGTGAGCATCAGCGCGCGGCTATCGTTGCAGAGTTGCGCTGTGTTGATGACGTGATCCTAGTTGATTCATCCTTGGAAGCTCTAAGCATCGTCAAGCCTCAAGTATTCGTGAAGGGCAGTGAATACAAAAACAATATCTCAAAGGAGGATGAGGACTACTGCCGCGAGCATGGCATACGGATCGCCTTCACTGACGGCCCCGTATTCTCAAGCACGGCACTGCTCAAGCACTATGATCGACTTCGAGAAAATCAAGAATCTGAAGGTGCTGCTGGTCGGGGACGCAATAGTTGATGAATACTTCTACGTTACCGTTGTCGGAAAGAGCATCAAAGACCCGGTAATCTCAGCGCGGTTCCTGAAGTCCGAGAACTACCAGGGGGGCGTCAGCGCAGCCGCGAAGCATCTGACTACGCTATGCGAGAAGGTGGACGTGATGTGCGGGGATCGCATCATGGTCAATACCAGATACGTTGACGAGCAGTACACCCGCAAGCTATTCACCATGCACTCTGAACGCGAAGGCTTGCCGCACGAGGAGCGCGACATTGCAGATTACGATGTCGTCATCGTCACAGACTTCGGCCACGGCGCAATGACACCTGAACTGATCGCCAGCATCAGCAAGCAGGCCCGCTTCCTAGCAGTCAGCGCGCAGACCAATTCGCAGAACTACGGCTTCAATCTGATTACCAAGTACCCGCGAGTGGACTATGCCGTGCTGGACGAGATCGAGGCCCGCCTGGCAGCGCACGATGCGGTGTCGCCAATCGAGGACGTGATCCTGAAACTTGGCTATCGCAAGGTCATCGTCACCCGAGGCTCGAAAGGGGCCATCGGCTTTGACGGTGCGTTCGAGCGCCAGCCAGCCCTGACTCAGACCGTCACCGATACAATCGGCGCTGGCGACGCTTTCTTGGCCGTATCCGCCCCCTTTGCCGCCACCGGGGCGTCCATGAAGGACTTGGTGCGGATCGGCAATGCCGCCGGGGCTGTCAAATGTTCGATCATCGGCCACCGCAAGTCAGTGACCCGCGAAGCGCTGGAAGAACAGCTTAGGGCGTCTTAGCGGCGTTCGCCTGCTGGAGCTTCCAAAGCTCCGCATACTTGGCTATTTCCCTGTCACCGGCTTCAAGGATTGCAGTAACTCGGCTTTCGACTTCTGCCAGGAGTCCAGCAGTGGCGTCGGGCTGCTCAGGCTGTCCGGGGCAGGACTGAGGCTTTGGGGCGGCTGCGGATAGGGAGGGCACTGCACCGCTACCGGGACGGGCGTTGCGCACGCTTGCGTAAGCGCGATTAGCAGCATTGAGACGTACCTGTAGACCATCTAGTGCCTCCTGTGCGTTCTGGGCCATCCTGGCGCGTTCCTTAGCGGCTTCTACCTTGGCTTTAGCTGCCGCCGACTCCACATCTGCCCGGAATTGGGCGAATTTCGCCTCGCACTGCTGCTTCTCTAGTCGCTGCACCGCAGCATAGATGCCGGTAGCCACCAAGGCCGCGCCTAGTAGAACCCGGAGGTCGAGCAGCAGCGCCCAAGGCATCTAGAACTTGCCCCAGAGCGTTGACAGCACCCAGAACGCCAAGCCGAGCCATCCGAGGCTGACGCGCGGTCCAGTGTTGATATTTGCTGATGCGAGGAGTAGCAGGATGAACGCGACGATTACGAGTGCGAGAGTCATTTGGAAGTCTCCTGAGTTGTAGGTGCGGGCGGCTCATGCTGCCCGTAGTTTGCGACGAACGCCATGATGCCCGCCGCGATGATTGTGGCTGCGATGATGGGAAGCGTCATGTCACGGTCAGCTCGGTATCGCCGGAGGCCCATATCGCCTCCCTGATGGCGCGGGGAAAGATCAGGCACCCTTCTGACGCAGTGCCGGGGTCAACTTTAGAATCACCGTGGATCATGAACGCGGAGCGCCCGTACATCTCGTTCGCCAGGTCTGGCGTCAAGTGCATGACGTAGGGGCCGTGGGTCTTGGTGTCGATCGGCGCCTCTATCGTGTAATTGCCTACAGGGATCGGGCCGACATTGTGAACGTCCTGCATCGCGGGATTATTCTTGCCGTCGCCTGCGCCTGAATAGCCTTCGGCTACGTTATCTCCGTTGCGCGAAAGCCAGCCGCTTGCTTGTGAATATTTCCAGGTCATGTGAACTTCTCCGGTTCTTTAGGAGCTTCCACTGTGCGCGTCTGCGTGGCGCTTGTCTGTGTCGTTACTGTCTTGCCGGGTGTCTGTGGCTTGGTGGCGTGTATCCAAGCCGACGCACCGCCTCGAAGTGTAAACGCGCCAACGTAAATTCCGCAGAGCGTCGCCAGCTCGGATGCCGTACGCAGCACGGCAATGATGATGACCGCCGTCATGGCGAGCCACGCGCCGAGTTCCATGACAGCCGCGCGATCAGGGTAGCCGTCGCGGGTCGCAATCAGGTTCTTGAAGCTGAAATTCGGCATCGCCTCCGATTGATCCATGCGCCACACGATGACGAGCCACGTCACCGCCACGCAGATGATGAACACCCGGATGATTAACTCGGTTAGTTCTTCGCTCACTTGAATTTCTCTGCGATGGTCAGAATCAGACCTATGGCAGATAAAGCGCCAACGACGTAGCCCATTCCTTTCGACAGGAAGTTTCGCTCACGGTCATTCATCGCGGCGCGCCACTCGTTCGCGTTCATGCGCCACTTCTCGGCATTGTTCTCGGCTACCAGGATGGCCTTTTCCGCCGCCGCCATAGCCGCACTGATCGCCCGTTCCTTGGCCTCCGACACTTCGCCATAGCGCCGGTCGCGCTCGTCCATCAGCGTCTTGAGAGTTTCCAGCGTCCAGCCGTGTTTGTCCGTCACGCCGTAACGGCTTTCACGACAGCGAATGCGATCACGATGGCTTCCGCTAAAGATCCGGCTGTGTTGTTCCTGACGTTGATCGTTGCTGAACCTGCGGCAGCTTGAGCGTTTAGGGTATAGCTTCCTACCGTCCCTCCGGAGACATGGTTAAGGATCAAGACATCGGTCGCAACGATGGCGGAATTGGTCATAACGAAGCTGACGATCACGCCCGCCGCGAGCGCGGCTGCATTCATCGTGACCTGCCCGCTGATCTTGTTCAGCGTCACGCCGGTCGCCTTGCTCGTAATTTGCGTCACGGTCCCGCCAGCCCCGGATGAATATCCGATGCCGTCAGAGCTTGAGGAGAAGATGCCTGCCGCTGCTTGTACCGAAGTAGCCATTTTTAGAAGCTAATGTAGCCCCTGTTGTCTATGTAAATGGTGCCGTTGATTGTTAAAGTTAGTCCGCTCGGAATGGTGATCGGGCCGAACACCTGAGCTGCTTCGTCAGCCGCTATCGTCTGACTCACGGCAAGCGTTTTCTTGTAGACCGGAATCGTTCCGCAGTCGATGTAATCCACCCCGTTGATCCCGCCGCTCGTGTTAAATGACGTGCGCTGGATTTTGTACGCCATTCAGCCCTCGTACCACCCGGCAATGGTCAACGTATCTCCTGTAGCGCCTTGCGATGGCGTGTAGCACCGAGAGTTCGTTACATCGAATGCGCAATCGCCTATCGAGATGAATGTGGTGATGTCCTGCATATCAGCAGAACCGCCTATTCCGCCAGCCGTCGTCGGCAGCGCGACGTAGGTACTGCCGGCGACCGATGCGCTGGTCGTCCCTGGAACTACCTTCACTTGAAAGAACACGCGCCCCTCGCCTTGGATATAGCGGCCAGTGATAACTGGGGAGCCGACGTTGGTGAGGTTCGTGAATACTGGCGTCCAAGTGAGCCACGGTCGCACCAGAAGCAGCGGCGAAAGAGGGTCAGCGCCACGGCTGAATACCTTCCGGGCAATCGGATCGTTGGCTGCGTTGGCTAGAGGATGTGGTTGTGGTAGGTGCATTACTGGATGCGGTTGACGTATCCGGTGATGAGCAGCTTGCTCGCGGAGTCGGCAAACGCGCCGACGACAAGACCGTTCTGAAGCACCTGCCCGGTGAGGATCGGAATCGGCTGGCTCGATGCTGGAATGCTCACCGCCTTGCAGATAAGGCAATCCGGGTCCGTCACACCGCCATACTCGATGGTGAGGGTGTGCGCTACCGTGTCGGTATTCGTCACCCACGCATAGATTTCATCGAAGCTCGTAGTGCCAGCAATGGCCGTGTGGATCGTGGTGCCAGCCGTGGCCGTGGCGACTACCTTGATCGCCTTGCCGTTGGTTGAGCCGCTTAGAAGCTGACGGGAGAAGACGGCCATTTATGCCCCAAAGATTTGATTAGCCAAAATGGACTGCGTGTCGTTTGAGAATACCGTTGGCGGAATGGTGTAATGCGGCAGCATCGCGCGAATTGCCAGTACGTTCTGATCGCCGTCAGATGTTCCTGCGTTCACTTTCACCCAGAAGTCGTACAGCCATTTGTCGAACGGGCCTGTCGGCTTGTCCTTCTGCGGCAGAAAAGACGGTGGCGATGATGGGATGCTCATTTTTAATGTGTCATCTCGGATGATTCATTTCGGATCAGAGCTAAACCTTCAAACTGTGGTAAATGCGCGATATCTACAACCTCATCCACAGAACAATCCCAATCGCTGCTTATGCGCACCATAGCGTCTCGAATCTCATTGTCAGTGAGATCGCAACTATTGGTCGTTTTTAATTTATGCCCGCGCAGCAGAGCTAGAACGAGGAGGGCTATTGGGTTTAAGCCAGTTGCTTCATTTTCCAGAAGCACCATTGACAATACACTTCGCGCCACTTGCATCTGACGCTTATGTCTGGAATAACTCATTGCTCGTCCTGTAGCCTGCGGCCGAGCAGGACTGACCGCTGTGCAACATCCTTGGCGTGATGTGGGAGGGCGCTTTGTTGGAAGCGTTGATATGGCTTGGATGACATGACCGCTCTTGCCAATGGGCGAGCAATGAGCGCTGCCGGTACAGCAGCGCCACCGCTATACAAGCCATGAGCAGCGCCCTCTACCGAGCCTGTCAATCCGGCCATGATCGCGTCAGCCCACGTTGGAAACATCGTATTCCCGCCGGTATCACGACGCATTGAGCGTGGCGCTCTTTCGGCCAATTGGGCAATGTCTTTAGATGCTCCAGATAGAGGAACTTTGCGCTTCTCCATCTCGACTAGCTTTTGAGGGTTGATCGCCCCTTCGCTTTGCAGAACCTTATCAGCCTCGTATGTCTTGGCGATTCGTTGACGCGCGGAGTTAAGCCGCCCCGCAAGTCCAGTATTTCCTGACTTCTCAGCGTGCGCGAATACCTCGTCCTCAATGGCCTTGGAGATGCCCTTATAGACCTTGCCGAGCGCGCCTTGGCCTTGCTTGTAAGCGCCATCCGCAGCTTCACGCAGCGAGCGCACTTCATCCACCGCCGCGCTCGCATCGAATTTATCAACGCGGTGTCCCTCAATGGTGTCCATGATGTCTTTCGCTATCGTGGACTGACCTTTGGGGAAACTCTTGGACGCATTCTTGTACTGCGCTTCCATAGCATCAAGCGCGGCACCATATTCAGGGCGTGGAGTCACATCGCCTAGAGAACGCGCTTCCTCATAAGGCGCATGGGCATCCTGCCGAGCCTTGGCGATGGATTCACGGGAGAGCGGAACGTCAGCAGGAATGCCAATGCCTTCGCCTAAGGCTTGAGCGCCAGCAGCAGCGTTCTTGCGGGCTATCCCCTTCGACAGCTTTTCCTCACCGGACAGCCCTTCGACAATCTTTGAAATCACGCCACCGCCGCTCTCAGTGGGCGTAAGCCCCATGGCGTACTTCTTGGCTAACTCGTTTACCGTTGAAGCTGGCGCTCCCTTCATGCCGCGCAGTCCTAATGCAGTCGGCGCGGCCTGGATCGCTCCCTTGACCGTTGCCCCAAGAGCAGGGCTACCGGCATCTGAAATCTTGGAGCCTACATATTCGCTCGCTGGTTCTACGATATGTTCAAAGGGGGCAGAGACGCCCTTCATGATGGCTTTGCTCGTATCCGACTCAGGCTCGTAGGACAAGGCTTCCTGCGTCTTCTTCTGCCATGCCGCACCTTGGCCTTGAGGGCCTGGTAGAACCGCTCCGGCTAATCCTGCGTAGCCTGATGCAACCTGCGCACCTATGTTCTGTCCTATGGCGCGCGGGACTTCGTGCATGAAGTCACCAGACGGCGGAATCTTTGCCTTGCGGCGCGCGAGTTCCATGTCGATCTGCGCCAATTCTGGAGACTGCGGAGCGACGCCACGCTTGGCTAGTTCAGCGTCAATTTCAGCCAGTGCGCGTTCGCTCTCTCCGCTCATTTCTGTCCAGCCAGTTCCTTCCTGTATTGCATCAGTTCAGCATTGGTCATCTGGCTGATAGGCTTGCGTGATGCCGCTGCCGGCGCTTGTGGCGCGGCCCTTCCCATCCTTTCAACCATCTTCTGCGCGGCCGGGTCAAGCAGGCCCGGAAAGTCCTTCTCTGTCTTCATCCCGCGCTTCCACTGATTGTTTATGGAATCTAGCCGTCCCTTGAGAAGACTGACCGCCGTGGCGGCAGCACCCTCGATCTGTGCTGGCGATCCACTCGTGCCAAGCCGCGCCTCAAATGCTTTAGCTTCGGATTCGGAAGCATTGACCTGACGGAACACGCGCATCAATTCCTGGCCTACGGCTTGGGACGACATCTGCACGTTGTTAAGTGCCGGGTCGCCCATTTGATTCGCCAGTTGGTTCTTGATTCCGTTGAACGCACGCACATCGCCGTTCTTTAGTGCAGCGGCCAAATCCAGGAACGTGCCCAAGTGATAGATGGACATATTCAGGGACGTGATGTTTTTCGATGTCGGCCCGGACATGAAGTCGTTGACCACCTTCTGCCGCGCCGGATACTCCTTGAAGTCGAAGTTCGGATCGGCCTGCATCACATGCTGCGTCAGCGCCATGCGCTGGTTGTTGCGCAGGCTGGCGATCTTGTCTATCGGCAGTTGGTAGTCTTTTATCGACTTGACCACGCTCTGCAATCCAACCGGCAGCTTGGCAATGTACTCGTCACCGTGAACGTCCTTCAGTGCTGGCGGAACGACATCGACGCCGACGCCTTGAGCGTTCTGCTGCTTCCACCTGTCCTGAATGGCGCGCGGAGCTGACGCAATCTCAGGAGGCATCTGCATCTGGTCCGGTGACGCAGGAGGTTCCCCAAGCTGTCCTTGCGGCTGTTGTTGCGGAGCGCCACCGTACAGGTAGTCATTGCGCCGTTGCATCTCGGTCGTGCGCGCTTCCTGATTCTTCATCTGCTGCTGAAGCATCAGGTTCTGGAAGTGGCGCTGCTCCATTTCCTGTTGGAGCCTGCGCTGCTGTGTGATCTCCGGCAGAACCTTCTCCAGCCCGCCCAAATACGATTCGTAATATCCGGGCATTTATTGCCCCCCTACCAGAGCTTGCAGAAGTCTCGGCATCAAGCCGCGTCCGGGCTTCACCTTCCCCTGCAATGCCTGTCCCTGCATCTGGCCTTGCATGGCGAGCGCAAGCCGGGGCGGAATCGTCTTCGGCTGTTGCTTGCTTGGATTCTGAGGAAGGCGCTTAATATCCGCCATCGCCGCTGCCTAGAAGATCGTAAATCTGGCTATCGTCCCATCCTTGCGGTGCCCAAGCGTCGCCTCTTGCATTTCCATAGGATCCTGTCGCATACCCTCCGCCAACGCCTCCGCCGGCCAAAAGATCGTAGATGTTCCCGGTGTCATCCTGTGGATTTTGGACAGCACCTGAATAGTCGCCAGCACTACCACCCTGACCACCGCCGCCCATGAGTGAACCCCAGTCAAAGCCGCCACCTTGATCGCCAGCGCCACCGAAGCCAAGCTGACTCATGAAGTCGTCAATGCTCCCGCCCTGACCGGGCATTGGATTTCCGCCACCAGCAGGGTTCTGACTTCCCATTCCGCCACCGGGTTGTCCTAGCGAGCGCGTATTGCTGTAGCCAGCGCCATTGCCACCATAGCTTGGAGCCATGCCGCCACTGCCTCCGCCCTGCGCTATACGAGCCAGCAAATCACGAGCGCCGTAGTCAGCCTGAGTCCCAGGGTTTGCGCCCTGCTGAGACTGATTCCCCATTGACGCTCCACCGTGCGATGCGCCGTATTTCTGCACTTCAAGTTGGCCCGGTACTTGGTAGCGCTGTAATTCCTGCGCAGAACCAGCTAGCAGCTGCGGCATCATCTGGTTGAAGTAGTTGGACGCAAGACCTTGGCCGAAGTTGATCGCTCCAAGTCCTGCATTTCCGCTCATCGCCATCTTCTTCGCGGCCATTGTTCTGTTCAGCCCTTGCATGCCCTGATCGAACAGAAACTTGTACGCCGGGTCTTGGGCGATCTGCGACGGATTCCCCAAAACGCTACTCATCCGGTTATACATCGTGTTCTGAGGCGTACCGAGGTCAGGCGCTGGAAGCGTCGGCCCGTTCTGGGAGAAATTGCTGCTGCCGCTAGAAGACGGCGTTGGAGCCGTGCCGACTGGATACGGAGAAGCCCCGCTCGCTAGGCCACCGAGGTCGAAGCCGCCTAGATTTTGAAATAAGTTTTCGCCTGCCATATCTTCCTCTTAGTAAAAGGTGGGAAGTTGCTTGAAGTATGCCTGAAAAGGCTGTAGGAAACTGTCTGTCGGGAATTGACCCGGCCACTTCAATGACGGTTCCTCATAGTCCACGCCGCCGTAGGACGCCCCCCAGAAGGCACTGGCCGCACCTATACCACCATATCCAGCTCCGCTTCCCGCTCCGCTGCCTGCTGCTGCCTTGGTAGCTCCTAGCGGGTTTGTGCTTCCAGCAGGATCGCCAAGCGTGGCTAGGTTGCCGGTATCATTCCCCGGCATCACGCCACTATAGCCGCCTGCGTCCGTCTCGCCTCCACCGCCTCCCATGGCACCGGCTAGACGGCCTTGTGGTGCCTGCTGCTGAGCATTACGTGCCTGCTCATCACGAGCCTGCTGGGCCACATCACCAACTGGTGCCTGCTGAGGCGCACCACCAACTAGCGCCTGCCTCCCTGAACCATCATCTGTTCCATACTCATCCGCCTGTGGGTTGGGGTCGTACTGGGTATTCTGAGCGGTGTTCGGCGCGTTGGCGGTGTCTTTTTGTTTATCAAGGAGTCCCTGTGCCCAAGCTGACGCAGCGGCATCCGACGAGAAGTCCATCCTAACCGAGGGGAGTGGCGGTAGCCCGATGGTGTTATCCGAAGGCCCATGAGTCGCACCCCAGTTTGGGTCCGGGATAAACATAGGCTCATCGGGCACAACGTAAACAGCCGATGTGGCATAAGGATCAGTCTGTCCGGAAGTCCCGGAGATCCACACCGGGTTCCACATCATGCCAGGAGGGACGCTGCCGCTCATGCGGCTTTCACTCCTTTTTCACCAGTCATGGCAAGCTCAAGCGTGTCGATGCGGTGGCGGGTATTGCCGGTGTAGCGCCACTCCCAAGCACGGCGCCGGTAACTCCCGTACCTGTTGTTCCTCGGGGTCACATCAGAGATGTCGAAGCGCCGGTAAGACGAGTAGGACTGGAAATCGTTGTCGGTATAACGCAGAAGTGCGGTTTGCGTGGCTGATGTCAAATCGCAGATCGGCACCACTTCCGAGACGAATTTGCGCTTGTTGGTTCCCGCATCCTGATTTCCGGTGCGGCACTTGAAGTTGATCGGCTGGCTATTGTCCTGATACACGGTATCGAGTAGTGAGAACAGGTTTCCGCCACTCACTTCCTGAAATACCTGCTGACCGTTGTAATTGCAGGACGACACCATGCCGAAGATGCTCTCGGTCACGCTGGTAGCCGTTATCGTTCCTGTAGCCGGTGTCACCGTGCCGGAGGCCACCGGATAGGTGAACGTATTGGCATCCACCACGTTCACGTTCACCAAGGTCAGGTTGTATCCGGACTGATTAGCGCCGGCCACTGTCACCGGATCACCGTCACTGAACCCGTGAGAAGTGGAGGTTGCTGTGGCTAGGCCCAGTGTTTGCGTTAGTGCGCTAACTGACTTAGCGGAGCCTGCCGCCGTGCGCGTCCAGATGCCCCACATCTTGCGCGTCATGTCGTAGCAGAGCGTCGCTCCAGTTGTGCCGAGGCTCAACAGGTAGAAGTTGTGCCCGCCGAACGATCCAACGCAGGAATACACGGTCGCAAGGTCATCAGCATCCAGCACACGATCAACGTCCGGCGTGCTGATCTGGACGTAGCTCGTTCCCTCCAGCATCGCAATGAAGCGGCCCTTCTGGAACGTGGACCCTTGACCCTTCCTCTGCGCCATCCAGAGGATCGTGGACTCGATCTGCGCCACGCTGTTATCCGATGCGCAGCCAATGAGGATGACGCCGTTCTGCACAGGAGATAGCGAGCTACCCTGTGGGTTAGCCGCATCCCAGAACATTTGAGTCGTCCATTGCCCGAAGGCGACAACGTAGTTGTTGAACTTGGACAGGCACACCCCTGCATCCGGCTCGAATTCAGCCGTGATGAAATCCGTGCTCGGCCATGTCGTGCAATCCTCCGCTGCCGATTCCCAGATAGTCCCGTCAGGCTCCATGACGTAGAAGGAGCCATCCAGATACACGCAGCCACGAACGGTCAGCGCCGGATAATTGGCGCTGCTTATTGACGTTACTGCGCCTGTAGCGGTGTTGAGCTTGAACGCGGCCACGGTGGACTTCGCCATGATCTGCGTGCCGTCCAGGTTCTTCGCAAAATCGAATAGCCCGCCGGTCACTGTGCCGAGCGTCACAGATCCTGTCACCGTCGCGGTAGGGTACAAGTCCTGCGCATTCCCATCGTAGAGAATGACTTGGTTCTTGAAGAGAAACCCTTGGGCGTAGGCGGTATTCAAATTCCACGCGCCATTGTTGAACCCAGAATGCGACACGGTCGTGAAGGTAATGCCGTCCAGTGACGAATAGACTTGATCCACACCGGAACTGCTATTGGAGCCACCGAAGAGATACATGATCCCACCGGCAGCAACGACCGCTGGACCGCGCACGGCAGTGAATGCCGCCGCCGCCTGCACTTGGGTCCACGTTATTCCATCGGTTGAATTCCAGGTGTCGTTCTGCTCTGTCCCGGTGATAATCCCGCCGATGACCCACATCTTTCCGCTGAACACTACGGTGGCGTAACCGAGCCGCGCTGTCGTGTAGTAGGTCGGCGTCGCAACTACAAGCGTCCATGTCACGCCATCTGAGGAACTGTAGATAGCTCCATTGGTCGTGTCATTGCGCCCGCCGAAGTAATACATCCTTCCGTTGTAGACGAGCACGTTGCATGCCGCGTCTGCCGTGAATGCTGCGCTAGATGTGATCTGCGTCCATGTCACGCCATCGGCTGATTTCCATACCTGCTTCGTGGCTCCGGAACCAGCATCAGGTGCAACTAGATAAAGCGACTTCTGGTATAACACCAAGCATCCGCCAGCGAATGACGCGCCGCCGAAGGCATTTGCATTCGCCGTAACCCATGTGGTATCAGTGCGATTTACTTTGTAGAAGACCCCGGTTCCGGTAGCGGTCCAGATGTACCCGCCTGCGGATGTATAGGCCCCCTTGATGCCGACGCCCCCGCCTTGAACCGATGTGCGAGATGCCCATGCACCGGCAGATGGCGGGACATCACCCATGACCAAGGTTCCGTTCTGCACGGCGAACAGCACATCCTGCCCGCCGGAGTTCGTGTAGTTGATGATTCCTTGCCCTGCGCCTGACCCTAGACTCGTGACGAGATTCAGCCCGCCTCTCTTGAAGACTCGCGCAGACTTGTCGTCTATCGCCTCGACATAGCCATTCGTGACGAGCGCATCCTTCGTGAGCGTCCCGTCACGCGATTGCAGGTTAGTGCCGAGTGATAGGCGAGCCATCAGGGCCTCGTGAACGGGCTACCAACATCGGTGTCATCGCGTCCCGGCTCGAAGCAAAGGTGCGTGTCCTGCGGGTTTATGTTCACGCCATCCTGCACGGCAATCTGCCAGTGGAGTTGCATATCCTGACTCCACGGCTTGCCGAACTTTGGCGCTAGACGGCGCGCAAGCTCCCATTCGATGGCCGCGAAGTATTCCTGCGGGTACGAAATGTCGTCAGCGCCGGCTGCGCTATCGTAGTTTTCCGAAGGATATTGGACTGTCAGTCGAAGTAATTTGTTGACATCAGTAGCAGCGAAATTGCACGTCACCACGGTGTTCAAGCGCATCGGCTCAAGCAGGATCGCCGTTGGATCACCCTGCGCGCCCTTCTGCGTGATGGATTCGTATTGCTGGACATCCGTGTAAATCTCAATCGGGATGTCAATCGGCTGCGTCGGATCAGCGTTGTTGCGAAGGGCTGCGGCTTCCAGTTCCACGAAGCGCTGTGCCTTGGCGGTATAGGTGTAGATCACTGCACCACTGTTCGCCGCACCCAATGTGTTAGAGGGCAAAGTCAGTAGCACAGAACTGTTGACTGTCGTGATCGTAGTCCAGCCAATCGTTCCATCGGCAAGCACAATTCCTATGACATCAGCCGCAGTCATGCCCGCACTGGTAGAGACTGACAGCGAAGTGGCGTTAGCTGCCTTCGCTGCCGTAGTCGTAGTGGAGTTGTATGCGACGCTCGCTCTGTCATCCGTCGCCGCTGGTCCTACAAGGTATCTCGACTGGCCCTTGACGAAGAAGATCGCCAGCCGCTGACGGGTCCAGATTTTCAGGCCGGGGAACTTGTCAGACGTTCCCTGCCATTGCTTTACAAGCAGGTTCAGCGTGCGCAGTGCAGTCGCCAAATCGTTCGAGTCCAGCGTCTGCCCATTTGCGATTACCTCGATGTCCTCAAACGCAGAGGTAATCACTTGGAGGGCGGTGACGCTATAAGTCCATGTACCGGAGGTTGTCACGTTGGCCCCTTTATTTTCATTTGACTCATGCTGGTCGGGCTGTAGGTAAGTAACGGCTGTCCGTTTTGTCCCATCTGATAGCTCGACGACATGCCGGGATATTGCTTCACAGGCTGTGGTGCCTGAACTTGACCGCTAGGGTAGCCTTTAGCGGCTAGTTGCTGAACGAACCAATTATTCGCTCCCCCAGGAGGCGTTGGTGCGGCAGTGGGTGGCAATGCTTGCATTTCCGACCCGGAGTTGAACTGTGGCGCTGGCGTCTGCGCTGGCGCTTGCCTACTAGGCTGAGGTACTTGCATTTCAGACGTAGGATTGAACTGTGGCGTTGGGACTGGCGCTGGCCGCAATGCCTGCGCAAGACGCGGCTGATATTGGTTAATCGCTTGAGGCATTTGTTGCGGACGTTGCTGCGGAATCTGCTGGCGCTGTTGCATTCCTCGATTCTGGAGGAATTGCGTCAACATCATCAGCAACTGCGGGTTTATCTGGTTTGGCATCATCTGTGGCATATCATCCCCTCACTCCGCCCTGTGGGCCATACGGCATTGCAGGATTCGGATTATGTACCGGCGCTCCATTAATCATCGGAAATTGCGGGTTCTGCCTCTGCATGAGCATCATGCGTAGAAGCGCAGGAAGCGGCGGCATCCCGGTGTGGGTCTGTAGATCCAGTTGCTGCGACATGCGTTGCGGGAACTGCTGAGCGACCTGCTGTACCTGCTGCGCCTGCTGGGCGATTTGCATGTCCTTGTCGCCCATCGGCTGCTGCGGTTCGGCCTGCGCCAATCGCGGTGCAACCTGCTGTCTCGGCCCTTGGCCTCGACCAGCGAGTTGCATCGCCATCTGGAGGATCTCGTCTTCGCTCATGCCACGCTCAATTCTTTGGGCCAGAATTCACGGGCGAACAGCAATCTTCCGCTAGGCTTGTATTGGAAGATGTACTTCATCGCTTCGATGGTGCATGCGACCGGAACCTCGTTCTGTCCGGTATCGCGCATTCTGATGAATTCGTTCGAGTAATCCGCTTTCATCGCAATCACGGCATCCTGCATCCGGCTATACATTGGACCGGGTGCGATGGCGTTGATGTGCAGGCTGGGCTCCTCTGCTGCGAACGTCTCCACGAACCGTGCGATAGGCGTCTTGGAGCAGGCGAGCCCTGAGCGTCCGACAAGCGGTCCCTTTCCTCCTCCGGCAAGCGTGATGATGTGACCTCCATTAGACATCTTCGGCAGCGCGTAATGGCAGCAGGCATAGACGCCGATCAAGTTCACGTCGATGGCCTCGCGCCACCTGAACGGAGATACATCTCTAATGCGCCCGACTTCTCCATAGGTTCCAGCCGCATTGACGAGGACATCAATGCTGGTCTGCTCCTTGAAGAAATCATCCACCGATGCTGGCGCAGTCAGTTCTATATCGGAGTGTGATGCCATCGTGCAGTAGTAGCCACTCGCCACTAGATGCGCCGCAATTGACGCTCCGATGCGCCCGGCCCCGATGACGACTGCTTTCTTAGCGGCCATAGAACGGAATTCTCTCTACAAGGATCGTTGAACCCTTGCGCTCAAGTGCGGCGAAGTAGGCTGGGACGATTTCATCTGCGCGCTCCAGTTCCACCACTTCAATCGTCTCGCACATCATGTCGAACGCCTTGGAGTAGTTCTGGCGATGCTGCGGCCCTTGGTCGTGCGGCTCTCGCCAGCCTACAGCGGTTCGGATAATCACCTTGGTATCAGGCCAGCCTAGCCATGCCGCCTTGTCTAGATGATTGAGAATCTGATTCGCTGCCAGTATGAGGAAGTCCCATCGCGGGAAGAAACTCACCGGGATGTAGCCTTCAAGTGCCAGCCCGAACGACACACCGATCTGGAAGTCCTCGGCTACCGGAAGCTCGATGCGGCGCTCCATTGGTACATGCTCGAACGTGGGATAGGCGGCTTGGCCTGGATAGCGCACAGCCTGCCCGATGAACAGCGTCTTCGGATGCGCTGCAAGGATTCGCATTGCCTCCGTAAGTTCTTCGCTATAACTAAGGCGCTGTGCAAGTACGGCGCTCACTGTTTGTCCTTAGTTTTTGCTTTCCATTCACCGCACCACCAATTATGGTTTACCGGGAGGATGAAGGACTTTCCTCCCATGGACTCGCCTCCCACCATCTCCGTAATGATCGGTTGCGGTGGGTATCGACGGCAACCCCAATTGCCAAATTCCTCCTGTGATTTGTCATTGCGTTTGACTTCAACGGAATACCGGCAATTTTCGCAGCGATAAACGTCGCTCAATGGGCTGCTCCCAAGTGAGGTCGCACACGCTTGTAGCGATAGCGGATCACGCCATCGGGCAGTATCTTCTGACGCCCCCATACTTCGGCTGTCGGCGTATCGCAGGAAAGCCCGTTGTCTTCCACGATGAACCGAATCGGCAGTTCATGCCCGGAAGCATAGCGGCTCGCCTCGTGGAACGCGCCAGTAGTCGCCGCCATATCTCCCACGAAGCACCAGACGCGATCTGACGAGCCTTTGGCCTTCAGCGCCATAGCGACGCCGACCGCAATTGGCAGGACGCCGCCGACGATTGCAGACGTAAAGAACTTACGTCCCGGATATACCGGCGTCATGCTGTGGCCCGCCACGATCTGCTCCATCACTTGCTCGCGCGGTACTCCATGCAATAGCGCGTGATAGTGATTGCGATATGACGCAAAAATCCAGTCGTTCTTGCCGATGCCTTTGAAGATGTCGATCAGCTCTGCCTCATTACCGCCGCACAGATGCGTCGGCGTGCGGATCTTCCCGGCCTTCATCGCCGCGCCAACCTCATCCTCGAACGCGATCAGTTCGTCGGCTGTCATGCCATCGCCTTTATCGGAATGACCTTCTGAACGTCTTCGCCTAGCGCCCGCTGAATAGCAGTCCAGCAGGCTTCCGGCGGTATGTCATACTGACATTGAGCCACCCCCGGAATCTCTTTACTTTCATGACAATGTTCCCACGTCATATGGAGTTGATGACACGGGTAGCACGGCGTCTTGGTGCTGAATAGCGAGAAGGTGTTGACCCAATCTCGCGTCAAGTTCTCATGACTCGAATGGCTGAGGAATACGATCTTCGCCATCTTCTCCATGCTCATGCCGGATAGCACTCCAGTCTCAGGCCCGATGACAATATCGGCTACTTGCGCAAGGGATAGCGTCTCCCTGATGTGCGCCCGCCCGCTCGCCTTGATGACGTGCGCGCAGCGGTCCCAATCCAGATTCGCACCAGGCACTTTAGGATCTGGCTTCGTGTCCTCGATCAACTTGCACTTCTCGTCTCCCATCGTCACAACCTTGCACTTCGGATAGGTTAGCGCCAGTTTCGCCAGCACCCAATCGACGTGCGGCCATATCTTGTGGACGCTGCTCCCGGCAAGTATCCACACAATTAGAGGATCACCCCCTATCCGTTTCTTCCAGTCGAAGGCTTTGTTGCGCTCCTCGATGGTCGGGTAGAACTTCACGTTTGGCTTGGTGTACGGCACTTCGGCCATATCGTGCGCGAATTCGATGTAGTTCGTATTGAGGTACTTGTCACGAACCTTGTGCGGCCATGCGTGCGAAGTGCGCTCGGCAAGTGCAAGCCACGTCGATTCAACGCTCTCTGAGAGATTTATCCACTTGTCGTACTTCGGTTTCTCCCAGTCCCAGAAGTATGAGAGCAGTGAGTTCGGCACCTGGTCGGTGTCCTGGATATACCACTCGTCCACATTCGGGTCATTCTTGATCGCCTCGATGCAGCGAGGCGTCGTGTAGAACGTGATGCGATAGCCCTGCTTTTTCAGTTCTGGAAGAATGCTTGCCGCTTGCAAGCCATCTCCCCATGCGCCATATCTCACCACAGCGCATGTCTTCACTTTCGGGTGCGGCTTTGAATAGCTGAACTTCTGGCCCGCCCCCTTCTGGAGCTTCTTGTAGACCTGAAAGAAGCTGTATTCCTCGTCCTTGTCCCGGTCCTCATTGCGCAGCAAGTCCCACGAACCAATGCCCTTCATGCACTCGACAATCTCCTGCGGCATGAAGTCGTGCTTGTGGTCTGGGTTCGCACCCTTCTTCCCCATGTTCGGGTATAAATTCTTGTGCGGCAGGTACAGGACTAGATGCCCGCCAACCTTGATCTTCTTCCACCACTCAAGGAGAGCAGCCCGCGTGTTTACGATGTGCTCAAGCGTGTGGCTGCTGTAGACGAAATCCATGCCTTCGTCTGCGAACATGCTGAGATTCAGCGCATCGGCCACCACATCCGGCATGAATTGAATCTTGAATACTTCGGTGTCGCGCTTGTTATCGACGCCGATGAAGTGCGGGAACGCCTTGTATGGTCCGCAGCCCACATCAAGTCCAGTTCCGCGCGTGTACGGCACAAGCTCCCAGCGAATCTTCGCTGTCTCGTCAGCCTTGTGCTGATTCTCTATCTTCCAGACCATTAGATCGCCATCGGTAGTGGAGGAGCGCCCATGAAGGTGAGCCGGTTCCTGATCTTTTGCCAGCTCATCGTCCTGTCGATGATGCCGTTGGCGATCAGGTTGCTTGCAGGATGCCCTAGCATTTCCCAGCGATCCATCGCCGCCACGATGAATGCCCAGTTGGCGATCCCCTGGAAGTGCATCACTTCTTCGAGTTGGAGTTTGCGCACTGGATCGTCTGTAGCCCTGATGACTCCGCCGAGGCCAGCATTGTTCTCGTCCGCGTGCTCGTAATACGAGTGCAGGACTTCGTGCAGGTAGTACGCACCGTTCCTCAGAGTGGCGAGCATCGGCATGACGACATCCTGACCGCATACCTGCGTTCCCAGTGGTCCTATAGCGTCCACAAACTCGTGGGTATAGGACTGGCTGGAACTTCCGCCTACAAGCAACTCAGTGCAATCCTTTGGCACGCAAAAGCGCGATTCATCGGGGCCGAGGCTTCGCCCGCGAATCTTTCCGTCAGACTCGAAATACTCCTGACTCGTGAGCACCATGTCCGGCTTGTGTTCCTCGTAGATCGGCATCGTCTTAGCAGCACGATCAACATGCGCAAGGTCATCTGCCGATGTAAGCATGATGACCTCAGCATCCGTCTGACTGTGCGCCCAATCCAGATGCACGTTACAGCCCACCAGCCCCTTCTTTTCCTTGTGCGGACAGTCGATCAGCCGCACCTTGTTCGGCCCGTTATAGCTACGCGCACATTCTTCCAGTATCTCGCGGGTGCCGTCCGTGGACCCGTGATCGCTGAAGATGATTTCCAAGGGAGAGTGGGTCTGCGCCAACATCGCCTCCGCGCTTTTCTTGACCCACTTCGCCTTGTTGCGCGCGATCATCAGGAACGCCGCTTTCACGGTTTGGTATAGCCACGCTCCATCGGGTCGCTGCTCCCTTCCTTGCGCGGCGCGGTATACGTCGAATTTGACGAATTGCGCCCCGCAGGGCTCGCCTCTTTCTGGAGGACTCGATTCTTGTCGCTTCCCGGCTCATTCGGGCGAGTCACCGGAGAGCTTGGCGCCCTGTTCTTGATCTCGGCCTGATTCGGCGGGTTCGGATTCGCCTTCGACTTCCATGCGACGCCCTGCACCTTGTTCTGCGCAGTGTTCGGCCCATGCGATTTCTCGAATGGGCTTGGCCTTGAACCAGCCCCGTGCTCGTTCTGCTTGTTGTCACCGTGGCGGGTCACTTCTCCCGTTCCGGGTTTCAGCTTGCTCATTTCATCTCCTTGTTGATCTTGCTGCGATGGGATTTCTTGTTGTGGCTGAGAATACCAGTGCCAGCATCGGCCTGATTGAATTCGGCACCCACCGACTGAGGGATGCCGACCTTCTTGGCGAACGACTGGCTGTGCGCCACTCCGGCCATCAACCTTGCCTGCGCCGCAGACTTCGATGGCATCAGCCTCGGTCCTCGTAGTTGTTGCGCGGCACGAACCCGAACGGCATGTCTTCTTCGTCGGTGAAGTTCTCGTACTTGAGCAGTGCTTCGTTGTCCTCAAGGTTCGCCCATTTCAACTGGCGCATCTTGCGGTCACGAGTGGTCTTCACTTCGGAATTCGGGATGATCTCGCAGCCAGCCTCGGCTTCGCTTGCCGAGTACCCGCGATTCATGTCGTGAGTCTTGTCCTTCATGTTCTCTCCTTTGGTCGGGGGCCAAAGGCCCCCTCCCAGTTAGTTACACCGTTACGTTCGAGCCTGGTGCAATCACCAGTTCAAACCCGACTACAGCCAGTTCAGTGAGGTCAGCACCCTTCACCACATACACAGAGTCCCCAGCCGAAAGCGTTGAGGTCTGCGCATAGTTGATGCTGTTCACCGCCGCCGTGTCAGTGCGAAGCGCCGTGGTCGTCGTGGCGGTGCTCTGCCGGATGATCATCAGCGTTTTTGCGTCCGCCGCCGTACCCGCCGTAACCGATGCAACCTGCACCGATTTCAGAAGTACCGTCGTGAACGCTGCATAACCCGCACGTCCAGAGGCGCCCGTGAGGATGCCGCCCGTGAGAATAACCGCCTCATAGGCGGCGTTGTCATAGGCCATACTCTTTGTAGCCATGATCGTCTCCTATTAAACGGCCGAGTCCCAGACAACGATCCGGGATTCGCTTGCCGCAGTTTGAACGATGCCAAAGCCGCCCAGGTAATACCAGGCGACACCCTTTGATCTTCCGAAGTCCGTGGGGATCTTGGCTCTCATTTCCTCCGGGATCGCCACACCTTCTGCAACGGTGTCCTCCCCCATGAAGAAAATCCAGTCGTTCCCGCTCGCCCATGCCGTACCCGATGCACCGTCAGTCGAAATGCCCTTGACGATGTTCGTCTGCTCGACAAAGCGCGTGTTTTCGTAGCGCCCGATCTCGCCGTTGAAGATCAACTGAATCCCCGGCACCGTGTACTGGTGAATGGTTTCCAGCGTGTTCTTCAGACTGCGCAGAGTGGTCGGCCACGCGATGCCCACATAATCATCATTGGTATAGGCCATTTGTTTTCGCATCGGCTCGCTATTTCCGATACCGCCGTCACCGGCTGCTGTGACTTTCGCCACAGATAAGACCATTTCATCACCCTTTCGGGTGCTATGTGCTTCGGGCCGCTTGGCCCTACTCTCTTTCGAGATGGTCGTTGAACGCTTCTGCGTTATAATGAAGGTATGTTCACAAGACAATCCCTCACGTACAAACTCGATCCAGCTACCGCAGCCTACACCGCCGGTATTATTGACGGTGAAGGGTCTATATACGTCTGCCGTTCCCGTAGGCTCACCAGCACAGGGCGGCAACGTTACCGTATCGTCGTTGCCATCCTGATGTGTGATGAAGGGCCGATGAAATTCATTGGGCGTGCAACCGGGAAAATCCCATCCATCAAAAGGCTCAACGTCAACGGACGGAATAAACTCACCAAGAGAAAATTCGCCTATTGCCTTAACTACCATAACAGGCCGGCCGAATATCTTCTCCGACAAGTCTTTCCGTATTTGCGCGGGAAGAGAAAACAAGCAAAAGTCTGCTTCCGCTTCCAGCAAGTCGTCGCAAAGCCACTTGGCGTCCATTTCACGCCAAGAGATTTCAGGATGTGTGAGTTCTACAGCAAACGTCTTTCGAGTTTGAACAATGGCGCATAACGCTGCTGATTGACCAATATGGGAATTTTTCAAGCCGTCGCGCTTGCCGTTGCCAGCTTCGCTGTGGCATCCCATCTCTAAGGTCGTCCCAGCAGTTCTCATAGTTCTCAATGCAGCCATTTCTGGCTGATGCCCCCACCTTGAGGGATATTGCGCTCTTTCATCAGGTCTACCAGCGTCTTCATGTGCGGCGTACCGAATGCGATGTTGTTCGTCGCGGTGCAGGTTCCGTTCGTCGTCAACGTGAGAGCCGCAGTCGCAGTGCCAGCCGTCGCCGGACACACGCGCAACTTCGCGTTGTTGAATTGGACCCATGCAGCGCGGTCGAACGTCTTGACCGCATCGTTACGCAGCGCCTGCATCACAGGCTTGCGGACTTCGTACTTGCTCAGTGCCTCCAATTTTCCAGAGTAAGGCACACTATTCCCGTATTCATTGATCGTCAGGGTTGCCTGAGTGATCGTGAATTGGGTTTCGGGCATGGTATTCGTTTCGACCAAAGTACCTCCTGCGGTCGCTACGTTTGATACCACGTCCCAGGTAAAGGTTTGTCCCTTACCCTTGCCTTGTTGAGAGGCGTCTTTAACGTCTGCGAACTGACGAAAGCGCGACATGGGCTGAAGTGCCTCACGAAGCTCGTCCGACAAATTCTGCGAGTAAAAGAAGCCGCCACAATCTGTTACTTGCTTGACCGCAGTTTCGCGGCGCTCCATCATTTCTGTGGAGTCTCGCTATCTCTAGCGAGTTCAGAGCACATCTTGGCGCTACGCCAATTATCCCAATACAGCTTTTTCGCCGCCGCCATTTTGGCGCGCGTCTCAGGGGTTTTGGTTCGCGCTTCTCTCGTATGCTCGTTGAGGATCTTGGCGATACCGTCTAGGTTCTTGGTTTTCGTTACGCGAAGGAACGCAAGAGCATTGTCGATATCTTCTTGTCGGTATGCGACGTTACGGGCTTTCTTTGAATCTGCTACATAACCGATACGCCCGTTGATGAATTTCAAAAGCAGATCGGCGCGCATAGCTTTTTCTCCGGCAAGGAACGGGCGCACCGCATTGAGCAGTGTTCTAGTTCTCTGGATGCCGGATACTTCAAGCATTGTCACTGGCTTGAATTTCTTGACCATCGTTCCGCAAACCATTCCTCCCGGCCTGCGTTCATGGCGCGCGTAGTGACCAACGCCAATGACCTCAAACGCCTTAATGCAGCGCTCGATAATCAAAGGATCGGTGTTCCCGATCATTACTTCTGGCGTTGTGCGAATCATCTGCGATCTTTTTGCACGTCGGCTGATGGAAAGCGCAACGGTTCCTTCACCGTCAATGATTCCAGCTAACCATCCCACCAAACCAATTTCCTGCTGGTTGTCTCTATTCATCTAGTTTTCCCTTAGAAGGCAGATGACCTAGCGAGATTTTCCAGCATATAGGGAGATTTATACAGCCCTGTTCTCAAAGGCTGTTAACTGCCCAGAGTTGACCAGCCATGAACTATTCCTTTCTTGCTGTTAAGCGGTCCTTGCCGCGCATTGCGGCCATTCCCGCGATGATCTCGCTTGGCGATTTCGCTTTTGTCGTGCCTTCGGATTCAGCGAGCCGTGAGGCGGCTGACTTTGGAACGCTGGGGGCGGCTGCTTTAGCGGCTGCTCGCGCCTGGGCTGTCCCAGACGTAGAGGGCTCATCTTTTGCGCTCACCGTTTGCGTCGAAGGTTTCGACAGCTTGAATGCCTTGCGTAGATCGTCGCCTATCGCTTGGTAAAGCTCCTTGTACGGGCGCACATCGCCCTCGCCACCGCGATCTTTAGACGCTCTACGGCGGTTTTCTTCAACGAAGAAAAGCCGCTTCAAGTAGTCGTTATCGAGAAGGTCTTTGTACTCGGTCTTCACATAGGTCAAGGCGTCCTGAAACTGCATTTCATCCCGCGCAGCAGCACGAGTCTGCTGCACGACGAAATTCTGAATTTGCTGTGGGTCTACCGCGCCGCGCGTCTTGAGCGTGGCGATGGCAGCAGCAGCCTGATCGGGGGTGCCGAACTGGATGGCCTGCGCGAGATCAACGTCTGACGGGCCTTCCTGCTTTTGCGGCTGCTGCGGTTGTTCCTGTTGAGGCGCTGACTCTTGCTGCTTCGCGCGCTCAAGTAGCTCTGAGGCGAGCTTCAGCCTGACATCGGCTGCGGTTTCCTTCTGGAAGGTGCGGAACCCGGCGTCGATGATTTTCTGACCATCGACCTCGACATCCTGGCCGTCAACCTTGACCTTGTACTTTTTCTTCGGGTCGATGGAATCTTGGGCAGGGGCTTCGCTAGGAACAGCAGGAACTTCAGCGGCCAGTGCGGGTGCCTCTGCCACAGGCTCTGTAGGCGTTTCGGCAGGCTTGGCTTCTTCCGCTGCTGGCGCTTCAGCTTTGACTTCTTTTGCGGGCGTGATGTTGCCGTCATCGTCGATGGACGCGACATTGTTATCCTCCACAGCATCTTGGGTGTGCTGTTTGGCTACGGTCTTTGCTATCTCGCCAAGTGAGATGTTGCGCGGGTTGATAGCCGGGTTCGGCTTCGCGTAGTCTTCCTGCTGCTGCTCTTGGCTCTGTTCTTGTTCTTCTGCCATGTTAATTCCTTGTTGTTGGACGCGATTGTGCTACTAGCTTTCAACCTCCGCAATGGCGCTTTGCGCCGACTTGCCGGTTATGAGGAGTTCCCGAAGCCATGAGAGGAGCCAATTTGCCCGCCAGATGCGGTTTTGCAGTTCCTGCACCTTCCAGAAGCGCCAAGGGCTGACTGTGGCTAGTTGCTGTTGAGCTTCGGTTATCTCCTGCATGGCGCAGCCCACGAAATGCCGCCCGAGGTCTGAGGACACGAATTCCTTGGCCTGCTCGCCTAGGTCGATCTCGGCAACTAAGCTGCGCGTCTCCGGGTCGAGTTGCGCAAGAAGTTCTTGAATGTTGTCATCTCGGTCCATTACTGAAATTGGTATCTCACAATTACTATGCCAGATCCACCAGCTCCTCCGGTAATTGGGCCACCTGCTGTATAGCCGCCGGCCCCGCCACCGCCGCCACCAGTATTATTGGTAGCACTTATGCCTGTTCTATTTGCACTGGCTGCTCCGCCTGGCCCGCCAGCGCCACCGCCGTCAGAAGCTGTGCCCCCAATGCCATCGGTATATCC
>VFSW01001130.1_pt1 | contig 40129 bp, 37 predicted proteins | sample 5358111 | NCBI WGS metagenome assembly VFSW01 (sample SAMN11554181, study PRJNA540505) | mine drainage metagenome | isolation source: sediment from site ElyBrook_90M | place: USA: Ely Copper Mine, Vershire, VT | collected 2017
CGGCAAAGTCATGAATGGCCCGCATCAGGTGCCGGGCGGCGACTGGATCGTCATCTCCGTCGATCCGCAGGGTGCGGCCTTTGGTGTAGTGGGCCCGCGAGGAGCACACGCATGAGTGCGCAAGTCCCCAGAGCGACAGTGTGCCTGTGGTACGACCACAATGCCGAGGACGCGGCAAAGTTCTACGCCCAGACATTCCGGGAAGTTCGGTGGGCGCAGTGTGGCGAGCCCCTGGCGACTACCCGAACGGCAAGGAGGGTGATGCGCTGGTAGTCGAGTTCACCGTGCTTGGCGTGCCCTGCATCGGGCTCAACGGCGGGCCGGCATTCAAGCATTCCGAGGCTTTCAGCTTTCAGGTCGAGACCGACAGCCAGGAAGAAACCGACCGCTACTGGAACGCGATTGTCGGCAATGGCGGGCAGGAGAGCCAGTGTGGCTGGTGCAAGGACAAGTGGGGTCTCTCGTGGCAGATCACCCCCAAGGCGATGACCGAAGCCATGGCCAAGGGCGGCGAAGTCGCCAAGCGGGCTTTCGCGGCGATGATGACCATGAAGAAGATCGACGTTGCCGCGATCGAAGCGGCGGTGCACGGCGATGCGTAACATTATCGGCGGCGTCTTCCTGTCGCTCGATGGGGTGATGCAGGGCCCGGGTGGACCTACTGAGGACGTTGCCGGCGGCTTCGACGAAGGCGGCTGGGTATTCAAGCTCTGGGACGAAGCGGTGGGCGGCGCGATCGGTCCGCTTTTTGCGGGTGAGTACGATTTGTTGCTCGGTCGCCGGACCTACGACATCTTCGCCGCCTATTGGCCCTATGTGAAGGGCGAAGGTGCGCCGATGGGTGAGGCGTTCACCCGCGCGAACAAATACGTGCTGACACGCGGCGACCAGCCGCTCGAATGGGTGAACAGCCGTCGACTGAAGTGCATCGACGATGTCGCTGCGCTCAAGGAGGACAGCGGCCCCGATCTCATCATCCAGGGATCGAGCACAATCTATCCGGGGCTGCTCGCCGCCGGGCTGATCGATCGGCTGATGCTGATGACCTTTCCGGTGACGCTCGGCAAGGGCAAGCGGCTGCTCGGCGACGGTACACCCACCACGATGCTAAAGATGGTCGATCATAGGGTCACGGAAAAGGGCACTGTGATCGCGACTTATGAGCCCGGTGGCACGCTTCCCGCCTTCCCGGCATTCGGGCCGCAACCCGGCACAAGTGCGCGCGAGGCGGAACGCCAGCGCCGGATGGCAGAGGGAAGCTGGTGATCTACCGCCCTCTATCGACTCCAAGCGATGCTTCTTGCGAAATCTCTCCATCTGCAGAATCAATAGATTGGGTCACTACTGTCCGACACGTTTGAGACGAGATCCGCTAAAAGCCAGTATTTTCAAGGGTTTCATACGATTTCCAGGTGTTAACGACTTGAAGTCCAGATGCCAAAAACTGCAGGCTTCCGGGATTTTCCCGGGAGATTTGGATGTACGCAGGCAAGCTCGTCTTCGCCCAGGTGATGGAGTTTGCCCCGTGGCATACCTTCCGTCGTTTGGTGACCAAGTATCGCGGCGACTTCAACGTTCGCACCTTCAGTTGCCTGGACCAGTTCTTGAGTATGGCGTTCGCGCAGATTACTTTTCGGGAGAGTCTGCGGGACATCGAGGCCTGTTTCGAAGCGCACGCCGCCAAGGCGTATCACCTCGGATTGCGCGGCAATTTCACGCGCAGCTATCTGGCCGATGCCAACGAGCGGTGCGACTGGCGCTTGTACAGCGAGTTCGCCCAAGCCTTGATTCGGATCGCGCGGAAGTTGTACGCCACCGACGCATTGGGCCTGAAGCTGGACGATACCGTCTATGCACTCGACTCGACTACCTTCGACCTGTGTCTGACGCTGTTCCCCTGGGCGCCGTTCCGCTCGACCAAGGCCGCGATCAAGCTGCATACGCTGTTGGATCTGCGCGGCCAAATCCCCAGTGTTATCCATATTTCCGACGGGAAATTGCACGATGTCAATGTGCTCGACATCTTGATTCCCGAAGCTGGGGCCTTCTATGTAATGGACCGAGGGTACTTGGATTTCAAGCGACTCCACACGCTGCATCAGAGCGGCGGATACTTCGTCACTCGAGCAAAGCGCAACTCGAAATTCCGGCGCATTGCCGCCAGGCCAGTCGAGCGCAACACGGGACTGGTCTGCGATCAGACCGTGATGTTGAAAGGCTTCTACGCAGCCAAGGATTACCCCGGGCAATTGCGGCGAGTCCGATATCGGGATCCGACTACCCGCAAATCGCTGGTCTTTTTGACCAATCATTTCGGCATTCCGGCTCTGAGCGTCTGCGCGTTGTACAAGTGTGAACGGGGATTGAAAACCGCGTGATTCCGGGGATAGACGCGGTTTGGCCGCCGGTGGCCGGGTGGGGGATTTTGGGTTTTCTTTGGTTTCTCTGACGTCGTTTCAGACGTAGACGAAGCGCAGTCTGCCGCCGTCAGCGGCAGAAGCTCCGACATCCGTTCTTGCTCGTGATTGTCGCGGTGGCGACGCGTTGCGCCGCTGTGGCCTAAGCTGCGCGCCTACGCCCAAGCAAAGAAGGCCCGGGAACCGATCAAAACCCCCGGGCCTCCAGCGGTGCGATGCCTGTGGGGGCGATCTTCCGCACGTCATTTAGCCCCGTGCGGCCCGGCGCTGTCCAGTGCTGTGGGGGCGTGGGGTGCAAAGGCGGGAGGAGAGCTACCGGCTGTATAGCTGCCGGGGCTGCAGCGTGCTGGTGAGCATCTGCGGTCGGTGCGATCGGGGCAATATGTACTGCACCGGGGAGTGTGCGGCGGTATCGCGCCGCGCCTCGAACCGGCGCGCGGTATCAACGCACACGCCGTGGAGCCCGGCGACACGCTGCTCGGCAGCAAGCGTGGCGCGATCGGGAGGAGGAGAAAGTGACGCAGCAGGGATGTGCACCGGTGGGACCGGTGTTCACGATGACGATCACGGTCGATGTGGCCGCAATCGAGCATCAAGATGAACCCGCCGTCACCGAACCGTTACCCGCTTTGCCGCCGAAGCGCGACTATCATCGACAACGCCAGGCTGGACGGTGCGATTTTTGCCATGCATTGCTGCCGGCGTTCACGCGGTTGCGTACGCGGCGTGGGTGGGGCTTCGGTTGAGGGGCGCCGGTGATCAGTCGGGCGATGGAGGCCGAGGTGCTGCGTCTGCATCACGCCGAGAAGTGGCCGATCGGTACGATCGCGAGGCAACTTATGCTGCACCACTCGACGGTGCGGCGCGTGCTCGCGCAGGCCGGCGTGCCGGAGGCACAGAAGACGACGCGCCCGTCGATGGCCGATCCGTTCATCCCGTTCATGCTCGAGACGCTCAACGCGTATCCGAAGTTATGCGCGAGCCGTCTGTACATCATGGTGCGCGATCGCGGTTACCGCGGCGGCTCGGATCACTTCCGGGCCGTCGTCGCGCGCTTGCGGCCGCGACCGGTTGCCGAGGCGTATTTACGCCTGCGCACCTTGGCCGGCCAACAGGCCCAGTGCGACTGGGCCCACTTCGGTTCGATCAACATCGGCAAGGCGACCCGGCCGTTGATGGCCTTCGTGATGGTGCTCTCGTACTCGCGCCACCTGTTCCTGCGATTTTTTCTGAACGCGGCGATGAACAACTTCCTGCGCGGCCATGTCGAGGCCTTCACCGCCTGGGGCGCGGTGCCACGGGTCGTGCTGTATGACAATTTGCGCAGCGCCGTCCTCGAGCGACGCGCCGATGCGATCCGCTTCCATCCGACGCTCTTGGAGTTGGCCGCTCATTATCGGTTCCAGCCCCGTCCGGTGGCGGTCGCGCGCGGCAACGAAAAAGGGCGCGTGGAGCGGGCGATACGGTTTGTTCGGGACCGATTTTTTGCGGCCCGTGAGTTCAAAGATATCCATGACCTCAATGCCCAGGCCACCACCTGGTGCCTGCAGGAGGCGGCACTGCGCGGCTGCCCGGAAGACCGCGATCGGACCGTGCAGGCGGTGTTCGAGGAGGAACGTGCGCTCCTGCTGCCGTTGCCGGACAATCCCTTCCCCACCGAAGAGCGGCTCGACGCCATCGCGCGCAAGTCGCCGTACCTGCGCTTCGATCTGAACGATTACAGCATCCCGCACACCCATGTCGGCCGACCCCTTGAGATCCTCGCCACCCTCGAGCGGGTGCGCATCGTAGAGGGGATCGATACCATCGCCGACCACCCGCGCTGCTTCAGTCGCGGTGAGCAGATCGAGGTGGGCGCCCATATCGATGCCCTGGTCGCCCACAAACGCGCCGGGCGCGAACACCGCGCGCTCGACCGCTTGCACCATGCCGCTCCCGGATCGAAGAGGTTTTACATGCTCGCCGCCGAGCACGGTGTGCACTTGGGGGTCCTCACCCGTGGGCTCCTGCAGATCCTCGATACCCATGGTGCGGATGCCCTGGCCCAAGCCATCGATGCCGCGCTCGCCGAGAACGCCGCGCACTTGAGCGCCGTGCGTCACTTCATCGATGCCCAACTCGCCCTGCGCGGTGAGCGCCCGCCGGTCACCCTCACACTGGCGAATGACCCGCGCCTGCACGTCACTGTGCGGGCACACGACTTGCGCGATTACGAACAACTCACCACGGAGCCGACCGATGAACACGAACCCACCGAACGAACCGCTAAACCTTGAACAGTTGCGTGAACGCCTGCTGTACCTCGGCTTGCACGGGCTGCTCGCCAATGTCGAGAGCATCATCCATGAGCCCTGGTTGCCCCAACTGCTGCGGATCGAGGAGGCCGAGCGCTCGCGGCGCAGCTTGAACCGACGTCTGAAGGCCATCCGGCTACAGTAGTACAATCCGATGGCCGGCTTCGAATGGACCTGGCCCACCCAGTGCGATCGGCCGCTGGTCGAGGAACTCTTCTCTCTGAACTTCATAGACGAGCCGGCCAACATCGTGCTGATCGGTCCGAACGGCATCGGCAAGACAATGATCGCGAAGAACCTCCTGCATCAGGCCGTCCTGCATGGCCACACAGCCCGCTTCACACTCGCCTCCGACATGCTGCACGATCTGGCCGCGCAGGACTCCTCGGTCTCCCTCGCACGCCGGCTGCGTCGCTACACGAGCCCCACCGTGTTGGGCATCGATGAGGTGGGGTAGCTCTCCTATGACTCGCGCTACGCCGACTTGTTCTTCGAGGTCATCACGCGCCGCTATCAGAAAAATCCCGTCATCATCACGACCAACAAACCGCTCGGAGAATGGCCCAAAGTCTTCCCGAACGCCGGCTGCGTCGTCACGCTCGTCGATCGGCTCATGCACAAGGCCGAACTCTTGACCATGAAGGGAACGCAAACGGTCCTTAGTTGACACTCGGCTCCCAGGCGGGTCCGCAGGGGTATCCAAGGGGATGCGAAGCTTGATCTCGACCTGCCAGCCCTTGACCAGCACTTGTTCGACGACCAGTCGTAGCAATTGTTGGCGCTGCTCAAACTCGAGTTTATCAATGTTCGCGGCAATCTTCTCAGCAAAGCCAGCGACCCGCTGACGCAGACGGTTCTTTTGTGCCAAGTCTTTGCGCTCGCCGACAAGGGCTTCACGCTGCGCTTCCAACGTGCGCCGGCGGAGGTCGGTTTCTTCTCCACGGCGTTTTAGTTCGCCCTGGTCAATAAAGCCGGCTTGATAAAGGTCCGCAATACGCCGACGCTCGGCGCCGGCGGCTTCTATTTTTCGATTGAACCGATTCACTTCTGCGCCGAGCAATTCGTCTCCAGTGGGCTTGCGTTGTTTTGCGATCGCGCTCTCGCCGGCGAGCAGCATCTGCGGCCGTAGCATCGCAGCACGTACTTGCTCGAACACAAAAGTGTCGAGCTCATCGGCACGGATGTTTCGTTCCGGACATCGCCGATGCTCGCCCTTTGCACGAAGAGGATCGTGGTTGGCGCAGTAATAATATCGGTGAACGTTTCCTTGGCGCCCGCGCATTTTGTGGCACGACACGGTTACGTGGCAATGCCCGCATTTGATGAGGCCACGCAGCAGCCAGTGCCCCGCTTCGGCTCGGCGCGCGCTCCATTTGGAGTGCTGACGGCTGATACGTTGTGCCGCCTCAAAAATATCCTCGCTTACGATGGCCGGCACTGAGATGGCGATCCACTGCTCACGCGGGCGATCGACCTGACGCATACCCTTTTTGTTCTCACGTTTGACGATAGACTCTCTTCGATTGAAGTACACGCGTCCCACATAAGCTTCGTTGCGCAGCAATCGGCCGATCGTCGAGCAACCCCATACGTCCTTCCCGCTCGGCGAACATACCCCTTCATCGTTTAAGCGTCTGGTAAGTTGCCTAATCGATGTATTCTGTTGTACGTAATCACGAAAGATATTGCGGACCACATTGGCTTCCGCCTCGTAGACTTCCAGATGCGCGGCGTGTCCCGCGATTCGTGGCACGCGCCGATAACCGTAAGAGCACTTCCAAGCAATCACCTCGCCGGCGCGGGAGCGCCAAAGCTTGCCGCGGCGATAGCGTTCGGCGATCTTCGCCCGCTCATACTCCGCAATCACGCCCTGGACCTGTGTCAGCAGCTGGGTCTGCGGATCATTGGTAAGTGCGGGTGTGTCATAGAATAAAACAGAAACACCACAGCGTGCCAACTCGTCGAGCACAATAACTTGATAGGCGTACACGCGCGCCAAGCGGTCGGGCGACAAGCACCATACCGCATCGATTTGGCCTGCTTCGGCGGCATCCCGCATGGCATCCAGGCCGGGCCGATCCAATCTCGCCCCGGAGCACCCGTCATCACAGTACTCCGCCGTCAGATCATGACCTTCGTCAGCAATCCGCTTACGCAGCGTCTCAAGCTGCGAGCCAATGGTGCCGCGTGCTTCCTGGGACTCGGTGGACACTCGAGCGTAAATGGCAACTCTCATCGTGCTCTCCGTTCGGCCACCGCGGTATCGGCCACAGCGCTCAAGATCAACTCATAGCTGTCCGCCAGTAGTCCGACGCGCGGATCGGCGTAGGGTGTCCAGGGCGGACGATCCGCGCCCAACAACATCGCGCTATAAATTGGCTCAGCGCGAGGCCAGGCAATCAAACCGGCGAGCCCACATCGAGAAAACTTTGTCGCGGTCGCGCTCGCAACAGACTGCCCCGACAGCACCGCTTCCCGTAACCGCTCATAATCTGCCTGAGATTGTTCACTGATCGGCCAGAAGCATCGGTTCAACGACGCGCTCTCTCGATCGTGCGTCGATGTAGACTCACGCCGAAGCGATGTTCGATCAGCGAGACAAGCTGCGCGCCCGACAGCGCAGGCTCGGCTGCCTTGAGGAACTTGAGAAGTTCGGGCGTGAGTTTTAGCGGACCGCGGCGCCCCCGACGCTCGTCGAGCAAGCCGTGCATGCCCGCATCGGAAAACGAAGTGGTAATTAGATAGAACGCCGCTCGCGAGTACCCATGTTGTTCGGCCACCTCGGTGGCGCTCCGTCCATCGACCAGATGTGCGCGCAACATCTCGTACTTGACTTGGACTTTGTCGGAGGCGAGGAAAAAAGGTTCGCGACCGTCGAAGAGGGGCGCAGTAACTGCCTGCGGGTGCGGGTGTGACAGTCCCGTCTGCTCGAGGATCCGACGCCGTGTAGTCGTACTCAATGTTAACCCCCAAGACACCGTACAACATATCCATCAAGATGTCGAGTGCTCTGGGCCGCTTATAGGCACATGCAGCGTAACATACGAGATCTGCGTATTGAGGGACCCGTTTATTATGCATATTGTGTTATGTGTCCTTAGCGTGCGACTTATTAGATTTTACCGAGCGGTGTTTATTACTAAACACTTTTAAGGCCTTTGGTCGATTACGACGATGATACGGATCGAGATACAGACCAGCGGAGTGGCCGTCGACCACCAACGAAGTGGTGAGGACTAGTTTTGCGTTCCCTTCATGAATCTCGAGGGCAAGAGCTATCGCTACAAAGAAGCACAGGAACGCACTGCTCGCAATGCGAAATCCCGATCGGCGAAAAAACCGAAAAAGCCCTGAGATACACCGCCATGGAACCGAATGAACTGCCCATCGTCTGTATACCGCTCGAGTTGCCCGCCGAGGCCGCCGCTGAACTCCTGCAGTTCCTGGCTCACCTCACCGAAACCATCGAGCGGCACTACTTCGGCGAGTTGCACCGGCTCGCTCAGGAGCGCCGCGCGCAGAATCCTGATCCTGATTACTCACCCTTCGAACGACCCGAATCCGATCCGCCGTTCCGACTCAAACCGTCGCTGACAACTGTCGTGGTCCCGCCCGTCTGTCCGCGTCGCTCAAATCCGCGAGCCGTCCCCAATCCGCCGCGGTTTTACGCCACCGCTAACAACAAGAGCCGGTGGTCGGTCGAACTCTTTTTCAAATGGATCAAGCAACACCTTCGGATCAAGCGGTTCTTCGGCACATCGGAGAACGCCGTGAAGAGCCAGGTATGGATCGCCGTCAGCACTTACGTGTGCTGGTAGCGATTGCCCGGAAGCGGCTGAAGCTGGATTTGTCGCTGCATTCGATGTTGCAAGTTCTGAGCGTGACGCCTTTTGAGAAAATCCCTTTGATTCAGCTGTTTTCTGACACCGACGAGGATCGAATTATGCCGCACGACGATAACCAGTGGAATTTGCTATGAAACGTGTCGGACAGTAGTGAGATTGGGTATCTCGGAGACGATCGAGTGGGAGCGAGCGGATATTTTGCCGAGTGATTTATCCGAATAAAGGCGGCTGAGACTGCTTCATAGCCGACGCCCGGACTGTGCCGTCTCTCGGGAGGCTCGTCTGCATCGGGCAAGCGAGATAGGCCACTCATGTGCCTTGACACGTATATGCGCGATACGGTATATGAGTGTCCATGGAATCCGCATTCACTGTCCTTTCCGAGCCAAGTCGCCGCGCCATCCTGACTCTCCTTGCCACAGGCGAGCGCTCCGTCGGCGATCTCGAATCCGCGCTCGATCTCTCGCAACCTTCGGTGTCCAAGCACCTGCGGGTACTGCGAGAAGCCGGCTTCGTTGATGCCACCGTCGATGCGCAACGCCGCGTCTATCGCATCCTTCCTAGGCGACTGCAGGAAGTGGACGCGTGGATGGCGCCGTTCCGCAGATACTGGTCGGTGCAAGTGGACGCGCTTGAGCGCCACCTCGACCGAATTGCGACCCCGCGGCACGTCAAAAAGAGATCGAGGACGCAACGGTGACAACACCCAAGCAATACATGCCGGGTTCCGCCAACCTGGCGCGGGTTCAAAAGGATGGCGAGAACTGGACGCTGGTCCTCGTCAGGCAGCTGCGGCACCCGCCTCGGAAAGTCTGGTCGGCGCTTACGGACCCTGCTCAGCTGCGCGAGTGGGCTCCATTCGACGCCGACGGGAGCCTGGGAATTGCAGGGGCCACCGTAAGGCTGAGCACGGTGGGTACACCCGCTCCAATGATCTCGGCAGCCACTATCAAGCGCGCTGATGAGCCGAAGGTCCTGGAGTACCGCTGGGGTGACGGAGACCTGCGCTGGAAGCTGGAAGATATTGGCGGCGGGACCCGCCTGACGCTGTGGCACAACATCGATCGCCGTTACATCTCCATGGGTGCCGCCGGCTGGCAGATCTGCTTCGACGTTCTCGATCACGCTCTCAGCGGCACTCCCCTCGGGCGCATCGTCGGTCCGGAAGCCATGAAGTTTGAGGGCTGGCAGCGCCTGAACGCGGAGTACGGCAAGCAATTCGACACGAGCAATTGAGCATGCCCAACACCCGAAGCTTTGTCGTCTAACCGGCGATCCGCCAGTTTCATCGATGGGTGTCCATCGCCTTCACAGCAACCGTCATTGCCAATTTCATTGTGAGGGCAGGGGGCGCTCCTCCGGCCTGGATAACCTACTCGCCGCTGCTCGCGCTCGCCGTGCTGCTGCCAACGGGCCTATATCTGTTCGTGCTTCCGTATACCGTGAAGTGGCGCAGCAGGAGAAGGGCATAAAGAGATCTCGCATGAGTGAGCAGTGGGCATCGAATTCCCTTCGGGCGCGCCTCCGCCGCATGGTAGTCGCTCGATACGGACCGATGGCTTTCGGACAATGAATTCACTGGTCAGCAAAATTCACGGCGAGGAGAAGCGGTGGAGCGTCGAATTTGCTGCGCTCCGCCAACTTTGCCTCGCGTCCGGACTCAACGAAGAACTTAAGTGGGGTCAGGCTTGCTATGACTTCAATGGTGGAAACGTCGTTTTGATTCACGGCTTCAAAAACTATTGCGCCTTGCTCTTTATGAAGGGCGTTTTGCTCAAGGACCCCAACGGCATCCTCGTTCAGCAGACCAAGAATGTGCAGGCGGCGAGGCAGATCAGATTTGCCGCTCTTGCGGATATCATCAAGCACAAAGCGGCAGTCAAGGCCTATATCAGTGAGGCCATTGCAGTTGAGAAATCCGGCGCCAAGGTGGAGATGAAGAGCGCAGCACAATTCGATGCGCCGGAGGAGTTTATGAAGCGTTTGGATGACGACCCAAAATTGGCCGAAGCCTTCCATGCGCTAACCCCAGGAAGGCAGAAGGGGTACTTGCTGCATTTTGCCGGAGCCAAGCAATCTGCGACTCGTGCCGCACGCGTGGAGAAGCACGTGCCGAGGATACTGAAAGGCCTCGGACTGGATGACTTTGACCGGTGAGCTGATTTGACGCCGGCCGGCGCTGCAACACTTCGTTTCGGCATGCGTGACGCTCGACATGCTGCGGAATGCGCACCTATTTCCGCCGCGGTCGTTCGTGCCCGCCAGTGATGCTGCGACCAACAGGATCGTGCGGCCGCACGTTTCAGAGGGTGCGGCTCCAGTACTGACCGACCAGATCTTGTCCGAAGCTATGATGCAAAGACTCCTCGACCAGGGAAAAACCGGCGGCCTCGTAAATGCGACGCGCAGAAACCAGAACATCGTTGGTCCACAGGATGATCCGGTGGTACCCAGCAGCCTTCGAAAACCGTATGCACTCATCGACTAGTTGTCGTCCCACACCGAGACCGCGACCCTTGGGATCTACCAACAGGCATCGCAGCTGCGCTGCATTCTTGTCTTTCTCCGCGCGCACCACAAATACGCAGCCGATACGATCGGCGTCGACCTCGGCCACCCAAAACCGCTCCGCCGCCGGATCATGTTCGGTGGCAAACCTCGCAAAGAGCGTCGCGACAAGTGCTTCAAATTCCTCGTTCCAACCGAACTCGTCGGAATACAATTGTCCATGGCGCTCGATCGCCCAGCCGACGTCACCTACGCGGTACGGTCGAATACTGATACGCCGTTCTTGGCTGATCGGGTCTTCGGCAAGAGACTCCTCAAGAGTTCGCATGCCTTGCAGCAGTTGGATCCGTTTCTGCGCAGACAGCGGGCTTATCAATTCGCCGATGCGGCGACGCGATTGATAATCAAGCTCTGTAAATTTCTTCCGCCCCTTGGGCGTGAGCGAGAGAAGTGCTCGTCGACCATCATCGGGTGTTGGCTTGCGTTTCACCAAGCCAGAGTGCACGAATTCTTGAAGAATCCGACTGAGGTACCCCGCGTCTAGCCTCAACAGGGAGATCAGGTTGCCGGCCGTGCAGCTTTCGCTGGTGCCCATTTCGTATAACACACGCGCCTGAGTCAGGGTAAGGCCACTGTCCAGCAAGCTCTCGTCCAACACACCGATTCGCTGCGTATAACAGCGATTGAACTGCCGTACCGCTTCCACTTGAGCGGCCAACTCACCTGCCTGCGCTGATCTGCCGTGCATTTTTGCATATTAACTTTATAGTTGACGCAGTCAAGTATCCAATCGCTCGCGATTTACCTTGGCGATTACGGGTTACTGAGCGGTGGTTCTGGTGGTTCGGACAGAAATCCTTCTGGGATAACTGAAAAGATCTGCTGATTGAATGAACCCTGCGAGAGGGTCTGCGTAAAGTCTTTGTCTCTAGTTCTTCTGCCATCGCCCCTGACTATGCCCAGTCCGATGCCGCCGGAAGGAGAAGCGTTTGCACGCAGTGCGGTCAAGCTGGTAGCGATCATTCGGGTCCGGTCAGGTCATTTGCCTGGACCAGTGTCTGGAGATAGGTCACCATTTGCCGATTCTCTCCTTTGAGCGGCAGAAAGAAAGCTTGGTGAACCTTCGCCAGACGAGCAATCGCTTCAAAAGCGATATCGTGACCGTGCGGCGTGAGCCGCACGTGTTTGGCGCGCAAGTCTCCCTTGGGTGTTCGGCGAGTAATCAGTCGCTTCTTTTCCAATGACCGTAGCGCCTGGGAAGTCGTCATGGGGTCCACTTTGGTTGCGGCCGAGAGCGCCGACTGCGTGGCCGACTTGCCTTCTTCGCCAAGACGCAAGACGTTGGCGAGAATAACAGCCTGCGTGCTCGGCAAGTTCAAATCCTGCAGCGCTAAAGTCAGATGACGCTGCCAGAGTTTCGATACCTGCCACAGCAAAAACCCGGCTATGTTCTCGGTCTCTGCTCCCAGTGTCAGCTTGATCCGCCGCATATGGTAAGTATACTTACGGTATTGCCGACAGCAAGCGGTGGCAATCGCAACCATGCCCTCCATGAACATGATCTTCTGGCTCGTAGCGACTTGTGCCGTCATTAGCGGCCTAATCGCGGGCGCGAGCTTCGACGTGGCGGCGGTGAAGCTACCGACCCGCAAGCGCATCGGCGCTGTCGCCTACGCCAAGTTTGCCCGCGGCAATGAAATGGGTAACGGCATCATTGTCTATCCAACCGTCGAGATTCTGGCGCTTCTGCTGATTGCTGGCGCCACTTTCGCGGCTTATTTCCTGCAAACCCGGCAGACCGTGTTGTTGCCCTTGTTCGCGGCGTGCGCGGGAACCGTAGCGTCCTTTCTCTGCACAGCTAAAGCGGCCCCAAACATGCTCAGCCTAAGGTGGGCGCCAGACGACCAGAAGCTGCTGGCCGAGAAGCTCGATAGATTCGCTCTTTGGCATACGTATCGGTTCGCGTTCCAACTCCTAACGTTCATCGCCACGGTCTGCGCGTTGGTGGCGATATCTCAGATCGTCTAATGCAGCAAGCTAGCTTGCCATGATAATGAACAGCAGAACATCAGCCGTGTGGTTTCGAGCGGTGGCTATCATCCTGGTTCTCTTCGGCCTGCTCTTTGTCTTCTTCGGACTTAGGATATTCTCAGACAACGTAGCCCTCATACCTCGTGACGTTCTATTGCCGTGGGAAAGCGCTCTCTATGGCGCCATCATGCTCGGCTGGGGTGTGACACTTCTGTTGGTCGGCCGCGCGGCCTTCCGCCGGGATGATCGTGAACTGAAACGGGCGCTGTTCGTCGGAATTGCGGTTTGGCTTGCTGTGGAGGCGGCAGCTTCGGCATGGTTCGGCGTGTGGTTCAATGTCGGTGTGGATGTTGTCGTTCTCATCCTGTATGGCATCCCTTTACTGAGCAAGGAGATGCGGGCAAACGGCCCCGGCCCGGACGCATAATGCCTCGATGACAATTTCCGCGACGAGGAAGACAGTCCTCGCCCAAGGTGCGGTCAGGCCCCACTGGCTGAAAAAGCCATTCACATGGGAAACCGCAGTAGCGGTGATCGCGAGAGTTCGCTACGTATGCATCCCCAGATTGTCGTTGCACTGAAATTCCCCGCTTTGACCTCACCTGAGGAGAGTTTGCAGAAATGATCCTTTATTCGACGGTTGGTACTGCCGACATTGTGCGCGCGGTCAAGTTCTATGACGCGGTGTTCGGCACATTGGGGATTGGACGTGCGCCAAACTGGATCGACGGTTGGGCAGGTTGGGGAGGATCGTACGACGAGGGGTATGGATTCTGGGTCTGCAATCCGTTCGACGGGCGGGCGCCTACTGCAGGGAATGGTACGATGATCGCGTTCCGCGCCATAAATGAAGCCCAAGTTCAAGCTTTCCACGCCGCCGCACTTGAGTACGGCGGCCGGGATGAAGGGGCCCCGGGTACGCGACCATATTACGAGCTGACGTTTTACGTCGCGTATGTACGCGACCCAGATGGAAACAAACTCGCCTGCGTTTACCACAAGCACAAGCCGTGCCCCGCGGCTTGAACTCGCATTCATGTACCGTCTCACTGGCCCTGGCACGGCGCGAGGCCGTCGATGTCTCACATCGCGGTCCAGGAAGGGTTGTGCGGCAGATTCCTCGGGTGGATGGAGAAAGTCGCGGATGAACAATACCTCGCCGCTTCGGTTTCTGCGTGATGAACACCGAGCCTTATGACGGCGATCTGCGCTTCTATCGATCAGCGTGCTGCGGCTCCGCATGTTGAGGCACACGCCGGTATCCGCAGGGAAGGGCGGTTGTTTCGATCGCGACTCTGCACGGCCGGGTGGGCCGATCCTGCAACGGTAACGCTGGGGTCCGCCACTGCAATTCGTATAGGCCGTGACCGCCAGCAACCACCTCGTCACTGGATTGTGCTGGGCGCACTGTGGACTTACCTACACGGCCCCACTCATCCCCCGGGGGCGCTCATACAAGGAACTCGTTTGTCTCGCGGCTCTTCAAGGGCTCGGAAATATGGACGTAGTGCCTCCCGGCCGGCGGCAGTCATCCACTATTGGAGAGATTTCCCAAGTGCGTCGAGCAAAAGGACGGAGCCTCGCTCGCGCGAGCCGGCGTCGTCATGGCCGTCCAGAAATGCTCCCTGCTCGGTCATCACGAGGCGCGTGCCGGTGCCCGCGGCTTTCAGCTCAAACGTGACAAGAGAGATGGATATCTTGCGGTCATCAAGGTGCATTTCGTATGAATAGACCACACGTTCATCGGTCACGACATCGTGGTATGTCGCATCAAACGTGGATACGACGCCGCTGTTCCAGCGCCCCTGCAGGCGTTCACGGCCACCAGGTCGCGCATCCATATGGCGGGCCAGTTCGGTGTAGCGTTCTCCGCCCGCGAACCACTTTGCTTTGGCGGCGGGATCGGTCAGCGCCCTGAACACCTGGGAACGCGGCGCGGGGAATGTGCGTTCGATGCAGAACGTCGCGTGCACAACCGAGTGATTCGTCGGAGCGGGCTTTTCCATGCGCGCAAGCTCAATCTTCAGCCGATCGAGAGTCTCGCTCCAACCTTGTGGTGCACCCTGAATCATCGGCGCCGCAGCCGGATCGAATATGGTGTACCGCTGATCGACCTCCAGCCTCGTTCCGCCCGCCTCCTCAATGAAGTTCACGACGGTGTAGGCTCGAAACAGCGGCCGGTCCGCATCCTCCACGGCATTCATGTCGATGACCAGGCGAGCATCCGGAACGATTTGCGTGTAGCGGCCTCGCGTCCATTGATTTCGGCCCTCCGGAGAGCGCATGCAAATCTCGAATGCACCGCCGACACGAAACTCCACGCGCGCCTCGGGCACCGTGTACCCCGCGGGACAGAACCACCGGCGGAGATGCTCCGCCGAGCTCCACGCGCGAAATACCAACTTGATTGGAGCCGGAAACCTACGCGATACGACCAACGGCTCGGGCTGCGCGCCCGGTCCGCTATTTGCGGCTGCCATGAGTGGGTTCCTCGCTCTTGAGTCTCTCCAAATACTCGCCGAGGCGGTCAAAGCGACGCTCCCACGCCAATCGGCTTTGACCAATCCATTGCTCAGCGATTGTCAGTGCTTCGAGTTCAATCCGACAGGTGCGTATGCGCCCGACCTTCTCTGACCGGACAAGGCCCGACTGCTCGAGCACGGCCAGATGCTGCATCACAGCAGGGAGCGACATGGCCAGGGGCCTCGCCAAATTGCTGACCGAGTTCGGCCCCCGGGTCAGCTCAGCCAGAATCGCGCGCCGGGTGGAGTCGGCAAGTGCCTGAAATGTCTGGTCGAGCGCCGTCGATTGGTTAAGCATATCGTTAAGTATAGCGCGTTTCGATACTTAAGCAATATATTTAGCGATGTGGGTGTCCTGAAGCAATTGCGCCGCCGGCTGGAATTACGTATACAGTACCGATTCAGGTCATTGGCGCGAGGTGTCCCCATGCAACGAATAGGCTTCATTGTCTCGCCGGGGTTTCAAACGATGACGTTTGCCGCGACCTCGGTGTTTGAATTCGCCAACGTCACCACGGGCGAATCGGTCTACGAGATGCATACGCTGTCGGAGAGTGGGGGCGCGCTTCGATCCTCGATCGGTATGGTGATTGAAACCAAGCCATTTGGTCGTGCCACCTTCGATACGCTGATTATCGGTGGTGGCACGCAATTGGCACCCGGATCGGCGGGGCTCGTGGCCATGGTACGCAAGTCGATGAAGACCACCCGCCGCATCGCTTCGATTTGCACCGGTGCCTTTGTGCTGGCCGAGGCAGGTGTTCTCGATGGACGGCGCGCGACCACCCACTGGCATCATGCGCCCGAACTACAAAGGCGCCATCCCAAGGTAAAAGTCGAAGCCGATCGAATTTTCGTCGTGGATGGCCCGATATGGACGTCCGCCGGAATGACCGCCGGCATCGATCTCGCGCTCGCCATGGTCGAGAAGGATCTGGGCGCCGATACCGCGCGATCGGTGGCGCAGTTGCTGGTCGTCTATCATCGACGAGCCGGCGGGCAGTCCCAGCATTCGGCTCTGCTCGAGCTGGAGCCCAAATCGGATCGCATTCAAAGTGCTCTGGCGTATGCGAAACGCAATCTCCATACTGAACTTTCCGTAGAACGGCTTGCAGACGCCGCGAACTTAAGTCCGAGGCAATTCAGCCGCACCTTCCGTGCCGAAACCGGTCAGTCCCCGGCCAAGGCGGTGGAGAGTCTGCGGGTGGAGGCCGCCCGACTCATGATGGAGAAAAGCCGTCATCCCATTGACGTTGTCGCCCGTGAAACGGGCTTCGCCGATCGTCGGCGGATGCGCCAGGCTTTTCTACGCACCCTGGGACAACCTCCCCAGGTGGTTCGCCGCAACGCCCGTGCCGATGCGGAGATTTGATCGCTGCAACGCGCCGGCAGCGATCAAGGGCGACCGCGTTCAATCGGCATTGGCGGTCAGGTGGGGCCGCGATACGCCTCCAAGACCCAGGATCATTCGGCGCGCTGACTCCTGGCCGTCGGAGAATGCGTGCTGGCGGCCTCGTACGGACTCCGTGAAATCCCGTTTCCCAGGCCCCGCAACGCCGGCCTTCCGATCCGCGCTGGGAGTCGTCGTACCGACAATCAGCCGACGCGCCTGATCCTGTGCGTCCACAACCGATGATGCCTGAGCCGGGGCCGAAATCCTCCTGGATTCATCCGCGGTCCTCGGCTGTCCGGCAAACGTGCCCGACAGGAGATCTCTTGCCTGCGTCTGAGGGTCGACGGCGACCGGTGCGGCGCTTAGCGCATTGGACTGCAGCAGCAGCGCTGCGTATACCAGCCCCAGCAAATGAACGGGCGTCTTGTGAGCAATGATTGAGTTCATCTTGATTCTCCGGTGAGGTTGCCGCGCGTTCACAGATGAACGCCTTGGGAGATCAAGATAGACCGGAAGTGGATGTCCGTAATGACGTATATAGTACCTAATTACGCCATTCGCCAATGCTGCGCCGAGCGCTCGTTGCGCGACTCACGCCGCCCAAGCGCCGCCGAGACTATAATCGACGATCATCGATCGCATCAGGACGGGCTGGTGAATGCTGCGACGGTTCAGCGGAGCCACGGCTCTAAGAGTCATTGACCGGAGCGAAGCCCGCGTTCAGGAGCATGCTCGATCGGAATTTCGCGAGTTGGCTTGCGGTTCATGATCGCGGTTCTAGCGCGAATTGCCGGCGAGAATTCATCGAGCGAAGATGCGCCGGGCAAATGGCGCGGATTTTAATTCTCCCCTCATTCGCAGGGGCGAACATCCCCGCCAAGAAGGCGACCCGCCGGGTCCGCAGGGAGGACGCGGTGCGCTGGTTGAGCCTGGTTTGTCTTCTGTCGATCATCGCCGGTTGCGGCGGCGGCGCGATGCCGACGGCCGCGTCGTCGGGTGTGCCCTCTACCGCGGAGCCGCCGACGGCGCCGCCGCCCACCGCGTCGCCGCCCACCGCGCAGCAGTCCGGGAACGTATCGGTCGCGCCGCAATACCTCGCCCTCGCCTCGGGGGGCATCGCCGAATTCACCGCCACCGCGCCGGCGGGCACTCCGCTGGTCTGGTCGGTCAACGGCGTGGTCGGCGGCAATGCCGAGCTGGGCACCGTCGACGCGAACGGCGGGTATACGGCCCCCTCGGTGGCGCACAGCATGAACGTCGTGGTGCGGGCGGCCGCGAGCACCAGCATGCAAGGCGACTTCGCGACCGCGGTGGTCGCACTCATCCAGCCGGCGGTGGTACAGGCGAGCGCGAATCCGCAGGTGGCCTACTACGTGCTGTATCTGCCTCAGCCCGGAGCGGTCACGGTGCAATTCGGACCCGATACGCATTATGGGTTGCAGACCTGGGCGCAGCACACGCCGACCACCCCGGCCGATTATGGCGGGCAAGTCACCCTCGAGGTGGCGGGCATGCGCGGCTCGAGCATCTACCATCTGCAGGCGACGGTGCAGTTGCCGAACGGCGTGACTTACACCGACATCGATCACTCCTTCGTCACCGGCGCACCGCCTCTTACCGCACCGCTCACCATCACCACGCCGAGCGGTTTGACGCCGCAGCCGGGCATCGAGTTGTTCGACACCATGCAGTTCGGGTCGGTCGCCTACAATCCGAAGCTCGCGCAGGCGTTCGCCACCGATCTGCAGGGCAACGTAATCTGGACCTATAGCTATCAGAACACGGCGGTGAACGTCATCTCGCCGATCAAGATGCTGCCGAATGGGCATTTCCTGATGAATCTCACGATCACCAGCGGTGCCGCGGATTCGGTCATCCCGGGCGGTTCGGCCAACGACGTGCGCGAGATCGATCTGGCGGGCAATACTCTGCACGACCTGTCGATGGCCGCGCTCAACGAGGCGCTCGCGGCCAGGGGATTCGCGGGCCTGAGCCTATTCGTCTTCAGTCACGACGTGCTCGCGTTACCGAACGGTCATTACGTGCTGCTCGCTTCGATGTCGAAGGCGGTGAGCAATATCACCGGTTTTCCCGGCACCACGCAGGTTTCCGGCGACGTGCTCGTCGACGTCGATGCGAATTTCCAGCCCGACTGGGTGTGGAACTCTTTCGATCATCTGGACATCAATCGGCATCCGTTCCAGTTCCCGCCGGATTGGACCCACAGCGATTCGCTGCTGTACTCGACGGACGATCATGACCTGCTGCTGTCGGTGCGCAACCAGAACTGGGTGATCAAGATCGACTTCCGCGATGCGACCGGCACCGGCGACATTCTCTGGCGCCTGGGCGAGGGGGGGGATTTCACGCTGCTGGGTGGCGTCGATCCCACCGACTGGTTCTACGCGCAGCACGGGATGAACTTCTTCTCGAGCAACACGAGCGGTGCGTTCGAGCTGGGCGTGCTCGACGACGGCGACGACCGGCAGTTCCCGGCGGGGGTGACCTGCGGTTCGGGCGGCGCGCCGCCCTGTAATTACTCGACCGTGCCGGTGCTGCTGGTGGACGAGTCGGCCATGACCGCCACGCTCACGCATCACTATGTCGCGCCCGCCTCCCTGTACAGCTACTTCGGCGGGCAGGCGGATCTGTTGCCGAACGGGGACATCGAGGCGGACTTCTGTTCGGTCAAGAGCGGGGCGGTGGTGCAGGAATTCCAGCCCGGTGCGGCGGTGACTGACACCGCTCCACCCATCGTCTGGCAGGCGGTGTCACCGGGCTATGATCAGTACCGCGCGCTGCGCCTGCCGAGTCTGTATCCGGGCGTCACCTGGTAAGCGCGAGGCTGGTTAAGCGCGAAGCCCGGCGGCCCCTACTAGAAGCGATACCCGACCTCGATCGGCAGGTACTGGATGGCGCTGGTCGAATCGATGTGCTGATAGCGGGACTCGATGAACCAGGAGTGGCCGAACGGCAGCGCAAACTCCACCCCGCCGCCGACGCTCCAGCCGAAATTCGTGACGCCATGCGAGGCGACGACGGCCTCGGCATAGCCGCAGCAGCCATAGCCGTACCCATAGCCGTATCCGTAGCCGCCGCCATAAGGCAGCGACTGGGTAAGGTCGATCCGCGTGTAGTAGACGCCGACTCCTGCGATGCCGTACGCCCTGACTCCATAGGTAATGGGCACGTGGTACACGAGGCTGTCGGAGGCCGACCAGATGCTGCCGGTGCCGCCGTCGAGCGGCTGGTTGGTGGCAATCTGCCCGTTGTTGATCAGCGCGACCGATGCGTTGTATTCGCTGTAGCTCAAGTCGAAGCGCATCTCGAACGGACCGAGCCACTGCGGCGAGATGCTGAAACCGCCGTCGAATATCGGGCCGCCCTGCAAGTAATTCGCGGTGTTACCCAGCGTGTCGCTGTAGCCACCCATGACGTGCCATTTGATGCCCGAGTCCGCCTGCGCGGCGCCGGCGGCGCCGAGCGCGGCGAACAGGACGATGGATTGCAGTGAGCCGCGTGACATGCTGATTCTCCTTTAAAAGGCCAGCCACGGCCCGGCGACGCCCGCCAAATCCTGGCCCTCGAAGGCGAGGTAGACGTTGCGTCCGTAGAAAAACGGCAGACCCCAGTCGAAGGCGCCCGACAGATTGCTGACGATCGGTCCGGCGAGATTCGGCAGCGCCGCGGCGTTGGTGGCGAAATCCGCATCGGCATTACCGACCCCGAAGGTCACCGTTCCCATGTCACCGAACTGCTCCTCGAAGGTGGCCGCCAATCCCAGGGTCGAGGTCGGACAGTAGAACGAGGTCTGGTCGGTGCAGATCGGAATGGTGTCGTCGGTGAAGAAGTAGGCGTTCGAGCCGGTATCGGCGAAGCTCGAGTTGAACGAGGCGCCGTTGTACAGCGTATTGAAAGTGCCGTAATTCGGATCGAGGCTGAAGATCTGGGCGTTGCCGACCAGATTATCCGACTGCGTGCCGATGCCGAAAGTCAGCACTCCGGTCAACGTCGGTGTCGGTGCGGCGGCGCTTGGCAGCGAAATCACGACCCCGTTGTTGTCGCCGGCGAAGAAAGACACCGGGTTCTGCACCTGATTGGCGAGCGGCAGCGCGACCGCGAAGCAGCTTCCCGCGGCGGGACAACCGTAATAGAAGCCCGGTAGGATCGCGGTGACGCAGGCGCTGCCGCAGTCGGCGATGAAATTGCCGATGCCGAGGATGCCGTTGGCCCCGAAGGTCGCAACGGTGTTCTCGGAGGGTCCGGATACGCAGGAGGCCGGCACGGGCGCTTCGGCCGGGTCGCCGATCACCTGGATCGGCAGACCCGGAGCGACTTCGCTGCCGATCTGCACATCGGCACTGCGCACCGTGCCCCAGCTGTAGCCGTCCGCGTATTGCGCACATTCGTCGAGAGGATCGCCCGCAAGATCGGTGGCCTGCGGCAGCTGGGCCGCGGTGAGCGCGCCGCCGAGCACCGAGGCGAAGATGCGCAGACCCGTCGAACCGGTGTCCACCTGCACATGGTCGATGGTCTGGCAGGCCGTGGTGCTTTGGGGCATGCACACGGTGACGGTCGCGAACAGGGTGTTGACCACGCCGCCGCCGGCCGCGGGTCCGGTATCGACGACCACCGGGACGGTGTTCGGCACGGTACTGCCCGTGCCCGTGCCGTTGCCCGAGGTGTTTCCGCCATTGCCCATCGGGCCGAAGATCGAGCCCCCACCGCCACCGCAGGCGGCAATAGCCAGGGACAGCGCCGCCGCTGCGGCGCCCATGGTCAGACGGGCGCCCATGGTCGGACGGCCCAGGGAGATCTCGTGCATTCGGTTCGCTCGCGACATGATGGCAGCGCAGGTCCTGCGGCAGCACACCGCCGGGCAGCTTGGAGGGCAGATACACGCGGCCGATGGCACGGCGCTGATAGCGCACGACGTCCACCGTCAGAGGTGGTGCCACGAAAGAGAGCAGGTGGTGGCCGCTGGGATGATGGGCGTGAGCGCCCGCCGCCTGGGCGCCGGCGAGATAGGCGGCGTAATACCGTCCGAGCACGACGTGCAGGTCCGGAGCCCGCGCACCGCTCCAGGTGACCGCGAATATGCTGCCGTCACGGGCGGCGTACTCGCGCACGGTCAGCCCGGCGGGCGCCGCGATTTCGTGCACGTCGAAGGCGGTCATGGCCGTGGTTCTGAGCGAACCTTGCAGCGCCACGCGGTCGTTGCCGATCGCCGCCGCCGAGTCGCCGAGCGCCGCCCATGCCCCGTTTGCGCCGCCGAACAGGGCGGCGGCGGCAAGCAGGCAGGCGGCGAGTCGTGCCGACGAAGACCCGGGCGATCGAATCGGGCGGTTGGATCCTGGCGGCATCGGAGTGGTGCTCATGAGGCGATCATTACCATGGAACACTGCGCAGCACGCATTAAATCAGTAGGAGATTAAGATTAAAAGCCCGATACGAAAACGCCGGGCGCGCGGCTGCATATCCGCGGGAACCTTGGCGGTTCTCCGCGGTCGGGGTCATCCGTGATTCACCAGCCGAAGCCCGGTCCGTAGCCGGACTCGAAGCCCGGACCCATGGGGCCCCACGCGTTCCAATTCCACGACGCGTCCGAATAAGACTCGGCGGTAAGCTGCTGCTCGTCCACGAGGCGCTGCTGCAGGCGGTCTCGCTTGTAAAGGTTGTACGCCTGCTGAGTGCCGACATACAGGCAACCGCAAACCAGAGGATCGGCGTACACGTAGTCGACCTTGTCGCCGTGGTCGCGCCGCACGAACTTATGCGGCGGCAGTCGTTTGAGCATGGCGATGCGCTGCGGTGTGTTGGCGGGTCGCACGATGAAACCGGCCGCAGCCAGGTTGTCCTCGTGCTCGGTCACCGCCTGCTGTTCCGTCTGGCAGGCCGTGAGCAACGAGCCGCTCACCGTGAGCGCGGCCAGTAGGCGGACCCCGCGGCCGATCCTCAGGCTGATCCTCGATATCGACACCGGCGTTCCTCCGCTTCGCACCAGCCGGCAGGATGAGCCTCGGAGCCGCCGGCGGATGTCGGCCCGGAGCGCAGGCGGATGTAGGATTCCAGGACGGCTCAGGGTGCCGGACGAGGTGCGGCGGTGTCCTTGCGTATCCGGACCGGGACCGATTTATACGCCGGTGTGCCGCTCTGCGGGTCGTGGTGCTCGAGCGGTACCAGGCAGTTGGCCTCCGGATAATAGGCGGCTACCGATCCGCGGGCGATGTCGTAGGCGATGGCGGTGAGTCCGCCGAGCCGCAGCGGAGGGTCGGACGGCAGTGCGGTTTCGATCTCGACGGCATCGCCGTGCTCAATGCCGTGCGCCTGCAGATCCGCTTCGTGTGCGAACAGCACGTCGCGCCGGCCGGTGATGCCGCGATAGCGATCGTCCAGGCTGTAGATGGTGGTGTTGTACTGGTCGTGGCTGCGGATGGTGGTCAATTGCAGCACCGGCGCGCCGGCCTGCGCCGCGCCCGGGTCAAGCGCGGGCAGCGGCAGCAGCTCGGCCTTGCCGGAGTCGGTCAGCCAGACCCGCAGAGTCGCGGCGAGCGGCAGGCGAAACCCGCCGGGTACGCGGATACGCCGGTTGAAATCAGCGAAGTCCGGAAACACCGACTCGATCGCGTCGCGGATCCGGTCGTAGTTGCCGATGAACTCGAGCCAGGGCACCCGCGTGCCCGGCAAAGCCGCGATGGCCATTCCAGCGACGATCGCCGGTTCCGAACGCAAATGCTCGGACGCCGGTTCGAGCCTGCCCACCGAGGCGTGCACCATGGACATGGAGTCCTCCACCGTGATCGACTGCACGCCGCCTTTCTGCAGGTCGAGCTCGGTGCGACCGAGACACGGCAGCAGAAAGGACTCGCGGCCGATCAGCAAGTGCGAGCGGTTCAGCTTGGTGGCCACGTGCACCGTGAGCCGCAGGCGGCGCAAGGCCGGAAAGCAGCGTGCCGGGTTCGGCAAAGCCACCGCGAGATTGCCGCCGAGACAAATGAGCGCCTGCGAGCGTCCTGCCTCGATGGCACGAATGGCCGCGACGGCCTCGTGACCGTGCGCGGCGGGAGGCCGGAACCCGAACGTGCGCTCGATGCCGGCGAGCAGCGCGGCATTCGGCCTCTCGGTCACCCCGACCGTGCGGTCGCCCTGCACGTTCGAGTGGCCGCGCAGCGGGCAGATGCCCGCGCCCGGCTTGCCGAAGTTGCCGCGCAGGAGCAGCAGGTTCGCGATCTGCTGCACGTTCGCGGTGCCGCGGGTGTGCTGCGTGACCCCCATGCCGTAGCTGACGATGGTGGCGCGCGACTTGGCGTACAGGGCGGCCACCGTGCGCAGATCCGCGGCGGCGAGCCCGCTGCCGGCTTCGATCTGCGCCCAGGGCGAGGCGCGCAGCTGCGCGGCGAGCGCCTCGTAGCCGCGCGTATGCGCGGCGATGAAGTCGCGGTCGATCGCATCCATCTCGAGCAGCGCCTTCATGACCCCCGCGAGCGCCGCCGCGTCGCCGCCCACCTTGATCAGATAGTAGGAGGTGGCGATGGGGGTGGCACCGAGGGTACCCATCTCCAACGGACTTTGCGGGTCCGCGAAACGCTCGAGCGCGCGTTCGCGCAACGGGTTGAAGACCACCACGGGCACTCCGCGGCGCGCCACCTCGTGCAATGTGCCCATCATGCGCGGGTGATTGGTGCCGGGATTGTGGCCGATCGAAAGAATCATCTCGCAGTGGTCGAAATCCTCGAGCGAGACCGTGCCCTTGCCGATGCCGATCGAGTAGGGCAGCCCGACGCTGGTCGCCTCGTGGCACATGTTCGAGCAGTCGGGAAAGTTGTTCGTGCCGTACTCTCGGGCGAACAGCTGGAACAGGAAGGCTGCTTCGTTCGAGGCGCGGCCCGAGGTATAGAACTCCGCCATGTTCGGATCGGGCAGCTCGCGCAGCAGCGTGCCGATGCGGGCGAAGGCTTCCTCCCAGGTCACCGTGCGATAGGTGTCGCTCGGCGCGTGATAGGCGAGAGGGTGGGTGAGCCGCCCCTGTCTCTCCAGCGCGTTATCGCTCATGCCGAGCAGTTCGGACACCGTATGGGCGGCGAAGAAATCGGGGCGGGCGCGCTTGCGGGTGGCTTCCCAGGTGACCGCCTTGGCGCCGTTCTCGCAGAACTGGAAAGTTGAGGTGTGTTCCTTGTCGGGCCACGCGCAGCCCGGGCAGTCGAAGCCGTCCGGCTTGTTGGTTCGGTACAGCAGCAGCGGAGCCTCGGCGATTTCCATCTGCTGCCGTACCGCCCGGGCGGTGGCACGCAGCGCTCCCCAGCCGCCGGCCGGACTGTCGTAGGGTTGATACCCCGGTACGTCGCGTCGCTTCGCCATGCCGATCTCCCGGCGGCCGTCGCCGTCGTCCGCTTTTCGCGCTACGCCAGAGCTTAGCGACAAGCCGGATGAACCGCCAGCGGCGAATCAGCGAGCGTCGAGTTCCGCGAGCAGGGCGTGCGCCGCGTAGACCTTGTCGAGCGCCAGCCGCAGGATCGCGGGGTGCAGCGCGACGGCGCGGTTGCGGGCGGCGTCGAACCAGTAATCCCCGGCGATCGAATGGATATTCCCGTCGAACATCAGGCCCACCAGCCGCCCGCGGGCGTCGATCAAAGGGCTGCCCGAGTTGCCGCCGACGATGTCGTTGGTCGTCGCCATGCAAAACGGAGTGCGCGGATCGAGCTCGGCTTTGACCTTGAGCCAGCGGTCGGGGATCTTGAACGGCGAGACCCCGGTTGCGCGCGCGAACGCTCGGTCGAGGTGCGTGAACGGCTCCACGGCGGTACCGTTCTCGGTCCAGCCGCGCACCGTGCCGTAGTTCAGTCGCAGCGAGAAGGTCGCATCCGGGTAGACCTGCGTGCCGTACGCCTGGAAGCGCGCCGCTGCGATGCGCGCCGCGGCCGCGGCGATCGGTGCGTCCACCTGCGCCTCGACTCCCTTGCGCAGATCCCGGGCTTCGCCGTCGACCGCGCGGGCAAGCTCCAGCATGGGGTCGTGCGAGGCGTCCACCGCGCGTTCGCCGTAATCCCAGACGAGCTTGCGAAACTCCGGATCGGCGAGCCGGGTTTCCGCGATCATCCGCACCGCAAACGACTCCGGCGAATCGTGCGCGAGCAACCAGCGAACCAGCGGATAGTCCGGCCCCAGCCACTCGCGCATCCGCTGCACCGAGAAGGACAAGGTCATCGCCTCGACCTCCGGCAGGATCGGCAGCCGGGCGAGCAGCTGCTGCTGCACCCGCGGGAGCGCTGCGTCGGTGAACTCGCGCAGCCGGTCGGCGTTCGGCTTCTGTCGCTCCGCCGCTGCGCGCACCAGGAGGCGGGCGTAGCGGAACAGGATGGTGTTGAACCCCGCAGCACCTTCGATGAACGTGTAGGGCAGGTACAGCACCCGCTCGCGTTCCTCCGCGGCGGCGATCTGCTGCCAGGGATCGGTCGAACCGAAGTGCGACCGATCGCGCAGAACGCTCTCCGCCGCGCTCTTGCGCGCGAGCATGTCGTCGTCGTGCAAGGCGTCGAGCAGCTTGCGGCGCACCTTGATGCCGTTTTCGAGATTGTTGAGCGGCGCCTCGAGCAGCTGCTCGTTGGCCGGATTGCTGAAGCCGTATTGGATGTAGCGGCCGCGCAGCTCGGCGTTGCGCAGCAGCGTCGAGGGCAGGACGATGTCCCGGGCGAACTCCAGTTGCGCACGGGTCGCCAGGCGCGAGGTCGTGCCCGGATGGCCGGCCACGAACACCAGCTGATCGGCGCGCGGTCCGTCGAAATCGATGGCGAGATGTTGCGGAGTCTTCGCCGGACGTCCGCTCTCGTACGCCCGCAGCATCGAGAAGTCGAGCGACCAGCGCGGGAATTGGAAGTTATCGGGATCGCCGCCGAAGGCGGCGATGTCCGCTTCCGGGGCGAACACCAGGCGCACGTCGTCGTTGCGGTTGTAGCGATACAGAAAATATTGTCCGCCCGCGTGCAGCGTCACGGCCTGGCATTTCACGGGCCCGGAGCGGGCGAATCGGCCGGTCTGCTCGCAGTTCTGCTCGAGCGTGGTGAGGGTCTTCCTGCGGGCCGCATTGGCGGCCTGATCGTCGAGACCCGCCGCGGCCGCCGACACGGCGGCGGTCACCTCCTGTACGCCGACCAGCACGTCGGCGATCTGGGTTTCGCAGCGCCGTTCGTCGTGCCGCTCGTCGGCGAGGAAGCCCGAGTCCATCAGATTGACCTTCTTCGAGGACAGCTCCGCGAGACAGGACTCGATGCAGTGATGATTGGTGAGGATCAATCCGTCCGCCGACACGAACGAGGCGGTGCAATTGGTCAGGCGCACCGTCGACAGCCGCACGTGTTCGAGCCATTCGGGGGTCACCGCGACGCCGTAGGCCTTCTCGACCGCATCGGCGGGAAAGTTCTCGAAGGTCCACAGTCCTTCCTCGGCCGCCGCCGGCAGGCACAAGGCCACGCCGACCATGAACATCGCTGCGCGCATGCAACTCCCACTCCTCGGCGCGGATTCTATCGCAGGAGGGCCGCGGCGGCATGACCCGCTCGATCGAGCGATGCTCTGGGGTACAATCCGGCGCGCCTTCAACGTCACAGAGAGCGGTTGCCGCCGTTGAATTCCGGGAGTCCATCCGCAGATGTCGCCTACATGCGGCTCGCGCTGCATCTGGCCGAGCGCGCCAGGCTCGCTAACGAGGTACCGGTGGGCGCACTGGTCGTGCTGTCGGACGAGATCGTCGGCGAGGGCTGGAACCGTCCCATCGGCAGCCGCGATCCCACGGCGCACGCCGAGATCGTGGCGCTGCGTGCGGCCGCGGCGCGCCTGGAGAACTACCGACTGGGCGGTAGCACGCTGTACGTGACGCTGGAGCCCTGCGCGATGTGCCTCGGCGCGGCCTTGCAGGCACGGGTGTCGCGGGTCGTGTTCGGCGCGTGGGATACGAAGGCCGGCGCCTGCGGCAGCGTGCTCGACCTTACCCGCGTCGCGGCGCTGCCCCAGCGCATCGATGCGTTCGGCGGCGTGTGCGGCGAGGAGTGCGGTGCGCTGCTGACCCGGTTCTTCGCCGAACGGCGCTGACCGCGCGCGCGGCGCCGCCGTCCGCTCAATTGAGCGCCACGGATCCGCCCCAGGCCCACTCGAGCATGTCGCGGTAGCCGCGCACGTTGTCCACGTACCGGACCGATTCGCGCCCGCGCGCGTAGCCGTTCTCGGTCTGCGTGTACCAGAACTCCTGGGCGAGCAGCGGCAGGAATTCGCGCACGTCCTGCCAGGAGTCCGGATTGCGGCCGGCCTTCTGGGCGAGCACCCGCGCGTCCTCGAGATGGCCGAAGCCGATGTTGTAGGCCGCGAGCGCAAACCAGGTTCGGTCCGGCTCCGGCACGTGGGCGGGAATTTTCTCGTACAGCTGACGGAAGTACCTGGCACCGGCGAAGATGCTCTGGCGCGGGTCGTTCGGGTCGGTGACCTTGGTCTCCGTCGCGGTCGAGCTGGTCAACTGCATCAACCCCTTGGCACCGGTCGGCGAGGCGGCGTTCGCGATCCATTTGGACTCCTGATAGCCGATCGCGGCGAGCAGCCGCCAATCCTGGCTGCTCTGCTCCGCCGCCTCCTCGAACCATTGCTTGTACAGCGGCAGGCGTCGTTGCAGGTCGCGCATGAAGCTGCCGGCACCGGCGAATTCCAGGTCCTCGGTGCGTCCGTAGTAGCGCTTGACGATGGCGGCGAGTTCGCCGTCCTCGTTGAGGTGCGAGAAGTATCGGTTCAGCTCGCGCAGAAACCCGGGATCCCGGTCGCTCGCCGCCCAGGCGATCGCCTGGATGCCGGGAAAGTCGAAGGCGACGCGCAGGTCCGGGTGCGCGTCGTGGGCGAGCGCGAACTCGGTGGAGTCGGCGATGGTATAGTCGATTCCCTCCTGGGCGACCTCGTCGAGCAACGCCTGGGTGTCGGTGCTGCTGTTCTCGACCCACACGAGATCGGGCAGGGTGTCGCGCGCCGCGTACAGGGTGTTCGCGTGGGCGCTGCCCGCGGCGATTTCCAGGTCCCCGCCGCCGATGTCGGCGAGCGAGGCCGGCCGGAACTCGCCGCGGCGATAGATCAGATGCTCGTGCACCCGCTGGTAGGCGGGACCGAATTCGATGCCGCGCACTCCCTCCGCGGGCACCTTCAGACCGGCCGCCGCCAGATGCGCTTGACCCGAGATGAGCGCGCCGTAGATCTGCGCATAGGTGCGCACCGGGGTGATCACCAGTTTGACGCCGAGCTCGTCGGCGAAGCGGCGCGCGAGCTCGTACTCAGGGCCCTCGGGCATGCCGTCGGCGCCGTGGTAGAAGGCCAGGGGCCCGTTACGGGTGACGACGCGCAATTCCCCGAGCGCCTTGATCTGATCGATCAGGCTGGGCTTCGGGGCGTAGGTGGCCAGCATCAGCACGCCGCTCGCGGCGATGCCGATTTTCGCCCATCCGGCGCGTCGATTGGTAGGATTCGAGTTACGCACGTCGCGGTGTTATCCAGCCTTCGTGGACCCTTGGATCATTCTGGGCCGCTCGAGTTCTGTTTCGGTGGGGCGCTCCCCGTACCGATGCGATAGAATACCGGCGAATGGTCCAAAGGGGGCTCTTGACAACCGTGTTCATCGCCCCATCGCGCCACCTGTCACGAAGCCAAAGAGCTTAAGTCAACGCGCGCCGACCTTAAGTCAAACGGAGAGGTACCGAAGTGGTCATAACGGCGCCGACTCGAAATCGGATGGTCGGGTAATTCCGGCACGTGGGTTCGAATCCCACCCTCTCCGCCAGTGAAATAAAAAGGGCCCCTCAGAGGGCCCTTTATTATTTCACCAGGACGCGCTGGGATTCGAACCCACGTAATGGACGATAGGGTTCGACAGCGTCCGCGCGCAGCGCGGCGCTGGACGCCGGAGCGAAGCGTACGGCGGGCCCGAAGGGCCGAGGCGCCGTCCGGCGCCGAGCCATCCCACCCTCTCCGCCACTTCAATTTCGCTAGGATTTCAGTCAATTGAGCCTTGGGAGCTTGCAGCCCAGTGGCCAATCGAGTGCCCAATCTCGCCACTGGACTCTTCGCAGACCGCGCTTCTTGAGAGCGCGTGCAATCTGCGGCTGATTTCTTGCGATTCATGGCCGATTGAATCACTGCGATATCGGCTTCGGTCGCGCCGCGCACCCAGGCGGTGTCAGCTGTAGCTTCGATAATGGGATTGGCCGTGCTGTTGGACGTCATCGCGACGGCATTGGTCATCCGTTCGACCGTAGCTACTCCGCTTCAAAAGGTTCTCCAGCTCTTGCTCACTTGGGCTGTTCCCTTTGTAGGATCGATCTTCGTAATCGCAGTTGTAAGTGAGACTTTGGGCAGCCCCCGATCCCGTCTGGAATCCGGCGCCGGTGATGTATGGCTTCCTGGAATCGGTCCCGATTCGGGCGGTCATCATACTGACCAGAGTAGCGGTAGTGATGTTGGGCACGGTGGCGATGCGGGTGGACATTGATGACGCTCTCTGAAAACCTGCGTCGGGCTGCAATCTCCTTCAGCTCCGTGAACCTCGATTGCGTCCACGGTTGGTAGCTGAATCCCTGCAAAGCGACGTAACCGAATAACTCCTGCTCGACCGCAGTAATTTTACGTGTCGTCGGCTGTTGGTCTTCGAACCATGAGCACCGTGGCGCTCTCGTAGCCTGCGCCGACGCCCGAACGCCGTGGACGATGACGGGAAGGCCGCCTTGGTTCGCGCGCGGGTAGGGCCTTTGGAACTGGCGCCCGCGAATTGTGCCCCGGGGGGGGGGCCGGAGGCGCTTACCTGCCGCCTCGACGATCCGCCGGCGCGACGCGTCCTTTGGGCCTTTTCAATAGCGCATCCGCCCCGATTCGTGTTGACCCTGTGGCCACGCATCTGAAACGATGCCCCAATGGATTTCCAGGTTGTCGGGGACATCAGCGGTTATAGAAACAATCGCTACAGGATCAGGAATCCGAGAACTCGCGCGCTTGCGCAAGCGCTATGGACACGGGCGGTGGCGCAAACGCAAAGGTTTCGCGGAAATTCGCCTTCCTACGGGCGAATTAATCCGAGCAGAGTTACACTGGTACGAGGCTACCGGCATCGGTAGACGTGAAATGAAGATCAAGGCGTTCATTTAGGACGATACATCGATGGCAAGACCAGCAAAGCTCTTATTCATTTGTCTCGACAACGCGGGCTATGAGGTTTCCCTCGAGCGGCTGAAAATCTATGTCGGATTGCCGGATGCGAAAGTGGAGCGCACCGGCTATTTGAGGATTGTTGACGAATCTGGTCAGGATTACCTGTACCCGAGCCAGCGCTTCATCGCCGCGGATCTCCCGGTCTCGACGCGCCGCGCGGTACTACAAGCGGCCTAGCTGGTGTTTAGATCAGAAGCAGCGATTTAACGCTCGTGAAAACCAGGGCTCACCGAAGCTGGTGTCTTGTTCACCATGAAAGTCGGCACGAAATGCTGGTGGCAAATCTGGTGGGAAATGCAGGGATTCAAGGGAATTGCAGGGGAAAGAGGCGCCTTGTAAGATCTTTAACATGCTGATCTTCAAGGATCGGCCGAAGTGTTCGAATCCCACCCTCTCCGCCACTTAACCAGAACAACAATAACCCGGTAATTCACAGGCTGGAATCATGAACAATCTCGAGATCGCGCAGCAGGCGAGGATGCGTCCAATTGCCGACGTGGCGAAGGAGCGTCTCGGTATCCCGGACGAGGCCCTCGAGGCGTACGGCAGGTACAAGGCGAAGATTTCCCTCGACTACATCAACGGTCTGCGGGACCGTCCCGACGGCAAGCTGATTCTGGTGACGGCGGTTTCGCCCACCCCCGCCGGCGAGGGCAAGACCACCACCACGGTGGGGCTCGGCGATGCGCTCAACCACATCGGCAAGAAGGCCGTGATCTGCCTGCGCGAGCCGGCGCTCGGTCCGGTGTTCGGGGTCAAGGGCGGCGCCACCGGCGGCGGCTACGCGCAGGCCGTGCCGATGGAAGACATCAATCTGCACTTCACCGGCGACTTCGCCGCGATCGCGATGGCGAACAACCTGCTCGCGGCCTTGATCGACAATCATATTCACTTCGGCAACGAGTTGCGGTTCGACACCCGCCGGATCGCCTGGCGGCGCGTGGTCGATCTGAACGACCGCTCGCTGCGCGGCATCGTCGTGGGCCTCGGCGGACCGGGTAACGGCGTGCCGCGCGAGGACGGTTTCGACATCGTGGTGGCCTCGGAGGTGATGGCGATCTTCTGCCTGGCGACCGGCCTCGCGGACTTGCGCGAGCGGCTCGGCAACATCGTGGTGGGCTACGACACCAAGCGTGAGCCGATTCTCGCCCGCCAACTGAATGCGCATGGCGCGATGACCGTGCTGTTGAAGCAGGCGCTCGCGCCCAACCTCGTGCAGACGCTCGAGAACAATCCGGTGCTGATCCATGGCGGCCCGTTCGCCAACATCGCGCATGGCTGCAATTCGGTGATCGCGACCAAGACGGCGCTGAAACTTGCCGACTACGTGGTGACCGAGGCCGGCTTCGGCGCGGATCTCGGCGCGGAGAAGTTCATCGACATCAAATGTCGCAAGGCCGGGCTGAAGCCGGCGGCGGCGGTCATCGTCGCCACGATCCGGGCGCTGAAATTTCACGGCGGAGTCGCGGTGGCCGACGTGGGCAAGGAGAATCTCGAGGCCCTGAAGGCCGGTGTGGTGAACCTGGAGCGCCACATCGACAACATTCAGCGGGAATTCGGCATTCCCTGCGTGGTGTCCATCAACCACCGCCGCGAGGACACCGACGCGGAGGTGCGGCTGCTGATCGACTCCGTCTCGCGCCAGGGTGTGAAAGTGCTGCTCGCGCGGCATTTCGCCGAAGGCGGCACGGGCGCGACCGAGGTCGCACGCGAGGTGGTGGCGCTGTGCGAGCGGCCGAGCGCCTTCAAATTCGCGTACGAGGACGGCGTGGGCCTGTGGGAGAAGATGCAGCTCATCGCCAGGAAGATTTACCGGGCGGATGACATCACCGCGCCGAAGAGCGTGCGCGAGCAGATCGAGCGGTTGCAGCAATCCGGTTACGGAGGCTATCCGGTGTGCGTGGCGAAAACCCAGTACTCGTTCTCGACCGACCCCGGGCTGCGCGGCGCGCCGACCGGACACACGGTGAATGTGCGGGAGGTGCGGCTCGCGGCGGGTGCGCAGTTCGTGGTGATGATCTGCGGCGACGTCATGACCATGCCCGGCCTGCCGCGTGTCCCGGCCTCCGTGTCGATCGACGTGGACGAGAACGGCAGGACCGTCGGTTTGTTCTAGCCCGGCGTCGCCTCCCGATTCACCAGCCATATGGCCGCGCCGATCAGGCCGCCGCCGAGGGCTTGCGTTGCGGTGATCGGCGTGTGCAGCACGAGCAAGGACAGCAGTACGGTGAACACGGGGGCGAGGAACAGATAGCCGCTGCTCTGGGTGGCGCCGCCGCGGCGCAGCGCCAGGAACCAGAGGCCGAACGAACCGGTGGAGGCGGGAATCGCCAGCCACAGAAACCAGCCCCATTGCCGCGTGTCGAACGGCCGCGGCGGATGTTCGCCGAGTCCGTAGGCGAGTGCCAGCAATGCGGCCGAGCCGACGAGCATCTGCCAGAAACTCAAGGTCCAGGTGCGCAGGGGCAGTGCGCTGCGCTTGTTGAGGATGGTGGCGATCGCCCAGCAAAACGCCGAAGCGAGCCCGGTGAGCTCGCCGCGCACATGCGCGATGTCCGACTCGGCGGGCGAACCGGCACCGGCACCGACGCCGATGGCGAGGGCCACGCCCGCGATGCCGAGCGCGAGCCCGGCGATGCGCGCCGGATAGAGCGGCTCGCCGAGAAACAGGCGTCCGAGAACGGCCACCCAGATCGGATTGGTGAACAGCAGGATGGCGGCGGCGGCCGCCGAGACTTCGCGCATGGAGAGGAACAGCAGGCCCATCACTGCACCGGTCTGAGTCAGGCCGATCAGGGCCACGGTGCCGGCCTGTCGCCAGTTAAGCGGCGGGGTCGGCGGTCGCGCCGGGCCGCGCGGGCGGTTCAGCCAAACCAAGGGCAGGGTGGCGAGCGCGGCCACCAGGAACCGCCAGCCCACCAACCAAAGCGCCGGAACACCGCTCGCGAGCAGCAGCTTGCCGGCGATGAAGCTCGAGCCCATCAGGAAGGTCGCCGCCACCAGCGCTGCATAGTAGCCGGCGTCCGGCTCGGAATCGGACATGGCGCGCCCGGGCGGTGGGCCGGCTATTTCGCGGGCTTGCGGAATTTCAGCACGAAATTGTCCGCCTCACCCACGGCGAGGTATTTTTCGCGATCCTTCTCGCCCTGCGACAGGGTGGGCGGGAGCGTCCACACACCGTCCACCCATTCCTTGGTGTCCTTGGGATTGGCGTTGATCTCGCTTGCCGACACGAGCACGAATCCGGCCTTCTTCGCGAGTGCGATGGCGTAGTCCTGGCGTACGTAGCCGTCGGTGCCCTTCGGATCCTGCGGCTTGTCGGATCGGCCGCGATGCTCCTCGATGCCGAGGATGCCGCCGGGCTTGAGGGCCGCGAAGCAGGCGGCGAGAGCCCGATCCGCATAGCCGTCGTACATCCAGTTGTGCAGATTGCGGAATGTGAGGACGAGATCGGCCGAGCCCGCGGGCGCCACTTCGGCCGAGCTCGGTCCGAGCGTGGTTTCGATTATCGTTCCGAGACGATCCTTCTGCGCCGCCATGCGCGCGCGCCAGCGCTCGATGCTCTTGTCCTCCTCGGGGTTGCCCGCCGCCGGCAAGGCCACGTAATAACGGCCTCGCTTGGCGAGGTAAGGGCCGAGAATCTCGGTCCAGTACCCGCCTCCCGGCCACAATTCCACCACGGTCATGTTGGGTCGCACCCCGAAGAAGGTCAGCTCCTGCAGCGGATGGCGCGCGGCATCGCGCTTGACGAAATTCGCGGTACGCGCGGGATTGGCCACGGCGGCGCGCAGGGCCGGAGCGGCGGCCGCAGCGGCGGCGGCGGGCGGCGTGCCGAGCGCGGTCGCCGCGGTGAACGCGAGGCACAGGGCGATAGTTCTCACGGCGGGTTCGAAGGGCTGGTTCATGAGACGGTTCCCTCGAGAAGCTGATGAATGCGGTTGATGGCGGCGCAATCCGATCGCGCCACTTTACCAGGTCAGGGGCCGGAACTCGCCAGGCCGAAGGCTTGCAGAATGAAGGAATACATGTCGACTACCGACTCGATCCGCTTGTCCGTCGGCATGCCCTGACCGTGGCCCGCCCGCGTCTCGACCCGCAGGAGAATGGGCCGACCCCGGGGATCGGCCTGTTGCATGGTCGCCGCGAATTTGAAGCTGTGCGCCGGAAACACGCGATCGTCGTGGTCTCCGGTCATGATGAGGGTCGGTGGATAGTTCACTCCGGCGCGCACGTTGTGCACCGGCGAGTAGGCGTACAGGGCGCGAAATTCCGCGGGATCCTCGACCGATCCGTAGTCCGATTCCCAGGCCTTGCCCACCGTGAACTCGCGGAACCGCAGCATGTCCATCACGCCCACCTGGGCCACGGCGGCGGCGAACAAATCCGGCCGTTGTTCCTCGACGGCGCCGATCAGCAGTCCGCCGTTGGAGCCGCCGTTGATCGCCAGGTGCTGCGAGTCGGTCCAGCGATTCGCGATCAGGTACTCGGCCGCGGCGATGAAGTCGTCGAATACCGTCTGTTTGCGAGTCTTCATGCCCGCTTCGTGCCAGGCGCGTCCGTACTCCCCGCCACCGCGCAGGTTCGCCACCGCATAGACTCCGCCCATCTGCACCCAGGCGGCGATGGCCGGGGAAAACCGCGGCGTCAGCGGGATATTGAAGCCCCCGTAGCCGTACAGCAGAGTCGGATTGGTGCCGTCCAGCCGCACGCCCTTGCGTGCGGTCACGAACATCGGCACGCGGGTTCCGTCCTTGCTCGCGTAGAACAACTGGCGGGTCTCGTACTCGCCGGCGGCGAACCCGCGCAGGCGCGGCGCTCGCCAGGCCGTCACGCGCCCGCTCGCGAGTTCCAGCCGATAGACCGAGGGTGCGGTCGAGTATCCGGAATAGCCGAAATAGGTGACCTGGTCGTCGCGATGGCCTTCGAACCCTGAGGCGCTGCCGAGGCCGGGCAGGGTCACTTCGCCGAGCGGCTTGCCCGCGGGCGAATAGCGCATCACCTCGCTGTGCGCATCCTTCAGCCGATGCACGATCAATTGTCCGCCGGTGAACGTCGCCGCGTCGATCGGATTCTCCTGTTCCGGGACCACCGTGCGCCAGGCGGCGGGTTCAGGATGGCGCAAATCGATGGCGATGATGCGAAAGCGCGGCGCGTCCAGATCGGTGCGCACCAGCAGCGTCTCGCCGTCGTTGCCGACGGTGTCGAAGGTGGCTGTCGGCCGCGCGATCACCGGGCGCAGCGCCGCGCCCGGGCGGGTCAGGTCCTGGACCAGGAGGGTGTTGCGCACGTCGGTGCCCAAGGAGGCGGTGACGATCAGATGGCGGCCGTCGTCGGCGACCGTGGCGCCGATGAACCAGTTCGGATCGTCGGTGCGCGAATAGATGAGCCGATCCGCGGACTGCGGTGTGCCGAGGCGGTGGAAGTACAGCTTCTCGAACTGATTGACCGCCTTCAGCGCTGCGCCGTTACGCGGCGGATCGTAGGCGGTGTAATAAAAACCCGTGCCGTCCTTGCGCCAGGTGGCGCCGCCGGCTTTCGACCACTCCAGCGTATCGGCGAGATCCGCGCCGGTGTCGACGTTGCGCACATGCCAGACCTGCCAGTCCGAACCGGCCTCCGACAGGGCATAGGCAAACAGCCGGCCGTCGGCGCTGACGGCCGTTTCCCGCAGCGCTACGGTGCCGTCGGTGGACAATGTGTTCGGGTCGATCAGGGTGCGAGCCGTGCCCGCCGGATCCTCGGTCACGAGCACCACCGACTGGTTCTGCAGTCCGTCGTTGTGACTGTAGAACCAGCGGCCGCCGAACCGCACGGGCGCAGTCCAGCGCTCGAAGTTCCAGATGTCGCGCAGGCGCTGGGTCATGGCCTCGCGTCCCGGGATGGCGTCGAGGAAGCGGCGGCTGAACAGGTCCTCCGCCGCCACCCAGGCCCGGGTCTCCGGCGAGTCGATGTCCTCCATCCACCGGTAAGGGTCCGCCACCTTGACGCCGTGGTAGTCATCGACCTGCGCAGTGCGCCTTGCCGGCGGATAAGCCGGAGTCTGGGCGGAGTCGGTGGAAGCGGCAAACCCGCCCGCGGCGATCGACCAGGAGATCAGGGCGCCGAACAGCAGGGCGCCGCGACGGGGTGAGTAGGGCATGCGGTATCCTTCCGTATCCAGGAGCCTAGAGCAATCCCTCGCGGTTCGGGGTCGAGGAACGGTGCGTATTCGCCGCGAAACTCGTCCAAAAATATGTCAAATCGATGGGTTTGCCGGGTGAGGGGATTGAACCCCCGACCGTCTGCTTACAAAGCAGCTGCTCTACCGCTGAGCTAACCCGGCGCTGCGGGGCCTAATCAGTATAGCCGAGAGGCCGTGCCCTCGATCAGTGCCAGCCCCCCATCGCCGCGCGCGCCGCCGGGTTCAGCGGTCTTCCGACCAGGCCGCTCGGGGAGACACCGATCAGGTACTGCGCGCCGTCCGCCATGGGCAGATAGGCGGCGGAGCCGTAGCGTGCGTCGATCCACGGCAGGTCGTCGCGATAGCGGCGCAGCAGGGCCCAGAGGTCCACGGGGTCGGCGGAGTTCAGTGCGTACACCGTCCGCGGCAGAGTGCGCTCGTCCTCGACCCGCGAGTAGCGCCCGCCGATGCGCTCGAGACGGTACACGGTATCGAAGCCCAGCAGGGTGGCGAACGGGTGCCAGGTGAGCACCCGGGCGTCCACCTGCCATTCGTCGCCGCGTAATTCGAAGCGCCGTTGCCGGCCGTCCGCAAAGACGAGCACTGCGTCGAAATCGCGGGCGGCGCGCGCGGTGAGGTGCAATTCCCCCGCGGGCTGCTCCGTGGTGAGGCGGCGGTACCCTTTGAGACCGAGCGCCGCCAGCAGCGCGAGCGCCGCGCCCAGCAGCAGCGCCGTCGCGCTCAAGCCGCTCGCCAGCCCGCGCAAGACCCGGCCCTCCCGCAGGCCGCGTGCCGCCACGATCAGCAGCAGGGCTCCGGCGAGTCCGGCGAGGGCGATCAGCACGGTGAGCATGGGGGCGACCTCGCGCCGAGGCGGGCGGAACCCGGAACCGAACCTCATGGGACTAACGAAACACGAAAGCCCGGTCCCGGTGTCTCGTGGAAGACGTCTATACTTTGCCGCTTTTGCGCAAATTTGCAAGTGGCGCTCGGCGTCGAGGGCATCGGTTACATGTGGATCGTTGAAGTTGCGCTGCGGCGGCCGTACACGTTTCTCGTGATGGCGTTGCTGATTCTGCTGGCGACGCCGCTGGTGCTGCTCAAGATGTCCACGGACATCTTCCCTGAAATCGACATCCCGGTGATCAGCATCGTCTGGAGCTACGGCGGGCTGTCGGCCCAGGAGGTCGGCCAGCGGATCACCGCGGTCAACGAGCGCAGCCTCACCACCACCGTCAACGACATCGAGCACATCGAATCGCAGTCCCTCGCCGGCATCTCGGTCATCAAGATTTTCTTCCAGCCGCACGCCAACATTCCGACCGCCATCGCCCAGGTGGTCGCCGTCGAGCAGTCGCAGCTGAAGCAGATGCCGCCCGGCATCCTGCCGCCCCTGGTCATCAAGTACTCGGCCTCGAGTATCCCGGTGATCCAGCTCGGCCTGTCCAGCCCGACCATGAGCGAGTCGGAGCTGTTCGATATCTCGGTGAATTTCCTGCGGCCGCGGCTGGTGACCATTCCCGGCGTCGCGGTGCCCTGGCCCTACGGGGGCAAGCAGCGGTTGATCTCGGTGGATCTCGACACGCACGCGCTGCTCGCCAAAGGCCTCACGCCCGGGGACATCATCGATGCGGTCAACGCGCAGAACCTGATTCTGCCCTCGGGCACGGCAAAAATCGGCGCGACCGAGTACACGCTCGCGATGAACGGCTCGCCCGACACGATCGCCGGATTGAACCAGATGCCGGTCGTGACACGCACCGGCGCCACGATCTACCTGTCCGAGGTCGCGCACGTGCGCGACGGATTCTCGCCGCAGACCAACGTGGTGCGGCAGAACGGCGAGCGCGGGGTGCTGGTGTCGATTCTGAAGAACGGCGGCTCCTCCACCCTGGACATCGTCAGCACCCTGCGTGCGCAGCTGCCCGCGGTGGCGCAGATCCTGCCGCCGGATCTGAAGATCACGCCGCTGTTCGACCAGTCGGTGTTCGTGCGCGCCGCAATTGCCGGCGTGGTGCGCGAGGCGGTGATCGCCGCCTGCCTCACCGCGGCGATGATCCTGCTGTTTCTCGGCAACTGGCGCAGCACCTGCATCATCGCCGTGTCGATCCCGTTGTCGATCCTTTGCTCGATCATCGGCCTGTTCATGGCCGGGCAGACGCTCAACCTGATGACGCTCGGCGGTCTCGCGCTCGCGGTGGGCATCCTGGTCGACGACGCCACGGTGACGATCGAGAACATCGAGCGCCATCTGCAGCTCGGGTCCGATCTGCACAAGGCCATTCTCGAGGGGGCCGGCGAGATCGCCCTGCCGGCGCTGGTCTCGACGCTGTGCATCTGCATCGTCTTCGTGCCGATGTTCTTCCTGAGCGGCGTCGCCCGCTACTTGTTCGCACCGCTCGCCGAGGCGGTGGTGTTCGCGATGATCGCCTCCTACGTGCTGTCGCGCACGCTGGTGCCCACGTTGGTGATGCTGCTGATGGACCACGCGCCGGCGATCGCGGTACCCGCGCCCGGAGCGCTTGCGCGCGCCTATCGGGCGTTCGATGCGCGCTTCGAACGGATTCGCGGCGGATACGTCACCGTGCTCGAGGCGGTGATGGCGCGACGACGGCGCTTCGCCGCGCTGTTCCTCGGCTTCTGCGCGCTGTCCTGCGGCCTGGTGCTGTTGCTCGGACGGGACTTCTTTCCCGCGGTGGATGCTGGCCAGATCCGCATGCACATGCGCCTGCCGAC
>VFSW01001131.1_pt1 | contig 40120 bp, 55 predicted proteins | sample 5358111 | NCBI WGS metagenome assembly VFSW01 (sample SAMN11554181, study PRJNA540505) | mine drainage metagenome | isolation source: sediment from site ElyBrook_90M | place: USA: Ely Copper Mine, Vershire, VT | collected 2017
TGTATGATGCAAACGATGCTGTCATCGTGGACTCGGGCAGGGCTGGTCACGGCAAGCTGCTGTATCAGATGCCCTTTGGGCTGGCGCTGCCGTCCAAAAAGATCCTGATCAACAGCGTCACAGCCTACGAGCTGCGCTGCGCCACGGCCAACGGCTTGACGGTGCAAGACGTCATGCCCCCGTCGATCCACCCCGACACGCTCCAGCCCTACCGATGGGCTGGCAAAGGCCACTGGACCCGTCTGCCTATGATCCCCCAGCCCCTGCTTGATCTGTGGCAGGGCATGCTGGCGCAGGACAAAGAGCGCACCATCGGCACAGGTGAAGCCATCGACGCATCATGGTCCGACATCCGATCAGCCCTTGAGGCCATCCCTGCCAATTGCTCCCGTGAGGAGTGGGTCACCGTGGGCATGGCGCTCAAGTGGGCAGGGGACCAGACGGATCAGTTGGATCAGGGCTTGACACTCTGGCACGACTGGAGTCAGCAGTCGGTTGACAAGTACCCTGGCGAAAAGGAAATCATCAACCAGTGGGTCAGCTTCAGGAACGACAAGGCCACGGCCGTCAAGTTGGGCAGTCTGTTCCACATCGCCAAGCAGCACGGCTGGACTCGTCCGTTGCCTGACATCTCGTCCATGTTCGCCGCTGTGGAGGCACCCGCTGACCCAAAGTCGGTCATCGTTGACCTGCGGCCACGGCCACCGATGATGGATGTGTCCCTGTGGCCGGCCGTCATTGCCCGCCGTGCCGAGGAGATTGGCCAGACCGTGGGCTGTGATCCTCTGGTGCCCCTGTTTGCAGGGCTGGCCGCTGTCTGCGGTGTGGTCGATGCACGCACCCGGCTGGAGCTGATCAAGGACTTCAAGGTGCCCCCGGTGCTCTGGCTCATGACGATCGGTGCACCAGCGGACAAGAAAACGCCAGGCTCTGCGCCCATGTTGGCACCGCTGAAGAATCTTGAGATGGAAGACCGCCCACGGTTTAAAAAAGAGCTGCTGGACTGGGAGGGCCAAGAGGCCATGTTTGCGTCCAGCAAAAAGGCGTTCCTTGAGTTCTCGGCCAGTCCTGACGCCATGCTGGGCAGCGATCAAGCGCCCCAGGTTCATGACCTGCCACCGCAACCCGTGCCCCTGCGCATCACCGTGGATGACGTGACCAGCCAGAAGTTGGTGCGCCTGGCAGCTGATCGCCCACGGGGTCTGCTGTGCGCCCTTGACGAGATGAACAGCTGGGTGCGCAAGCTGACAGACAAGGCCAGCGGTGAGGATCGCTCGGCATGGGTCAAGGCATACGAGTCGAGCAGCTATGAGATGGACCGTGTGGGCAGTGGCTCGATCTTTGCCGAGAACCTGGCTGTGTCGATCTACGGCAACATCCAGCCACGTGTGTTCCGTGAGAACCTGCATAACCTGAGCGCCGATGGTCTGGTGCAGCGGTTCGTGCCATGCATCTTGAACGGTGACCTGACCCGCAAGCCCGTGGAGATCCCCGATTACTTGCTCAACAAGCAGCAATGGGAGCAGACCCTGCGCATCGTGTTCGCCCTGCCTCCCATGACCTACCAGTTGTCCCCAGAGGCCAAGGCCGTGTATCAGGAGTTCCAGGACTGGTACGACGCCAAGCGTCACGATGAACGTCTGTTGCAATCAGACGACACGTTCATGACAGCGTTTGGCAAGATCGAGGGCTTGGCTGGGCGCATCATGCTCATGTTCCACCTGATCGAATCGCCCTTCAGCATGACAGTGTCCGCAGATCTGGCCAAGCGGGTGATCCACTTGGTTCAGACCTACGTGGTGCCAGCGTATCGGTACGCCCTGAGCGAGTTGTCCGGTGCGTCCAACTTCGACACTTGGCTGCGGGACTACATCATCCAGCACGCCGATGAGTCCACGATCACGATGGCCGAGATCAAACGATCAGCACGCCGCCAGATCGAGAAGACCAACGTGTGGCAGCAGGACCAGATGATCTATGGAGCCATGTACCCACTGGAGCAGGGCAGATGGGTCATGCGCATGGACGATGGGTCAAAAGAGAACCAGCACCATGCTCAATGGGCCATCAACCCCGCACTGGCTGTGCAGTTCAAAGACCACCGCAAGGCTGTGATTGATGCCAAGCAGCGCCAGCTCGATGACATCTACCGGCTGTCGAGAAAAGAAAAGCCCCGTGTGTACGGGGCCGAGTTGCTGGATTGATCAAGGGGCCGATGGCCCCTTTTTCTTTACCAGTTCGGTAAATATGATCTTGTGGCAACGCTGGCACTCGTACCAGTAGCTGTCGGAAGTGCGGTACTTGATGCCGAAGTTGCTCGGCTCCCATCGGTGTTTGCAGGTCATGTCGTTGCCTCCTTCATTTCCCATCCCATGGCAAAGTAGGCCCACCGCTGTTGCAATGAAGGGTTGAGGTATTTGCCGGTGGCGCTCATCGTGAAGTCGCTGTGACCCTTCACGCGCATGATGGCTTCGAATAGTCTTTGTGATTTGGTCATTTCCGTGCCTCCTTGCGGCCTTGCTCGATCAGATCTCGGGCATACGATTGGTCTTCGATTCTCTCGCTGGCCAGCATGGCCCGCAGCTTGTACGCGATGGCCCTGGCCACCTCGGTGTTGTTGGCCCGCTCGTAGCGTGCGCCCTCGCTGATGTACTCGGATTCAGTGTGATTCATGATTTTTCACTCCAATTTCAAAAAAGTTCCAGATGCCTTATAAGGGGTCTTTTTCCGTTTTTGCTTTTCGCTTAGAGGGTTTCGGTGGGACTGGCTCGGGGGTCAGGCCGGCCAAGAGGGCAGGGGCCAGAGCGCCCACCATGTCGAGCACTTCGACCAAGCGAACAGCGGCCGCGCTGGGGGCGCGTGTCCCCGTGCGCCATTTGCGCAAAGTGAACACGGGCACGCCCAATAGACCGGCGGTCTGTGTCTCGCTCAACTGGTGGCGGGTTGTCAGAGCGGCCAATGCGGCCATGAAATCGGGGTTTTGCTGGGGTTTTTTGTCAGTCATAGGGGTCAGTCAGGGTGAGGGTCAAAAAATGCCCCTAGGATCTAACCTAGGGGCTCGGGGTTACGGGGTTCGCTGGGTTAGCTATCCCAAGCGGCAAGGATCAGGGCGACAAGGGTGGAAACGATCAGGGCGCTCATAACGGGGCCTCCGGTAAGGCTTCGCGGCGTTCGCGGGCATGTTGTCGCACCTGTGCAGGTGTCCACGGGATCGGGCCCGATGGGGGAGGGAAGGGCCAGGTTTTCATTTTTTGGTTATCCCTTCGGCGCGGGTTACGTCTTGGATCTGGTGCAGCGCTTCGATGGCCGCGCCCTTGCGATGCCGGCCGGGCATGTCGTAGGCGATGGCCTCAAGCGCGGCCACGGGTTGACCTAAGGCGCGTTGCAGGTCATCGATGCGGGCAAACAGGCGGGCGGTGCCGGTGAACCCTTCGGAGTAGGCCAGGGCTTCGGCTTCGGTGGCGGTCAGGTTTTCCAGGTTGATCATTTTCAATTCTCCACCTTTAAACGGATCACCCTGGCCAGTTTCTGACCGTGGGCAGGGTAGCAGATCAAATCGATTGACTTATCCCAGCAAGCGCGGCACCCGCTGCATTTGCCCCCGTGCTCATAAGCGCGGCACAGTGCAGTCCCTGGCCGGTCCTGGTAAGTATCGGCGCTGGGTCCAATGACGGAACCGTGCAGCCCTTCGATAAATTCCCCGTTGATCGAATCAGCGGAAAACCTGACAGACACGTTTTCCAATCGCTTCATTTGATCCAACACTTGCCGAAACTTGGGGAATTTGTGCATTCTGGTAGGCAACCAGTGCATGCACCACGGGGTGCGCTGCATCACTTCGAGGACTTTTTCAGCCAGTGCCAGCGAGTACAGATCACCAGAGTCAAGCCATCGGAAATAGCGGTCTCGCTCAAGTTCTGCGACCATGTCGTCGCACCAGTCGAGTCGCTGCCAGTCGAGTCGGTTGTATTCCCGTGGGGCTTTGACGTTTGGATAACGGTAATTTCCCGTGGTGGCGTAGCATCCTTTGCAAGCGTCAACCAGTACACCGGGCGACTCGAGCGAGCCCGGGCAGGTGTCTAGGGCTTGAAGGGACCACGAACGGATCCCGTCAAGTTTCAAGGTGATGGAAATTTTAGGCATTGGTGCCCCCTTGGATCATTTGGCGAACGTGCGCGGGCAGGCGGGCCAGCTGGTCGGCGGTCCATGCGGGCAGGCGCGGCGCTGGTGCGCGGGTCAAGTGTTCCACGGTTGACCGGTCAAGGCCCAAGTGGGCAGCTATTGCGGCGCGGGTTTCCCCGTCGTCAAATAGGGTGCGGGCTTCGGTGCGGGCAGGCACCAGGGCAGCGCGTGCGAGTGTTTGCAGGTCCATTGGTGTCATGCTGCAATCTCCTCAAAATTGGCCACGCCTGGGACATTTCCACCCAGCTGCAAAATTTGCCAAACCATGGTTTCGGATTTATCGGGGCGATTGTCAAACCTGGCCCAAATAAGCGCCTGCATTTTGCGAGTATTGGCCCAGCGACTCGCGCCCCTCATTGTGCGGTAGCCCGCTGGGTTTCCAATTACCTGGCCGTCAAAATCAAAAATATGAAATACCATGATTAGGCCCCTTTACGTGCGGTCAGGCGCACAGTGGTGAACGGCACCCCGTGGGTGGTGTACTTGGCCACCAGTGCATCGGTGGCACCCAGTGCATGCGCTACGGCTTTCCAGTCGGTTGTCTCGCGGCCAGTGCAGTGCGAGACGGTGGCGCGGAACAGGCCCCCATCGATGGCAGGTACACCGGCCAGGATCAGTTCACCCTTGAGGATCTCGGCTTCATCGGCCAGGGCAGCGCTGGCTGCTTTGATGGTGCCCAAGCGGTCCACCAATGCGGCCAGGGTTTGAGCGTGTTCGTTTTTCATGATTCATTCCTTTACAGGTTACGGGTTACGGTGATGGCTTTTCCAATGGCAGCCGTGGCCATGTCAACGGCTTTTACAACGGCGTCGTTCTTTTCAAGATCAGGGCAGGCCACCAGGATTTCAAGCAAAGCCTCGAGCAGATCAGGCGCAGCGGCCATGAGACGGGCATTCGCCTGCGCAGCGTGCAGCGTGCTGCGCTTGTCACCCTTGACCCTGGCCAAGGGTGCATATCCGCCGGATTGTGCAGTGATGATGAATTCATCGGCTCGAATGGCTGCGCGGGCAAACCATGGGCCAGGTGTGTGATCGGTCATAGTTAAATCTCCAATTACGGGTTACGGGTTACAGGGGAAACAGTGCACCCAGCGAGTGCAGCAGCACGGCCAGCAGTGCGAGAGCGATGAACACGGCGAGAGCGACATCTTTGATCATTTGATTTCCTTCGATTACGGGTTACATTGACTGGGTGACCCAGTGGGTTAGATTGTAGCATGATACAAACCCACTGGGTCAACATTTATTTAGTAGGTGGTTTCCCTAGCTGCGCGGCGTTGCTCTTTCGTGTCGCTGTCCATGAACTCCAGAGCATCGGTGTATTGTTCTTGGTCGATCATCCCAAATTGAAGTTCTAGCTTCAAGGCTTCCAATTCGCCCATCTTCTCGCGCACTCGTTCGACTTGCATCCGGTTCAGTTGGCGCTCGGACAATCCGAGAGCCTTCATAAAATCCACCACGTTTCCAGATCCTTTGCGCTTCTTGTTACGGCCAGGCGCTGCAAGGTTCGCGGGGTCATTGTTGAATACATCATCGTCCAGATGTTTGACCTGATAACCGTTGGGCCATTCGCCATGCACCATGCGCCATACCAGATGATGCGCCAGTACGTAATGGTTACTCACTGTCAATCGAACACCATACGGTGAAGTTGTACCAGCGGGTTCTTTCCAAGCAAAGTCGGCTTTGTGTCGATCTTCCATGAATTTGTTCAGGGAGTGATCGAAGGTGAAGCGCGCCATGCACTCGCGGTAGAAATCATCGGTTTTTGGGTATGCCATTTGCTGTCTTTCTGAGTGTCGGCTGTGACTGGGTGTTAGATGAACAGGGTAAATTATACATCTTCTACGGAATAAGAAGAAGATATTTGGAACACGCTTATATAGGTGTTAGGAAAAAGTGACGCACAGATTAACGGCTTCAACATTCGGACATGATCAAAGCTTCAAAACTTCAGGTTTTCTGTGGGTTCTTGGGGTTCACTGGGTTGATTCAGGAATCCGGGAAACTTTGACCCCGGATTCCACGCCTGCGCGGAGTCACGTTTGTCAGTGCTCACTAACTAACCCAATGGGTTTCATGATCAAGTTAGTCAGTGCTCACTAACATAGATGCATTGGATCATTGTGACCCGCTGGGTTGACCTGGATGCACTGACCCGCTGGGTGCAGTGATTCGCCTGGACAACTTGATCCGCTGGGTCTGGTGGCCGTGGGTTGACGTGGTGCCGTGACTCGCGGATGCTCGGGGTCACTGGGTCAGGGGATCGCGGGTGCCTGGGTGCCCGAGGGGGAGAGGGTAGGGCCGACGGACCAAGGGTCACGGCTACGGTGGCCCCGCAAACAATTTTTTATTTTTTCAGAAAACCCTTGAATCCCTAGACCCACTGGGTGCATTGCATCCTCAGACACACATGTGCTACCCTATAGACACTATGGACACATTGAACCCCAATCCCGTAGGCGCAGATGTCACACTGCTACCAGACTGGCTGGAACCTACCCCACCTAAACCCTCGCCCGAAGGCAAGGCACTCACTCTCGTGCAGTACGAGCAGGTGTTCATGCGTGCCATCGACTCGATTGCCCACGGCAAGTCCCTGTCACAGGTGCTGCGAGACGACCAACGGGACATTGACTACAACGACTTCTACCGGTGGATCAAAAAAGACCCCAGTCGCAAGCAGTTGTTCGACGAAGCCCAGGAGATGCGCACCGAGTTCATGGCCGGTGAGATCATCGAGATTGCTGACGCCGATGACTCTTTGGAAGACGTTCAGCGTTCGCGCCTCAAGATCGACACTCGCAAGTGGCTCATGGGCGCCCACAATCGCAAAAAGTACGGCGAGACAAAGATCGTGGAGCTCGGCGGGTCGATCTCGATCACCGAGGCGCTGGCTGCGGCTCAGGCTCGGATTATTGAAGCTGAAGTGATTGATGTGGACTCGAGGGACGTTTGATGCAGAAACCCATTTACTCGCCTGAAGACGAACAGGTCCTGATGACTCAACTGTGGGGTCCGCAGGTCAAGGACAACCCTGAGACATTCGTCCTGTTTGCGTTCCCATGGGGGCAGAAGAACACTCCACTCGAGAAGTTCAACGGTCCTCGGAAGTGGCAGCGCAAGGTGCTGCGCGAGATCACGGCGCACATCAAGGCCAACCAAGGCCAACTGGACATGGACGCTCTGCGCGTCGCCGTATCCTCTGGCCGCGGTATCGGTAAGAGCGCACTGGTGAGCTGGCTGATCCTGTGGATGCTGTCAACTCGCATTGGCAGCTCAGTGATTGTGTCGGCCAACAGCGAGAACCAGTTGCGCACGGTGACATGGGGTGAGCTGACCAAATGGGCCACCATGGCGATCAACTCGCACTGGTGGGAGCCCTCGGCCACCAAGCTGGTGCCCGCGCAGTGGCTAACCGAGCTGGTCGAGCGTGACCTCAAGAAGGGCACCCGATACTGGTCCGCCGAGGGGAAGCTGTGGAGCGAAGAGAACCCCGACTCGTACGCTGGTGTCCACAACCACGACGGCATGATGGTAATCTTTGACGAGGCCAGCGGTATCCCTGACGGCATCTGGTCAGTGGCTGCGGGCTTCTTTACAGAGAAGATCCTCGACCGGTACTGGCTCGCGTTTTCCAACCCACGGCGCAACACGGGGTACTTTTTCGAGACGTTCCACGGCAAGCGGGACTTTTGGCGTGGCCAGATCATCGACGCCCGCACCGTCGAGGGCACCGACAAGGCCGTCTACGACCAGATCATCGCTGAATACGGTGAAGACTCGATACAGGCCCGTGTCGAGGTCTACGGTGAGTTCCCCGCAGCCGGTGAAGACCAGTTCATCTCGCCCGTGGTGGTCGAGGACGCCATGAAGCGTGAGCGCTGGAAAGACCAAACGGCACCGATTGTGATCGGCGTGGACCCTGCGCGGGGCGGCATGGACAGCACCGTGATCCTCGTGCGCCAAGGGCGGGACATCGTGGCCATCAAGCGCCTCAAGGGTGAAGACACCATGAGCGTTGTGGGGCACGTCATCGACGCCATCGAGGAGTACAAGCCCACTTTGACCGTGATCGACGAAGGTGGCCTTGGTTATGGCATCCTTGACAGGCTTACCGAGCAGCGTTACAAAGTGCGCGGGGTCAACTTTGCATGGAAGGCCAAAAATCCGGTCATGTGGGGCAACAAACGGGCCGAAATCTGGGGTGCGATGCGCGACTGGTTGCGCACGGCGTCGATTCCCAACGACCGATCTCTCAGGAACGATCTTGTTGGCCCCATGAAAAAGCCCAACTCGGCAGGCACCATCTTTTTGGAGGGGAAAAAGGAGATGAAAGCCCGTGGGCTGGCCTCTCCTGATGCGGCTGACGCACTGGCCGTGACGTTTGCATTCCCCGTGGCCAGCCGTGGGGAGTACAATTCTCGAACAACAACGCGCACGGTCAATGTAGACCGCAGCGCATCAGCATCTTGGATGGGTTCATGACTTTTCGTGCAATGCAAAACTGCTTGATCATTGAGCGCGACGTTGAAAAACACGCGATGTTTGAGCTTCTTTCGACAGAAAAGCAGGAAACGGGTATAGTGGTGTCTGCTGGCCCTGATTGCAAAGAGCTGAAAGTCGGTGATCACCTATACTTCGGCGTAGGGCAAGAATTTACGCACGGCGGCAAAGATTATGTTGTCATGCGTGAGCCTCACGTACTAGGAGTCCTGAATGGCTGACCCAACTGGCATGGTTGCCGCTGCTGCTGTGGCAAACGGCGGCAAGCCCAAGAAAAGTGCCTCCGATATTCTGGCAGTCGCCCGATCACGACTTGATCTGGCGGTTTCTGCGCTTTCTGAGTCCCGTGAAGACGAGATCGACGACCTGCGGTTCTACGCCGGTTCGCCCGATAACCATTGGCAGTGGCCAGCCGACGTGCTGGCAACTCGTGGTGCCGTCCAAGGCCAGACCATCAACGCCCGCCCCACTCTGACGATCAACAAGCTGCCGCAGCACGTTCGTCAGGTCACCAACGATCAGCGTCAGAACAGGCCAGGTGCCAAAGTCATCCCTGTGGATGACAACGCTGACGTGCAGGTGGCCGAGGTGTTCAACGGCATGATTCGTCACATCGAGTACATCTCGGACGCTGACGTGGCCTATGACACCGCCTGCGAGAACCAGGTGGCCTACGGCGAGGGCTACATCCGTTTGCTGACCGAGTATTGCGACGACAATACGTTTGATCAGGACATCAAGATCGGGCGCATCCGCAACAGCTTCTCGGTCTACATGGACCCCCTGATTCAAGACCCCACGGGCGCTGACGCCAAGTGGTGCTTTATCACGGAAGACGTGACCAAAACTGAATTTGAGCGCATGTACCCCGATGCCACGCCGATCACGACTCTCCAGTCCTTGGGCGTTGGCGATCAGTCGATCAGCAACTGGCTCAACGAAGACACAGTGCGTCTGGCCGACTATTACTACATCGACTACGACCGCGCCACGCTGAACCTGTACCCTGGCAACGCAACAGCGTTTGAGAACACCCCTGAAGACAAAGAACTGCGGGCCATTTACGGCAAACCTAAGCGCTCGCGTGAGTCCGAACGTCCGAAGGTCAATTATTGCAAGATCAACGGCTACGAGATTCTCGAAGAACGTGAGTGGGCAGGCAAGTGGATTCCGGTGATCCGCATTGTCGGCAACGAATTTGAGGTCGATGGCCGTTTGTACGTGTCGGGTCTGGTGCGCAACGCCAAAGATGCCCAGCGCATGTACAACTACTGGGTGTCCCAAGAAGCCGAAATGCTGGCGCTGGCACCCAAGGCCCCGTTCATTGGCTACGGTGGCCAGTTTGAGGGCTACGAAGACAAGTGGAAGACCGCCAACACGAACAACTGGCCCTATTTGGAGGTCAATCCTGACGTTACAGACGGTCAGGGCAGCGTGTTGCCCCTGCCCCAGCGGGCACAGCCTCCAATGGCGTCTTCTGGCCTGTTGCAAGCCAAATCGGGCGCTGCTGAAGACATCAAGGCGACCACCGGCCAGTACAACGCATCGCTGGGCATGGGTTCCAACGAGCGCTCTGGCAAGGCCATCTTGGCCCGCCAAAAAGAAGGCGATGTGGGCACCTATCACTATGGTGACAACTTGGCCCGTGGCGTGCGTCACATTGCCCGTCAACTGATCGACTTGATCCCCAAAATCTATGACACCCAGCGTATCGCTCGGATCATTGGTGAGGACGGCGAGACAAAGATGGTCAAGATCAACCCTGACCAGCCAATGCCCGTCAACCAGATTCAGGACGAGCAAGGCATCGTGATCGAAAAGATCTACAACCCAGGCGTTGGCAAATACGATGTGGTGGCGGTCACTGGTCCAGGCTACGCAACCAAGCGCCAAGAGGCTTTGGAAGCAATGGCTCAGTTGCTGCAAGGCAACCCACAGCTGTGGCAAGTGGCCGGTGACCTGTTTGTCAAGAACATGGACTGGCCAGGCGCTCAGGAGATGTCCAAACGCTTTGCCAAGACCATCGATCCGAAGATCATGGCTGACGATGACAAGTCTCCTGCCCTGCAAGCTGCCGAGCAGCAAATCCAAGCGATGGGTGCAGAGATGGAGAACATGCACCAGATGATCCAAAACGTGAGCAAGTCCATTGAGATGCGTGATCTCGAGCGCAAGGACTACGAAGCGCAGATCAAGGCGTATCAGGCTGAAACTCAGCGCATTTCGGCCACACAGGCTGGCATGAACGAGCAACAGATTCAAGACATCGCAATGGGTGTGGTTGCTGCGGCAATGGAGTCCAACGGTCAGTTGAATGGCATTCCTGAGATGCCTGAGCAACAAATGGACATCGGCATGGAACAGCCAGGAGCAATGCAATGAATGCAGCACAACTGATGGGCTTGCTGTTTTTGGGTCGAAACGTGGCTCATTCGGTCCATTTGAACACCCGCAGCTACTCCAAACATGTGGCCCTCAACACGTTCTATGACAGCGTGATTGACCATGCGGATGCCTTTGCCGAGGCTTATCAGGGCCGTCATGGTTTGATTGGTCCGATTGCCATCCCTGCGGCCAAGAAAACGACCAACATCATCGAGTTCTTGCAGGACCAGCTTGCTGAAATTGAAAAAGGTCGGTATGAGGTCTGCGACAAGGCAGATTCATCGCTGCAACAGCTGATCGACAACATCGTTGAGCTGTATCTCAGCACCCTGTACAAACTTCGTTTCTTGGCGTAATGGCAACATACATCAAATTCCAGCCCGCAATCGAGAATCTGTTTGAAAACATCAATGCAGGTTCTGATTCATGGGTGGTCAAGTTGGCAACGGCTGTGGACAGCGCCGCAGGCACGATCACCGAAGTGGTCAACGGTAACGGGTACACCACGGGCGGCAATTCTGCTGCTTTGACCAGCTCATCGCAAACCGCTGGCACGTACACGTTGGTGCTGGCTAGCCCACCGGTGTGGACTGCCACGGGCGCTGGTTTTACGTTTCAATATGCTGTGTTGACGGATTCCACCACCAGCACAAATGTAGGGTACTGGGATTACGGCAGTTCTCAAGCTGTGGCCACTGGCGAGTCGGTTTATGTGTCGTTTGACCCTGCCACGGGCGTGTTCCAGGCGAGTTGAGCATGGGAACAGTCGCATGTCTGCTTCTTGAAAGTGGGGATTTCCTTCTCCAAGAAGACGGCGGAAAGTTGGCACTTGAGCCGTTTCAGTATATAGTCGTTGCTAACTCGGGTATGTACAATGTCACGGGGAAAAGTGCGACAATCACGATTAGCGGTGCGCCTCCCGCACCAACACTCGACGTACTAGTCAAACTTCGGTCATTCACCGAGAGAAGGAGATTCTAATGGCAATCAACCTCAAAGCAATCACCTCGGTGATGGGGTATCAACAGATCACAAGTTTGAGTTCGGCAACCAAATTGACCGTGCCTCCAAAAGACTTGACCGGCCTTGTGGGCACTCCTCGCATCGCCATCATCACACCTGAAGGTCAAGCTGTTCGCTGGCGCGATGACGGCGTGGCCCCCACTGCCAGCGTCGGTATGCCATTGGCTGCTGGTGTCACTTTGCAGTACGACGGTGACTTGTCGCAAGTTCAGTTCATTGAGCAAACCGCTGGTGCAAAACTGAACATCTCCTACTACTCGTAAAGAGGCCATCATGAACGTATCCAACGACACCCCAGCACTCAACTACGTTGAGTATTTCACCAAACAATTGCCAGTTGACCTTGCCAACATGGCCGCATTGCGTGACGAGCTGGCTGTTCGTCAGGGCGCACTGTCTGCTGTGCAAGATGCAGCGGCTGACCGTGAAAAAGCCAAGCAAGAATTGGTCAAAGCCAAAAGCGACGCTGACGACATTTTGGCTGAAGCCAAAGCCGATGCCGCATCTGCCAAGGCTACACTGGCCGACGTGAAAGCCCGTGAAAAAGAACTGGCTGCACGCGAGAAATCGTTTGACGCTGCTTTGACCGATCGTGAATCCGCTGTGGGTAAGCGTGAGTCTGCTGTTGAGGCAAAAGCCGCAGCCGTGGCATCGCAGCAAGCTGCATTGGACGCCCGCGCTACTGCCTTGGCTGAACAAGAAGCCGCATTGCAAACCCGTGTCAAAGCCTTCCAGGACAAAGTTGCTGCACTGAGCGCATAAGGATCAAAAATGGCCGTCAATCTCTCTCCTGTCGGCGGGGTCGCCGGTCAATTTTTTGACAACAATGGCAACCCGCTGACTGGTGGCAAGCTGTACACGTATGCCGCTGGTACAACTACCAACCAAGCCACGTATACCAGCGCCTCCGGTACCACGGCCCACACCAACCCCATCGTGCTCGATGCTGGTGGCCGTGTGCCCAGCGGTGAAATCTGGTTGACTGATGGCGTGCAATACAAGTTTGTGTTGAAGAACTCGTCAGATGTGACGATTGGCACCTACGACAACATCATTGGCATCAACAGCAACTTTGTGAATTTTGTCACAGAGACTGAGATCCAAACGGCCACTTCTGGTCAAACTGTGTTCACTCTTGCCACGATGCAGTACCAACCAGGCACCAACAACCTGTCGGTGTTTGTGGATGGCGTGAACCAGTACGATGGCGTGTCGTACAGCTACGTTGAAACTGACAGCACCACGGTGACATTCACCGCAGGCTTGCATGTTGGTGCCCAAGTCAAGTTCACCACAGCACAGACGCTGTCTACTGGTGTGACTGATGCTTCTTTGGTGACATATGACCCACCGTTTACGGCATCCGTGCCAACCACGGTCGAAGACAAGTTGGCTCAAACCATCAGCGTCAAAGATTTTGGCGCTGTGGGTGATGATGCCACCGATGATACGTCTGCAATTCAAGACGCCATCGATGCCGCTGTGGCAGGTAAACAGTCTTTGTACATTCCCGCAGGCACATACAAAATCACAGCCAGTCTCACAATCAGCGACGAAGTTGTGATTTACGGCGATGGGAATCAGCAATCTATTTTGAAGCTGTACACCAGTTCTTCATCGACTTTCGCAATTGTTTGCGACCTGCCTGACAATTCAAGCGCAATTGGGTTGAATATCGGCAACATCGGCATCACCGGTGACGGTGGTGCTGCTGATGGTGGCGGCATTTACTTGGCAACCACTGCAACCAACAGTGCAATTAGTCAGTCGTCCATTCATGACATGTACATTAGAAATGTCACAACGGGCGTCAGCTTGAACGGTGTTGTGTACATGTGTGATTTTTCGCGCATCACGGTGACAGGTGTTGCGTCCTATGGCTGGAAAAGCGTACCGATTGCTGGCCAAATTATTTACAACAGTTTCAATAACTTGGAAGTCACAGGTGTTGCCAGTAGCGCGTATGCGTACTACATGGAAGCACCATCTTGCCATTTCAACAATTTGACCGCAGATGGGTGCGCTGATTTTACTGGCGCGTATATTTGCGTGGACGGCTATGCTCTTGAAGGCATTTACGCCGCAACTGCCGCATCGACGTATGCAATTAAGTTCACACAGGTCATGTCTGTGCGCAACGTGGACATCATCAATGTGCCCACCGCAAAGTGTGCCTATGGTCTGTCGATCGAAAGCCCCAATTTTGTGTTGAGCGGTGTTCGTGTGCCCGATTCGGGTGCAGGCAATCAACCGGCCAACATTTTGAATTTGTACACGGGTAACAACGGTACGATTTCCGGCATTCAGTGCGACCGCGCTGTGACCAACAAACTTGAATCGTATTTGTCGGATGCCATTTTGAACGGCTTTGTGTTTACAAGCTGTGAGGATGTCACGAATCGCGGTTTGTCGTATGCACAAGGAACTTGGACACCAACATTCCCAACAAACTGGAGCACTTCGCCATCTGTCATTTCGGCGCAGTACACGAAGATCGGTAGACAGGTCACTGTTACGCTGTACGCAACAGATGGGGTCTGCACAGCAGGCGCCGTAATTGGCGGTCTTCCTTATGCTGCCAACGCGACACAGGGTGCAGGGGCCGCTGGCGGTAACAGCGATTCGACTGAAAGCATCAGCGGCAGCATTACACCCTCGGCCACATCCATCAGCAATATTCCCGCCAGAACGCTGACGGGCAACTATTGGCAAATCACTGCAACTTACTTTGCATAAGGACTGGGCATGGCCGATACCAAAATCTCCGCACTACCGTCGGCAACAACCCCGCTGACGGGTGCGGAAGTATTGCCACTGGTCCAATCGGGCACGACCAAGAACGTGTCTGTTGCTGGGCTGATGACATCGTATGTGTATGCGATTGTTGACGGCGCATCAGTTGACATCAACCCCACCAACGGTGGCATCCAGACATGGACGCTGGGGGCCAACAGAACGCCCACAGCGACCAGCTTTGCCGCTGGTCAAGCCGTGACTTTGATGATTGCCGATGGTACGGCTTACGCTGTAACCTGGTCAACGATCGGCGTGGTGTGGGTGGGTGGCACAGCCCCTACGCTGCCAACCACCGGTTACGGCGTCATTGAGCTGTGGAAGGTCGGATCGACCGTGTACGGTGCCTACGTTGGGGCTGTGGCATGACGATGCTGATGCATCACATGCTGCGGGCGGCTGCGGGCTACGCTGCCCCAGCGCCAGCATCCACCGATCCTCAGTTCAACTATGTATCTTTGTTGTTGAACGACACAGGAACCAACGGTCAGCAGAACAACACGTTCTTGGACAGCAGCTCTAACAACTTCACCATTACTCGCAACGGTACGCCTACGCAGGGTTCTGTGACTCCTTACTGGCCTGATGGTCAGTGGAGTAATTACTTTGGGGGTACTGGAAACTACTTAAGTTTTACAGGAACTAACGCTGCTTTTCAATTTGGCACAGGTGATTGGACTGTTGAATGTTGGGTTTGTCCCGCTGTAATTAGCACCGACAACTATGTGTGGGATTTCAGACCTACATCTAACGGGGCATATCCTTCTTTAAATGCATCAAGCACCGGATTTAAGTATGTTGCCAACTCAGCAGTCAGAATTACTAGCACAACAACCCCTAAAGTAGGTGTCTGGTATCACATAGCAGTGAGTCGATCTGGAACATCCACAAAACTATTTGTAAATGGTGTTCAAGAGGGGGCCACATACTCAGATTCAACAAACTATATCGTTGCTGCAAATAGACCCTACATTGGTATTGACAGTTTTGGTGCTGCAACTCCTTTTACTGGATATATTAGTAATGTAAGAATGGTCAAAGGCACAGCCCTCTACACCACTAACTTTACACCTTCAACCACACCTCTGACAGCAGTAAGCGGAACGTCCCTACTGACCTGCCAGAGCAACCGCTTCAAAGACAACAGCAGCAACAACTTTGCTATCACTGTTACAGGGACTCCAACGGTTCAGGCTTTTGAGCCGTTTAGTCCTGCATCGAGCTATGCAACGAGTGTGGGTGGGAGTGGGTATTTTAGTGGAACCTCTCAATACCTTTCAGCAGGTTCCGCAGGAGCGTCGCTGGCATTTGGAACTGGTGATTTTACAATTGAGGCATGGGTATATCCAACGGCAATTAAAGCACAGAGGATTTACGATGGTCGAGACGGATCAAATGGTTTTTTTCCCACTCTTGGAATGATAGTCGGCGGTGCTTTTACATATTTTAATAATGGATTAACTCGCATCACGAGTACAACTTTAGCAAAAGCAAATAACTGGTATCACGTTGCTGTTTGCAGGAGTGGGACTTCTACTAGGCTGTTTATCAACGGAGTTCAAGAAGGGTCTACGTATACTGATAGCTCTAACTATCTTACAACAGTATCTTCTCCCTATATTGGGGTAGATGGAATTTTATTTGGTACAAATGCTTGGGCTGGATATATTAGCAATTTGAGGGCCATCAAGGGCACTGCTGTTTACACCTCCACCTTCACCCCTCCAACATCCCCTGTCACAGCAATCACAGGCACATCCCTGCTGCTGAACTTCACCAACGCTGGTATCTACGATGCTGCTACGTTGAACGATCTGGTGACTGTTGGCAATGCTCAGGTGTCCACGGCTCAGGCTAAGTTTGGCAGTAGCTCAATGTACTTTGATGGAACTGGGGACTGGCTTACCTTTATTGATTCGCCTGTAGCTCGTCTTGAAACAGGAGATTTCACAATCGAAGGATGGTTGTACCTTCCCCTCTTGGGAACTGCCAGAGGCATTGTCTCAAAAGGAACAAGCACGACAGGTTGGTCTGTGGGGGTTAACCTGCTCAACCAGTTCACGTTTGCGTACACCACAAGCACATTGACGGCAGCAACTGCTCTCACAATGGGTCAATGGGTTCATTTTGCTGTTGTGCGCAACGGTTCTGCAACAGGTAATGTGAAGATTTATTTCAACGGTGTGTTGGATGCCACAAGCGGCGGGGCCGTCACCGACAACTTCAACCAGACAAGCATCGGATATGTTGGAGCTGATCGTGTGGGTACAAGCCCGATGAACGGCTACATTGAAGACCTGCGCATCACCAAAGGCTACGCTCGTTACACTGCCAACTTCACACCACCAACAGCACCATTCCCAACGAGGTAACAAATGCTTATTGCAAAAATTGAAAACGGCGCTGTGGTCGATGTGGCCGATCACCTGAGCATGTTCCCCAACACCAGCTTTTCAGCAAACGGCGTGCATGACAGCTTCTACGCTGAAAATGGAGTGATGCCTGTCAACCTGTTTAAGCCCTATGACCATGAAACTGAGCATCTGGTGCCGTGCCCTCCGTACATTGAAGATGGCCAGGTTTACACGATGTGTGTTGAACTTAAACCCGTGGCGGAATTTGCCCCAGAGCCAGTCACCGATTCAATATCCGGCGCTTAACCCAATCGTACAAGGAACCAACATGGCTCTCACAAAAGCAACTTATTCGATGATCAACGGCGCACCGGCCAACGTGTTGGACTTTGGTGCTGACCCGACTGGCGTTGCTAATTCCACTGCTGCGTTCAACACAGCGTTGGCCACGGGTCAACCAGTGTATGCGCCCAAAGGTACGTACAAAATCAACATCATCATTTCGTCCAGCAACAAAACAATTTTTGGCGACGGTATCGGGGTTACTATTCTTAGCCCGTACACCGCAACCAATCCTGTTATCACCCTGAACGGTGACACTGCTGGCGAAATCATCAACAATTTTCTGTTTCAAGATTTTTCAGTTGTTGGTACAACTCGCCAAGGGCATGGCTTTGCCATCATAAACACTGACGACACTCACGGTTGCGACGAAATCGTGTGGCGAAATTTGCGGATCAATTATTGCAATTACGGCATCAGTTGTGCTGGCAGAAGTATCTGGAACGAACTTGACAACGTATATTGCGACTTCAACATTGACGGCATTCACATTGAAACAGATCAAGCAGTAAACACTTGGCTGTTCGATAATTCCGGCACTCGTCGCAACAACCGCCACGGATTTTATGCATACAAAACCAACGTGTCCGTTAGCGGCATGATTGGCTTTACGTTCAACAACTTCAACAGTGAATACAACGGCGTTGACACAAGTATTGCCACAATTTACGGCGTATACATTCGTGGAGCGCAAGGTTGGGTGTTTAATAATTTGACTATTGAGGGCAATGGCGCCGATTCTGTAAGCGTTACAAGTTACGGTGTTTTGATGACCGGTGACATTAACGCAGGTGTTGTGATTGACGGGTGTTGGGCAGTCAGTTCCAAGTATTTGATTGCAATTGAAGGGGTTAAGGCCTCAGGGTCAATCAATAACGTTTATCAATTGATACCTTATGCTGGCGGCAAGGGCTTGTACATCACTGCTCAATGGGCCAACGATTTGCCAAAGATCGAACTTGGCCCCAACATCAATGGTACTGTTGAGGTAACGTATGACGTTAACGGATATTGGCCTATCACCCAAGGTGTCGATTACTACGGAAGCGCCCAGACATCCTTGTCGCTTAAAAACCGCAAAAATGTCACGATCAACACAACAGCAGGCGCATCAGCTATCGCAACTTTGACAGGTTTGATCAGCGGCGATATTGTGTTTCTTTACAACTATGCCAACAGCGGCGCAAACAAAATTACATTGGCCGCTGGTTTGATGGCAAGCGGCGCGTCTTACGACGTAAACCCCGATACAGGTAAACAGTTCATGGTTCTTGGTTTTCCTCATAACGGAAAACTAACCCCTATCTAATCTTGACAAGCGTCTTCTTAGCGCATAATCTAAGAACTGTATCGGCCCAGCAGACCGAGGAATCTTAGGATTCATTGAAATGACTGAAGAAGTCCAAGCCTTAGCGGAAGTAGACTCCGCGCCTGCGCCAGAAGTGACGGCCACTTCTGAGATTGCTGAAAGCACGCCGGAAGTCGCTGAACAGAGCAACGAACAGGTCGAGGAGAAGAAATACTCCCAGGCTGAAATCGATGCAATGATTGGCAAGCGCCTCGCAAGAGAGCAACGTAAGTGGGAACGAGAGCAAGCGCAACGCCAGGCTGAACAGCAGGTGTTGAAAGCAGCCCCAACGGCCACCGCTGACCAGTTTGAAAGCCCTGAAGCCTATGCGGAAGCACTGGCGCTCCAGAAGGCCGAAGAACTGATCGCCAAGCGTGAAGCCGCCAAGCAGCAATCGCAAGTCCTCGAGAGCTATCAGGAACGTGAAGAAGCAGCACGGGACAAGTATGACGATTTTGAACAAGTCGCCTACAACCCCAAGCTCCCAATCACCAACGTGATGGCCGAAACGATCCAGTCTTCGGACATTGGCCCCGAGTTGGCTTACTACCTCGGCTCCAACCCCAAAGATGCGGAACGTATCTCACGCATGTCGCCACTCGCACAGGCGAAAGAAATCGGAAAGATTGAAGCCAAACTGGCATCCGATCCGCCCGTAAAACGTACCACGTCAGCGCCTGCGCCGATTTCACCTGTCACCGCACGCTCCTCTGGAGCACCGGCCTATGACACTACGGACCCACGGTCTACCAAGACCATGACGGACTCGCAGTGGATTGAAGCCGAACGCGCACGGCAGATGAAGAAAATGCAAGCAATGGCAAACCGCTAACTCTCCTGAAATTGGGTACAATGATTACCCAAAATCAGGAGAACCAAAATGGAGAGTGACAATTTAAATCTGACACCTGAGGAACTGAAGCGGCAACGCAACAGGGAAGCATCTGCCAGATATAGAGAACGAAACCGGGAAAAGTTCAATCAACGTATGCGGGATTGGCGTGAAGCAAATCGGGAAAAAGACCGGGAGCATAAACGCGAACACCGTAACCGGAAGATTGCAAATGGAACACCAGAAGAAGTTGCCGCACTGCGAGCTGCCGAATCTGCAAAAACCAAACGCAATCAAGACCGGTGCAGGGATGAAGTTTTTGGTGCCTACGGGGGCTATAAATGTAATTGCTGCAACGAGACTGAGCGATTGTTTTTATCGATTGACCATATAAACAATGACGGTGCTGAAGAAAGACGATCAGGCAAGTACAGTGGAGCAGGCGCACCCTTCTACTTCTGGCTTCGCAAGAACAACTTTCCAAGCGGCTATCAGGTACTATGTATGAACTGTCAATCTGGTAAACACAGAAACGGCGGCGTTTGTCCTCACCAAACTTCTTGAACTTTGAAAGGAAATTGAAATGTCTAACTCGATTCTGACAATCGACATGATCACAAGAAAATCACTTGAGATCCTTGAAAACAACCTTGTTTTGACCCGCAACGTGAACCGCCAGTACGACGACAGCTTCGCTGTTGAAGGTGCCAAGATCGGTTCTACCCTGCGTATCCGTTTGCCCGACCGCGCTTTGGTGACTGACGGTGCCGCCCTGCAAGTTCAGGACGACAACGAACAGTACACCACCCTGTCTGTCGCCAACCAAAAGCACATCGGCGTGAACTTCACTTCTGCCGAATTGACCATGCAGTTGGACGACTTCGCAGAGCGTGTGTTGAAGCCACGTATCAGCCAGCTGGCCTCCAGCATCGACGCTGACGTTGCCAACGCCTTCCGCACCATCGGCAACTCCGTCGGTACACCTGGCACCACTCCCGCCACTTCTTTGGTGCTGTTGCAAGCCCAGCAGAAGCTGAACGAGAACGCTGCCGTGATGAACCCACGTTACGCCACCGTCAACCCTGCCGCCAACGCTGGCTTGGTTGAAGGCATGAAAGGTCTGTTCAACCCCACCGACACCATCAGCAAGCAGTTCAAGAACGGCATGATGGGCACTGGCGTGCTGGGCTTTGACGAGATCAACATGTCTCAGTCGATCAAACAGTTCACCACCGGTTCGCGTACAGCTACCGGCGGCACTCTGTCGGCTGCTGTGACCTCCGAAGGCGCCACCACCATCGCCATCACTGGCGCCGGTAACGCTGGCGTTGTCAAAGCTGGTGACGTGTTCACCGTGGCTGACTGCTACTCTGTGAACCCACAAACCCGTGAATCCACCGGTTCGTTGTTCCAGTTCGTGGCTTTGGCTGACGTGACTCTGAACGCCTCTGGCGCTGGCAGCATCACCGTGGCTCCGATCTACTCGGCCAGCAACGCTTTGGCCACTGTGGACGTTTTGCCACAAAGCGGCAAGGCTGTCGTGTTCTACGGCGCTGCTTCTAGCCAGTACGCCCAGAACTTGGTGTACCACAAAGATGCCATCACCTTCGCAACTGCTGACTTGCTGTTGCCACAAGGTGTTGACATGGCTGCTCGTGCCGTTCACAACGGTATCAGCCTGCGCGTTGTTCGTCAGTACGACATCAACAACGACCGTCTGCCTTGCCGTATTGACGTTCTGTACGGCTACAGCACGATCCGTCCTCAAATGGCTTGCCGCCTGTGGGGCTAAACTGAAACGGGGGCCTCGGCCCCCTTTCATTCGTTTTTCATCTTTGAAAGGAAATTATCATGGCTCTCCCTAACGGCGCAGGCGGTTATCAAGTTGGTGCAGGTAACCGCAACGAAACTATCATGGGCGCTTTTGCTGTCCATCAGACCGCAACTTCGACAGCAACCCTGACTGCTGCTCAAATTGTGGGCGGTATGCTGGTGGCTAACCCCTCCACTTCCGCTGCCACTTACACGTTGCCTACAGGTGCTTTGATTGACGCTGCTGTTCCCAATGCCACCATTGGTAGCACGTTCGATCTGAACCTGATCAACATCGGCACTTCGTCCGGTGCTGTGACCTTGGCAACTGCCACTGGCTTGACCGATGGCGGCAACGCTTTCGTGGCTACGGCAATCACTTCCAGCGCACTTTTCCGGTTCCGCAAGACCGGTGACGGCACCTGGACTGTGTACAAAGCAGCCTAATTGAAACGGGGTCTTCGGACCCCGTTTTGTCCTAAAAGGATCAATCATGCCAAACACAAAAGCTACCGGTGTTGCATACTCGGACCCCGAGTTCAGCACAATGTACGCAACCGAAGAAATCGGTTATTCTGCTGTTGCTCAAGGTACTGTGACGCAGGCTACAGACAAGTCCACAGCGGTTACGCTGAACAAGTCTATGGGCCGTATCACCATGAACGCTGCGTCGTTGGCTACGGCCACAAACGCTACGTTCACATTGAACAACAGTTCTATCAGCGCAAGTGACACCGTGATTTTGACGATTTCTGGTGGACAAGCGACTCCTGGCTCTTACAACGTATTTGCCAATTCGTTGTCAACAGGTTCCGTCAGCATCACGCTGCGCAACATCTCGGGCGGCACGCTGTCCGAGGCAGTTGTCATCAACTACTGCATCATCCACGGTGCAGTTTAAAAGGAAGGCCCCTTCGGGGGCCTTTTTATAACATGGCTGTCATTTATCTTACCCACCCCCTGCACGGTGCCAAAGTTGCCACAATGGAACTTGAGGCCGTAGCGGATGAAAAAAACGGCTGGACGCGCTACAATCCAGACACGCCTTCGGCTCCCGAAGAAGCGGCCAACACACTCGTTGTGAAGCGCAAATACACGCGCAAAGCTGAAACCGAAGGAGTCTGAGTATGACGACGTACACCGCTGGCGACCAAATTAATCGAGCATTCCGACTGCTCGGCATTCTTGCCGAAGGTGAAACGCCGTCTGCTGCCATGTCGCAAGACGCTTTGATGGCGCTCAACCAGATGATTGACAGCTGGAATACTGAGCGCCTGTCCGTCTTCAACACAATCGATCAGACATTCCTATGGCCTGCTGGAGAGATTCAGCGCCACCTTGGCCCCACTGGTGAGTTTGTCGGCGTGCGTCCGATTTTGCTGGACGATGCCACGTACTACCGCGATCCAGGCACCAACGTGTCGTTTGGCATCAAGTTCATCAACCAGCAGCAGTACGACGGCATCGCGGTCAAAACCGTGACCTCCACGTATCCACAAGTCATGTGGATCAACATGGAATACCCGAACATTCAGATGACCGTCTATCCTAGGCCCACCCGTGAGCTGGAATGGCACTTCATCTCGGTTCAAGAGCTGGATCAGCCCGCAACATTGGCAACCGAATTGCACTTTCCGCCAGGTTACTTGCGTGCGTTCACGTACAACCTGGCCATGGAGATTGCGCCCGAGTTTGGCGTTGAGCCAAGCCCACAAGTGCAACGCATCGCTATGACCAGCAAGCGCGACCTCAAGCGCATCAACAACCCTGACGACATCATGTCCATGCCGTACTCGCTGGTGGCAACTCGTCAGCGGTTCAACGTGTACGCAGGTAATTACTGATGGACTCCCCGATCCTCGGCTCCAGCTACGTGGCCCGCAGCGTCAATGCTGCGGATGCCCGCATGGTCAACTTGTTTCCCGAGATCGTGCCGGAAGCTGGCAAAGAGCCTGCGTTCCTCAACCGCGCCCCAGGCTTGCAGTTTCTGAGCGCCGCGGGCTTTGGTCCCATCCGTGGCATGTGGGCATTCTCGTCTGACGACGGTACTGGCTTTGTGGTGTCGGGCACCCAGCTCTACAAAATCGACAACGCCTATACCCCCACGCTGATCGGCAACGTCAGCGGCACTGGCCCTGTCAGCATGGCCGACAACGGCACCCAGCTGTTCATTGCATGCAATGGTCCCAGCTACATCTACAACGCCACCACGGGCGGTTTTGGTCAGATCACTGACGCCGACTTCCCTGGTGCTGTGACCGTGTGCTATCTGGACGGCTACTTTGTGTTTAATGAGCCAAACAGCCAGAAGATGTGGATCACGTCGATCCTTGACGGCACGTCAATCGACCCGCTGGATTTTGCCAGCACCGAAGGCTCTCCTGATGGCTTGGTGGCTGTGGTGTCCAACTTTCGTGAAGTCTGGGCTTTTGGCACCAACTCAATCGAGGTTTGGTCTGACACAGGCGCGACAGATTTCCCTCTCCAGCGTATCCCTGGCGCATTCAACGAGTTGGGATGCGCTGCGCCCTACTCGATTGCCAAAATGGACAACGGTTTGTTCTGGCTGGGCCGTGATCGCCGTGGTCAAGGCATTGTCTACCGCGCCAACGGTTACGCTGGCCAGCGCATCTCGACCCATGCAGTTGAGTGGCAGATTCAGCAGTACGGCGATATGTCGGACGCCGTGGCCTACACCTACCAGCAAGACGGCCACAGTTTTTATGTCCTGATCTTCCCTTCGGCCAACACCACTTGGGTGTACGACGTGGCAACGCAGGCGTGGCATGAGCGTGCTGGCTGGGTCAATGGCGCCTTCACTCGCCACCGCAGCAACTGCCAAATGGCGTTCAACAACAAGATCGTTGTGGGCGACTTTGAAAACGGCAACATTTACGCATTCGATCTGGAAGACTACTCGGATAACGGTAGCATCCAAAAGTGGTTGCGCACATGGCGTGCCCTGCCAACCGGTCAAAACAACCTCAAACGCACCGCGCAGCACAGCCTTCAGCTGGACATTGAGGCTGGCACCGGCTTGGTCACTGGCCAAGGCAGCGACCCTGAAATCATGCTGCGCTGGTCAGACGATGGTGGCCATACGTGGTCCAACGAACACTGGTCCAAGATGGGCAAAATCGGTGAATACTATCGCCGTGTGTTTTGGCGTCGTTTGGGCATGACTTTGAAGTTGCGCGACCGTGTGTATGAAGTGTCGGGCACCGACCCCGTGAAGATTGCCATCATGGGTGCTGAACTGATCATTAGCCCGACCAATGCCTAGTACACCCATCCTCACGCCCCCACGGGTGCCGTTGGTTGACTCTCGCACAGGGTTGATCTCCAAGCCGTGGTATTTGTTCTTCTTGTCGTTGAACACTGTGGCTACGGCTGTCGTTGACGATCCGGCACTTGGTCCCAGCCCTGATTCGCTGATTGCTTCGTATGACGCTGCGCTTGAGACGCTGGCGCAGGATGTGGGCACCCAGCCTTCGGTGAACGATCTAGTTTCCCAGATGGCCGAGCAGCAAAAGCAGATTGAGGCTTTGCAATCGCAGATTGCGTACCCTTGCATTGAGTTGACAACCGAGTTGCAAAAGCAGGTAGAGGCGTTGCAACTGACACCTCCGTTTAATTTTGGCACAATGGCTTTTCAAAACATCGGTGTTTCTGGAACGGTTGTGCTTGTAAAGATCACAGCTTTAGGCGCAAACGGGTCTTTGACTTTTGACAATGGCATCATTACTGCATACGTAGCACCAACATAAGGAAAAATCATGACAGTGACCGTCAAAGTCTTGGTACCGGCAAAATACGCCGAGAACAGCCAGACCACCCAATACACCGCCAACGGTGTGACCACCATCATCGACAAGTTCACAGCCACGAACATCAGTGCGTCGGCTGCAACGATCTCGGTGAACTTGGTCACGACCACTGGATCGGCTGGCAACACCAACTTGATCACCAAGACCAAGACGCTTCAGCCGTCCGAGGTCTACACGTTTCCTGAACTGGTGGGTCAGGTCTTGGGTGTTGGCGACTTCATCAGTACAATTGCTGGTACGGCCAGCGCAATCAACATTCGCGTTTCTGGCCGCGAAGTGACTTAAGGGGCATCATCATGGGACTTTTATCTACGCTTGGGACAATCGGGGGTTCGCTTTTCGGTGGTCCCGTTGGTGGTGCGATTGGTGGTGCTCTGGGTGGTGCGTTTGAAAGCAATGACGCAGGCAATGCCGCGCAAGCCGCTGCTGGTCAAACCGCTGCCGCAACCAACCAAGCCACACAGCTTCAGCGCGAAATGTGGCAAGCGCAACAAGCGCAGCAGCAACCATGGCTTCAGGCGGGCCAAACTGCGCTGAATGCACTGACACCCTTGGCCACGAACTATCAACGGTTTGGCATGGATCAGTTTCAGCAAGATCCTGGCTATGCTTTTCGTTTGTCCGAGGGTCAGAAAACACTTGATCGTCAAGCCGCCGCTCGTGGTGGTTTGATCTCCGGTGGTGCGTTGAAAGCGGCGCAACGTTACGGTCAAGAGATGGGCTCGCAAGAATACCAAAATGCGTTCAATCGCTACCAGACTGAACGCAATGCGCAGCTGAACCCACTGCAATCGTTGGCCGGTGTCGGTCAAACTGCGGCAAATACATTGGGCGCGGCTGGTCAGCAATACGGTACCAATGTTGGCAACGCCATGCTTAACCAAGGCTACGTGCAAGGTAATGCCTTGATTGCCGGTCAGCAGGGTCGTCAATCGATGTACGGTGGTATCGGCACGGCGTTGGGCAAAGTTAGCCCCGAGCAGTGGTCGAGTGCCGGTAATGCTTTGACCAGCTGGTTGAATCCGACGTATTCCGGCCAAGGCCCCGAAGGCTATGCCCCATAAGGAACAAACATGCCTGAATTGAATTTCAATGCCCTGATCCCCCAAGGCCCACAAGGCGTAATGGCAGGGTTCAACTTGGGCCAAGAGCAGCGCAACCAAATGTTGCAGCAGCAGCAGGCCCGTCAGTTGGGCAACATTCAGCTCCAAAATGCCTTGCGTGAACAGCAGACAACTGCTGCGGAGCAAGAGGCGTACAAGGGTGCTGCCGATCTCGAAGATGCTCGCAAACGGTTGATGACAGCAGGTCTTGGCAAGCAATCTGCGGCTTTGCAAAAGCAAATCGATGAGCAAAAAACCGCCAAGTTGACGCAGGCCAAGACGCAAGTGGACCTGATCAAAAGCACGGCAAATCAAATTTTTGCCAATCCGCAGAACGCTGCTCAGATTTTGACCAATTTCAACCAACGCACTGGCATCGACATCAGTGACGATTTGGCACAGCTTCAGCAACTCGGTGGCAACCCTGATGCCATCAAGCAGTGGGCTGCGGGTCATGTGATCGAAGCTGACAAGATGTTGCCCAAGTTCCAAGAATTCTCAACGCCTGGTGGCGGCAAGCAACTTGGAACAGTCAATCCACTGACAGGTGCGTTTACTGCCACCAAGACGATGGCGCCTCAGTTGTCTCCTTACGAGCAGGCCCGCATCGGGCAGGAAAACCAGCGCTTGGCTCAGGAAGCCACGGGCGTGGTGTATCAAGAAGACGCCAACGGCAACGTCATTGCGCTGCCATCCAAACTCAAGAAAGGTGAGGTGCCGACAGCTCGTGTGGCTGTGGCACCTGGCGGTGGGTTTCAACCATTGCAGGCCAAACCTTCGGAAGCTGTGGGTAAGGAGCAAATGTCGCTCAATCAGCAGAAATCTATCGTCAATGGTGCGCTGGCTGCAATCAAATCTTCACCGAGTGCATTTGGTGCCGAACGTGGTCTGATGGGTGAATCTATTGGCGGCAAGTTTTACGACACGCCAGCAGAAGCAGAAGCTCGTGCATACGTGTACAACGTGGTGTCCGGCGTCATCAAGGAACGTGCTGGTACTGCACAATCGACGGGTGAAAAAGAAACACTCAATCGATTCTTGCCAAGTGAGTACGACAACGCCGAGCAACTTACAGCCAAGTTTAATGCGTTTAACAAGTACTTGAGCGACAAAGAATCGGGCACCACAAAGAAACGTGGTGGTCCAACTGCACCAACCCTGTCGACAGTGGACCAGCAGGCTTTACAATGGGCCAACTCCAACCCTGCTGACCCTCGCGCAGCAGCCATCAAGCAACGACTGGGGATGTAACATGGCAGGTTTTGACCCCGATGCTTACCTAGCTCAAAAGCCTGCCGCAGCACCCGCAGCATTTGATCCTGACGCCTACCTTGCAGCCGTCACCGGTGGTCCACGCGCCACCGGCACCATGGCCGACCAGATCCCTGGCTCCAACGTCAAAGCTCCTGCCGCCACCCAACCCATTGGCAAAGACTTCACATTTGGTCAAAAGGTTATGGGTGCTTTGGAAACAGTGCCTGCATTGGTTACGGGCGCAGTGACTGCCCCAATCGTCGAGGGTGCGAAGGTTTACGGTGCCTTGACCAGTGGTCAATTTGGTACGCAAGCAGGCATTCGTGCTGGTGAACAGTCTGGCCGCAAGATGCAGGAACGGTTTTACCAACCCCGCACGGAAGCCGGTCAGCAATACTTGGGTGACATCGGTAACGCACTGGCCAGCACAGGTCTACAGGGCGTGCCCATGAACGTGTTGGGCGATCTCCAGCGCGGCATTGCTCCTGCCACTCGAGCTGTCACTGATCTGGCTGGTGCCAAGGTGGCCCAGCGTGCTGAGGCCGCTGCGCAACAGGCATCTGCAAAAGATTGGGCACGCGCACCTCAGATCGAGGCAGCTCAAGCTGCCCAGCGTCTGGGTGTTGCAGTCAACCCTGCCGAGGCCAATCCCAACGTCAAGACCAAGCTACTCGTGAACGCCACTGGCGAAGCATTGGTCAACGCTAAAGCGGCCAAAGCCAACGCGCCCAAGTGGAATGAGTTGGCTCGTCAGGACTTGGGGTTGCCTGAAAATACTCCATTGACCGCAGAAGCCTTTGAAAAAGCACGCTCTGCACACTCAGCTCCCTACGACACTATTCGCAAAATTGGTGTCATGCAAGCATCCGATGATGTGTTGGGTGAACTTGGTGGCCTCAAGCTGGACCCATTGTCTACAAGCAGCCCTGAGAAAGCAGCCAAGGTCAACGCTGTCGTGGATCGTGTGATCGGTCAAGTGGAGAACGGATTGTCGGGTGACAACGTGGTCGGTCAGATTCGCGGGTTCCGCAAAGATGCCAACCAGGTGCTCAAGAACCCCAACGCCAGCCCCATCGACATTGATGTGGCCGAAACCAATTTGAGCATTGCCAACGCATTGGAAAACCTGGTTGAAAACAATATCAGCAACCCCAAGGCGCTGAGTGATTTTCGCAAGGCTCGTACAGCCATTGCCAAGACTTACGACTGGGAACGCGCCACCGGTGTGACAACCAAACAAGTCGATCCATTGCAGGTTGCCAAGCTGGCCGAAAAGGGCAAACCTTTGACCGGAGTGTTGGCCGATGTGGCCAACGTTGCTGGCAATTTCCCCGACATTGCAAACCTGAACCTACCCAAAGAACCCCTGCTGTATCAGCGCCTGCGCCGTGGTGGTTTTGGTGGCACAGCAGGCTTTGTGCTGGGTGGTGGCCCAATGGGTGCCGCCATCGGTGCCGGTCTGACCAGTTTAGGTGGTGAGGCCACGGCCAACATGCTGGCGCGACCTGGCGTGCAGAACCGCTTGGCAATCCCAGCCGATCGTCGTATTGCGTTGCCCACGACCCCTGTCGAACCCATGGCACCGATTCCTCAGAATCGTGCTGTCGTGCCATTCGATTATTCGCAGCAGGCATTTGTGCCACCGAACTTTACGATGGTGCCCAATCAATACGGCCCCCGTGTCGGTCCTGCGCCATCACCAATTGAGATTCAACGTGGTCTGCCCGCACCCAGCGCCGAAGGCACCATGGGCACCCTGCGTGCCGAGGATGCCCGCCGCGCTCAGATGTCGCGCACATTGGGTCAGCAGGCCGAGGCACAAGCGGCTGCTGCTGAAGCTGCGGCCCGTCAACCAACTCGTGGTGGTACATCGTTTGAGTTGGACCCTGTCACAGGCAAATTGGTGCCCAGTAACACAACGCTTCGCGGTGCCACTCCTGACATCCAGATCATCGAGAGCACCGGCAAGAGTTTGTCGGGCGCTGCGGATCTGTTGGCGTCTGGCAAATCGCCCGCACTCATGAGCGCCGAGCAAAAGATTGCATGGAACAAGACCAAAGTCGATTTGGCCAAAGTGATGCCTGGTTTAAAAGGGCTGGATGACAAAGCCGTTGCCACCAAGATGATGGACCGCGAATGGGTTCAACAGGTCATTGACAAGGCCAAGCAGATGGCCAAAATGCAAGATGAGGCTATCGCACGTTCGACCAATGAACGGGCGCGTCAACTTGCTATGATTGAACGTGAGAAGTTGCAAGGCAGCTTGGAGATGCTTGAAGAGCAGTTCCGCAAAGCCCGTCCAGTCAAAACCGGTGGCCAAGGCCCCAAGACCCGTGCCTTCCAGCGCAACATGCTGCGTCCAGAGGGTGATGAAATTCAAAACGCATTGGTGAAGTAATGGCCAACATCCCTGAAACAGAAGCTCGGTTGAACTCACATGAGGCAGTTTGTGCTGAACGCTACGAACAGATCAATTCACGCCTCAAGCGCCTTGAGGGCATCTTGATGAAAGCCAGCGGTGTCATGCTGTTGGCCATGTCGGGTGTGATTTGGGCATCGATTACCCATCTTCCAAAGTGAGAATGACATGAAAGACTATCTCATCGCACGCGCCAAAGAGCCATCGAGCTGGCGCGGCCTGTTCCTCTTGTTGACCGCCATCGGTATTCCTGTGGCCCCTGAGATGGCAGACGCCATCATCATCGTGGGTCTGGGCATCGCTGGTGCCCTTGGTGTTGCAACACCTGACAAATGAACATCACGCCTCACTTTACTTACGATGAGCTGACTCACACGGATCACCGCAAGTTCGACAACACGCCGAACGAGGTGGAGCTGGCCAACCTGAAACGATTGGCCGATTTGTTGGAGCAAGTGAAGGTTGTGCTGGGTGGCAAACCCATCATGATCAACAGCGCATTTCGATCCAAGCAGGTCAATGATGCCGTGGGGTCCAAAGACACCAGCCAGCACCGGCTTGGGTGCGCTGCTGACATCCGTGTGCCAGGCATGACGCCCGACCAAGTGGTGCGGGCAATCATGATCTCATCGATTCGGTTTGACCAGATCATCCGCGAGTTTGACCGTTGGACCCACATCAGCGTGGCGAACACAGTTGACACACCGGTGCGCAGGCAAGCGCTGATCATCGATAGAAGCGGCACACGCCAATATAAAGCCTAACCACAGCAGGCCAAAGATGCTCAGTAGCATCCACTTGGCCAAGTGGCGCAAGTACACCCGCCACACGGACGGTGGTAGTGGATCAGCGGCACGCATCACCGGACGGGATGTTGCCACACGGACTGGACAGTCCCGACCCTGATTGCAGTTTCCGTTACAGCAGTTGGTCATCTTGTTCATCCGAGGGTTTGGGGCAATTTTCCGGTGGCACGACAACGCACCACACTGCGGTCCATGGTCCTAGCGCAGCCTTTCGCCAGCGATCAATGTAAGCGTCTGGCATCTGTTTGAGGGCGGTGCGCACAGCGTTTGACATATCAACACGCAAGATCAGCGCCAGCTCGTCTACGGTCATTCCGTCCTCATGTTCACGCAACAACGCACGAATTTCAGGGTGTCGCGATTTGCTCACACAAACCCTTTCAGGTTTGGCGCTTTCCACCCTTCGGGCTTGCCGATCTTGCCACCATCAAGGATCACCGGCTTGCCGTCCACCAGCTTGGCGTCATTGCTGTCCAGCACCGCTTGGTCTGCTGCGTCTTTGTTGAACCCAGCCAGGTACGACACACCGTCACCAGTGACTTGAATATCGCATCGGGCATCCAGTGCATCGGTGCGCAAATGGGTCGGGATGTAGACCGATTGCTCACGGCGCTTGAGCTTGCTGGCAAACCACTCGAGGTCGATGCGGGTGCGCTCGAGCAGCTTGGCGTACCCTTCGCTGTCAGTGCGCAAGGTTTTCAGGAACTCGCAGTATTCTTCGATGTCGCACCCGATCTGGACGCTCAGGTTCTCAGGTGTTGGTTCTTTACCACAGGCTTTAAGCCACTCGGCAGTACGTTGGAAATTTGATTTCATGCTGTTGCTTCCTTCATTTCCCATCCCATGGCAAAGTAGGCCCACCGCTGTTGCAGTGAAGGGTTGAGGTATTTGCCGGTGGCGCTCATTCTGAAGTCGCTGTGACCCTTCACGCGCATGATGGCTTCGAATAGTCTTTGTGATTTGGTCATGATTTTTCCAATGCTGCTTGAAGTCCAGCGAATCCACCGACACGCTGGCCGTTGATGAAAATTTGAGGCATCTGACGCAGGTCTGGAAACATGACCGTGAACGCAGCACGCTCGGCCTCGTTGTCCAAACAGATCTCTTTGTACTCAAGGTTCTTGGACTTGAGCAGTTGCTTTGCGCTGACGCAGTTGGGGCAGTTGCTCTTGGTGTAAACAACGATCTTCATTCCATGCCCTTCAAATACGTTGTCAGTCGTTTGATCTGCTGCTCACGGAACTTGACCATCGAGTCGGCGTACTCACGGCTGGTCTGGGCCTCGAGCAGCTTGCGCTTGGCGTCCTCCAGCTCACGGATGGCTAGCATCTCGGCACTGGGCGTCGCCCATAATTTCTTCAGTTGTTCAATCATCACAGTTACTCCTTAGTTGGTGTTACACAGTGTATCACACATTTTTGGAAATGCGGTATTCTTTGATGGCGTTTCGCAATCCAGCCTGTGTGGTGGCCTTGTCATCCAGTGCCAGTGCTTGCGCCTGATCCAGCGTAGCCTGGCACATGATGCGGTGACAGATCACCGGCACCCCTTGACCTTGGCGGCGCACACGGGCGTTAAACTGCTCGTACAGGTCCAGCGACCAGTTGAGGCCATACCACACGAGGATGTGGCCATTCTTTTGCAGGCCGTCGATCCCGTGACCCATCGATGCAGGGTGGCCAATCATCAGTTGGCAGTCACCCGTCTTCCACCGATGCATGGCGTTGGTCAGCGACACCTCGCTCTTGCACTCGGTCAGGTTGATCGGATCAAGATGCTTGAACTTTTCCATGATCCGTGCAGCATCTGACCGGTAGGCATAGGCGCACAGGATTGGTGAACCGTTGGCTTCGTCGATGATGTCCTCAAGGGCTTGCAGCTTCAGGTCATGCACAGGCTCCCACAGCGGCATGCCAGGGATCGGATACATGGCACCGTTGGAGAACTGGAGGCACTTGTTGGTCAGCGATGCCTGATTGAATGCTTCGACCGTGGTGCCGCTGTCGAGCTGGATGAAGAATTCCTTTTCCATCTTCTCGTACTTGGCCCGCAGGTCATCGGGCATCTCGATCTCGACATCATTGACCATGAGGTCGGGCAGCGGGTTGTAGTCCTCTGCGCTCATTTCGAGTGTGATGTCACCGATCAGCTTTTTGATGGTGTCCTCGGTGTCGTCGTAAGGTAACTCCTTGTACGGACCCACCTTGCGGTAGAACCGTGTCTTGAACTGGGTTTTGCTGGTGCCCAGGCGCTGACCCTTGTCCACCACCAAGAACTGGCCATGCAGGTCTTTGTAGCCGTTGGACGCAGGGGTGCCAGTGAGGCCCGTGGTCCAGTCGAATTGGTCTAAGATTTTCTTGACCGCTTTGACCCTGTTGGTCGCTGAGTTTTTGCACTTGCTGATCTCGTCCCAGACCACACCATTGAATGGCATGGGCTTGTCCTTCTTGACGAAGTAGGTCTGGAGAGTCTCGGCCAGCCAGCCCAGGTTCTCGTAGTTGATCATGTACACGTCAGCAGGGCGCAGCAAGGCGCGGGTGCGCTGGTCTTTGGTGCCCGTGACCATGCTGAACCGCAGGTGCTTGGTGTGCTCCCACTTCGCAGCCTCTTGACGCCACACCAGACGGATGACTCGGATCGGGGCCACGATGATCACGCCACGCAGGAACTGGGTGCGGATCAGGTGGGCCAGACTGGTCAACGTGATCACGGTCTTGCCCAGCCCCATGTCGAGCCACAGCATCGAGTTGGGGTGGGTACATTGGAAGTTGACGGCCTTCTGCTGGTAGCCGTGGAGCAGGTCAGGTGTCAGCATCCCATCACCATTACATCAATCATCAATTTACCCTCGGTCACGTTGTCAATCACGAACACATTGACCATCTGCTGACGCAGCTTGTCGTGCTCACGGTACTGCGCTGGTGTGGGCACCTGACCCTCGCGCTTGAACTCGCAAAACCACATGCGCCCATCTGGTCCGATGAACAGTCGATCAGGCACAGCAGCGCGTGCGGGGCTGGTGAACTTGTACGCCAACACACCCTTGGTCTTGGCGTAGTCGCAGACCTTTTTTTCAATGTCCTTTTCCAGCACGGCGTGTCTCCAGTTCGATCAGCAATTCGATGTAGTGCTTGGCCTTCTCAAGATCAGCAATGCCGTTCTTTTTGCGCCAGCGGGAAACGTACTTGATCACGTTGCCTTCAAAGTAGCCAATCGCATTGGCGTGGATGTACTCGACCGGCTGGATCGGTTGATCCTTGTAGTGATCACCAGCGACCTGTTTGTCCAATGCGTTCATGCCAGTCCCAGACATAGCTTCTCCACTTCTCTCACGTAATAGTCAAAGTCCACTGGCAGCTTGCCAGCATCTCGAATGTCGTTGCAGGGTTGCACACCCCAGCCAGACTCCACGCCAATCTTGCGCCACACGCCAGGCTTGGTCTTGAGAGGCGGCATCCACTTAAACAGGTGCCCGCCACCTTTGGCGATGTAGTAGCGCGTGATGTTCTGAAGCTGTGATGTCACTTCACCGTGCTCGATAGCCAGGTAGCTCGACCGTGGCACCTTGGTGCGCAGCATGAAGTCCATGATCTCAGGCCACTGCTCCACAGTCTCACGGATCGGTGCGCCATCAATCAGCACCTTCTCGGCCACCTTGGGCACCACCAGACCACCGGCGTTTTGGTGCCAGCCCATCTTGTATTCGTAGGCACCTTTGCGCTTGACCCTGCCGTCTTCGTACCGTGCAATGTAGTTGTTCACATCACGGATGAACATGTGCGAGTAGATCGCCTCCTCCAGTTGCAAACCGGTGCGCGACTCCCATGCAGCACGGGCCGTGTCCACCAGCCATTTGTTGGCCCGTGGCACCCGCACGGTCATGCCGTCCGTGTTCACTTGGATGATCTTCAACCCGTCAATGTGCATCATCCCTTCGGCCAGCACGCACAGCAGCAGTTGACCGTTGAGCGTGATGCTCATGGTGAACAACGGATCGTAGAACACGCTGAATGGGTTGTTGGAGTCACCGTACACACCGTTGAGCGCCAGCTTCAGCATGGCGTTCTCAGCACTGTTCTTGGCGTAGGTCTTGCGCTGCTCGTACAGGTGCTTGTAAATGTGGCAGAACGACTCGCCTAAGTGAGCAGGGTAGAACCCGTTGCTAATCGCCAAGTTAGGGTAATAAGAACTGACGTCCAGATCAACAATGACATGATCAGCATCAGATTCGATAACCTCGGACTCCACCGATCCATGGATACCGCCAAGTCCAAACACAAAATCGAAACCATTAACCCGAGCAACAACGTCATCAAAAACTCCTTTGGTTTCAGTGATCACTTGGTCCTTGAGCCAGCCCAGCACCCGATTGAACTCAGGCTGCTCGAACGTGACCCACGGCAAGATGGCATCCTTGAGTGCCAACTGGGGGCGTGGGGTCTGCCGAGGTGTGCGCCCCTTGGGGCCGAAGTCGTACAGCGTGACACCGGCTTCTTCGAGCTTCATGGCAAAGAACTCTTTGCCGATCTTGGTGTCGTTGTAATTGATCCAGTCCTTGCCTGAATACAGGCGGCACAGCTCCTCGCGGAACTTGATCATGTCAGCGGTGTGCCCAAGAAACAGCTTGGTCTGCGCCACGTCGTGGGCGTTGTACTGCTTGAGCTTGACAGCCTGCCCTTCGGTCAACTCGGTGCCCACCTTGAACGGCAGGTCTTCGATGTTGTCCGATCGCATGTTAAATTCCAGCACCTTGAGGCTGGTGGCGCGGGCCTTGTTGTCGAAGTGGTGAATCTTGAACAGGTCAACCTGCTCAACGAATCGGTCACTCGGGTTGACGTTGTGCATCCACTTGCTGTCATCGTCTTGCGAGTTGATGATGGCCATGGCCTTCTGATACAGCGTGAAGGCATCGCTGTGACCCATGCGGATCAGCGTATGCAGGACGGGGTAGTCGAACCCCAGGTTATTGAACCCGACCATGCGGGCATTCGTATCCTTGAGATACTGGAGAAACGCAATGATTTCTTTGGAGTCGTTGCGCCAGGGCGTGATTTCAAAAGCCCATCGAAGCGGTGCTTCTGCGTGCTCCACCGCCAGCGTGAAAACGTTGGGGTAGGTTTCGATATCGAATACATAGTCGTTACTCATTTGGTATCTCGCAACCGTTATTGCCGTCAGCGCAAGAAATACACGGTATAACGTCTGGCTCCTCCAATGTTGTGTCATATTCACGCCAAGAGAATCGACGCCCCAAACCTTTAATGCTATTTAGTTTTGCGTTAGATTCCATATCCAATGCACGTTGAAACAGTACAGGGTATTCTTGTTTGAGCGCAGCGATTTCTGGTTTGGTGGAAGCAGGGCAGAAAAAACACGAGGATTTACCGGGACGTGGTAATCCGGCGCGATCAATCGCAGCCAAACATTGCGGCCGCGACCATTCCCATTCAACTAACGGGTAATGATATTTATATTTATCATCCTCGATAGGTGCTTTCATCCAACGACGTGTTTCAGCAAACTCGTAGCCAATGTACTTGTTGACTTTTTCACCATTTGACCATGTCAACTTGCTCAACCAATAACGATTTGCAAATTTGTCCTGCGGTGCAATTTTGAATTTTTGAGAGCAGCTTTTAAAACCATACGCGAGTGAAGGCAACATATTTGCCTCCAAGCAATTTTCCTCTAAAGTATGAAGGCGGCCGTCTCGTCGCACCTTGCGCACAATTGTGATTTGCGGCATGCCATGTCGTGGCAACCATTCCTGCATGCGGTCAATATGTTCGTAAGTGTGAGGGCGTTCGCCACCAGTGTCGGCAAATAAGATCAGATCAAACGGTTCAAGCCCTCGTTCAACCCACCCGCACAAGATGGCAGTGCTATCTGTACCGCCACCAAAAGCCAGCATTTTCATTAAAGTTACTCCTTACAAGGTGGGGAAGAAAATAGTCTGTCCGATTTGCAGCGGTCTTGGCTCCGACCAGTCCACATGGCCCATTGCTTAACGTGGAATGCCGACTAATTCCTTCCCCGATTCAATTACTGACCACCGAGGAACGATGGCAGGCCAGCGGGTGCGCCAAATGGTGCCGCGGGCATGGCAGGAGCCACAGCACCAAAGCCAGCAGGAGCAGCACCGGCCACAGCGCCGAACAGACTCGATGCATCCACGGCACCTTCACCAAATGGTGTGTCGTCCTTGCAGAACTGGACAGCAATCAGATCGCAGCGAATACCACGGCCATGTTTGTTGTCTTGTGGCCAAGGCTTAATGGCAGCATTGACACGGCAACCGCCGTACATCTTGCGGGCCAGTTGCTGGTACGCCATCGTGTTCGATGGGTCAATCGGTGAACCGTCAGCTTGGATCATCTGAGGCGCGGTGTCGCGGCCAGCAGTGATGAACACGTTGCCAGCGTAGCCATCGTAGGGTTGGAAGGTCTTTTTGTTGATCTTCTCGTTACCCATGCCGAAGCAGCGGGTCTTGCGATCTTGTTGGATCATGCCCATGACGGTCTGGGCGTGCTCTTTCCACTTCTCCAGTGCCAAGGCACCGTAGCGGGCCATGAACTGCTGGAAGCCAGGGTGATCCTGCGGCATGATGAACTCGCAGTTGTAGCTGATGCGCTCTTTGCCGGTCTGTTCATTCACCTGGCGCTGGGGTTCAGCGAGGTGTGGGAAAGACAGACGGACATCGGACAGAAAAACGATTTCGGACATTACATTTACTCCAGTTTAAGAAAGCCACGAGGGCAGGGATTCGGCAGCGGGTGCTGCCTCTACTGCGCTGAACAGCGGCGCAGCATTCATGATGACAGCGGGTCGGCTGTCAGATTCGGGGACCACGGTGAGCTTGCCAGCCATCTTGGCCACGTACTCTTGGTCCATGCGCTTGAGCTGGCGCTCGGTCAGTTGGACCTTGGTGCCATCACGCTTTTCCCACGTCAGCTTTTCAGCCTTGGCAGGGGACACGAGTTTGGTTTCGTAGACAGCGCCCTTGGGGATACCCATCTTGACGAGCTTCTCGGCCATCTCAGCTTCAGGCAATGCCCATGCACGGGAGCCACGACCATTGACCAGCTTGAGGCCAGGAATGGTTTGACCAGCTTGCATGCGGCGCAGTGCTTCAGCCTCGACACCTTCGAGGAGTTGACGCATCAGGGGAGCAGCTTCCATGATCTGAGCGATCTGGGTATCGTCCATCGTGGATGGATCTTTGTCGGCACTTTGCTGCGCGACATCGAGTGATTGTGTTACGACAGGCTGGAACATGATCCCGACCTCTTTCATTACGTTGTTTGCCAGTGCAGAGCAGGAACCCTTGGCACGGCAGAATTTACATTGACTATCACCTGGAACAAGTGGCGCATCCGGTGCATCGGTTGCAGCAGCCTGAACGATGATTGTACCCATGTTGGCCAACAAGTCACGCACAGAAACAGTGTGTGATGTGATGGCAGGCATTCCGCGCAGCGCCAGCTTGGGCTGGATGATGGTCATCTTCACGTAGTCGAAAGGATAGGTGCCGTTAACGGGCAGCTTGTAGCCTGCCAGCACACCGTAAGCGTACTGTTCAAGCTGCATGTTACCTTCTGCGCTAACGACACCCATGCCATCTTTGTAGTCAATCAATTCAAGCGTGTCGCCCGCAAGAATCTGAATGTCCACAGTGCCCGACAAATCATCACGACCCAACAAATGCGCAGGGTCCACACGGCTTTCGCTGATGATCTTGCACAGACCATTGAGCGATGCCTGCATGATGTAATCGTAAGCCACCTTGACCCGTTCAGCACGGGCAGCATCGACAACAAAGTCACCTTCGTGATCTTTCATTGGCAAGCCGACGAATGTCATTGGGTCAAGTGGTTCACCCGTGAAACACTGTTCAAGCAGCGTGTGGCTGTGGGTGCCGTCGATAGCGGCAGGGCCGCTACCGGTATCAGGGTACTTGGCTTCCTCTCGAATCGAGCCAGGGCACAAGGCCCAACGGCTACGCTTCGATGGAGACAGTTGGGCGTGTGTGCTCACTTGAGTGCTTCCACACCAGCGAACAACTGACCGTAGTGCTCAGGCTTCACATCGTTGATGTTCTGATAACCCAGATTCACCAGCACATTTTGGATCTGTGCGCCCTTGGCAGCACCCAGTGCCTTATATGCGCCCATGACGTAGTCAATCAGACCCTTGCCGTCAGAGAACGGTGCTCCAGTGGCCACAGGGGCAGCAACAGGAGCAGGGGCCACAAAGGCAGGAGGCGCTGGCATCGCGGGAGCAGCGGCCACGGGTGCAGCAATACGTGCTGATTCCTCAGCGGTTTTAGGCACGGGTGCAGCTTGTACCACGGGTGCGGGTGTTGGTGCAACAGGTGCGGGTGCTGTTACATTGATGCCTTCGATTTTGGCAGTCAGGTTGATCACGGCTTGAGCCAGTGCTTTGATTTCAGCTTCGAGTGACATAGAGAGATTCCTTTACGGTAACGGGGGGTTGAATAGTCAGGCGGTCGTCAATGAACGCCTGAATGATTTCACGCAAGACCTCAGACGGTTGCCCGAACTTCTTGACCTTGCAGTGAAATTTCTTGTGATCATCCGGTGTCACCCGAATGGTCAGAAACTTTGATTTGGATTTGGTTGCCATGATTTATTTCCTGATCGGTTGCACAAAGTGTAGCACACCTGTGATACGATTGTGCCACAGATTGAAAAATATTTTTGCAAAAGAAAAAGCCCTGACCTTGTGAGTCAGGGCTTTTAAAGGAGAAACACCATGAAACTGGCAACTGCAATCACCAGCGAGTCCATTGTATGACAGCAATCCCTACCGTTCAAGCACACCCCGCATCCATCGATGCCTACATCCGTCACGGCTGGTCACTTGTGCCCATCCCAGCAGGCACCAAGGGGCCACGCACAGCGGGATGGAACGTCAAGGCCAACGCTTTGAAGTCTCAAGGTGACCTGCCCGCAGGCTACGGCATCGGCTTGGCCCATGCCTACAGTGGCACCATGGCGCTGGACATTGACGAGTGGGACAACACCACTGTTGCGCTTAAGCAACATGGCATCGATCTGCAAGCGTTGTATGATGCAAACGATGCTGTCATCGTGGACTCGGGCAGGGCTGGTCACG
>VFSW01001132.1_pt1 | contig 40116 bp, 30 predicted proteins | sample 5358111 | NCBI WGS metagenome assembly VFSW01 (sample SAMN11554181, study PRJNA540505) | mine drainage metagenome | isolation source: sediment from site ElyBrook_90M | place: USA: Ely Copper Mine, Vershire, VT | collected 2017
TTCATTTCAAGACAAATCCACCACAATTTTTTGCGAGACTCCTGCCCTCCGGGTAAACTACTTCCGGTGTTGGCACGTTTTTGCACCTTTGCAAACTATTGAACGATGCCTAGGGGATTTTCGCACCCCCTCGGGGCACGGCGAATATGGGCGGCCATGGATCAGACAAGGCAGGTAACGGTTCTGTTCGCCGACGTTAGCGGCAGCACGAAACTGTACGAAACCGAAGGCGACATCGCGGCCGCGGAGGCGATCGCACGCTGCGTCAAGCAGATGCGGCGGACCGCAGAATCCTCCGGCGGGCGCGTCGTCAAGACGATCGGCGACGAAATCATGGCCGTATTTCCGACCCCCGACGCGGCAGCCTATGCCGCGAGCAGCATGCAGTCTGCAATCGAAGCGCTTCCGCCGGTAGGCACGACCAGGCTCGGCATTCGAATTGGCTTTCATTACGGGCCGGTGATTCAGAACGACAGCGACATTTTTGGCGACACCGTAAACCTCGCCGCCCGGCTGGTCGAACAGGCGGCAAGGAGCCAGATCATCATCTCGCGCGAAACCTCGGACCTGCTCGGCCCGGTGTTCCGCAGTTTCAAGCGGCCCCTTTACGCGATCCATGTCAAGGGCAAGGCCGAAGAAGTCGAACTGTGTGAGCTTATCTGGCGCCACGCCGACGATATGACCATGTTCACCGCCGCTCGCACGAACGCCGAGCCCAAGCCGCTTGAGCTGCGCCTGCAATACCGCGACCGGGAAGTCATTCGCCGGCGCGAGAACGACTCGATCACCATGGGGCGCGCCCCGGACTGCGACCTCGTCATCGCCACCAACAGGGCGTCGCGCAAGCACTGCACCATCGAGCGGCGCCAGGACAGGTATGTCCTTGCCGACCAGAGTACCAATGGGACATATGTCACTACCGAGGGCGGAGGCGAAATCTTGCTGCGGCGCGAGGAGTTGAGACTGGGGCAGCACGGATGGATCGCCTTCGGCCAGCCGCGGGCCGAGACGGAGGAAGTCGTAGAGTATTTCTGCAGCTGAAAATGCGCCTGCGGGCGACGCCGGCACGCATCGGAGCGCCAGCTCGACGCGGTCACCCGGTCGCCGGCGGCAGATCTGCACCGTCAAGGGATCAGTCACGCAGCCGGTTCCGGTGCTGCAAAGCGAAAGCGTGCGTCCCCGATGGAGAACAGTCCTTGTGTTCGGCTCTGGCCGCGTCGCTTGCAAACGGTGGCAGATTCAAGGATGCTAGCAGCCTTTAATTGCTTCCAAGCCGCGAAGATCTATGACCCCCACTAGGCTCGGTCGCTACCGCATCCTTGGTGAGTTGGGAAGCGGGGCAATGGGTACCGTGTATCGCGCTCATGACCCGCTCATCGAGCGTGACGTCGCTATCAAAACGCTGCATCCGAACCTTCCGGCAGACATCCTTGCCGACGTGCGCCAGCGATTTCTGCGCGAGGCGAAATCCGCCGGGCGACTTAACCATCCTAACATCGTGACCGTCTTCGATGTGGGCGAGCAGGATGGCGTCGCGTACATGGCGATGGAACTCCTGGAAGGCAGGTCGCTGCAGCAGATTCTAGGTGAACCCGTGCGTTTGCCGCTCCAGACCATCGCCGAACTTGCCGCCCAGATCGCTGACGCGCTTGAACGCGCGCAGGAATTGGGCATTGTGCACCGCGACGTGAAGCCGGCGAACATCGTGGTGTCGGCGTCGGGACACGCCAAGCTCACCGACTTCGGCGTTGCCTACGTGCCGGCCTCGACCGTGACGCAAACCGGCACCATGATCGGCTCGCCCCGCTACATGTCGCCGGAGCAGGTGCTTGGCCTGCCTATCGATCCGCGTTCCGACATCTTTTCGCTTGGGGTGGTGCTCTACGAGATGCTCGCCGGGCGCGCGCCCTTCGCGCGTCCCGAGGACAGTACGATTTTCCCGCTAATCAACCGGATCGCGGCGGAGCCGCATCCTCCGGTCACGCAGCTGGACCCGTCCATTCCCGCAGCGTTCGAAACCATCCTGGCAAAGGCGCTTGCGAAGAAACCGGAAGATCGCTACCAGCGGGGTGGCGAAATGGCGAATGATCTTCGCAATTTCCTCGGTTTGGCGCGCCCGGGCGGGGACGAAACGACGGTGACGCACGCGCGCGGCGCGCAGGCGATCCAGTCGCAGTTGGAGACCACCGTCGTCCTCCCCCCAGCGGCGCAAGTGGCAGCCACGCCCGGGCCCGCGGCGGAAAGGAAAGCCAGCGAGTTCGTCCTGGACCTGGACACTTTCGCGCGCAACTTCGAGGCGGAGGAGCAGGCCCGGCTGCAAGCAGAGCAAGAAGAGCGCCGGAAAAAGGAGGAAGAACTGCGCCGCTGGAGCGAAGCCGAGGCGCGCAAGCGCGAAGAATTCGAGCGCAAACGCGAGAGCGCGAAGAGCGGTGCCGCTTCAGGCGCGGGAGCAGATACCGGATCGCGCCGGGGCGCACTCGATCTGCTGAAACAGAAGGCCGCGGCGCGCCCACCCGGGGAAGACCCGGTGACGAAAAAGGCCAAGGCCGACGCAGAACTCGATCGAATCATGCGTGCCGCCTTGCGCTACCTCGCCGAGGTTGCGCGCGAACTGAACGGCGTGAATCCGACGTCCGGGCGCCCATACGATTACGTCTTCCTCGGGCGCCTGCCTGCGGTGGACCTTTCCGACGCATTTGTGGATCTGCGCAATCAAAACATCAACGGAAAGGACCACGGCAACCACTTGTTCTTCAGGTTCCGCGCCCGACCTACGAGCCCCGCGAATGCGACCTTGCGCGGCGCAGACATCGCTCGCTTTCACGATTATCTCAAGAGGCTGAACATCCCCTTCGAGGTCAAGACGGAAGCAAAAGACGATTTCGGGCAGGTGACGCGCGCGACATTCACTATTTCAGCGCCGCTGCCCTGCGAGATCAATATCCGCGCCGATTACGACAAGGCCTCCATAGAGTTCGAACTGGTCAACGTCCGGCGCCCCGGCCGGGTCCGATGCCGGATTGAGCCGAAGATGCTCGACGACGTGGCGGACGACCTGGCCCGTTACGTACTCGGCGTCGACGACGATTTCGACAAGATCCTAAACCGTCGCTGAAGAACGTTTCAGAGGACCTGTGCGGCCGTTCCGGCCAAAGCAATAGCCTCCCTGCAGCTCCCGCGTTGCCCGGAAGGGGGACCCAATCAGTGCTTTTCAAGCTTAGCACCGTCAAGCGCGCCTCAGCCGGTAATGCCGATCTGCCAGGGCACGAACTCATGATCGCCCAAGCCAAGTTCCTCGCTCTTGGTCTTCTTGCCCGAGGCAGTGCGCAGGACCAGCTGGAAAATCTGGTCACCCATTTCCTCCATGCTGGCAGTGCCGTCTAGAATCTGGCCGCAATTGATGTCCATGTCCTCCTCCAACTTGCGGTACATCGGCGTGTTGGTTGCAAGTTTGATCGAAGGCGCAGGCTTGCAGCCGAAGGCCGAGCCGCGGCCGGTGGTGAAGCACACGATGTTGGCGCCGCCCGCGATCTGCCCGGTGGCCGACACCGGGTCGTAGCCCGGCGTGTCCATGAACACGAAGCCTTTCTGCTGCAATGGCTCGGCGTACCTGTACACCTCCATCAGCGGCCCGGTGCCGCCTTTCATCGCCGAGCCCAGCGATTTTTCGAGAATGTTCGCGAGACCCCCTGCCTGGTTGCCGGGACTGACCACGCCGTTGATTTGCACGTCGCGTCCCAGCGCATACACGTCCTTCCACCAGCGGATGCGCGCAATCAACTTCTCGCCGACCTCGCGCGACACTGCGCGCCGCGTGAGCGTGTGCTCGACGCCGTAGATTTCGGGTGTTTCGGACAGAACTGCGGTGCCGCCGTGGCGCACCAAGATGTCCATCGCCGCACCGAGCGCAGGATTGGCGGTGATCGAGGAAAAACTGTCCGAGCCGCCGCATTGCAGCCCGACGCTGATATGGCTCGCCGGAACCGCCACGCGCGTCACGCGGTTCGCCTCGGGCAGCATTTCCTGCACTGCGGCGACGCCGGCCTCGATCGTCTGGCGCGTCCCGCCGCTGTCCTGCATCACGAACGTGCGCAGCTTGGTGCCGCTGGTAAGTTTCTCGTTCTGGAACAGGGTGCTGATCTGGTTGCGTTCGCAGCCCAGTCCGACTACGAGCACCGCAGCCATGTTCGGATGGCGGATGTAGCCCGCGAGCGTGCGCCGCAGCAGGTCCATCGGCTCGCCCGACAGTTCCATGCCGCAGCCGCTCGAATGCGTGAACGCGGCAACACCATCGATGTTCGGAAACTGCGCCAGCCGCTCCGGCGTGAACCATTCGGCGATGCGGTGCGACACCGTAGCCGAACAATTCACCGTCGACACAATGCCTATATAGTTGCGCGTCGCCACGCGCCCGTCCGCGCGCACGATGCCCATGAAGCTGGCGCGCTGCGCTTCCGGCACCATGTCGACCGGCTTGTAATCGCGGGCATGGGCGTAGTCGCGGTCGAACTCGCGGAACTCCATGTTCAGCCGGTGCAACAGCGTGCCGGGCGCGATGTCCGCAGACGCGAAACCGATGACGGTATTGTATTTGAGCACCGGCTCGCCTTTGGCCAGCGCGCGCGCGGCCACCTTGTGGCCGGCGGGGATGCGGTTGAGGCAAGTGAGCTTTTCCGCGGCGAGCACCGTGCCCTGCGCAAGATCGGTGCGCGCGACCAGCACATTGTCGTTCGCATGCAGCCGGATCGCCGGCGCCGTGAGGTTCTTCACATCGGGTGCGTTCATGGTTTGACTTCCTATGCAGGTGTCTTCGAAACCCAGTCCTTGAAATCCTGGCGCAGCTTGGTCTTCATGAATTTTCCAGTGGAGGTGCGCGGCAAAGCACCGATAAAGGCAAAATCATCGGGCACCTGCCACTTTGCAAAATGCCGGAGCAGAAGTTCGCGCAATTCATGCGGCGCCACTTCCTCGCCTGGCCTTTTCACCACCACCGCGAGCGGCCGCTCGCCCCACTTCGGGTGCTTGACCGCGATCACCGCGGCTTCGGCCACCGCCGGATGTCCCATGATGGCGTTCTCAAGGTCGACCGAGCTGATCCATTCGCCGCCCGACTTGATCAGGTCCTTGCTACGGTCGGCGATGCGCAGGTAGCCGTCCGGGTCGATGGTGGCGACATCGCCGGTGCGCAACCAGCCGTCGGCGGTGAACTTTTCCGGGTCGGTGGGCTGATTGTGATAGCCGCCCGCGACCCAGGGGCCGCGGCATTGCAGTTCGCCCGGGGTCTCACCGTCCCAGGGCAGCAGCTTGCCGTCGAAATCGACAATGCGCAGCTGCACCAGCGGCACCTGCAAGCCGGCGCGCGCGCGTATGGTGTAGAGCTTATCGGCCGGCGCGTCGAGCAGATCGGGCTTGATCGAGGTGAACGATCCCAGCGGCGAGGTCTCGGTCATACCCCAACCCTGCTTGATGGTCAGCCCGTATGTGTCGAAAGCTTCGATCAGCGAACGCGGCACGGCGGCGCCGCCGACCGACATGCGCATGCCCGGAATGAGGTTCCATGTGCGCTTGCCCGACTGCAGCGCCTGCAGCACCATCAGCCAGATGGTCGGCACCCCCAGCGACAGCGTGATGCTCTCGCTCTCCATCAGTTCGAGCAGATCCTCGCCGCCCAGATGCGGCCCCGGGAACACCTGCTTCGCGCCCAGCATCAGCGCCGAAAACGGCACCGCCCAGGCATTGGCGTGGAACATCGGCGTGATCACCAGCACGTTGTCGCGCGACGAGGCGGCGAGCACGTCGGGCAGCGCGCCGACGATCGCGTGCAGCACCATCGAGCGATGCGAATAGACCACGCCCTTCGGCCGCCCGGTGGTGCCGGACGTATAGCACATGCCCATCGCTTCGTTCTCGTCCTGCTCGGGATAGCGGTAGCCGCTCGCCTCCGCAGCGATAAACGCCTCATAGTCCTCGTAGCCGGAAGGCAGAGGCGCGCCGCTGAATCCGAATACGATGACGCGCGGCACCTTCGCCAGCAGCGGCTTTACTTTTTCCCAGACCGGCAGCAGCACATCGTCGATCAGGATCAACCGGTCGTCGGCGTCGCCGATTATGTACGCCAAATCGTCGGGCGAGAGCCGCAGATTGAGGGTATGCAGCACCGCACCTGCTGCCGGAATGCCGAAATAAGCCTCGAGATGCGCCCAATGGTTCCACATCAGCGTGCCCACCGCCTCGCCCCGCCGGACGCCGGCGCGCGCGAGCACCTGTGCCAGCTGGCGCGCGCGCTGGTACACGGCGCCGTAATTGCAGCGATGCAGGGATTTGTCCGGACGGCGCGAAACCACCTCGCGACCGGAATAAAGCGCATGCGCGTGCTCGAGCAGCTGATTCAGGCTCAGCGGCGTCTGCATCATGGTGGACCGCATTTTTCTCCTCCCGGTTCGTTTCTGCGCGTAGCGCATCCTAGCAAACTCCGGAATATCCGGCCGCCAGGACTCAATCCCGGCCAAAAGTATTTTCCGCGATTCACGCGCATGCAGTAGCAAGCTGGGGCCCGATGCTTTAGACTGTACCTCCATTGACTTGGACTGAACCATTGCCCGGGTTGATATTCGACTACATTATCAGGAGATTTTCGTGGCTACTGGAACAGTGAAGTGGTTCAACGCAAGCAAGGGTTTCGGTTTCATTCAGGCAGATGACGGCTCGAAAGACGTGTTTGTGCATATTTCGGCGGTGGAGAAAGCGGGTTTGTCCACCTTGAACGAAGGCCAAAAGATCCAGTACGAATTGCAAAAAGGCCAGGACGGCAAGACTTCGGCCGGAGATCTGAAAGCAATCTGAGCCCCACGCCGCAGGACGGCTGCTTTGGTCAGCCTGCTTTCCCGGGGCCTTGATCACCTTGTCCTACGACGTAATCGTGATAGGCGGCGGCAACGCCGCCCTGTGCGCGGCGCTGACGGCGCGTGAAAGCGGCGCCAGCGTGTTGCTGCTTGAATCCTCGCCGCGCGCTTGGCGCGGCGGCAACTCGCAGCACACGCGCAACCTGCGTTGCATGCACGATGCGCCGCAGGATGTGCTCACCGACGCCTATCCGGAGGAGGAATACTGGCAAGACCTGAAAAAGGTCACCGGTGGCCGCACCAACGAGACGCTCGCGCGGCTGGCAATTCGCGATTCGGCGCACTGCCGCGACTGGATGCGCCGGCACGGCGTGCACTTCCAGCCCTCGCTCTCAGGCACCTTGCAACTGTCGCGCACCAACGCCTTCTTCCTCGGCGGCGGCAAAGCCCTGCTCAATGCTTACTACCGCAGCGCCGAACGACTCGGCGTACATATCCGCTATGAGGCGCCAGTGGACCGGCTGGAGCTTAGCCACGGCCGTTTCATCGCAGCCTGCATCGGCAGCGAGCGCAACGAGGCAAAGGCATGTGTGGTCGCCAGCGGCGGCTTCGAATCGAACCGCGAATGGATGCGCGCAGCCTGGGGGCAGATCAACGGCGAATGGGTCGCCGACAATTTTCTGATCCGGGGCACGCGCTTCAACACGGGCGTATTGCTCAAGTTCCTGATCGGCGCCGGCGCCGACGCGGTCGGCGATCCTACGCAATCACATTGCGTGGCCATCGACGCGCGCGCACCCTTGTACGACGGCGGCATTTGCACCCGCGTGGACAGCGTTTCGCTGGGCATCGTCGTGAACAAGCATGCCGAACGCTTCTACGACGAGGGCGAGGATTTCTGGCCCAAGCGCTACGCCATCTGGGGCAGGCTGGTGGCGCAGCAACCCGGGCAGATCGCCTACTCGGTCATAGACGCGAAGGCCATCGGGCGCTTCATGCCGCCGGTATTCCCGGGCGAGAAAGCGGCTTCACTGCCGGAACTTGCGCGCAAGCTCAGCCTGGATGAGGCGGCCCTGGTACGCACCGTCCGCGACTACAATGCGGCCCGCCGCGCCGGTACCTTCGACCATACGGCGCTCGACGACTGCGCGACCTCCGGCCTCGCGCCGCCGAAGACGCATTGGGCGCGCGCTATCGATATCGCACCGTTTTACGCCTACCCGCTCAGGCCCGGCATCACTTTCACCTACCTCGGCGTGAAAGTGAACGAGCAGGCGGCGGTGCATTTTGCCGGCCAACCCAGCCCCAACCTGTTCGCCGCCGGCGAAATCATGGCCGGCAATGTGCTCGGCCAGGGCTACACCGCCGGGGTCGGTATGACCATAGGCACCGCCTTCGGGCGTATCGCCGGCACCCAGGCGGCCGCGGCAGCGCTAGGAGGGGCAGCGCGTGCAGCCGCTTGACCTGCTCGCCCGCGGGGCCGCCGATTCGTGGTCAAGCGCTGCCGCCCAAGGCGACCCCGCAGCCGGTATTGACGCTGCCGCCGTTGAGGCGGCGCGGCAATTGCAGATCTGCAATGCCTGCCGCTATTGCGAAGGTTTTTGCGCGGTGTTCCCGGCAATGACGCGCCGGCTCGAATTCGGCAAAGTCGACGTCGACTACCTGGCAAACCTGTGCCACAGCTGCGGCGCCTGCCTGCACGCCTGCCAGTACGCGCCACCGCATGAATTCGCGGTCAATATTCCGCAGGTAATGGCGAGGGTGCGCGTGCGGACTTACTCGGACTACGCCTGGCCGCCGGGGCTGGGACGTCTGTACCGACACAACGGCCCGACGCTCGCGCTCGCGCTGGCCGCCGGCCTGGCGCTGTTCCTGGTGCTGGCGACCGCGCTTGACGGAAATCCGTGGCAGCAAGCGCCGGCCGGAAACTTCTATCGCGTGTTTCCGCACAATCTGATCGTGTCCATGTTCGCTCCGGTCTTTCTGTATGCGCTGCTGGCGCTGGCGCTGGGCGTGCGCCGATTCTGGGCCGATATATCGCCGGGCGAGCGCGTGCAGGATGCGCCGGGCGCCGCGGCGGCGGAGGCGACGCGCGACGCGCTACGCCTGAAGTATCTCGACGGCGGCCACGGCGAAGGCTGCAACGAGGCCGACGACCGTTTCACTCTGTGGCGGCGGCGCTTTCACCATCTCACGTTCTATGGCTTTTTGCTGTGCTTCGCCGCGACCTCGGTTGCAACGCTATACCACTACCTGTTCGCCTGGTCTGCGCCGTATGCGTTCATCAGCCTGCCGGTGCTGCTGGGCACCGCGGGCGGTATCGGCTTGCTGATCGGGCCGGCCGGGCTGCTGTGGCTGAATCTGCATCGCCATCCGCTGCACGGCGATGCCGCGCAGAAAACCATGGATCGCGGCTTCATCGCCCTGCTGCTCCTCAGCAGCGCGAGCGGCATCGCCTTGCTCGCCTGGCGCGACAGCGGCGCGATGGCGCTGCTGCTGGCGCTGCACCTCGGCGTGGTGATGGCCTTGTTCCTGACGCTGCCCTACGGCAAGTTCGCGCATGGCATCTACCGCTCGGCGGCGCTGCTCAAATGGGCGATCGAGAAGCGGCAGCCGAACCGCCTGCAATTCGGGACCGAGTGACTTTCCGGCTTCATCCGGATTGAAGTCGCAGGCGTCGACGCGAGCTGTTCAAAATGCGGGACTGCCTCCCCCCATCTACTGCGCTTCGAAAAAACGATATCCGCTTCCCGCCTGTTTGGCGCCGTACATGGCGGCATCGCCCGCCTTGACCAGCGCGTCGGCGTCCAGGCCGTCCGCCGGATAGAGCGCGATACCGATGCTGGTCCCGATTTCGGCGATCGGCCCCTGGCTGGCGAGGCGGAACGGCGGCGCCAGCGCCGCAATGATTTTCCGGGCGACGGTTTGCGCCTCCTCGCGCCCGGCGATGTCGGGCAGGATCACGGCGAATTCATCGCCGCCGATGCGGGCGACGGTATCCGATTCGCGCACCTCGCCGCGTATTCTCGCGGCAACCGCCTGCAGCAGCGCGTCGCCGGCGGCATGCCCCAGGGTGTCGTTCACCAGCTTGAACCGGTCCAGGTCGAGGTACAGCAGCGCGAACTGGCGCGAATCGCGCTTGGCCAGGCTGATCGTCTGATCCAGCCGGTCGTTGAACAGCAATCGGTTCGGCAGCCCGGTGAGGCTATCGTGATGCGCGAGACTGCGGATGCGCTCCTCCGTCAGCTTGTGTTCGGTAATGTCGGTCGTCACCGCAAAACAGCCCAGTACCTCGCCCTGGTCACCGACCTGCGGCAGCAGCCTGACCTCGATATAACGGCGCTCGCCATTTTCGCGCTTGAGCGTTCTCTGGTAGGTGACCGGACGTCCCTGCAGCACTTGCGCAAAATAGCCCTCGATTTCCTGGAACACCGCCCCGCCCAGAACCTCGCGCACGTGCTTGCCGATAATGTTCCCGGCGTCCAGATCGAAAAATTCGGTAAACGCCTTGTTGGCAAAGCGGCAACGCAGGTTCTCGTCCCATGAAACGGTCAGGGCCGGAACGTTGTCGGCGAACAGGCGCAGATTCTTCACGCTGTCGCGCAAGGCTTGCTCCGCCCGCTTGCGCGCGGTGATGTCGCTGCCGACGCCGCGGTAGCCCGTGAACGCGCCGGACGCATCGAACACCGGATTCCCGCTGATCGAAATAAAGCGCTCGGTGCCGTCGGCGCCCAGTCGCGAAAATTCGAAATCGCGCAGTGGAAGGTGCGCATCCAGGACCGCCCGGTGCGCCTGCCAACCTGCCGCATCCGGCGACAGATAAGGTATGTCCCAGCGGCATTCGCCGATCTGCGGGGGCTGCCGCAGCGGGGGCAGGCCGCGCGCGCCACCGCCCGCGCTGAGCAGCGTTAACCGGTGCCCGGTGTCGCTCTCCCAGTAGAAGTCCGAGGACAATTCGGTCAGGCTGCGAAAGCGCACATCGCTCTCGCGCAATCTGCGCCTGAGCGTGTTGATGTTTCCGCCGATGACGGCAAACCAGGGCAGGAACGCGGCAAACAGCAGCCAGCTCATCCATTCGTGAAACACGCTGCGGATGAATTGCGGCCGCAAGTACATCAGCAAGTCGATGACCAGAGCATAGGCTGCCAGCGAATAGAGCACGACCACGACGAACTCGCGCGCGCTGAGGCGGAAGACGCCGAACAGAAACACGATGAAGCAGCCGAATATTACGATGTTGCGGCCGTCGTGCAGATGGTAGGCTATGAACATTACGACGCTAATCGCGGCTATCATCTGCACGCGGGTAAGACTGGGATCGTCGAAGCGCAGGTTGAATCCAGAGCGTATGGCCGCATACAGGCTGAGGTTGATCGCAACAACCGCAACCGCGGCTTGCAGCACGGTCGCCGCCGCAAGCACGCCGAACGCCCAGGCGAGCGCCACCAGCGCCATAGCCAGCGCATAACTGAGCGCGGCCAGGCCGAAGCGGCGCAGGCGCAGACCCTGTTTCGCGTCGAGCGAAGGCGGAATCAGAAGATCGGCGAGATTCATATGCCCGCAATATATCGCGTGTATGATCCTCGTGGGTACACGCGCGTGTCAAAGAGTGTCAAACATCGCTATTCCCTTGCGGCGCGGCGCGCACGGTGCAAGGGCCCACGCTACCGACGAAAACCTCCCGTCCAAACTGCCCGCCATGCGCTACGCCAATCTTGACGGCCGCTCCCGCAACTCCAGCCTGACGCGGATCCTGCAATGGCAACTGGGCTGGCACGACGAAAGGTGGCCGCGAACGCCGGGCACCGGCGTAATCGTGCCGACCCTCGCCAACGACGGCAGCGCCCTGCGCAGGGCGGGCCAGGACGCCCTCACCTGGATCGGGCACGCCTCCTTCCTGATCCAACTCGGCGGCAAAAGCGCACTCATGGATCCGGTGATGTCGCCGGTTATCGCCGGGATCGTTCGCCGCAATGTGGCGCCGGGCCTGGACTGGCAGGCGCTGCCGAAGATCGACCTCGTGCTGGTGACGCACAACCACCGCGACCACATGGATGTACCCACGCTCAGGCGGCTGGGCCCGGACCCGGTGTATGCGGTGCCGCGCGGGCTCGGCCGCGCCTTCGTGAGCGCGGGATTGCGCCGCGTGGTCGAGATGGCATGGTGGCAGCAGGAAGAAATCGAAGGGCTGAACGTCACCTTCGTGCCGGCACAGCACTGGAGCCGCCGCGGGCTGCTGGATACCAACGCGAGCTGGTGGGGCGGCTATGTGATCGAGCGCGGTGGCCTGCGCGTCTACCATTCCGGCGATACCGCCTGGTTCGACGGCTTCGCGCAGATCGGCGCGCGTTGCGGCGAAATCCACGCGGCGATGCTGCCGATCGGCGCCTATGCGCCGCGCTGGTTCATGCGTCCGCAGCACATGGATCCAGCCGACGCCGTGCGCGCGTTCGCCGCGCTCGGCGCCAAGCGTTTTATCGCCATGCACTGGGGCACGTTCAAGCTGACCGACGAGGATTTGCGCGAACCGCCGGAGTTGCTGCGCGAAATTTGGAAGCGCAAGAACCTTCCCGCGGCGCCGCTGGCCATTCCGGCGATCGGTGAAACGCTGCTGCTCGACCGATCCGCTGCCCGCTGACGACCTGATGCAGACTCATTCGACGACGCGCAGCGGCTCCTTGCCTTGCTCCTTGCTGCCGTGTCCGGCCCAGCGTTTGAACAGCTGGTGCTCGACGCCGACCTGGTCCAGCGCCTTGCCGATGCTCTGGTGGATGATATCCATGATCGATTCGGGTTTGTGATAAAAAGCCGGCATCGGCGGCAGGATCACTGCACCGCAGTCGGCTGCCCGCGTCATGAGATCGAGATGCCCCTTGTGCAGCGGCGTCTCGCGCACCATGAGCACCAGCGGCCTGCGCTCCTTGAGGGTCACGTCGGCCGCTCGCACGATCAGATTGTAGTTGAACGAATTCGCGATCGCCGAGAGCGTTTTCACCGAGCACGGCGCGACGATCATGCCGCGCGTACGGAACGAGCCGCTGGCGACGGCCGCGCCGACATCCTTGTTCTTGTAGACCACGCTCGCCAGGCTTTTGACGTAGTCCAGGTCGCAATCGGTCTCGATGGCGAAGTTCATGCCGGCGGCTTCGCTCACGATCAGGTGCGTTTCCTGTCCCAGTGTCTTCAGCGCGCGCAGCATTTCGACGCCGTAAATTACCCCGGAGGCGCCGGTGATTGCCACCACTAATGGCAGGCTCATTGATTCGCTCCCCTCGTTGCTTTCCAGCGCGGGCTCAGGCGGCCAGCGCGGGCCGATGCGTCTCGACCGACTCGATCACCGGGAACCCCGCCGCTTCCAGCGCAGACACGACCTCGCGCACTTCCCTTGCATGGAAGCGGACGATGACCTTCTTCTCCAGGTAGCCGGAATCGGCGTGATCGTCGTGCCTGCCGATCGGATAAAGCGCCTGCAGCACCGCCCCCGCGCCCTCGACCGCATCGGCGATCCGGCCGAGCACGCCCGGACCGAGTTGCAACGGCGCCAGCGTCACGCCGCTGCGCCGTTCCCAGGCGCCGAGGCAGTGCGCCGCGAGCTGGAAAATCTCGTTGGCGGAGATCACCCCCACCACGCGCTCGCCATCGACCACCGGGAACTGCGCAACGCCCAGATCCTGGCCTCTACGCAGGCATTGCTCCATGGTTTCGCCGGCCTCGACCGTGGCGGGATTGCGCACCATGATGTCCTTGACCTTGAGGCGGGTAACGAAGAAATTGAACTCGTCCGGATTTTGCGTGCGCAGGACGAAATGTCCCATGCGCAGCAGGTTGGCCCGGGTCACCAGGCCGCGCAACTTGCCCTCATCCACCACCGGCAGCGCGTGCAGATTATTTTCGCTGAGCAGGCGCTTGGCCTCGGACACCAGCGTGTCGCTGGTGATGGTCTTCGGGTTGGCCTGCATCCAGTTGCGCACGATCATTGTCGTAGCTCCTTCGCGGATTTGCGCCGCACGTCGCCTGCAAGCGCGCGGCCACGGGCCGGCGCCTTCACCGCCTCGAACAGCCGCAGGAACTCGTCCACGGCGACACGCGCGAACTCCGGCGTATACAGGTGCAGATCGACCTCCCTGATGCGGCTGCGATCGGCAAGCTTTTCCTTCAGCTGCGCGACGAAGGCCGCATCGGCGACAGGATCGTAGATGGGACGGCCCTCGCGGTCGAGTGAGGACCAGCCGCGCAGCGGAATCAGGAACGTCCATGGTCCCGTGGCGCGGTTCAGCCGCTGCGCGATCACGTCGGCGGCCTGGCGCAATTCCTCGGCTGTGGTGCGAACCTGCACGCGCAGGGCGTCCTGCACGTACTGCACCCGGTCTTTCGTCTGCGCCAGCATGTCGGCGCGTCCGCCATAAGACAGGATGTCGAGGCCGCAGGGCGCCAGCACCATGGGAATGCCGGTCTCGACCGCCGCCATCAGCCGGTCCGGCCCGGGGTCGCGATTGCCCTTGAACAGGTGTTCCATGACGCCGCCGATGCACAGATCCAGCACCCCGTGGAAAGCGCCGCCGCGGATCATCTCCTCCATCGCCTTGTCGCCCTTGCCCTGCGCGTGGCAGACGATCGGCGTGAAGCCCGCCTCCTCCAGCATGCCCATGGCCGTCTGCACCGCCATCTCGCCGAAACCGAACGAGGAAATGGCGACGCAAGGCTTGTCGAAGCGGATATTCGTTCCCTGCGTCATCTCGACCATGCCGCAGATGGCGCCGACCGCGTTGATGATCTGCGCCTTCAGCAGCGGATTCATCTTGACGATATCGAGCACCGTATGGTGCATGGTGATGTCGTGGGTGCCGACGTACTTGTCGATGTAGGCCGGGTGCGCCGCCATCGGCGAGGCCATCAGCTTGGGCATGCCGAAAGGCAGCCGCTGCATGATCGAGGTTGCGACCAGCGTCGCGGTGCCGCCGCCGATGCCGATGATGCCGTGCACGCGGCCCTGCGCCAGCAGTTCGTCGACGATCGCCGCGGCGCCCCGGATCTGATTGTTGGTGGCGGCATCGCGGTCGGAGCGGTATTTCTCGCGCACCAACTCGATCGACAGGCCGCCGCGCGCCGCGACCTCCTCGGTGCGGATGTCGCCGGGGAAAGGCGGGGGCTCCTCCATGCTGAAGTCGAGCAGAATGGGCTCATGGCCGCGGCCGGCGATGAGTTGCTTGACGAAGACGATGTCTTCGTCACGCGTGTCCAGATTGCAGACGATGACTATGCCCTTCTTGTACGTCATTTTTTTGCGCGCGCTGGATTGCGCTGCCGGCAGGCGGACCTGCCGGCAGCCGCACTCACTTGCCGCCTTTGCCCTTCTTCACTTCCGGCCGCGTCAGCCGGTTGATCATGCCGGCCACGGGGCTTGCGCCGGCAAAGCCGTACTCGTTCCAGCGGTCCGAGACCTTCTGCAGCACGCTGCGGTCCATGAAGATCTCGCTCGGCTTGTTCTCCCACTCATAAGGGGTGCAGGCATCGAGGATGATCCGGCTGGTGATGTTGCGCGCCTCGATCGGCAGCCCTGGATCGAGCGGCGTCGAGCGGCCGCGGTCGATGATCTGGGCCGAGCGCTTGGGATCGAAGCGGGTGGCCAGCGCCCACCAGATGCGATCCCAGTCGTCGGCCTCGATATCGTGGTCGACCACGATCACGCCCTTGACGCCGTAGTGCCCGGTGGTCGAGCCGATCACCGCGTTGCCGACGTGATTGGAGTGGCCCGGGTACATCTGCTTGACCGACACCACGACCCAGAACCGGCCGGTCGCCTCGGGCGGAAAATAGACGCTCTGAATGCCCGGCACCTTCATCGTCTCGAGGTCATGCCACAGGGCTGCGGTACGGTTCAGAGACTGGATCATGTGGATATCGTTGATCGGCTTGCCCACGGTCGTCGCCCACATGACCGGCTTGTTGCGGTGGAGGATGCGCTTGATGCGCAGGACCGGCTTGGGATAGTCCTTGCCCTTGTTGCCCGAGTAATAGCCGGTGTATTCGCCGAACGGCCCCTCTTCCATCAATTCATTCGGGTCGATGTAGCCTTCGGCAATGATTTCGGCATTTGCCGGCAGAGTGAGCCCGGTCAGATCGGACTTGAACACCGGCACCGGGCGGCCGCGCAGCGAGCCGGCGATATCGTATTCGTCCACATTGGCGCTGACCAGCGTCGAGCTCGCCAGGAACAGTACCGGATCGGTGCCGACGACGTAGGCCGCAGGCATCAGCTCGCCGCGCTCCTGATACTTCTTCATGTGCATGTCGCCGTGCTTGCCCTTGATGATCTGCGAGCCGAGGATATTCTTGCCCAGCACCTGGGCGCGGTAGGTGCCCAGGTTCGTCCATTTGGTGTCGGGATCCTGGGTAACCAGAAAGCCGGACGTGACGAAGAAGCGGCCGCCGTCGTCCGGATAGAACCAGGGCGAAGGGAACATTTCGATATCGACGGCATCGCCCTCGATGATGTTCTCCATCACCTGCGGACGGTCGACAAACTCGGGCTTCACCATCTTCTTGGTGGTGAGTTCCATCCACTTCTTCGACAGCTGGCACATCGACAGCGACGGGTCCTGCTCCAGCGCAATGGCCAGCCGCTTCGAGGTGGTGAAGGCGCTGGTGAATACCGGAATGTCATAGCCCTTCACGTTCTCGTAGAACAGCGCCGGCCCTTTCTGCTCCTCGTTGACCTTCGAGATATGGCAGAGCTCGAATTTCCAGTCCACCTCGGTCTTGACGCGGTGCAGCTGGCCGTTGGCCTCCAACGCCGCGATGTAACTGCGCAGATCGTCGATGGGTCTCACTTCGGTACGTGCATTCATGTTTGCTCCGTTCAGTACGGTTTGTGGTTGAAATTGATTCCTACGAAACTTTCTTTCCTGTCAGCAGGCTGGACAGGATGTAATCCATGGCCGAACCGCCCGGGTTGGCGCCGGCGCGCTGGCTTTTTTCGCTCCAGACCGTCTCCGGTCGCGCCTGCAGGATGAATATATTTCCGCCCGAAGGCAGGTCCTTATCCACCGCCCACTCGATGTCCATCGGCCGGCCGTAGTGCTTCTCGATTTGCTTGCCCATCCACGCGAGTTCCGTGATCTCGTCGTCGATCAGGGACTGCACCTTCTGCCGCTCGAACGGCACTTCGAAGGCCTGCGAGGTTTGGGTCTTCGGATCGACCGTATAGCAAATGTGCTTCTGCGAAATGGTCCGGTCGATGATGTCCAGCGTGATCTTGTTGACGACGAAGTGGTCCGGCGTCACCTCGCCCGAGACCACCGATTCGCCGAAACCGAAGTTGGAATCGATGACGATCACCGATCGATCGCCGTTGGCCGGATGAATGGTGAACATCACCCCGGCGGTATAGGAATTGGCCATTTTCTGCACGCCGACGCTGATCCCCACCCGATCGGCGCCGAAGCCTTTGTTGACGCGGTAAGCGATCGCCCGCCCGGTGTAGAGGCTGGAAATGCAGCGGCGCATGTGATGCAGCAGGTCGTCGACGCCGCGAATCCACAGATAGGTGTCCTGCTGGCCGGCGAAGCTCGCGCCGGGAAGATCTTCCGCGATCGCGCTCGAACGCACGGCCACCGGCACCGCCGGCATACAGCAGCGCAGCGCCAATTTGCGGTAGCACTCGGCAACCAGGTCTTCGATCTCGATGGAGAAGGGCTGGGCCTCGATCACCGCGCGGATCTGCAGGCTTATTTTTTCCAGTGCCTCGATGTCCTGTGCGTCGACACCGGCCAGCAGCGATGCCACCTCCCGGTCGATACCCGCCTCGGCCATAAAACGCCGGTAGCCCTCGGTGGTAAGCGCGAAACCGGGCGGCACACGCACCCCGGCGTTGATCAATTCGCCCAGAGAGGAGCACTTGCCCCCGACCAGGGGCACCGAATCCTTGCGGCACTCCTCGAACCAGCACACCACCGGCGGACGCGCCTTCACGCTGCCCGCCGGTGCCCGCTCCATCACGCCCGCCGCACTGGCCATGTGCGCCGGTCAGCGTGTGATGGTGATGGCGCCGGTCGAACCGTCGACGCGGATCATCATGCCGGTCTTGATGATCTTGGTCGCGTGCCCGGTGCCGACCACCGCCGGCATGCCGTACTCGCGGCATACGATCGCCGCGTGGCTCATCACGCCGCCGACATCGGTAACGCAGGCCCCGATCTTGGCAAAGGCCGGCGCCCAGGACGGCGACGTAGTCGGCGCGACCAGGATCTCTCCCTCCAGCAACTGGCCGACCTCGGCCACGGTCTTGCACACGCGCGCCCTGCCTTCCCTGATGCCCGGGCTGCCGGCAAAACCTTTGAGCTCGGTGATGGTGTTCGGATCCTTGACCTCCTGTACCGACGCCCAATCCGCCAGCGACTTGTTGGTCACGCCCCAGAGCACGATGGTGAAGGGCTCCTGGATCACCTCCGGCGCGGTGCCGATGGCAGGCGGCGGGCTCCATTCCTTGAATTTCTGCATCACGCCCTTGCGCCAGACGATTTCCTTCGGCCAGGTCTTGGTCCCGCGCGGCGTGACGCCGGTCGCCCAGGCAGTGACGATGTCCCAAAGTGCCGATTTGATTTCGTCGCGGCGCAGCAGCCAGATGTCCTCGACCTCCTCGATCACACCGTGTTCCTTCATGATTACGCCGACCTCGCGCATCTTGTTCCAGAACACCGAGTGGAACCAGTGCTCGACATAAAACAGGTGGTTTTCCACATACGGGAACACGGTCTTGGCGCAGCCGAGCAGCTCGTCGAATTGCTTGCGGTCTTCATCCTTCTCGATCAGGTCGCGATATTCGGCGGTGATGCGGTCGCGCTCCGCGCGCACCTTTTCGGTCGGCCGGTCGAGGGAAATGCCCTGCTTCACTTTGCCGATGTAAGTGGCGATGCCCGACAGCGGCACATTCATCTGGTCGTTCCACGAGCGGTCGTGGTGGAACCAGCCGGTGCCGGTGGAAATATTGAACCAGGGCTCGCGCGCCAGGGAGAGCGACGTGAGCCACTCGACCCCTTTGGGCAGTTTTTTCAGCGCCGCCTCGACTACCGTCCATTCCGGGCTGAATGTGATGACCGAGTCCACGCCCAGCTCGACCGCTTTCCTGGCCAGTTTCTTCAGTTCCTCGTCGGGCTGATACATGATCACGTCGATGCCCGAGATCATCTGCGTCACGCGCTGCGCCGGAATGCTCGGGAACAGCTTTTGCACGAAGTCGAGGAAGAAGACGTAGGCGGCGTAACCGAGGTTGAGGAACTCGAAGTGGTACTGCCAGCACTTGATGCCGAGATTGATCAGGTCGTCGTAGTTCTTCAGCAGGTGGTAGCCCTTCGACTCGCCGATGGCATCGGTCACCACCGCCATGTCCTCCATCTCCGCGAGGCGCGGAATCTGCAGCGCCTCGAGCTCGCGTATGGTGGCCTCCATTTTCACTTTCCACTTGGCTTCGAGCGCATCCCAGTTTTTGTAGTAGTAGCCGGCGCGTTCCATGAAGTTGGGCACGCGGCGGCCGATCTCCGCGGGGTCCTTGACCGGCACCGGCGAGATGTAGGGATAGCCGTTGATCATGCGGTGATCGACGCCGCGCACCGGCGGAACCATGAAAATGCGGTTGTTGAACTGCGACAGAGCCAGAAACCAGGCCTCGTCCCAAATCGTGTCGAAGGGATACAGCGGCTCGGGATAGTGCAAGCCGTCATAGAACCAGAACGTGTCTTTTTCGTATTTGTTGCGCACCGGATCGTCGGTGACGAACTGGTACTGATAGGGATACATCCGTTCCCAGCCTTCGGTGCCGGGAATTGTTTTGGCCTTGACGTCGTGCGGAACTGGGAACTTCATCTGATGCCTCCTTCTCCAATGCGTGGATACTCCGGGACCATGTCCGGGCGTACTTTGCGCCCGGCAGTAGGCGCAACCCATTCGCAAGGCTCGTGCCAGGGATCGTTTACGCAACGCAACAAAACACATGTCCGGGGCGTGCAGGGCTCGCTTGAAACCAAGCAGGCAGGCGCGACTGCGCAATTTGATGCAGCAGCGCGAAAATTTCGCAATTTGCCGTTCCGGACAGCGCCGCCGGAAGCGGCAGCGCTTTTCTGGCACTGATTCTTTTCGTGATTTTTCCGGCGCTGAACCCGGATAATTTGATTATTTGGTGAATGCGGGTAAACCCGGACGAACCAAAACAATCCGCTGCCAATTTCGTATTTGTTTAATCTAGATCAAAGCTAAAAACCCAGGCGTAGCCCTCAATCGCCGCTTGGAGGAGGATTCGGTCATGGTCAAGCTTCGCAGCGTCACCCGCGCGGAAGACGACGATCTGCGCTCGCGCGTGCATTTTTGTCCGGAGACCGGCCAGATCTGGCTGCACGAGCATCGCATGCTCCTGGTTCACGCCGAAGCGCAGGCGTCCCTGCGCAAGGAACTCATCGATACGCTCGGCATGGACCGGGCCCAGGGACTGCTCACGCGCATGGGTTATGCCTCGGGGGTGCGCGACGCCGAACTCGCACGCATCCGCGCTCAGGACTCAAGCGACATCGAGGCCTTCATGACCGGCCCGCACCTGCATACGCTGGAGGGTATCGTCCGGGTAACGCGGATCAAGCTGGAACTGGATCGCGTCGCCGGAAAATTCTACGGCGAGTTCCTGTGGGAGAACTCCTGGGAGGGGCAGTGGCACCGGCATTATTACGGCATTCATTCCGAGCCGGTGTGCTGGACCCAGATCGGCTACGCCTGCGGCTATACTTCGGCATTCATGGGCCGGCCGATCCTGTACAAGGAAGTCGAGTGCGTCGGCATGGGTCAAAACAACTGCCGCATCATCGGCAAGCCCATCGAGGAATGGGACAACGCCGACGAGTACAAGCATTTCTCCAACCGGGAATCGATCGCCGACCAGCTGTTCGATCTGCAGACCCAGGTGGTGCAGTTGCGCTCCAGCATCGGCGCGAAGGAAAAACTGCCGGCCGACATGGTGGGCGATTCGCCCAGCTTTCGCGCTGCCTACGAACTGCTCAAGCAGGCGGCAAACAACCGCATCACCGTGCTGCTGCTCGGCGAAACCGGTGTCGGCAAGGAAATGTTCGCGCGCTCCCTGCACGACATGGGTCCGCGCCGCGATGCCCCTTTTATCGCCATCAACTGCGCCGCCATCCCGCACGACCTGGTGGAATCGGAGTTGTTCGGCGTCGAAAAAGGCGCCTACACCGGCGCGCTGGTATCGCGCCCCGGCCGCTTCGAGCGCGCCGAGGGCGGCACGCTGTTTCTCGACGAGATCGGCGACCTGCCCCTCTCGGCCCAGAGCAAATTGCTGCGTGTGCTGCAGGAAGGTGAACTCGAGCGTCTGGGCGACCAGAAGACGCGCAAGATCAACGTGCGGCTGGTGGCGGCGACCAACAGCGATCTGCAGCAGCTGGTCAGGGAACGCAAGCTGCGATCGGACCTGTATTACCGGCTCAATGCCTATCAGATCGATATTCCGCCCCTGCGGGAACGCAAAGAGGACGTGGCGCTGCTGGCCAAGCGCTTCCTGGCGAAGTATTCGGTCATTCACGCGAAAAAGCTGCGCGGATTCACCGACAAGGCAAAGCGGGCGCTGCTCACCTACGCCTGGCCGGGTAACATCCGCGAGTTGCAGAACATGGTCGAGCGCGGCGTGATCCTGGCGCCGAGCGGAACCCGCATCGAGGTGAACCATCTGTTCTCTCCCTGCTCCGAAGAGCATACGCGCGAATTCGGCCTGGACGTCAACGGCGCCCTCGGCGTCGATCGCGGGGAGAGCAGCAAGAGCCTGTGCGAAGCCGTGTTCAATGGCGTGCTGACGCTGGACCAGGTGGAGACCATGCTTCTGGAAACCGCCGTCGACAAGGCGCACGGCAATCTTTCATCCGCGGCCCGCATGCTGGGCCTGACCCGACCGCAACTCGCCTACCGCCTGAAGCGCCTGCAGGAGAGCGGACAAGGCGCGCCGGACGGCACCCCGGTGCCCTCTGCCGCCAACCCGCCCAGCGCGCAAGCCTGATGCCGGACGCGCTCGGCGAGCAGGTGCAGCGCTACCTGCGCGACCACCATGTCATGACCCTGGCCAGCCACGGCAATGAAGGTGTCTGGGCGGCGGCGTTATTCTATGCAAACGACGGAATCGCGATTTACTTCCTGTCCTCGCCGACGAGCCGGCACTGCCTGAACCTGACGCGGAACCCGCGCGTGTCGGCGGCCATTCATGAAAACTACGCGGACTGGAGACAGATCAAAGGCGTGCAACTGGAAGGGCTTGCCTCCGTGCTTGCCGGCGAAGAGGAAGCAAGGGCCCGTCGCCTCTACGGCGCCAAATTTCCCGATATCGGCAAGCTGGAGCAGGCGCCGGCGTCAATTGTCAATGCCCTGGCCAAAGTGCGCTGGTACCGGTTGATCCCGGAGCGCCTTTATTTCATCGACAACTCAGCCGGTTTCGGCCACCGCGACGTAATCGACCTGCGCCAGACCGGTCCGTAGCGTCGTGTCCTGGCCGATCAGCCTAAGGCGCGTCAAAACAAGATGAAGCGTTCCGTGTGGCGGCGTGCGTCAGCTGCCAGGCAAGCGTCGAAGTTGTACTGCGCCAATAAGCGTTCGAGCGCCGCCTCGAATCGGATCCGATCGGCGACGGCTTCGTAGATCTCCATCCAGGTGGTCGGGTCATCGTCGCGCCGAAGCAACTTGCCCTGGATGCCCGTGTCCTGGCGCAGCGCCGACTGCGCTGCTTCGATCACAGCGCGTGCGCGCGCCGCATCGGCCGGCGCGACACGGTAATAGATATAATAATTCAGCAGCATCTGGCGTTTCTCCTTTTGGCTTTGACCTGAGTGTCGCCGCGGAAGATACTTCGACTCGTGCGGTTGAATATCCTAACATCTGCAACCAGCGGGGCGTACACAGCGGCCATCTTCGACTTCGAAGGCACGCTGGTCGATTTCCAATGGCAGCTCGATCCGGCCGAAAACGAGCTGCGCGGCGCGTTCGCCAAACTCGGCTTCGGCGGCGAAGCCTTCACCAACGGCAATTACGCCACCATGTGGAATGCCGCCGCCGACCAGCTGGTGCAGCAAGGGCGCATGGCCGAGCTGCGCCAGGCGCTGTGTCCTATCTACGACCGCTGGGACCTGGACGCGCTGACCCGATGGGCGCCGCGACCCGGCGCAGCGGAGTTGCTTTGCCGGCTCGTCACCGAAGGTCTGCGCGTGAGCATGGTCAGCAACATTGGGCGCAAGGCGCTCACCCGGGCTCTGACCCGTTTCGACTTCGCCCGCTGGCTGTCCCCGGTCGTGACCCGCGACGAGGTAAGCTATATGAAGCCCCGAGCCGAGGGCATATTGCGCGTGCTTTCGGACTGGCAGGTTGCACCCGGCGAGGTGCTGTTCATCGGCGACAGTCGCGCCGACGTGTTCGGCGCGCGAGCAGCCGGTATGGCGGTAGCCATCATCCGCGGCGGGGAGTGTGAGGAATCCGACTTCGCCGATGTCCCGCCCGACCACATGATTTCGCAGCTGGACGAACTCGTCTTCATGAGCTGCGATTAGCCTCGATCGTGGCGCGCAGCGGCGCGAAGGCAGCCCCTCATTTCCCTTGAACGTATTTCGTGCCGAATACCGGTTCCTTGTGCGGAATCGGCGGCAAGGCCCAGGCGCCGGTTCCGGGCGGACGGATGTTGGCGTCCACATGCACGTCGATGAGACAAGGTTTGCCGAGCGCGACCGCGTGGGCCAGCGCGCCCTTGAAATCCTCGGATTTCGTGACAGTCAAGCCCTCGACACCCGCGGCACGCGCCCAGGCGGCGAAGTCCGGGTTATAGGGCTTCTTCTCCGGCCCCTGGTAGAAGCCGGTGCCGATCTCGCGTCCGTCGAAATAGGCGTACTGCAGATCGCGGATCGCCGCCCAGGAAAAATTGTTCCACACCACCCACACGGCGGGAATGTTGTATTCCACGGCGGTGCAAAGTACATGGGGCACCATGGTGAAGCCGCCGTCGCCGCAGATCGAAACGCAGGGACGGTCGGGGGCTGCGAGCTTCGCCCCGAGAATCGAGCTCGGGCCGAAACCCATGCCGGAATAGCCCCAGGTGTTGAGCATGGTCTGCGGCCGGCGCGCGTTCCAGAACTGCATGAACCAGTTGTGGTGGATGCCGGAGTCGAGCGAGATGATGGCGTCGTCCGGCAGCACCGCGCGGCAGTCGGCAACGACGCGCTCGGGCCGCAGGGGCGAGGCATGAATCTCGAAGCTGGGCCTGATGTACGCTTCCCACTCGGCGCGCCACTTGGCGATGTCGGCATGCCACTGCGGCAGCCGCCCCGCCTTGTCCACCTTGCGCCGCGACAGTTCTCCCAGGAGCTGGACGAGGAAGATGCGCGCGTCGGCGAGTACGCCCAGATCCGGGGTGTAGTTGCGTCCGATCTCGGCGTGATCGACGTCGACGTGTATCAGCTTGGACTGCGGAAAATTCCAGGAATAACCCGGCATCCAGGATGAGCATGAGCGGTCGTCGAAGCGCGCGCCGATCGCCAGCACCAGGTCGGTATGGCGGCCGGCCTGGTTCGCCGGATAGGCGCCATTCCTGCCGATGAAGCCCAGCGACAGCGGGTCGCTCATATCCAGGCAACCCATGCCGTTGGGAGAGCTGATCACCGGAATCTGCAGGGCGTGCGCAAGCTCGGTCAGCTCCTTGCTTCCCTCGGACAGCGTCATCCCGTGCCCGATGAATAGCACGGGTCGCTGCGCGTGAAGCACCATGTCCAGCGCTTTCTGGATATCCTCGGGCGAGCCGCCGCTGCGGCGCAATTGGAATCCCTGCCATTCGGGCTCCAGCGCTACGTCCGCTTCCTCCTGAAACAGGTTGAACGGTATGTCCACGTTGACCGGACCGGGCCTTCCGCTGGTCATGGTCGTCACCGCCTGGCGCAGCGCCAGTGGCAACATGTCGACCCGGGTCGGCTGGAAACTGCGCTTCACCACCGGGCGGATCACATTGGGGAAATCCGCCTGATTGTGCCGGTTGAGTTCCTGGAACGGGCCGCGGTTGAACTGCGAAGTCGGCACGTTCGCCGTAATCGCGAGCAGCGCAGAGGAATCCGTCTGCGCGACTGCCATCGACATGATCAGATTGGCGGAGCCCGGGCCGGTCGAGGTCAGGGTCGCGACCGGCTGATGCTTGACACGGAAATAGCCGTCCGCCATATGGCCCGCCACCTGCTCGTGGCGCGGCGAGACCAGCTTGATCTTGTCGCGCACTTCATACAGTCCATCGAGCAAGCCGATGTTGCCGTGGCCGCAAATACCGAAAACATACGGAATTTTTTCTTTTACCAGAAACTCCGAAATCAGCGTTGCCCCCTTGATCTTGGCCATAGTTCTTTTTCCGAATGAGATGAACCCCGGCGCCATCCGATTGGCGCAGGGCCAGCCTTGCGACAAATCCCCGGAACGCTACTCCTTCAGCATGTGTTCGTAATTCGCGCCCATCACTTCGGTGATCGGTGTCCCTGCGCGCAGCGCCTGCGCCATGGCGGCCTCACGCGCGGCGATGGACTCGGCCGCCACCAGTACCCGTTCGATCTCGTCCGCCTTGATGAAAACGACCCCGCTGCCGTCGGCGATGACGTAGTCCCCGGGGCTCACCGCGACCGTCCCGATCTCGACCGGCCCGTTGGTCGCCAGTTCGACCACCCGGCCGCGCGCCGTACGCGCGGTGCAGGCGCGGGCGAACACCGGGAAATCGAAGCTTTTCGCCTCGTCGATATCGCGCACCGGACCGTCCGCGATCACGCCGGCGACCCCGCGCAATTTGGCGCCGAGCGCGAGGATCCCGCCCCAGCTCCCCGCCTCGACACCGCTTTTCTGCTCGACCACGATGACATCGCCGGGATTCGCAGTTTCGATCGCGCGCGTGCCCAGATGCCGGACCGGTCCCGGCGCAGGCGCGCCGACGCCGAGCTTTATGGTGATCACCCTGCCGCAGATGCGGCCGTGGCCGGCGAGTTGCGGCAGGCCGGATACCACGCCGGGGAGCTTGAGCTTGTCCAGCGCATCCGCAACCGCGCAGCAATCGAGGCGCGCCAGCCGGCTGGTGGCAGTTGTCACCGTTTCTTTCCCTTGCCGGGCTTGTCTTCGCCGATCAGTGCGATCAAGGCGTCCAGCCCCATGGTGTAGGAGCGCAGGCCGAAGCCGGCGATGACCCCGCGTGCCGCCTCCGCGGTGGCCGATTTGATCCCGCGCTTGTCGATGTTGCTCATATGCACTTCAACGCAGGGGAAACGCAGCGCTCGCAGGCAATCGCGCAGCGCGTAGCCGGCGTGAACGAATCCGGCCGGGTTCATCAGCAAGCCATCCACCCCTTCTTCCGCCGCGCGATAGATGCGGCCAATCGCCTCGCCCTCGATGTGCGTATAGCAGATCTCGAGTCCGACACCGCGCTCATGCGCGTGTCGCTGCAGCATCTGGTCGAGTTCGGCGGCAGTGGTCGTGCCGTAGATCTCGGGCTCGCGTTTGCCCAGATAAGCCATGTTGGCGCCTTGCAGCAGAAGTATGTTGGTCATTTCAATTCACCGTTGCCACAAGCACGATCCCGGCCGCGCGTGCGGCACACGCAGGTGCTGCTTGCCGCGGCCTGAATCGACTGCTGTTGGTTTTTCCATTTTCCTGCGCTGCGTTGGGCGGGGAACCAAACGCGGCAAGCTCGTTCTAATTTATTTTTGATTGCGATTATAGCCAGTGTCGGTGGCGAAGCCTACAGGCAGCCCGGGATAGTGACAATAGTATTGCGGAAAATCATTATATGGCATACCCTCCGTCACCGATGTGGGTGAGATAGGTTCGCATCGGACGGCAAGCCCTTAAATGCCGATGGACGCATGCACTTGCCCGATTGCGGTAATGAGGACGAGGAGGAGGAGGAGACCGCCAGAAATTAGGCCGTACTGCGCGAGCGACCGGAAGCGTCACGCGCGTCGAGTCCTTGCGGTGAGCGTGGGCGGTAGTCGGTAGCAATACCGGCCGACCGCCCTTCATAGGCTACCGAACTGCGTTCGCTGGCCTATTTTTTTGGCTGCATCCGCGTTCAGTTCTCCATCCCGGCCACGGCTTCGGGATTGTCGGTGCGGCTGGTGAGCCAGATGCCGCCTAGAATCATCGCCATGCCGGCGACATGGAACAGGTGCAGGCGCTCGTCGAGAAAGGCAATCGCAAGCAGGCTCGCGAACACCGGCATCAGATGCATGAACATGCCGGCCTTGTTCGGCCCGACGCGCGCGACTGCGTTATTCCAGAAGATGTACCCTACCACCGAAGGGAATACTCCGACATAGGCGAGACCGGCCACCGCCCCCACCGTCCAGGTAATATGCAGTCCCTGGGCGAGCGACCACAGGTACACCGGCAGCATCGCCACCACGCCGACGATCGCGTTCGCGCCGAGCAGGCCGAGCGGGTGCAGCTCGGGCGGCCGCCAGCGCAGGCACACCGTGTACAGCGCCCACAGCAGCATAGACGCGAGTATCCACATATCGCCGACATTGAGGGACAGCGACAGGATCACCTTCGGCTCGCCGCGGCCGACTATGGTCAGTACGCCGGTCAGCGAAATCACGACGCCCGCCCACTGCGATGCGCGCAAGCGCTGTCCGAGGAAAGCCCAGGAGATGGCGATGATGATCACCGGCACGAAGGAGTTGAGAATGGACCCGCTGACGGCGGTGGTGTACTTGAGGCCGGTGTACGAAGCCAGATTGCAGAACGTGGTGCCGAGCAGGCCGAGCGCGAGCATGATCCGCCACGAACGGCGCATCGACGGCCATCCCTGCACGAGGTGCGGCCAGGCGAACGGCAACAGCAGGACGCTCGCGCTGACCCAGCGCCAGAAGGCCAGCGAGTACGAGGGCACGTCGTCGCGCAATGCGCGCCCGGTGATCCAGTTCAGCGCCCAGGACAGGATCGTGGCGGTGAGCAGCAGGTAGGGCGAAACGCGCTCAAGGGTGAGACGGGGACGCAAGCTGAGAGCCGCGGAGAAGGAAAGCACCATTATAGGGTACGGCCTCGCGCGCCTTAGCGGGGATTGCCCAAATCGCTTGCGGCGATGCACGTCCGACGGCGTCGCCGGCCGAGGCGACGACTGCCGATCCCGCGGAGTCTGCCGGCGGCGGCCCTGTACAACCGACGTTTTCTGCCGCAGCGGGCGACCGCTAATTCTCTCCTAATTCTTGACCGCTATCGTCAGTTCCGCGTGAATACCTTGGATATCCTGGGCGCTGCGCCGGTGGCGCACGGAACTATCGGGATCGTCCTGTGGCAAGAGCGCCGGTTGATCGCGCGGTTGACGCGTCTGTTGTTGCCTGCCTGTCGCTCGATATTTGCCGGTTTTATCCATGCAAACTGGGTGAGACAATGAGTTAGGTCCTTAGCCGCGAGAATGAAGATGCGCATCCTGCTTGTCGAAGATGACCCCATGATCGGCGAAGCAGTCTCCGTCGCCCTAAAGGATGCCGCCTACGCCGTGGACTGGGTAAGGGATGGCGCCGCCGCCGGCAGCGCGCTCGAACACGGCGAGCACCAGGCCGTGCTGCTCGATCTGGGACTGCCCAAGCGCGACGGACTGGAGGTGCTGCGCCGCCTGCGCCAAGCGGGCAACGCCGTGCCGGTCATCGTCATCACTGCCCGCGACGGCGTGGACGACCGGATCAAGGGACTCGATTTCGGGGCGGACGACTATCTGGTGAAACCCTTCGATGTCAACGAACTGCTCGCCCGGCTGCGGGCGATCGTCCGCCGCCAGGGCGGGCAGGCCGCGCCGGTGCTCACCAACGGCAAGGTGAGCCTTAACCCGGCGACGCGCGAAGCGCGCTGCGGCGATGCCGTGGAACTGCTGAGCGCGCGCGAATTTGCGCTGTTACACGCGCTGCTGCTGCGTCCCGGCGCGATACTCGCCCGCGCCGAACTCGAAGAGCGCATTTACGGCTGGAACGAGGAAGTGGAAAGCAATGCCGTCGATTTCCTCATCCACGGCGTGCGCAGGAAGCTCGGCGCCGACGTCATCAAAAATGTACGCGGCGCGGGCTGGATGGTGGCGCGGCCAGGCGGGAATGAGGGCGTGGAATGAATGCTCGCGCCATGGTCCTCGGCCTGGCGGCAATGGGCCTTGCCGGTTGCGCCAGTTACGCGCCCAAACCTCTGCCCGAGCGGGTGAACTTGCCGCGGTCCGCATCGGCCATCGCAGTCGATCCGACCCGCCTGCCGTTTCGCAACTTGTCCACCCATGTGTTCAATCCCGCCGACGGACTGGACATGGACGAAGTAGCGATGCTGGCGGTAGCGAACAATCCGCAGCTGCGCCAGGCGCGGGATGCTCTGGGTATCGCGCGCGCCCAGTCCTTCGCCGCTGGCCTGTTGCCCGATCCGCAACTGGGCATCACCTCGGACCATCCGACCAATGGCACCACGGTAAATACCAACGCCTTCAGTCTCAATCCGAGTTTCGACGTCAGCGCCCTGCTGTTGCGCTCCTCGCGCAGGAATTCGGCTTTGGCGCAGGAACGACGCGTGAACCTGGACCTGTTGTGGCAGGAATGGCAGGTGGTGAGCCAGGCGCGCCTGCTGTTTACCCGGCTGACTGCGCAACAAGCGTTGATGAGCCGGTTGCAGGCCGCCCGCACCTTGCTGGCGGATCGCTACCGGCGCAGCCGGCAGGCACTCGCGGCCGGCAACGTCACGCTCGATTTTGCCAGTGCCGACCTGGCCGCGCTTCAAGGCGTCGAGCGGCGTATCAACGATCTGGAACGCAGCCGTCTGCAGAACCGCGCAAGCCTCGATGGCGTGCTCGGGCTCGCCGCCGACGTGCCGCTCGATCTGGTGGGTGAGCCGCAGGCGGCTGCAATCGATGTCGCCGTGCTGCGCGCCGGCCTGGAGCAACGCCTCAAGCAGCGCCCGGATTTGCAGGCGCTGCAAGCGGGCTATCGATCGCAGGAACAGAAGTTTCGCGGCGCGGTGCTGGCGCAGTTCCCGGCATTGAATGTCGGTCTCACCCGCGCGCGCGATACCAGCGGCCTGTACAGCGTGGGTTTCGGTCTGACCCTGAGCCTGCCGATTTTCAACCGCAATCGCGGCAATATCGCCATCGAAGACGCCACGCGCAAGAAACTGTATGACGAATACCAGAATCGGCTCAACCGTGCTTACAGCGAGATTGCGCTTGCTCTGCAGAACCAGCCCTTGCTGCGCAAGCAACTGCAGCGCACCGGCGAGGGCGTAGGCGAACTCGAAACCGTCGCGCAACGCGCCGAAGCTGCGTTCCGGGCCGGCAATCTCGCTGCCCCCGATTACGTACGGCTGCAAATCGCGCTGCTGGACAAGCAAACCGAAGCCATTAATCTGCAGGAGGCCCTGATGGAACAACAAATCGCGCTGGAGACCCTGCTGGGTCCGGACCTTCCCGAACAGGGCAAAGGCGTCCAATGATGCAGCGTGGAACATTCTTGCTGAGTTGCCTGCTCATCTCAAGCCCGCTCCTGGCCGCCGACGCGCCCAGCGTACAGGTACAAACAGTGGTATTGAAGCAGCAGCCCATGGCGGACACGGTCTCGGGCTATGGCGTGGTATCACCGGATACGCGCGCGCTGCAAACCGTCAGTCTGCCGCGCCCGGGCCAGATCGTGGGACTGCTGGTCAGCGCCGGACAGCTGGTGAAAAAAGGCGCTCCTCTCCTCGAATTTGCCACCGGCGCCAACGCCGCGCTGGGTTACCGGCAAGCGCAGCAGGCGGTGCACTTCGCCCAAAGCGAAGTGGCGCGGGTTGAGCAGCTGCTGAGCCAGCAGTTGGCCACCCAGTCGCAACTGGCGGCGGCGAAGAAGACCCTGGCGGACGCCGAAGCCGCTTTGCGCGCGCAGGAAACGATCGGATCGGGCCAGACCCTGGAGCAGGTGCGCGCACCTTTCGACGGCGTTGTCGTCGCGCTGCAGGCAGCCCAAGGCGACCGTCTGATCGCGGGCGCGCCGGTGCTGCAACTGGCGCGTTCGGGCGGGCAGCGCGTGCTGCTGGGCGTGGAGCCCGCCAACGTGGCGCGGGTGCGCCCGGGCATGGCGGTCAGCGTGGCTCCGGTGTTCGATCCCGAACACAAGGTGGCGGGGAAGGTGGCGCAGGTTTTCGGCATGATCAATCCGCAAACCGAGTTCGTCGATGTGCTGGTGGCGGTGCCCGGCAGCGGGCTTATGCCGGGTACCAAGGTGCATGCCGAGATTCAGCTCAGTCGGAAGCCCGAGTGGGTCGTGCCGCGTTCGGCGGTGCTGCGAGACGCCCGGGGCGCGTATATTTTTCAGGTGCGCGCGGGCAACGCGCACCGGGTCAACGTGCAAACCGGGCTCGAGCGCGACGGACTGATTGCCGTGCAAGGCGCATTCAGCGCGGGCGAGCCGGTAGTGAGCCAGGGCAACTATGAGTTGCGCGACGGCATGGCCGTGCGCGAGGGCGGGCGATGAGCGTCACCCAGTGGATGCAGGAGCATCGCCGCTCGATACTGTTCCTGCTGGTGTTGCTGGCGCTGGCGGGCGCGCTGGCGGCGTTCAAACTGCCGGTCACCCTGTTTCCCAATGTGGATTTTCCGCGCGTCGTGGTATCGCTGAATGCGGGCGACCGCCCCGCCGACCTGATGATGCTGTCGGTTACGCAGCCGGTGGAAGTAGCGGTGCGCCGGCTGCCGGGGGTGCGCGACGTGCGCTCCACCACCAGCCGCGGGTCGGCGGACGTGTCGGTGAGTTTCGACTGGGGCACAAGCATGGGCCTCGCAACCTCGCAGGTCAATGAGGCGATCACCCAGATCCTGCCGAATCTGCCGCCTGGCACCCAAACGGTGACCAAGCGCATGGATCCGACGGTGTTCCCGATTCTGGCCTACAGTCTGACTTCGGCGACCCAGTCGCAAACCGCGCTCTACGATCTGGCGCAGTATCAACTGCGCCCCTTGCTCTCCAGTGTCAACGGCGTAGCGCGCGTCCAGGTGATCGGCGGCGCACGGGAGGAATACCAGGTCACCGCGGATCCGGCTCGGCTCGTGGCGTACGGGCTGACGCTCGGCGACGTGGCGAAGGCCTTGAGCGCAGCCAACGTGGTCACCGCCGTGGGACGGCTGGAGGACCATTACAAGCTGTATCTGGAAATAGCCGATACCCGGCTGAGGACCATCCGGCAAATCGGCAACACCATCATCAAAAGCGGCAGCAACGGTATCGTGCGGCTGGAAGACGTGGCGCGGGTGAGCGACGGCGTGGTGCCGCAATGGATCAAGGTCAATGCGGATGGACGCCCGGCGGTCCTGTTGAATATCTACCAGCAGCCCGGCAGCAACAGCGTGCAGATCGCCCGCGACGTGCACGCGAAACTCGCAGACTACCGCTCGCAATTGCCGCCCGGCGTCAAGCTGGCGAACTGGTACGACCAAAGCGTGCTGGTGGTGAATTCCGCGGCCAGCGTGCGCGACGCCATTCTCATCGGCATCGGGCTGGCGGTGCTGGTGCTGTTCGCCTTCCTGCGCAATATCAAGATCACGCTGATCGCCGCCCTGGTGGTGCCGACCGTGCTGGCGGCGACGGTGGTGTTGCTCTATGCGCTGGGCATGAGCTTCAACATCATGACCCTGGGCGGCATGGCGGCCGCGGTGGGTCTGATCATCGACGATGCCATTGTCATGATCGAGCACATCGTGCGCCGCCTGCGCGGGGCTCCCGCCGAACACCATGGCCGGGTGATGGCGGCGGCGATGGAATTCATGCGCCCCCTGGCGGGTTCGTCGGCATCCACCATCGTCATCTTCCTGCCGCTGGCGTTTCTGACCGGCGTGACCGGCGCCTTTTTCAAGGCGCTGTCGCTGACCATGGCGGCGGGGCTGATCATCTCCTTTTTCGTCACCGCGTTGGCGGTGCCGCTGCTGGCGGATCATTTCCTCAACGAGAAAGACTCCAATCAAAAAGAAGGCGGACGCATCACTGCATGGATGCATCGCCGCTACGAAGCCGTGATGCAGCGTGTGCTCTCGCGGCCACTGCTGGTCCTTCTGTTCATCGTGCCCTTGCTGGCCGCGGGCTTTCTCGCCTTCAACAAGGTAGGTTCGGGCTTCATGCCAGCCATGGACGAAGGCGGTTTCATCCTCGATTATCGCTCCGCGCCGGGCACTTCGCTCACCGAAACCGACCGGCTGCTGCAGCAGGTGGAGGCCATCATCAAGGCCAACCCGTACGTGGATACCTATTCGCGCCGCACCGGCACGCAATTGGGCGGCGGCGTCACCGAAGCCAACGAGGGCGATTTTTTCGTGCGCCTGAAAGCGGGTCCGCGGCCGCCGATCGAGACGGTGATGGACGACATCCGCGTTCAGGTCGAACGCAACGTGCCGGGGCTCAAAATCGAACTGGCGCAACTGATGGAGGATCTGATCGGAGATTTGACCTCGGTACCGCAACCGATCGAGATCAAGCTGTTCTCCGATAATCCGCAAGCGTTGCAGGCTGCCGCGCACAAGGTCGTTGCGGCGATCGACAAAGTATCCGGTGTGGTGGACACCCGCGATGGAATTCGCCCAGCCGGTGATGCGCTGGACATCCGTGTGGATCGGGTAAAAGCCGCGCTGGAAGGGATGAACCCCGACAGCATTACGCAGATACTGCAAGGCTATCTGTCCGGGATCGTCACCACGCAGATTCAGAAGGGACCGAAATTGGTCGGCGTACGCGTGTGGACGCCGCAGGACCAGCGCGCCATCGTGCCGGATGTGGGACGACTGTTGATCCGCGCACCCGATGGGCACGTGTTTCCGCTGAGGCGGGTGGCGCAGCTCGTGCCGGTCAGCGGCCAACCGCAGATCGACCGGGAAAACCTGAAGCGCATGGTGGCGGTAACCGGTCGCATCAGCGGACGCTCGCTGGGGCAGGTGATCGCCGACATCCAGAAAGTGATGGCGACGCCGAACCTTCTACCCAAGGGCATGTACTTCGAGCTCGGCGGCCTGTACAAACAGCAGCAAATCGCTTTCAAGGGTCTGATGGCGGTATTTGCCGCGGCCGTCGGACTGGTGTTCCTGCTGCTGCTGTTCCTGTACGAGAGCTTCCGCATGGCGCTGGCGATCATGGCGATACCGCTGCTGGCGGTGTCGGCGGTGTTCGTCGGTCTGTGGGTGTCCGGCATCGAACTCAACATTTCGGCGATGATGGGCATGACCATGATCATCGGTATCGTTACCGAGGTTGCGATTTTTTACTTTTCCGAATATCGCGATCTGTTTCGCGAAATGCCGTTTCACCAGGCGCTGATCGATGCCGGCAAGAACCGCATGCGCCCGATCGCCATGACCACGTTTGCAGCTATCCTCACCCTGCTGCCGCTGGCGTTCGCCATCGGACAGGGCTCAGCCATGCAGCAGCCGCTGGCGGTGGCCATTATCTCCGGACTGGCCGTGCAGTTGCCGCTGGTGCTGCTGGTGATGCCGGTGTTGTTCAGCGTGCTGGAACGGGGAGGCCGCAATGGCGGGAACGCCTGATCCGAATCGCGGCCGGCTATTCCGACCGCGCTAACTTTCGACTAATTGTAAGTGCGTAGAGTGATCATCACGGTGGACGCAATCGCGTCGGTCGGATTTCAATCAACTCTACAGGAGCATCACCATGAGAATCAGAAAATCTGTTCGTTTCGGCTTCATCGGACTGGCCGCCCTCGGCGCTTCCCTCGCCTTCGCCGGCGTGAGCAGCGCCAGTGAAACACACAAGAGCGACCCCGCCCTGATGGCCCAGGCCAAGATCAGCATGGAACAAGCCCGGGTAATCGCACTCAAAGCCCATCCAGGCAAAATTACAGACGAAGAACTGGAGCAGGAGAAAGGCGGCAGTGGCCTGCGTTATTCCTTCGATATCCGGAAGGGTAAGCACACGCAGGAAGTCGGTGTGGACGCGAAGACCAGCAAGGTGCTGGAAAACGACCCGGAAGGACCCAATGCGGATTGACCGTAGCCTGGTCGTTTAAACGCGTCGCCGCGACCGCAGCGATCCAGTTACGCAGTGTAGCCGCCGGACAATGCGATTGTCCGGCGGCGATAGCTGTTTCTTTTTACCATACTTTCAGGGAAGCTTCGGCTTGCAGTTCTTTTTGCAGAGAGTAATGCATGAGGGTATGGTTCCTCCTTAGTATTCTGGCTTTGGTATCCGGCTGCGCGATCCAGTCCTATCAAGCGCGGCCACTCGATCCGGCCGAGCTGGCGAAGTCCTATGAGACGCGCACGCTCGACTCCGCGGCGCTGCGTCAATTCATCCAAACCAGCTCGGGTCAGGACGTGGCTCCCTGGCCACCCAAAAGCTGGAGCGGGAAGATGCTTACCCTGGCCGCCTTTTATTACAGCCCGGATCTGGACGCAGCGCGCGCCAAATGGGGGACCGCCAAGGCAGGAATGGTTACCGCCGCGCAGCGTCCCAATCCAACGCTGCAGTTGCCCTTTCAACACACGACCGGCTCGAGCGAAACCTCGCCCTGGACCTACGGCCTGGGACTCGATATTCCGCTTGAAACCGCAGGCAAGCGCGGCTATCGGATAGCGCAGGCGCAACAACTGTCGGACGCCGCCCGCTTTGCCATCGGCAGCGTCGCCTGGCACGTCAGAAGCCGGCTGCGCGCACAGCTGCTCAAGCTTTACGCTGCCACCCAAAATGCGTCGTTACTTGAGCAGCAGATCGAGGCGCAGAATCAGATTGTCAAAATGCTGCAGCAGCGCCTCGCGGCGGGCGAGGCATCCGCCACCGAGGTGACTCAGCAGCGCATTGCGCTCGTCCGAACCCGCAATGACCTGGCGCATGCGCAACAGCAGAGGGACGACGCCCGTGCGCAGGTGGCAAGCGCAATCGGCGTGCCGGTTAGCGCGCTGGACGGCATCCCAATCAGTTTTGCCGAGTTCGACAGAGTCTATCCGGACATTCCGGCGCGAGAGGCGCAACGCGAGGCGATCCTCAACCGGGCCGACCTTTTGGGCGCGCTGGCCGAATACGAGGCCAGCCAGAACGACTTGAAACTGGAAATCGCCAAGCAATATCCGGACATTCACCTCGGACCCGGCTACCTCTGGGATCAGGGCGCGACCAAGATCGCCTTCGGCGCCACCGGCATTGCCCTACCCATCCTCAATCAGAACCAGGGGCCGATCGCCGAGGCGAAAGCGCGCCGCGCCGAAGCCGCGGCGAAGGTGATATCACTGCAAGCGCAGGCCATCGATCAAACGGGCCAGGCGCTGGTCGCTTACCGCGCGGCGCTCAAAAGCCTGAGCCAGAGCGAAGCTCTCCTGTCCGCGCAAGAACAGCAACTGTCGACTGCTCAGAATCTGTATGGGTCGGGCGAGACCGACCGCCTGACGTTGGCGCTGGCGCACCAGGCGCTTTTTGCGGTTCTCCTCGTCCGCCAAAATGCGCTTACACAAGTGCAGAAATCGTTAAACCAGCTCGAAGACGCGATCGAGCGCCCGCTGGATGGCGCGGTCGGGATAACCCGCGCCACCCTGTCTGACCCCCGGCGCGACGCGCCTGCCAATCGAGGAACGCGGCCATGAAACACAATCGCAATATTCTCGTGGGCCTGATCGCGGTCGTGATCATTGCCGGCGCGGTGATCTGGATACGCGGCACACCACCCCAGCCCGCCAACCCGGCGGACAGCGTGCCGGCAGCCACGACCAGCGCAGGTACCGTAGTGATCAGCGCGGCGCAGGCAACGATGAGCGGCATCGTCGTGCAGACGCTGCCCCTCACCCGTTTCCAGCCGCAGACCAGCACCTACGCCAGCGTACTCGACGCGGGACCGCTGCTGCAGTTGCGCGGCCAATTGCGCTCGGCGCAGCTGCAAAGCGATGCGGCGCGCGCCCGGGCCGCGGCCTCGCAGCGCGAATACCGGCGCCTGGCCCTGCTCAATCGTCAGGATCACACCGTCTCGGACAAAGCGACGGAGGCGGCGCACGCCGCGTGGGAAGCGGATCGCGCGCATCTGCAATCGGCACAGGCAATATTGTCGGCCGAGCGCGACACGGCGCGCAGCCGCTGGGGCGGCGTGCTGACGGGCTGGGCACTCGCCGCACGCTCGCCGCAACTGGATGCGCTCGATTCCGACCGGCAAGCTTTGCTGTCGGTCGCATTGCCGCAGAACGGGGCGACCGGATCGCCGCCGCCGACGATTCGCATCGGCGTGCCCGGAGCCGGCAGCGAATTCACCGCGCGCTTCGCTTCGGCTTCGCCGCTGGCCGACCCGCTCACCCAGAATCCGGCTTATTTCTACCTGGCGCCGCGCGCGGGATTGCGTACCGGCATGCGCATCGAGGCCTTCGCGCCCGCCGGCTCTTCTGTCGAAGGCGTAGTGATCCCGAATTCAGCCGTCGTCTGGTATGCCAACCGCCCGTGGGCTTATGTGCAGAGCGACGCCACGCATTTTACCCGGCGCGAAATTGCCGTCGATACGCCCGCAGCCGACGGCTGGTTTGTCGCGCACGGGTGGCACGGTGGCGAGCGCGTGGTGGTCAAGGGGGCGGCCCTGTTGTTCTCGCAGGAATTCCAGCCGCAGCCACAACCAGGCGGTCCGAGCGCGGGCGGCGACGATGACGATTAGACGCATAAGCTGTTGCGTGCGACCGATCCCGATCGATTGACGGGATTGCTGTCGCCATGCTGACCTCCATCGTTCGCTTTGCCGTCCGCTTTCGCGGTGTCGTCATCGCCCTGGCGATGATGCTTTGCGGATATGGCCTGTTCGCACTCAGTCACGCGCGGCTGGACGTGTTCCCGGAATTCGCACCGCCCCAGGTGCAGGTGCAGACTGAAGCGCCTGGACTGTCGCCCGCGCAGGTGGAAGTGCTGGTCACCCAGCCCCTGGAGAACCGTCTGGCCGGCCTGAACGGCATCAAGACCATGCGCTCCAAGTCGTTTCAGGGCATGTCCATGATCACCCTGACGTTCGCCTCGGGCACCGATATCTACCGCGCCCGGCAGGTGGTGGCGGAACAAATGAGCGGCACCGCCGCCACGCTGCCTCAGGGCGTGAAAGCCCCGGCCCTGCTGCCGCTGGCTTCCTCCACCAGCGTGGTGCTCGACCTCGGCCTGACATCGACTTCGCGTTCGCTGATGGAACTGCGCACCCTTGCCGACTGGAGCGTCAAACCGCAACTGCTCGCCGTCGGCGGTGTGGCGGGCATCTCCGTGTTCGGCGGCGAGGTGAAGCAGCTGCAAATCCAGATCGCGCCGGAAAAGCTGCTGCGTTACGGCGTGTCGATCCAGGAGGTAGTGGACGCGGCGAAACGGGCGACGGCGGTACGCGGCGCCGGCTTCATCGAAAACAGCAATCAGCGCATCGTGCTGGAAACCGCCGGGCAGCCGGTGTCCGCCGCGGCGCTGGGCGCGGTAGTGCTGCGCCATCGGAACGGCGCCACCCTGCGCCTGGAGGATGTGGCGCAGGTCACGGTGGCGAGCGCACCCGCGGTCGGGGCGGCTTCGATCGAAGGGCAGCCGGGGCTGATGCTGGTGGTCGCGGAACAGTACGGCGCGAATACCCTGGAAGTCACCCGGGCGCTGGAGCAGCGCCTCGCGCAGCTCAAGCCGGGCCTCGCCGCCGAAGGCGTGACCCTGTATCCGGACCTGTTCCGCCCGGCCAACTTTATCGAAGCCGCGATCGGCCATCTGCGCGCGGCGCTGCTGGTCGGCGCCGCCCTGGTGCTGGCGGTCCTGTTCCTGTTCCTGTTCGACGTGCGCGCCGCGCTCATTTCGGCCACCGCGATCCCGCTGGCCCTGCTGACCGCGATAATCGTGCTCAATCATTTCGGCATCGGCCTCAACACCATGACCCTGGGCGGGCTCGCCATCGCCATCGGCGAGGTCGTCGACGACGCGATCATCGACGTGGAAAACATTTTTCGGCGACTGCGCGAAAACCGCCTGTTACCCGCTCCATTGGGGCCGGCGCAAGTGGTGTTGAATGCGTCGCTGGAGGTACGCGGCGCGGTGGTCTACGCGACCTTCATCGTCGTGCTGGTATTCGTGCCGGTGTTGACGCTCTCGGGCGTTGCCGGCAGTCTGTTCCGCCCGCTGGCACTCGCCTATATCTCGGCCATCGCCGCCTCGCTCGCTGTGGCGCTGACGCTTACGCCGGCGCTCGCCTATACCCTGCTCGCGCGCCGGGCAGCCGCGGCAAAGGAGCCACCGCTGGGCCTGTGGCTCAAGGCGCGCTACACGCGTCTGCTCGCAGACATCGACCAGCGCGCGGGCGCGGCGATTCTGGCGGTGGTGTTGCTGTGCGCTGCGGCATTGGCTGCGCTGCCGTTCATGCAGAGCGCATTTCTGCCGACGCTGCGCGAGGGTCATTTCACCGTCCATATGAAAATGGCGCCCGGCACTTCGCTGGCGCAGTCCCTCGCGCTGGGACGGCGTGTTACCGGTGCGCTGCGCCGCATCGCCGGCATACGCTCGGTGGCGCAAAGAGTGGGACGGGCAACCCAGGTGACGGATCCGTCGAGTGCTTTTGCGAGCGAGTTTGAGGTAGACCTGACCCCGCTGTCGGGCGCAGGACAGCAGCGTGTGCTCAACGCCATCCGCAGCGCCGTTATGCCCTTCGTCGGGGCGCGCTTCTCCGTCAACACTTTTCTCACCGAGCGCATCCATGAAACGATTTCGGGCTACACCGCGCCGCTGGTGGTGAACATCTATGGCAACGACCTCGACGTGCTCGACCGCAAGGCCGGGGAGATCGCCGCTGCGATACGCGGCGTTGCGGGTGCCGGCGCAGTGCAGGTACAGGCCCCGGCGGGCAGCCCGCAGCTGGTCGTCCGCCTGCGCGACGGCGACTTGTCGCGGCTCGGCATCGCCCCGGTGAACGCCCTGGATGCGGTCGAAACCGCCTACGCCGGCACGCTGGTAGGCGAGGTGTACGAGGGTAACCGCGTATTCGACGTGGCGGTGGTGCTGGCGCCGCGCCTGCGCAAAAGCCCGGCGCAGGTGGGCGAACTGCCGCTGAAGACGCCGGGCGGCCGCATGGTGCGGCTCAACGACGTGGCGGACATCACCCAGACCGACGGGCGCTATCTGATCCTGCACGACGACGCGCAGCGCCTGCAGGTCGTGACTGCGCAACTAAAAGCAGGAGCGCTGTCGAGTTTCGTGCGCGCGGTGAAAAAACGCATCGCTGCCCAAGTCACCCTGCCGCGCGGCACCTATCTGGTGTTTGCCGGCGATGCGCC
>VFSW01001133.1_pt1 | contig 40114 bp, 37 predicted proteins | sample 5358111 | NCBI WGS metagenome assembly VFSW01 (sample SAMN11554181, study PRJNA540505) | mine drainage metagenome | isolation source: sediment from site ElyBrook_90M | place: USA: Ely Copper Mine, Vershire, VT | collected 2017
GCCGCCGTTTGCTTCGAGGCGGGCAGCAGGACGGCCTGGGCGGCGCGCAGTTCGCTTGCGTCGCTGGCCTGAGCGACCACGGTCCGCGCCTTCGCGAGGAGCGACGACGAGATGTTCATCGAGCGCCGGGCGTGTGCTCGATGGCCGGGTGAAGCGACTAAGGCATTCCACTCATACTCGCCGGTGTTTTGCCGATCAGTAAGATGCGATGGGTGAACATCCGGCGGCTCGGCTCGGCGGTTTGTTGCGGGCGTTCGCGGAGGATCCGATTCGCACGGCGAAGTCGCTGCGCGAAATGGTCCTTCAGGACGAGGCGGCGGCTTTGCGCGCGGCGGTGGCCGTACTCGACGACGAGCGCGGCGGTCGGGGCGCGCGGTACGTGCTCGGGCTGGTGGCGAACCACGGCACAATCCTGCGAACGCTCGTCGATCCGCGCCGTTACTCGCTGGCCGAGGCCGTTCGCATGGCCAACGCATTATCGAAAATCGATAACCGCTTCCTGAACAGCCTGGCGTCGGTGAGCGCGTGGCCGGACGCACCGCCGGAGGTCCGGGAGCGCGCCATGCTGATTACGGATTCGCGCCAGCGCGCGGACCGCGTCGAGACGATGTGGGAACGCGATACGCCCACCACCCAGCAGGTCTTCGAACAGTTGTCGATGGACCCGCATCATCGGGTGCGCGCCAACGCCCTGGTGGGTCTCTATCGACGGGGCGACCCGCGCGGAATCGCCGGCTTCTTCGAGATGTCGGAGTCCACCGATGCGATGTACCGGGCCGCCGCGGCCTGGGGCATGAAGGTGACGGGCGATCCCCGGTTCATTTCCTTGCTGGAACGGATGGCCGCCGAACCTGGCCGGCCCGGCCTGAACGCGCGGAAGGCCCTCGAGGAGCTGCGCACGACGCTCGAGGAGATGACCGCGCGCGAGCCTTGGCGCGTCGAGCCGATCCTGACGAGCCAGGAGGGTCGGACACACGTGCGGCTGGTTTTCTCGCTTGCCGGACCGGAAGGAAAGCCGGTGGCCGGGTTGCCGGCGACGAGTTTCGTACTTACCGACCGGGGGCAGCCGGTGTGGCGTTTCTCGGGCCGCGAGGTGAAAGAGGGTCCGACGACCGGTGCGCTGTATGAACTAAGGTTTCCACGCGATCCGTCGCGAGACGCGGCCGAAGCGATTGGCCTGCGCATTTATCGCTCCGAAGGATGGGCGGAAGCGGAGTTGCCGCTGGTGGATCCGGGTCCGTTCGAGGAGAAACCGAGCGCGGAGACGTCCGCCGGGCCAGCCGCGGAAGCTCCGCCCGCCGCCAGCGAGTCACCGGCGAAGTCGGCGGCCTGAGCGGGGACCGCGGACCGCGGCTAAGCCCTACACTGAAGCTGTGAAGCGCGCCTTGACGCTCTCGCTGTTGCTTGCGATCCCCGTGGCCGGTGCGGCCACGCGCGCGCACGATCTGGCCGCGGCGCTGTTCGCTTCCGCGCTTGACCCGGCTTCCTGCTACCGCGTTCACGATTTGCGGCTGGCGAAGCCGGGACTGCGGATTTACTTCAACTCGGGATACCTCATCTTCGCCAAGCCGGTGAACGGGGTGCGGCCCGGCGCTTACTTCGCGGCGGACGCGGTGGGCGGAGACGGCGAAGTTCTTGTGGTTCCGCCGGACCGCGCCGAGCGGCTGTCGCTCACGCGCTTTACGGGCGCGCCGAACCTCGACGCGCACTTTCGCGCGGCGTTTCTTATTTTTGGCGACGATACAGCGGCGCGGCTTGAGCCGACTTTGGCCGGCTCGCGGGTGGCAAGCCCGGCGGCGGGCGCGGAGAAGATTGGCGCGGCGCTTTCGACGGATGCCTCGCCCACGCTCGTGGCGCTCTATCGCAGCTTCGGCGTCCGGCTGATTCTGGACCTGCTGTCGCCGGATCGCGCGCGCGGCATGTTCGTGCTGAGCGCGATCGGCACGGCGCTCGGCGGCTTCGACGCGGTGTACGATCCGTCCGCCGGCTCGCGCGTCACGGTCGGCCAGTTCGCCGAGCGCAACCAGCAACAGTTCTTCGACGTGTGGACGTCGTTTTCGCAGGCGGCGTCCTCGCCGGCCGCTCCGCCGCCGCCGGCCGCACTTCCTTCTTACCGCGTGGACGCCACGTTCGGAGCTGGCTTGACGCTTGAGGCCACGGCGCGGATCGGCTTCGACACGCAAGCCGAGTTGCGTGGCCCGCTGGCATGCCTCGTCTCGGCGCGGGTGACCATCCTGGACGCGCGGCTCGATGGGGACCCGGCGGAGGTCTACCAGCCCGCGCCCGCCGCCCAGGCATTTTCTTTCTTCGACGACGGCCAGGATTTTCTGGTCGTGCCGGCCCGGGCCATCGCGCCGGGGCGCCATCGGCTCGAGTTCCGCTACACCGGCAACGTGATCCGCCGCACGCCGGAGGGGCTGCTGTTTGTCGCCTCGCGCGGGACGTGGTATCCGCAGCTCGGCGACGGGCTGGCGGACTTCGATCTGCGGTTCGATCTTCCGGCCGCGCTTAACCTCGTCGCGACCGGCGACATCGTCGAGGACTCGGTGTCCGCCGGACGGCGGCACGTACACGTTGTCACGTCGAAGCCCATTCGGTTCGCCGGCTTCAACGTGGGCGACTTCGAGACGGCCGACCTGGATCGCGGGAAGTTCCACTTGCGCATCTGCGCGGATCGGCTACCGCCACTCGCGCCGCCGTCCGGGCCGCCGCCGGGCGCGCTGCCGAGGACCAAGCGCGACGACCTCCCGCCTCGCGCGCCATCGGCCGAATCCTACCGCGACGCGCTGCGCCGCGTTGCCGCCAGCACCGGGCCCGCGTTTGACTTTCTCGATTCTCTGCTTGGGCCCCCGCCGCTGACCACGATTACCGTGTCGCCGATACCGGGCTCGTTCGGCCAGGGCTTCCCGGGACTGGTTTACCTTTCGACGGTGGCGTATCAGGATCCGGAAGACGCAGGCGCCCGCCTCGGAACGCGCTCGTCGCGCACGTTTTTTTTCGATCTGCTCGAGACGCACGAGATCGCCCATCAGTGGTGGGGCAATCTTGTCGTGCCGGCCGATGGCGGCGACGAATGGCTGATCGAATCGCTGGCCAACTACTGCGCGCTGATGTATCTCGAGCGGCGCAAAGGAACCGCCGCCGTCCAGCAGGTGCTCGACGAATACCGCCGGCATCTGTTGAGCCGCGACGCGGAGGGGCGCACGGTCGAGTCCGCCGGGCCCATCGTGTGGGGACCGCGGCTGCGCAGCTCCGCCGATCCGGGCGCATGGCGCATCATCACTTATGAAAAGGGCTCTTGGATCATCCACATGCTGCGCGAGCGGCTGGGCGACGAACGGTTTCGGGCGCTTCTGCGCGCGCTGTGTACGCGCTTCGCCGCGACTCCGCTCGCGACGGCGCAGCTCGACACGGTAGCGAAGGAGTTCCTCCCGGGGGACGCGACGCTCGCCGGATTCTTCGACAACTGGGTCTACGGGACGGGCATCCCTTCGCTGAAGCTAAGCTACTCGGTTCGCGGCGGCCGCCTGTCGGGCTCGATCGAGCAGCGCGACGTCGACGCGGATTTTTCGGCGTGGGTTCCCATCGAGATTCGCGATGGCGCTTCGTCGCATCCAAGCCTGCGATGGATCGAGACCGGCGCCGAGCCCGCGCAGTTTTCCGTTCCCGTGCATTCGCGCTCGGCCCGCGCGGCGATCGCGCCGGGCATGCTGGCCCGCCCGGCGAAGTAGCGCGGGCGGGCCGGGCCGCCTCCGCGTGACAATCGAAGAATGTCCGACGAACGTCTTCGCTTCGGCGCCGGAACGCGCGCGGCGCTGTGGCGCGAGCTTGCGTCCACGATCGAAGCCTACTTCGAGGGCGTCGACCGCGGACGCGTCACGCCGGAGATGAATCCGGCGGCGGTTCGCGCGCTGCTCGACGGCTGCCGCTTCGACGAACCGCACTCGCCCTCCGAGGCGCTGCGCTGGCTGGCCAGCGGCCTTGCCGAGCACCAGACGCATACGCCGCACCGCCGCTACTTCGGCTTGTTCAACCCGGCGCCCACGACGATGGGCGTCGCCGCCGACGCGCTGGTGGCCGCGTTCAATCCGCAGCTTGCGGCCTGGAGCCACAGCCCGCTCGCCGCCGAGATCGAGCGGCGGCTGGCGCGCGAGTTCGGCGAGCGGTTCGGCTACCCGCGCGAGTCGATCGACGGCGTATTCGCCTCGGGCGGCGCGGAGGCGAATCACACCGCGGTGCTCTGCGCGCTCACGCACCAGTTTCCGGAGTTCCCCTCGCGCGGGCTGAGGGCTCTCGATGCGCAGCCCGTCCTGTACCTTTCGGCCGGCGGCCATCATTCGTTTCTCAAGGCCGCGAAGCTTTGCGGGCTTGGCGCGGAAGCGGTCCGCGAAATCGAAACCGGCGCGGATCATCGCATGTCCGCGCGCGCTCTCGATGCGGCGATCGCCGGCGACCGCCGCGCGGGCTTGGCTCCGTTCCTGGTCATCGCCACGGTGGGCGCGACAAACTCGGGCGCGATCGACCCGCTCGATCGGATCGCGACGATTGCCGGGCGCGAACGGCTTTGGTTCCATGCCGATGCGGCGTGGGGCGGCGCGGCGGCGCTGGTTCCGGAGCTGCGTCCGCTGCTCGAAGGCATCGAGCGCGCGCACTCGATCACGTTCGATGCGCACAAGTGGCTCAGCGTGCCGATGGGCGCGGGCCTGTTCCTTACGCGCGAGGCGTCGATTCTGGACCGCACGTTTCGCACGGAGACCTTCTACATGCCGCGCGAGGCGAAGGATCTGGACGTCGTCGATCCGCACTTGCATTCGATGCAGTGGTCGCGGCGCTTCACCGGCGCCAAGGTGTTTCTATCGCTGCTGGCCGCGGGCTGGGAAGGCTACGCGGACGCGATCCGTCATCAGACGCGCATGGGCGCGGTCCTACGCGAGGCGCTGCGCGCGGCCGGCTGGCGCATCGACAACGATACGCCGCTTCCGGTGGTCTGCTTCTCGGACCCGTCGGGCGCCGATCCCCATGCGATCGCCATGCGCATCGTCGCCTCGGGCGGCGCCTGGATTTCGACGACGCGCCTCGGTGGAAGGGACACGGTGCTTCGCGCCTGCATCACGAATTTCCGGACGGACGAGGAAGACGTCGCCGCGCTCGTGGGCATGCTCGACGAAGCGCGAGAAGCGCAGGCCCGCGGCGCGGCGGGGTGAAGGAGGGCTTTCGCGGGCGTCCACGTGTGATACGTTCACTAACATTGGAGGAATCATGAACCGGCGTAACTTTCTTCACCAGGCAGCCGCGGGCGCGGCGGTCCTCAACGCATTCCCACATGAACTCTTCGCGTCCGAAACGAAGAAGTACGCGACGGACAAAATTCTCCTCGGGCCGCGCAAGGTTCCGGTGACGCGGCTCGCGCTCGGCAGCGGGACCGACGGCGTGGGCGGCAGCTCGAACCAGACGCGGAAGCTCGGCGATCAGGGTTTCGCCGACCTGTTGAAGGCGGGCTACGACAACGGGCTGACCTTCTTCGACACCGCCGATCAATACGGCACGCATAAGAACGTCAGAATGGCCCTTCAACAGGGCGTTCCGCGCGAAAAAGTGGCCATTTTGACCAAGACCCACGCCTCGACGGAATCCGAGATGCGCGCCGATCTGGACCGCTTCCGCAAGGAACTTGGAACCGACTACATCGACATCCTGCTGCTGCACTGCATGCTCGACGACGACTGGCCCGAGCGGAAGAAGGGCGCGATGGCGGTGATCAGCGAGGCGCGGGAGAAGGGCATCGTGAAGACGCACGGGACGTCGTGCCACACGCTCGGATCGTTGAAGGCCGCGGCGGCCTCGCCCTGGGTGGAAGTGGACCTGGCGCGCATCAACCCGGCGCAGGTGTACATGGACGCGCCGCCCGCGGTGGTGCTAGGCGTGCTTGCCGGGATGAAGGCGTCGGGCAAGGGCGTGATCGGGATGAAGATTCTGGGCGCCGGCAAGCTGCGCAACAAGGTGGACGAGAGCCTGCAGTTCGCGCTCGCGCACAGCCAGGTGGATTGCTTCACCATCGGCCACGAAAGCATCGCCGAGATGAAGGACACGATCAAGAGGATCCCGGCGGCGAGCGTCCGCGACTGAGCGCGGCGGCGTAGGGGCGGCGTTGAGGTACGGTTGCCGCGTCGCGCCCGCCGGGTCGAAGGGCAGGTCGCGGAGCGGGCGTTCCGGGGCGTCGGAGGCTCTCCGGATAGTCGAGTGCTGGCATGTGGAGGGGCGGAAGGCGCCGCAAGGGCGTCTGGAGACTTTTCCCGCGGTCGAAGGACGTGCGCCCGCAGCGGCTGGCGGTAGAATACATTTATGGGCCGGGACGCGGCAGAGTTACTAAGAGAAGCGCTGGCCCTATCGCCTGAAGTTCGCGCGGCGCTGATCGACTCTCTGATCGGCAGTCTCGATCAGGCGGTGGACGATGGCGCCGAGGAAGCCTGGCGGGACGAGATCCAGCGGCGTCTTCAGCAGATCGACAGCGGAGCCGTTCCTCTTGTCCCCTGGGAAGAGGAGCGCCGCCGTCTCCTGTCTCGACGGGAGCGGTAAGCAGGCCGTCGGTCGAATCGATCCGGCTGCCGTGGAGGAAGCCGAAGCCGCCACGGAATGGTATGGGCGTCGCAGCGTGCGCGCCGCGGAAATGTTTCTGGATGAGCTTGATCGCGCCATCGAAAAATAGCAGATCACCCGAAGCAGTTTCCTGAATACGAATTTGGTACACGCCGAATGCTGCTCCGGAGGTTTCCTTACCTGGTCGTTTTTCGGGAAACCGCCGCTGGTGTGGAAATCATTGCCGTGGCCCACGGACGCCGCCGGCCGGGCCATTGGCGGGACGGCAATGAGTGATGTTGGCGCGTTAATGCCACAGCCATTAAGTTCCTATTCGAGAGTCCCCGAGACGCCCAAGGCTATGCCACATACACCATCGGCCGCCGACTCAGACCAGCGACGAATTTCCGATCCTTCTCGCCCACGCGGATATTTTGAGACAATGATCGTTGGCGCTAGGCTTCGAATGGGATCCCCGGAAAGCGGCGAGCAATCTCGCCAAACATGCGATCTCGTTCGAGGAGGCCGCGACCGTTTTCGGCGATCCGTTGGGCCGAATTACGGGCGATCCAAGGCACTCAGCGGATGAAGAACGCTACGTCCTTCTGGGAGTTTCGAGGTCAAGACGATTGCTTGTGATGACGTTTGCCGACCGCGCCGAATCGGTTCGCGTCATCGGCGCGCGGCGAGCGACGCCTCGGGAGCGGAGAACTTATCAAGAGAAAAAGTCAGAAGACTAAGACCGGCCCTGTCGAAAAGGACGAAATCCTACCGGAGTACGATTTCACCGGCTCTGGTCCGAACAGGTATGCTGCGCGATATGTGGCTGGCAGCACGGTGGTAGTGCTGGAACCCGACGTCGCAGAGGCGTTCCCTAATGCGGGGGAAGTCAACGAGGCTCTGCGAGCGCTGGCGGGAATCATCCACAAACACCAACCCCGCCGAACCCGTCCTCGCCGGAGCGCCTAACGCGGAACCGTGCATTCCGTGGAGCCGGCCAGGATTTCTCATCGCTTCACGCACTGCACTGGGAAGCGGACCCGTTGCGCATAGCTCTCGCGGGGCCCTTGGCGCCCCTGAGACTCCGCCGAAGTCCGGGCCTGGGACACGCCACCGCGGTGTTGAGGCTTTGGATAGTCTTCTCCCCGAACGCCGTATCTGGCGCTCTTTTCGAGGGGCCGACGATAGGGGGTTGAGCGGGTTCGAACTGCGCCACCTCCTCAAAGCGTGCCAGGAATGCCGACCTGGATATAATTGTGCTTGAGGTACTCCCAGTGGCCAAGCGCAAACAGCATCAGACGGTCAAGCGCATGATCGGCCGGTACATAGTTACCGACCCCGCTATCTGCCACGGCGAGCCGACGTTCCGAGGGACCCGAATCCTGGTGGCTGATGTCATGGAACAGGTGGCCGGTGGAATCGCGTGGGAAACGATCGTGGAAGAGTGGCGCGGCAACGTTTCCCCGGATGCCATTTCAGAAGCAGTCCGACTGGCGAGTCAAGCCTTCCGCGATCATTCCGCCCAGTACACGGCGCCGGAATACGTGCTTGAACGGGCCCAGGCTTGATCGTTTTGGACGAGAATATTCTCGATGGCCAGCGGCTCTCATTGGAAGCATCTAGGATAGCGACAAGGCAAATTGGCGCCGATCTCGGTCGCAAGGGGATGAAGGATGACGAGATCATCGTGCTTCTGCGCCGGCAGCGAAATATCGCATTCTTCAGCCGCGATGCAGGTTTCTATGTGCCGGAGCTCCGCCATCGGCGCTATTGCATGGTGGTGATGAACGTTGGGCAGAATGAAGTCGCCACTTTCGTTCGGCGCTTTCTCCGCCACCCCGACTTCGATACCCAGGTAAAGCGCATGGGCAAGGTGGTACGGATCTCGCACGCCGGCTTAGCGATTTGGCGCTTGCGGTCGCAAACGGAGATTCACACACTTTGGAGTCGATCCAAATAGCCGCAGGGCGGCACTACACCGTCACAAGCTGCCGCGGGGCCCTTGGCGCCCCTGTGACTCCCCTGAGGTCGGGGTCTGGAAGACGCCACCGCGGTGTCGCTGCTTTCGACAGTCTTCTCCCCGAACGCCGTATCTAGACCGTGCGCGGCACAAGTCCGGGACGACGATACGGCTGTGTCGACGTAACCGGTGCCGTCGTAGGGCCATTTCTCGTCGATGATTTCGCTCAACTTGGTCAATTCGCGTTAAAATTCGGGCCAGACGAGGCGAGTATGGTTTCGAACCCGAGCTCCTCCAGCGCCGGCCAAAAATACGAGAACTGCGCCATTCCTAAGACCCACCGCCGCCTTGCGGAGGCACATCTCCTATGGCATCAGGCGCTCGATCACTACCATGATCCTGAAGCATTCCGCGCCAATCTGAATGCGACGATTGAGGCACTCAGGAACGTGACATTTGTCCTTCAAAATGAGAAGAGTCGCTTCCTTGACTTTGACAAGTGGTATAGTCCGTGGCAAGCTCGGCTTAAAGCTGACACGGCCGCCAAATGGCTCCATGACGCGAGAACCACAGTCGTTCATCAAGGCGAGCTAGACAGTCACAGCAAAGCTGAGGTGCGCTTGCTGACGTGGCGAGACGACCTTATCACCAAGCTAAATGTTCCTCCCGAAATCCCGTCTTCTCTAATTCTGAAGAATCTCCCCCTCTTGAATCTGCTGGGCAACTCGCAAGCGACACCTGAGGAATTGAAGAACGGCTTGATAGCAATTGAACGACGCTGGAGCACTACCGACCTAGGCAACTCTGAAATCCTGGAAGCATTGGCTCAGGTGTACGGGATTCTGAGCGATGTCATCCTAGATGCTCATATACACATGGGGCGATTTGAGTGTATTCCCACAGCAGACGAGCATCCTGATTTTCGATCCGCATACCACAGAACCGGAACCCTTGAATGCATGGCATCGGGACTTGACCGTCGAACTCAAACATTTAAGGTGGCAACCGGGGAGGAAATCAGCTACACGCAAGTGCTCGTGTCCCCGAGTGTTCACCCTCGGGAGGCGGTCCTTCGGTATGGACTCGACGAGGACGACAAGCTAGCTCTGTGGGAAGAGTTGGATCCAGCCCGATTTGCAACAGGAGTCCTGCATTCCGCAAAGCGGATCTTACGACGAGACCGAACGCACGCTAGGATGATGTTTATCCGCGACGGCTACGGCGTGTGGCATCTTTTGCCTCTCGAAGCCGAGGACAAGCCCGAGCAACATCTCCTCATGCGTATCGTTGCAAACTTTGTGGAGACTAAAGGTTGTGACGCGATTGTTGAAGTCGGAGAAACGTGGTCGACTCTCGCGAAATCGCCAACCGAGTTGGGGTCGAACGAGGCTCGACTCAAGGAAACACGGGGCGAGACACTGTTCGTCATGGTCGCCACCCGCGAGGGATTCATTCGGACGTATATCACACCGTTCAGGCGAGGCCCTCTCGGCGGTATAAAACTGGGCGAAACCCATGAGACCGGCCGCATGCTGCTTCCGCATCTTCAACCTGTCATGAGCGTCTGGCGCAGGCAAGGATACACACTACTTGAGGACGGTAAAGTTATGCGACGAATCTGGGAGCCGGACCCGCTGGACGCATGTTTTTGTGGTGGACCCAAGCGTTTCGCTGACTGCTGCCACCGACATCTCCCTTTGAACCCAAGCGCTGTAGACGGCGAGGTCAAGAAGGCCATCTCCGCGGCCGAGTTTCTTCGGGCCGAGGAGCTTTCGCGGGCAGCACTCACCCAGTACGTGATATGGGTGAAACAGCATACGGCTGGCATGATGAATGTGGCACCGGAGGCTTACAAGATGTTCGTCGACGTCGATGTACTGGCCCTAGAGGGACACGTTTTGACCTTGCGGACCGCACTAGAGGCGAATGGGTGTGCGGAACTGTATGTACAGCACGTGCGTCAACTTGCGTCCAGAATTGGGGTTCCCAGGCTTAGCATCCGTTTGATAGCTCTTGCCGGTCGCTGGTTTATGAGCGCAGGCAGAAAAGAAGAGGCGATCCTGGAATTGGATGGTCTTGGAAACATAGATAAAGTTGATGACACCCTGGCGCTGATCACGGCAGCGCACATTTATGACTATCCTCCTAAACGTATCGACCAGCTCTTACAGAAGGCGATTTTCTCGGCTGCATCCGAAGGCGAGAAGTGGGTTGCCCAATTAGAGCTGGCCGAGCATAATCTAGTCTCCGGCAGGAGGGAAGAGGCTAGGAAATTGCTCGATACGGTGATTGCGGAATCCGGCAGATCGAAGAGCCGGCAGGATGAGATCCCGGAAGCGTTGGTTCTCCGCTGGAGAATTACGAAAGAAGCCAACGATTTTGGGGTGGCTCTGGAGGCCATGCAGCGTGGAGACGATGCGGACCGTCAACGTTACGGGGGCATCCTGATCGACGGGGGCAAGTATGCAGAGGCCGAGCATCTTCTGTCGGGCCAAATCGAGAAGGGAGATCCCATCGCCAAGCTGCTAATTGTCGATGCTCGAGTGCGGACCGGCAGTACGGGCTCCGCTCGCGACCTTTTGCTCAGTATCCGCGCTGGACAGATATCCGATCGGCTAAAGCATGCATACGCCGTAGCATGTTCACTTGTTGCACTGTCAAGCAAAGATGCGGCAATACGAACGATGGCTATTCACGCAATTCAGGCTTTACCTCCTTCCGCTCAAGAAAACGATATGAGCTTGCGGACGCTCATGCAGGCGTTGAACGATGATGATACTGCCTTTTAGTCTCGCAGAGGCCCATTGTCCGCGCAGGGGTTCGCCGGTTCAGGATTGCTTGCGCAACAAGTAGGATACGTCTAACCGTAGGTCACTTGGACGGGAACCCCGACCCGCGGATGAACACCAACTCCGGACCCGGAGTCCGGATCTGGGTAGCCGCCCCAACCATCTCCGGCCGGATCATGCCCGAACCACCGAAGTGGAGGGCACAACTCAGCCGATCCTGCTCTAACGCCCATGGCGGCGGGCGGCGGCGCTTACAGTTCTTCGCGGGATGCACTCCTTCGAGGTCGAGGGAGGACACGGATGGGCTGTTGGCGTTTCCGGCCAGGAACTTACATTTTGCGGCCCGAGCCGGGACGGTCATACAATGACGCACACGAACGTTTTGGCATGTCCGGGACGGTGCGACTGCCGTGGCGGCTGTCCTTCGCGTCGCTGGTCTCGATGCGGTCCGGTTTGCCGTACGTCATCGCGGCGGTGTGTTCAACGACGGGCCACGGGGCGCGGCGAGGGTTCAGTCGGCGTGCAAACCGCGAGGGCCGGACGGATTTCAGCGGCCGTTCGGCGCTGGGCGAACGAACTCCCAGGTTTCGTAGGCGAACGGGGGCGAGCCGGGAGGGAACGCGCCGGTGAGAGGATCTACGAGCGAAAGCACGCGGCGCTGGGCGGGCGTAAGCGGCGCCCAGGGATGCAGCGAGCGCGGCCAGGCGCGGCGGCGGAGTCCGTCTTCGAGCGCGTCGACGGCGCGGCCGGGCGTCGCGTCGTGGACCGCGCGGACGATCCAGACGCGGCCCGGGGCGCGGTTCGCGTCGAGGGAGGCAAGCGCGCTCCGGGCGTCGACCGGCGTCGCGATGGCGTGGATTGCGTAACCGGGCGGGAGATAGAGTTCGAGCGCGGGAAGCGGGATGTTGACGGCGTCGACATAGAGCGCGGCGTCCGAAGGCGGGGCGGAGGCGATGAGCGCGGCGATGCGCGGGGTGGGCAGCAGGTAAGCGGGGTTGAGGAAATCGCGCGCCCCGAAATAGGCGAGGAGGCCGATGAGGTTGATCACGAGCAGCGCGGGCCGAAGGATCGAGCCGGGCCGCGGCAGCGCCTCGGCGCCGGAGACGATGGCGAGAAGAACGAGCGGCAGCAGGAAGAACAGGCGCGCGGGCGCGGACGCGTACGAGGCGGCGGGCGGAAGGGCGAGACCGGCGGCCACCGCGGCTACCAGCGCTGACAGAGCCAAGCTGCGCCTGGCGCGCGCCGCGGCGTAGAGCATCCATAGCGCGCCGAACGCGATGGGAACCCCGGCGATGAGACTCCACCCTGGCTGCGATTCGCCGAAGAGAAACGAGAACGCCGTATAGAGGGCGTCGAGGAAGAAGCCGGTGAAGGATTGGCCCACGGGCGCGGTGAACGCGGTGGGATGCGCGATCGGCCAGGGGGCGTAGGCGGCCGCCGCGAGAGCAATCGCCATGGCCAGCGGAGCGAGCGCGCGCGAGCGCAGGAACACATAGAGACCGGCGCCGCAGACTGCAGCGAGACCGATGGCCGCGTCCGTGTAGAGCAGCGCCGCGAGCGACGCGGAGAAGGCGGCGAAGCGGCGAGGCTCGCGCGGCGCGTCGGCGAAGCGAACGGCGCACGAGCCGACGACGATCGCGCCGAGCGCTTCCAGGCTGAAAGGCGCGGCCATGCGCGCGTAGAGCAGCACGCACGGCGACAGTGTCCAGAGAGCCAGCGTCCAAAGGCGCACGGCGGGCGCGGCGGCGCGAAGCCACAGACGATCGAGCAGAAGCGTCGCGGCGAGGGCGAGAACAATGGAGAGCCAACGCAGACGGATGAGCGGTTCGCCGGGAATCGGCGCGGCGAGCCAGAGACGCGCGAACAGCGCGTAGAGCGGCGCGGCGGCCGAGCCGGGAATGGGCGAGACCGCGAGCGCTTCGGCGGCCGACGCCGCCAGCAGGCCGGGCCGCGTGGCGAGCACCGCAGCCTCCATCGCGAACAGCACGATAGGACCGGCAAGTGTCTGTCGTGGAAGGGCTTCTTTCACTGGCGCCAGCCTTCCAGCGTAGCCGTTTCGGGCCTCGAGCCGCCAGCGCGATGATAAACTGAAAGTTCATGTCCTACGATTTGATTGTGATCGGCAGCGGCCCCGGCGGCTATTCGGCGGCCGTGCGCGCCGGGCAATACGGGCTGAAGACGGCCCTCATCGAAAAAGATACGCGGCTCGGCGGGACGTGCCTGCTGGTCGGCTGCATTCCGACCAAGGCGCTGCTGCACACGGCCGACGTATGGGAGTATTTCAAGCACTCCGACGAGCAGGGCATTCAGTGCCAGAACCCGAAGCTCGAATACGCGAAGGTGCTCGACCGCAAGGACAAGATCGTCAGCAAGCACTCGAAGGGCGTCGAGTACCTGATGAAGAAGAACAAGGTCGAGGTGGTGCGGGGCTACGGGACGCTGCGTGGCGCGGGGCGCGTCGAGGCGCGGACGGAGGCGGGTGTAAAAACACTCGAGACCAAGAATGTTTTAATCGCCACTGGCTCCGAGGCGCGGATGCTGCCAGGCCTCGCGCCGGATGACGACATTCTCACCAACATCGAAATTCTCAAAATGCCGGCCGTGCCCGCGTCGCTTGCGATCATCGGCGCGGGCGCGGTGGGCGTCGAGTTCGCCTCGATCTTCAACCGCTTCGGAAGCAAGGTGACGATTCTCGAGATGCTGCCGCGGCTCGTGCCGGTGGAAGACGAGGAAGTGTCGAAGGAACTCGAGCGCGTGTTCAAGAAGACCGGCATCCGCTGCGAAACCGGGGCCAAGGCGGACAACATTCGCAAGGAAGGCGGGCGCGTGAAGTTAACCGCGACGCTCGCCAACGGGAAGAAAGAAGAGATCGAGGCCGAAAAACTGCTGATCGCCGTGGGGCGGAAGCCGAACACGGACAACATCGGGCTGGAAGGGACGCGCGTGAAGCTCGACCGCGGCTTCATCGAGGTCGACCCCTACCAGCAGACGGGCGAGCCGGGCGTTTACGCGATTGGCGACGTGGTGGCGGGGACGCCGCAGCTTGCGCACGTCGCCTCGATGGAAGGCATGGTGGCGGTGGCGCACATGGCCGGCAAGCCGGCGACGCCGCTGAACAAGAACCGGATTCCGAGCGCAACGTACACCGAGCCTGGCATCGGCAGCGTGGGCATGACCGAGGCGCAGGCGCGCGCCAAGGGCTACGATGTGAAGGTCGGTAAGTTTCCGTTCACGGCCAACAGTAAGGCGAGCATCCTGGGCAGCCACGACGGGTTCGTGAAGGTCGTCGCGGACGCGAAGTTCGGCGAGATTCTCGGAGTCCACATCATCGGGCCGCAGGCCTTCGAGCTGATCGCGGAGGCGGTGACGGCAATGGAGGCCGAGGCGACGGTGGAGACGATGATGCACACGATCCACGCGCATCCGACGATCTACGAAGCCATCGGCGAGGCGTTCCAGAACGTGTACGGCATGGCGATCAACATTTAGGCGGAGCGCGGGAATTGAGCCGGGATTGCGAGGTGCGCGACTGCGGAAGGCTCGGCTACGCCGAGGCGCTCGAGCTGCAGGAACGGCTGGTTGAAGAGCGCAAGGCGGGGCGCGTGCCGGATCAACTGGTGTTTGTCGAGCATCCGCACGTGATCACGCTGGGGCGGAACGGGCACATGGAAAATCTGCTCGCGCCGGAGGTGGCGCTCGAGCGCGCCGGAATCGCATTTTACCGCACGCGGCGCGGCGGCGACATTACTTATCATGGACCAGGGCAGATCGTCGGCTATCCGGTGTTCGATCTGCGCGAGTGGAAGCGGGACGTGGTTGGATACGTGCGGGCCGTGGAGGAAGCGCTGATCGAAGCCGTGGGCGGGCTGGGCGTGAATGCGGAGCGCATGGCGGGGCACACCGGCGTATGGGTCGGGGGCCGGAAGCTTGCGGCAATCGGCGTACACATCAGCCGCTGGGTGACGTCGCACGGGTTTGCCTTGAATCACCGGACGGAGTTGAGTTACTTCCGCTACATCGTGCCGTGCGGGCTGACGCTGCCGGTCACGTCGCTCGAGGATCTGGGAACGATCGCGCCGCGGGAGCGGGTGCGCGAGGCCATCGTGCGCGGGTTCGAGCGCGTGTTTGAATTGAAGATGCGGCCCGCCTCGGATGGGGCCGGAATACTGGAGAAAGCGCAATGATCGATGTCGTCATGCCCCAGATGGGCGAAAGTATCGTCGAAGGGACGCTGACCAAGTGGCTGAAGAAGGCGGGCGAGCACGTCGAGCGCGACGAGCCGCTGTTCGAGATTTCGACCGATAAAGTGGACACCGAGATTCCGTCGCCGGCGGCGGGCGTGCTCGCGAAGATCCTGGTGGAAGAAGGCAAGACGGTGGCGATCGGCACGGCGGTAGGGTCGATCGACGAAGCGGGTTCGGCCGCGGCGGCGGAGAAGCCGGCCGAAACGCCCGCACCGGCTCCGGCGGCTTCCGCGCCTCCGCCCGCAGCGGCGCCAATTCCCACGCCAACGCCGGCGCCAGCGCCCGCGCCGGCGGCCGAGGCGAGCGCGGCAGAAGCCCCCGCCGGCCCGCTGAGCCCGCTGGTGCGCAAGAGGGCGCGCGAGTACAACATCGATCTGCGCCAGGTGAAGGGCACCGGCGCGGGCGGGCGGATCTCGAAGCAGGACATCGAAGCGTTCATGTCGGCGCAGGGCGCGAAGACGATGGCGCAGTCGGAAGTGCATGCGCCGGCTCCGGCCACCCCAGCGCCTCAGCCGCCGCCTCAACCGGCGCCCGCTCCCGTCGCCGCGGCCCCAGCCCCCGCCCCGGCAGTACCGGCCGCGCCTATCGCCGGGCCGCTCACCTCACGCGTCGAGCCGATGAGCGTAATGCGGCAGCGCATCGCCGAGCACATGGTGATGAGCAAGCGCACCTCGGCGCACGTGACCACCGTTCACAAGGTGGACATGACGAAGGTGGCGAAGATGCGCGACCGCAACAAGGAAGAGTTCAAGGCGCGCTACGGGACGTCGCTCACGTTCCTGCCGTTCGTCACGCGGGCCACGGTGCTCGCGCTGCGGCAGTACCCGATTCTGAACGCGTCGATCGAAGGCACGAATATCCTCTATCACGGAGGCATTCATATCGGCATCGCGGTGGCGCTCGAGAACGGTTTGATCGTGCCGGTGATCCAGGACGCCGACGAACGCAACGTCGTGGGCCTGCAGAAGACGATCGCCGATCTGGCGGCGCGGGCGCGCTCGCGCCAACTGAAGCCCGACGAGGTGCAGGGCGGAACGTTCTCGATCACCAATTTCGGCAGCTTCGGCAGCGTGTTCGCGACGCCGGTGATCAATCAACCGCAGGTGGCGATTCTGGGCGTCGGCACGGTGGACAAGGAGCCGGTGGTGGTGAACGACGCGATCGCGATCCGCTCGATGTGTTATCTGGCGCTGACGTTCGATCATCGTCTGATCGACGGGGCGCTGGCGGATCAGTTCACCGGCCGTGTGAAGGCGATTCTCGAGACCTGGTCGGAAGAAGTGCTGTAGGCGCCCGCGATGACCGCCGAGGCAATCTTCCGGACGTTCTCCGCCAGTAAGCTGCGGCAGCTCGGCGGGCGCATTGAGGTGTGTTTGGGCAAGCTCGGCGACGAGCGGGTCTGGGCGCGCGGCGGGCCGAACGAGAACACGGCCGGCAACCTGGTGCTGCACCTGTGCGGGAACATGCGGCAATGGATCGGCACTGGAATCGCCGGGCTCGAGGACGTGCGTGAGCGGGACGCCGAGTTCCGGGCCTCCGGGGGCGCAAGCGCAGCGGAGCTTGCGGCGCGGCTGCGGTCGGCGGTGAATGAGGCGGCTGGCTGGATCGAAGCGGCGCCGGACGAAAAGCTTCTTGCGAGCGTGCGAGTGCAGAACTACGACTTGACGGGCCTTGAGGCCGTCTATCACGTGGTCGAGCATTTCGCCGAGCACACCGGGCAGATCATTTTCATGACGAAGCGCCTTACCGGCGAGGATCTGGCCTTCTACGGACACCTGAAGCACGCCGCGCACGCGGAGAAGACGCCGTAGAAGGAGTGGGCCGGCGGCCCCAAGCCGGGTGGCCTTACGGGACGGGATGAACCAGACCGCGATTGTGCTTGAGAATCTCGCGAACCTCGTCGTCGGTCAATTGCCGGAAATCCTTGTACCAGGCGCCTACGGCACGAAACGGCCGTGGTTGCGCAAGACAAATGCACTCGTCCGCTTCGCTTCGCACCAGCCGGCACGCTTGCGAAGACGCGACCGGCGCCGCGACGATCAGCTTCCGCGGTCCACGCGCGCGCACATGGCGAGCCGCGGCAACCATCGTCGAGCCCGTGGCCAGGCCGTCGTCGACCAGCACGACCGTGCAATCCCTGAGCTCGAGCGCCGGGAGATCTTGCCGGTAAAGCCTCTCGCGACGTTCGCTTTCCTGGGTTTCCAGGGCCACAACCGCCTGGACTTCTTCCTCCGAGATCCCGAGATCATGGACCAGACGATGGTCCAGAATCCGGGTTCCACCGGCAATGGCGCCCATGGCGAGTTCCGGCTGCCAAGGGACGCCGAGTTTGCGAACGACGAGCACGTCCAGCGGCGCCGCCAATGCCCCGGCCAGTTCGGCCGCAACCGGAACGCCACCCCGGGGCAGCGCCAGCACGACCGTACTGGCCGAGAGTCCACGGGAGGCGAGCGCCACTGCCAGCAGCCGCCCCGCTTCCGCCCTATCCTGAAACGGTAGCTCCATGATCGCTTCGCCCTAATCGAGTTCGCCGGTAGCCGAAGTCAGGCTGCGTCATTTGCCGCAGCGGCTGAGATTCGCTCGATCTGTTCATCCACGTCCTGCAACTCCAGATCGAGCAGCTCTCTCCAAATGAGCCTTTTTTCGGCCCACTCGCCGAAATGCGGATCCAGCCGGCGGCGCCGTGCTAACTCGATGTCCTGCAAGCAAGAGAACGCTCGCGCAAGGCGTTCGTCCACCGGGCTTGTAAACGGGCGAACCTGTGGCGCACCGTCATGGCGCGTTCCCGATGTGCCGAGTCGATTTTTCCCGTTCATGCAAATCGTAGCGCAACTCGCGTGCCAGCTTCGCGCCGTTCGATGGACCGCTCGCCGTCCATTCGAAATATAATTCGACCGTGACTCGAAGAGACCTCGGCCGTCTCGGCCTGCTGTGGGCTGGCGCGCGGGCCGCCCTTCCCTCCGTCCCTAATCGATTGTCGGAAGACGAACGCCGCGACGGATTCGAGCTGCTGTTCGACGGAACTACCACCGCCGGGTGGCTCGAAATCACGGGTAAGCCGTTCCCCGCCAATTGCTGGACCGTCGAAGACGGCTGTCTCCGCACCCTCGTCCGTCACGACGGCTTTCAGGACATTCGCACGAGCGGCGAATTCATTTCTTTCGATCTGCGCTTTGAATGGAAGACCGTGAAGGACGGCAACTCCGGGGTGAAATATCTCATCCAGAGAGTCGATGAATGGGTCAACAAGGAAGGCCGTCAGGCGCGCGCCCGCGGGCTCGAGTACCAGGTCTGCGACGATTCTGGCCCCGGCGCCAGCACCGACCCGCGCCGCAGGGCCGGAGCGCTCTATTCCGTCCTTGCCCCTGCCGCCCACACAGCGCCCGCCGCCGGCGTATTTCATCGGTCGCGGATTCTGCTGCGCGGGCGCCACGCCGAACATTGGCTCGACGGAGAGAAGCTGGTCGAGTTTGAAACGGACGCACCGCAAATCCGGGACTATCTTAAAGGAACCCGCGCGGGCGGCCCCATCAGCCTGCAAAACCATCAGTCCGAAGTATGGTTCCGAAACCTCAAGCTCCGCCGCCTGCGGGACTAACTTCGCCTGTTCGGGCAAAGCTCCGGCTAACTCCCGCGTGGAGTAAGTGAGTTACCAATTTTCGAAGCGCGAATCGTGAATCGCGATGCCTCGCGCCGCGAGCTCGCCGAGCAGTTCCGCCACGCCTGGCGATACCTCGCCATCTCCCGGCACGACCACCGCCCACGCCAGGTTCTCGCGGAACTCTCGCGATACAATGCGCCAGGGCGCGAGAGAAGGGGGCGTGGTTCCGCCAATTCGAATGACCGACCAATGCCGAACCAGCGCCAGCGCGGACGCCCGGTCCGGCAAAGGACCGCGCACGATGAAGTGATTGTCTCCGTGAACCAGGATGCCGGCCATCTCAACCATGCGTGCTGACGAGTAAGTCACTCAACCGCGAGGCGCGGGTCGTGCACCGGGTAACCGATCGCGAAGTGATACACCACTTGACCTTGCCCCGATGCGAGATTGAGGTAGCGGTGTACGTCGTCGTCGAAGAACGCGCCGATTCCCGTCGCGCCAAATCCTAACGCTTCCGCGGCAAGATACAGCCGCTGTCCGATGGCGCCGGCTTCGAAGTGTACGTAGCGGTAGCCGCGGTCGCCATGCGCGCGGACCGCGCGGTCGAGATCGGCGATCATCGAGAAGGCCACGCACGCATTGCCGGCCAGGTCCTGCCCAAGGCTGAGGCCCGCGGCCGCGGCGCGCTGATCGCCGGACCGGATGCGATTGAGCCTTCCGTCTTCGGGCCCGTATCGATATACACCGGGCTCTAACTCGTGGACTCGATGTATGTATAGATAGAGCCGAATGAATCGGACGCCGGCGAAGTCGGCGGAGAGCGGCTGCGCGGTGACCGCGAGAATCGCGGAGAGCTGCGCAAGCGTCATCGCGCCGGCGCCCGGCCGGAAATCGAGCGCCGACCGCCGCGTGCGAGCCGTTTCGCCGAATGGCCGCGTCGATGAGGCGGGCGGCGGCAGCTCGATGGCCCCAAGCCCTTCATCCGGACCGATGCCCGGCGGCACGGCCGTTGCGATGTTCCCGCGCTGGCCCGATTCGAGCTTGGTGGCCGAGTGCATCGCGTCGATCCACGCATAGGGAATTCGGTGGTCCGACAACTGGTTCGCGCGCCCGCCGAACCAAACCGCGTCCCCGCCATCCGGATCTCGAGCGGGCATGGCGCCGCCTTGCGCCCCGGAGTTACTTCTTACTTCCACGGCCAGCATCGGCCACTCGTCTTCATTCAGCCGGCACAGCCGCGCAATTTCGTCGTCTGGAAAATGGGCGTTGGCGAAGGTTTCGCAGCCCATCGATCGAGCGGCGAGCGCCAGCGACTGCCACGCGTGTCCGATGTCGTGCAGGCAATATCGATACGCGCGATCGCGGTACTTCCACGCTTCGCGCCATGCAATGCTGGTCAGAACAAATACGAGGGGCGCCGGTTCGCGATCCGGCCCGATGCCGACTTTGAATGGGCCGGCCGCCCGCTGCTCCGCCATGTGCGAAGACGGACGGTAATGATAGAGCCCGTCCGGCCATTGCTTCAGGCCACGAGTGAGAAAGTGAAACTCTGTCGGATGCAGGTTACCCGACGACGGATTCACTCTCAGCGCGTATCGATATCCGGTGGATAGCACGCGCTTGGACGCGCTGATGGCAGAGGAGTAGTAAAGAAGCTGTGAAAGGAAAGCCGCGCCGTCGGCAGCAGCCGTGCGGCCGTGGGCCCCTTGAAGCACGTCGAGCGCCGGGACTTCCGGGCCCGGTGGCTCGGCCGGCAGATCGAACATCGGAACGCCCTCGTAATGCCGGAACGGATCCGGCATGTTGGTCCAATCGAGAACGTGCCCGCTTCGCCGGAGCGCCTGGACATTATGCTTTGTAACTTCGTGATAATCGCGCCAGGTCATTGCCTACGGAAACCGGGCCTACGGAAACCGGGAACGAGGATCCCGCGCGCGAGCCGCTCGTTACGCGGTGCCCCCGATGGGAGCCGTCCACCGGAACAGGAAAAAGTGATGGCCGCAAAGGGAGCATCGATAGGGCAAGAGAATCCAGTAGAGCGCGGTTTCGACAACGTTCCGGGCGCCCACGCCTCGAAATTCGATCGATCTGCATCGTGGACAATGGGCTGAGAACATTTAGGCTTGCCTCACGTCTAGGCGTCCGTTTTCGCGGCGCTGCCGGTGCCCGGCGTTTTGCCACTTCGGACGAAAACGGTCGAGTTACGCACGCTGCCGTCGCTGTTGTGGCCTCCGGTGGGCCGGCTTCGCTCGCGCGCAGCCTGAATCTGTTCGGGCGTCCTCAGGTCGGGCTCGGAGACTCTTACGCGGTCCCGGGCGCGCGTAACCTGGCGTCTATATCGCTTGGCTAATCTCTTGTCCATGTCTACCTCCCAATCCACATTGCCCGACGCGATTGCCGCTGCGCCGGGAGCCGCAAAGCCTCTCGGGTCTTACCGGTCACGATGGCGGAGGAACGCGCCACGCGGCGCCCGTATTCTCGCTGGACGGCCTGCGCGGCGCCTTCCGCTTTTGGGCCGCGGCGTCGCGGGCGGCCGCGCTGTCTTTCGCGTACACGCACATGGCCTCTTCGGTGAAAGTCACGGCGCGGCTCGCTTCCTCGTCGTTCCGCTGCTCCAGGATGCCCAGGCACATGAGGGGCAGCTCCTGCAGCCGGATTCCATAGCGTCGAGTCAGATTCAGGTCGGCCTTGACCGTAAACCGGGTACGGACGCGGTCGTCCCCGATCCGTTCAAACGCGAACACGCGGAATCCAAGATCGTGTGTGACTCCGGTGAGTACAAACTGCATTTTCGCGCTCCTTCCATTGCTTCCCCCACGGTCCGCCGTCTTCCGCTCCGGCGCCGTCATGATAGCCGGGAAGCGCGCCGGTTCGCGTTAGGGTCAGGAATCCTGGTGCATCGATGAGGCTCGCGAGACGCGCCCAGCCCAGCCGGTGCGGAGACCGCTAGAGGCGATTGCCAACGTAGTGGTTGCGAATCCCCGTGGGCACGGCACGGCCGGATTTGAGGGACGGAACAAGGGCGCTGCCGAGAGGCGGGAAACCCTCGCCGTGTGCCCGGTTCCCGTGGACTGCCGGTCGACATTCAGGTTTACCAACTCCTCATTTATTGGGCAAGCCTAAGACGGGAAGAGGATCGGATCGCCGGTCTTAGTTCAGACGACCCGCGAGTGGGCTGAATCGCTCACTCATCTACTATTATCAACCAATTACCGGCACTTGTCAAGGAGCCGCAAACGGCGGAACGGGAAGTGCTGGACAGCCAAGCCGGCCTGCTGTCCGCCCGTGTTAGCTGGAGTTACAACGTGGCAACACGCATTTCCTCTCGCGGTCGAAACCGAAGCGACCTCGGCCCAACGCGCCGAAGCGGCAGTTGTCGCGACTCGAGTGGCCCTTCGCCTGCCCCGTACGGAGGCCCGTAAGCCAGCGCGGCCACTTCGACACGGAAAGAGGGGCCATGCACCAACCGGCGCGACCCCTCTTCCTTGTTTCGATAGAATTGGTTCTACAGCACTACCAGCGATTGTTACGGCGCTGTCCACCGCCGCCGCCGCCGGATCCGCGTTCGGTCTTCGGACGCGCCTCGTTGACGTTCAGCGCGCGGCCATCGAGTTGCCGGCCGTTCAGCTCAGCGATGGCGCGATCCGCTTCCGCGTTCACGCTCATCTCGACGAATCCGAAGCCTCTCGCCTGTCCAGTATCCCGATCGGTAACGATGCTGACGCGCTCGACCGTTCCATACGCCTCGAACAGGGATCGAACTGCGCCTTCGGTAGCCCCAAAGTTGAGGTTACCTACAAATATATTCTTCATTGCTTTTTCCTTTGACTTTCCAGATTGTGAATTGGGGGCAGGATCGAACAAGGCGGGCGGGCCGGACTAATACGAAGATGCCAAAATTCTGACTACGCCCTTAGAGTACCACAGATTGCCAAAGATTGCTGGAAAAAATGTGATGAGGGTTCGGCGCTCCTCCCATCGGGCATTCCGCACGCGCGGCGACAAAACCGGAATCCGCGCACCGACGCGGCGTCACCCGCGGGTCCGGCGCCGGATTGAAAAGATGGCGGGGACGACGGGGCTCGAACCCGCGACCTCCGACGTGACAGGCCGGCGTTCTAACCAACTGAACTACGTCCCCGAAGTGGAATCCGTCGGAAACTTCAGGCTACCACGCTCCCGCGCGCTCGCTCAACCCTCCCCTATGGCCCGGCGTCAAGCGTCGCCGCGTGGCTCGCCACGCCGTTCACCTGCAACAGCCCTACAAAGCCCGGCGACATCCCCGCGAACGACACATGCGCCGCGCTCGATCCGACCGTCGCGGAAATCGCCGACCGCACGTAGGATAACGGGCTCCCCGGCGCAGCCTCGCCGGTGGCGAGTGGCGGATTCACCGGCCCCGACCCGGTCATGTAGACGATGATCGTGCTCGCGGGCATGGCCGGATTGCCCGTCGTGATGAGCTGGTAGCTCGCGTCCTGCGCCACCGCCAGGGTCCCGTGGTAGAGAAATATCCCGGGCGAGGCCGGAATCACCTGCACACTCTCGGCGTTGGTCGGCGCGCCGTTCACGCTCACCATCGCCCTCCCGGGCTTGGTGTCCCACGGCAACTGGAAATTCCCCTGCGTAGCATTGGCGAACACGATCAGCGCAAGCTCGCTATCGATGCTCACTTCGAGCGCGTTCAGGTTCGTCGGAAGAGGGCTCGCCGCCTACTCGGCCGCCGGCCCCGTCGACGCAGTCACCGGCTGCGCCCATAGCGTCGCCCCATAGGGCAAGTCCTACGCCGCCGGAGTCTGAAATGCCACAAGCAGCCGGTCGTTCGGGCCGAACATCGCCGACCGCCCGTGCGATCCCACGGCGTGGCTAATGGGCGGGCCCATCGAACTGCCAGGATCGGAGGGGATATTCACGGGCGCGCCCCACGTCGTCCCGCCATCGGTCGAGCGCGTCGCCCACAGAAGGTGATCGTATCGCGCTGGGCCGATGCACTTCGACTGTTCGTGGTCGTCTACCGCGTTTCGCCTTTCGTTAGTATAATATCGAGGAACGAGGCCGCGCTCTTCGTGACAACGCCATGACTGACCTCGCCAGTTCCTCCTTCAGTTCGCGCTTTCACATCATTGCCTACTGGGTCACCACCGCTCTGGTCGTCTCCGAACTGGCTTTGGGAGGCGTATGGGATATCCTGCGAGTGCCCCAGGTTCGCGGCCTCATCGAACGGTTGGGCTATCCTCTATATTTTCTGGTCGTCCTGGGGATCTGGAAACTGCTCGGCGCTGTCGCGTTGGTGATTCCGCGGTTCCCCCGACTCAAGGAGTGGGCCTACGCCGGTGTGTTCTTCGACCTGACGGGCGCTGTTTCATCGCAATTGGCCTCGGGGTTGATTGATGCAGGTACGATGGCATACCCGATCGTAATGACGGGCGTTGCAGTTGCCTCCTGGGCGCTCCGTCCGCCATCCCGCCGCCTTGATCCCGGTCGCGTTGCCCCTAACATGGGCTAGCGATCCGAAACCGCAAGACAGAGTTCTCGGAACGTGGTGCCTTGTCCGAGTAGCAATTGCCGTCCATCGCTCCGGCGTAGGCCGCGTATGGCCGCGCGCCAACAAACGCCGCCTGCACATCGTCAACCTGGCCGCTGTTGTACCGATTGGTCGATGCGATGCGGACGGGGCACGTCGGCCGAGTTGTTCGCGTCGATCACATACGCGAGGGCCGGCGCTCCATTGCCGTCCAACGCCAGTCCGAAGCCCGTCACCTACGCGATGCCCACGTTGTTCTGACCGTAGTCCGCGCACGCCACGCCCAGCGCCATGCCAAGGTCCACTCCCAGAACGTCGTCGAGCGAGGTTGTCGCCGCCGTCTGGATGTTCCATGTCGCGCCATCGTCGGGGCCCAGCGCGAAGTGCATCGCCGTGCCGCTCGCCGCCACCACCCGATACGCCAGCCCGAGCCGGTTCGCCGAGGCGTTGTGCGCGAGGTTCAAACTTACCGCGGGCGAGCCAGATCCCACGATGTCGCCGGTCACTTCAATCTTCACCGGCGCGCGAAACGCCCCCTTCGCCCGGTTCCAGGCGCTTGCGTACAGCGTCGCGTCGTTGTAGCTGCCGTTCCCGCTGGGGTTCTGCCAGTAAGAACGCCGCCACCGGATCGCCGTTCGTGTCGAGCGTCATTCGAGTATCCGCTCCATTATCCCGATGAGTGTCCGTCGTGGAGGTCGACGCCGACACCATCACAAATCCGTGCGGCGCCGCCGAGCCGCCTTTCGCGTGCGCGCCACCCGCTCCGAGCGCCACCACCCCGATGAGCGCAATCAAGCGGCTTTGCGTGCGAGTCCTGTTTTGGGGAACCTCCCGGGCGTTCCGGACCGTTCCTCCTCAAGCAATGGAAAGCGCAATCGCGGCACAAATCGGCTCACCGGGATTACGGTCCCGCTGCCTGACCGCGCTTCGGCGGGCTTCGGGGCGCCTTGGGTAGCCTTACTCCGTCCATCGATGCGCACGACGGCCTTCAATGCCGCGCACCATGTCCTCGGATTGAAACGTTCGCGGTTTGCCGTGACACTTAATACTGCAACGGCGCGAAGGAACACCCTTCCCGAACCGAGCGCTCGCCGGCGGGAGAAAGTTACCGGCGGATATTCGAGCCTTGGAGGATTATATACTTCGAACACTCAGCGAAGGAAGCCATGGAAGGGACGTGAAGGCGGTACAGGAGGCCCTGAACCTGCATTCGCTGGGGCTGCCGCGCCTGGTCCTCGATGGAAATTTTGGACCGAAGACCAAAGCGGCTCTCATCGCGTTCCAGAAGAGCAAGCCCTGGTTCCGGACGGATTCTTCGGCCCACTGTCGCTGGCCGCGCTGTACCCCTTCGGCGTTTATCACCTAACCCGACGGAGCCGGGTTACGTGGCAATGCGGCCATGCCAAAACCCGCCATCATTTGCAGCAATGTTACGATCCGGTCGACAGACAAGGAACCCTGCACATCCTTATTGGAGAACAACCGTCGTTCCAAAGCGCCTGCTGGGACGCGAGTAGTCTAAGGCCGTGTACGCTGTTTCCTTAGTTCCTTCCCGGTTTGCCCCGCCATGCGGGCGGGGCGCCGCCGAGTTTGGTTAGAAGAGGCCGGCGGGATCAGGCGGCTTCGCGGTTAGCGCGGTCGCGGAGGGCGCGCATGTAGGCGATGCTGTAGGCGAGGCTGGCGCGGACGAAGGGATCGGCGGAGCCCTGGCCGCCGCCCGCCGCCATTGACCGATCCGGTCCCATCCGCGGAATGTGATCGGGAATCACGATTCCGTCGTAGTCGACGTCACGGAGAGCCTTCATGATCTTGTACATGTCGTAGTAGCCGTTGTCCATGAAGGTCTCGATGAAATGGGGCAGCGGGGCGCTGACATTGCGGAAGTGGATTTTGAAGATCTGCTTCCGGGCCCCGAAGTACTGGATCATCTCTTCCGGATCCTTGCCCGTTAACCGCTTGCCACCCTCGAGCCAGGTTCCACAGCACAGACAAAGGCCCACGTTCGGGCTGCCCGCGATTTCCATCGCGCGCTTGTACCCTTCAAAGTTGCCGAAGATACAGCGCGGAACGCCGGCGAGTATGGGCGCGGGTGGGTCATCCGGGTGAATTCCGATCCGGACTCCGGCTTCTTCGGCTACGGGCGCCACTTGTTTGATGAAGTAAGTGTAGTTCTCCCAGATCTCTTCCTTCGTGAAGACCCGGCCTTGAGAGAGAGGCTCCGTGTAGACCCTTCCGGCCCAAAACCCTTTCTTGTTGGGGCTTGCCATATCGAATTCCCTGGTGTCACAACCGCGGATCTTCGCCCGGCCGCTGCTCCAGATGCCGTTGCCCATGTGAGCATAAGTTGTATAGTGTATGCCGGCTTGGCCGATGTATCGAAGATAGTTCTTGTATTCGGCAATCTTTTCATCGCGCCCTGGAAGATTCAGCGTGACCTCCGGCATATTATGCAGGATGCCGCTCGGTCCGACCGCGGTACCCACGTTATAGACCTTGATCCCCGCGGATTCATATCGTTCGCGCATCTTCGTGAACGATTCGGCATTCGCGGTCGCCGGCGTAGCCGAGAGGCTCACATATTCCACCCCAATTTGGCTTAGAAACAACAGGTCCTCGTCCGTTGGATCGGGTCGATAGCTCGTCGCGATCTTGATGCCGGGCGGATTCTGGTGCACGGTAGCGGAGGCGGTCCGCGTCGTAGCATTGAGCAGCGCCGCGGCCAACGCCACCTGGCCGAATTCTCTTCTTCCCACGTTCGCCTTAGAGTCTTCCCCTTCTCTGCCGCCGTTGATGTCTTTCATTGTTATGGCTCCTTATCAGACGGATGGTGATATTCCATGCGGAAATTCAGGCGCCACTCGCCTGGCGTATCGATTTCTTTCAACAGGTTCACGCCGGAAGTTTCATTTTGCCCTTCCGGATGGCAATAGCATACATCAAACCGCCCCTGATGCCGCGGGACGCCGGGTCCGGCGCCCGAGTCTAGCTGAACGGAATTCCGCGGGAAAAGACGGGCGGGAGGTTCCGGCTCTTGGGTTACCGGGTGTATACTGCCCGGAAACTGGGTAGACAGACAGCAGACGTGTGGGCGTTCGGATGTTGGAATATAAGTGGAGTCGGGTGTTTTGTATGAAGCCAGTGTTTGTTGTCCTGGCAGTGCTGAGTATTTGTCACTCTTCGGTGGCGCAAGTTCCCGGCATTGCTTTTTAAGTTAGCGAGTTAGCGGCATGGGTAACCCCAGGGCGCACCGGCCGGTGAGAGGCTGAGCCCCTGATACGCTGGATGGGGTTGGGCGACGAACCAATTCAACCTCAGGAGGCTCAACCTAACCCGGCGTACCCGAAGGCAAACAGGAAAATTCATTACGATTCCGGATAGGCGTCGAACTGTTAACGGAGACGTACAAAGATCGGATCATTGGGGTTCTTTCCTTTTACGACCGGATCATCATTCAAGGGAAGTTGCCGAAATGGTGCTACGCCCATCGGACGACCGAGTTTTTCTACACGCACCGGATTCGCATCTTCGACCGGCCCAAGTGGGCCGAGCCGTTGCGCGAGGCCCTTCGCGAGAATATGGAGCCAATCGCCGCCGGGATCGGCTTCGGGATCGAGTTCGTACGTAGCAGGAAGAGCTTCGGGAATGAGGGCCGGGTCAAGGAGATTCTGGAGAAACGCGGAGACGAGCCGGGGCTGATGTGCGTACTCTCGGCGATGGAGCCGTGCGGCAGTTACAAACCCTGGCACGGCAAGAAGACCCACAAGACGTCTCTGAAGCCGGACGACGGCAGGCGCCTTCATTACTACGTCCACTTCATCGACGAGGATCCGGGGCTTCGTTCGCCGCGGGCGCCGACGTGGCCCCCCCTTTCCGGCTGCGGTTCTACTGCGGCGGCCACAGTTACCTGGCGCGGCAGATGAGCAAACGCCGCATTGAATACCGAATTCTGGACAACGCCTTCGGCTGGATCGCGGACTTCGACCAGGCCCGGAAACGGGCGTCGTCCGGAAACAGAGCGCTCCGCAAGACATCTGCGAGCGGTTGACGCGAACCGCCATTCACACCGTAAGACCCGACAACATCGCCACTTTCCTGGGCCGGAAACTGAACGGCAACTGCCAGGACGAGATGGGCGACCGGTTCAACACACGCATCGAAGGGACGCGCATCAAACACACCATGGGGCCGGTGTCGGTCAGGATGAAGAAGAGCATCTACAGTCTGGCCCCGATGCGGGAACTCCTGCCGGCGGCCAACCGCCGTTGCCCGGAGTTCATCTCAGCTATCGAGGACGACAAGGCCGGCCCGGACAAACTGAACAAAGTCTCCCAGCCCGTGGAGGAGAACGACCGGCGCTATCGCGGTTTCAACTTCTTCGATCCCGACGAGGAAGAACTGTTCGCATCTCTGGGCAGCGGCGGGTTCCAGAACAAAGATCCGCGCCGGAGGGTCAAGGGAAACAACACGGGCCACGTCTCCCGAATGATGAAGCGCCCGCGCACCCGCGGACCGATCAAAAAGATCGGACGAACCTACAAGTACTCTCCGGTCTGGGAAAGCAGGTCGTCACGCTGAGCCTCAAGCTCAAGAACCTCTGCGCGATCCCCGAACTTTCAGCCGACGTTGCCCGTTGAAAGTCTTTCCGGTTTCGGCAAAGCTCTGATGAGATAGGTACTGAAGTTCCTTGGTGAGCCGGGCGGGGCTCGAACCCGCGACCACCGCATTAAAAGTGCGATGCTCTACCAACTGAGCTACCGGCCCCTGAAATCCGCAGCGCGAGCAGTTCCCTCTCCGAGAATATCATGCGCCGTCCGCCCCGCCGCTTCGCTCCGGTCCCCCCTGCCACGAATCCCATCGCGGATCGCGAAATCCAGCCGCGCAACCCGCGCCGGCGCGCACCCGGCGGGCGCCCGGGTCAACGGCGCGTACGGCGGGTGGTATGATGTAGACGTTTGGAGGTTCACTAATGGGTCCCGTCGGTGTACAGGAGATGATCGTCATCTTCCTGCTGGCCCTTGTTCTATTCGGTCCGAAGAAGCTGCCCGAACTGGGCCGGACCATCGGTAAAGCGCTGACCGAGTTTCGCCGGGCTCAAAGCGAGCTCAAGGCGACGCTCGATCACCACATGAGCGAGTTGGAGCGGGAGAACGAATCGCTGAAGGACATCACGCGCGGCGTGAATAACGAAATCCAAAGCCACTACGACGCGGCCAGCGTCGAGCCGTACTCTTCCGACAGTCCTTATACGTATGAGGACCACTCCATCGAGTCCAATCCATCCACCCCCAGCGCAACGGCAAGTCAGGGCGCTGAGCCAGTTGTTTCCTACGAAACCGCGCAGGGCGTGGTGCCGAGGACCGAGCAGGCCGGATATAGTTCTCATGCGACCGCGCATGCCGAGCCTCCTTCCGGCATTCCCGCCGAACCCGGCGCCTCGCAAGCGTAGTTCGTAGGCAGGAGCATAGAGCCCTCGATGGACGATATCCGCCAGGGAGAGCCGTCTCTCCCCGGCGGCGGAGCGTATCCGCCGCCAAGCCACGCCGGCGCGCCCGGCGCACATGCCACCTCGGCCGTCGTGCCTTCCGGTGGCGGCGGGGGCTCGCGTGTTCCGCCCCCTCCTCCGCCGCCCGACGATGAAGACGACGAAGGCATGGTGCGCATGTCGTTCCTCGAACATCTCGAGGAGCTGCGCACACGCATCATCCGCGCGCTGATGGGCCTCGGCGTCGCGTTCGTCGGAAGCCTGCTCTTCGCCAACGAGCTGTGGCGCATCGTCAGCGACCCGGCCATCGAGGCGCTGCGCAAGCTCGGCGTCAATCCGCCGCGGCTCGCCATGATCACTCCCATGGAGGGCTTCTCCATCATCTGGATGAAGCTTCCGCTGCTTGCCTCGCTGTTCCTCGCTTCGCCGTGGATCCTCTATCAGGTCTGGGCCTTCATCTCGCCCGGCCTCTACAAACGCGAGCGGCGCATGGCCACGCCGTTTATCGTCTCGACCGCCGGCCTGTTCATCACCGGCGGGCTGTTCGCCTACTTCCTCGCCTTCCGTTACGGACTCCAGTTCCTCCTCGGCATCGGCATGATGAACAACGTCCAGCCCGTGGTCACTATCACCGAGTACTTCGATCTCTTCGTCGATGTGATCCTCGGCGTCGCGCTGGTGTTCGAGATGCCGGTTCTGATTTTCTTCCTGACGCTGCTGCGCATCGCCTCGCCGCGCTTCCTGATGCGGCACTCGCGCTACGCGATTCTGGGCATCGTCATCCTGGCGGCGATCATCACGCCGACGCCCGATGTCTTCAACCTGATGCTCTTCGCGATTCCGATGAATCTGCTTTACTTCGTCGGGGTGTTCGCCAGCTACCTCCTGGTGTTGAAACGCGAAGGCCGCCGGTTCCCCTGGAAGCCGACTATAGCGATCCTGGCCGGCGCGGCGGCCCTGATGGCTGGCCTGATGTGGCTGGCGATTGCGCGCTATCACTACCACTGGGGCACGCACTGGCCGTTCTTCACGCATTGAACATGCATGGATCGGCGCGATCCGGCGGCGCGAAAGGGCTGATACCCTGTAGCATTCGGCAGTTCAAATTCCTGAAGCGAGGCGAAGGCATTGCATATCGTCGCTGGCGTGGATCTGGGCGGTACGGCGGTCAACTATACGCTATTGAATGAGAGCGAGGAGTTCCTCATCGATGGGCTGTGCGAGCACCCGTCGCGGTCGAAGGAGGGCCCCGGCGTTTGCCTGCGGCAGATCGAAGAGGGGCTCGAGATCGCGGTGCGCCGCGCGGGGATGCGCATCGAAGATGTCACCGTGATCGGTCTCGACACGCCTGGACCGGCAAGCGCGGCGGGCGTGTTGAGCGAGCGGGGCTCGACCAATTTTGTACACCACTCCTGGGCGGGCTACGACATTCGGGCGGGGCTCGCCGAACGGCTCGGCAAGCCCGTCACGTACCTGAACGATGGCAATGCCGGAGCGCTGTGGGGGCATTTCGTGCTGTTCGGCAGCGGCGGGAAGGCGACCTCCATCTCGGCGATCGTCGGCACGGGGCTGGGCGGCGGCGTAATCATCGAGGGAAGCGTAGTGAAAGGCCGCAAGGGCTTCGGCGGCGAACTGGGTCACGTGCTGCTGCCCTGGCGCAGTATCGAAGGAACGGATGGAATGCAGCCGGAGTGCAACTGCGGCCGGACTGGCGACCTCGAGTCGCTGTGTTCGCTCACCGCCATCGGCAACACGCTTTTGCCGCATTTCCTGAAGCGGTATCCGGGCCACGAGTTGGGCCGGAGCCCGGACCTGAAGGAGACCGCGAAGCGGGTGCGCGGCATGGCCGAGCGCGGCGACGCGATGTGCCGCGACATCTTCCGCGTCCAGGCCCGCGCGCTGGGATTGTTCTTCGACGAGATGGTGAACACGTTCGACCCCGACGCGCTGGTTGTCGGCGGCGGGGTGGTCGAGACGGGCCAGGAGTTCCAACAGTGGTTCCTGTCCGAGATTCGCGCCGGAATGCCGCGGCAGCGGACCGAGCAGGCCGACATCCCGATTCACGTGATGCCAAACGGAGACACGGCGGGCGCGCGGGGTGCGGCGATTGAGGCGTTGACTCTGGCGCGGGCGGGCGGCTTGGCGTAGACGCGGAGCCCGATGGGCCGGACGGCGCGGATCGCCTGCAATTCTACGACCGATCAGCGCATTCTTCGTACTCTAAGGGGCTTTAAGTGGGGTTAAAGTGCGGTTTAGGGCCCCTTTTGCGCTCGAAAATGCACCTCAAACGCGGAGTTCGCGGGCTACAGCGCCCCCAAGCGCCGGCTTGCGAAGCCGATAAGAATTTTTTGCTGGATTTTTCTCCGTATCCGTTCTAAGATAATCCAAAATTCAAATTGCGGTCGCGCGGCGATGCCAACCGCTCGGGCGCCAAGAAACGGAAAGCACCGGTCGACCATGGACGTATACGGCGCGTTGCGCGAACTCTACGACGAGAAGCGGAAGCTGGATGCGACGATCTCAGCACTTGAAGCGGGTCTTTTGAAGGGCGGCGCGTCTCCGGCGAAACGCCGCGGACGCAAGACGATGAGCGCCGAGGAGCGGCTCGAGGTTTCGCAGCGCATGCGGAAGTACTGGGAGAACCGCCGGGTGGGCGTCTCTCAAGCGGGGAGCGTCACCGGCCGTGGCGCACCCGCCGGCGGCATGCATGCGCCGGCTACGGTCGCTTGAAGTACCACAACCAGAAGTACTGCTCGCCGGCGCCGTGCCGGTAGCGCGGCTCGAAGCCGCAGCGCTCGGCTAACTCGGCGGCCTGCGCGTCGGAGAACGGCACGCCGAGCCAGGTGTCATCCGGGGTGGTTTCCATCGTCGCGTCGCCCTGCACCTGGAATTTGAACAGCGCGCCGGGGCGCAACAGGCGATGGACTTCGCGCACGTAACTCTCGATGACTTCGCGGCTCGGAATGTGCTGAAAAACGATCGAGGAGAACGCGAAATCAAACTCCCGGCCGGGAAGGACAGTTAGATCCTTTCCATTGTTTTGGTAGACAAAGGCGTTCGGGTAATCTTTGAGGGCGGCGCGCGCGAGGCGCACCATTTCGCCGCTGACGTCGATGGCATGCACCTGGCCGAAGAGGCGGGCGAGCGGGCGGGTGACGCGGCCGGCGCCGCAGCCGATTTCGAGCACGGTCATCTGCCTGGGGTCGCGGCCCTGGCAGATGTTGGTCATGTCGGTAAGGATCTCGCCCGACACGGTAAGCTCACCGGAGGCGAAGAACTCCTCGTCGGTCCAGCTTTGGGTGGCGGTGTTGACGTAGTAGCGGGCGTTCTCGCGGGCGCGGGCGTCCCAGTCCTCGCGCATTTTTTCCAACTGTCGTTCGAGGTCTTTGGACTCAGCGGTGGGCGGCCGGGTGGACTGCATGGGTACAAGGGCTATTGTCCCATAGCGGCGGCGGCGGGCCGAGCCGCGAGTTCTTCGAGGATGCGGAGGGCGGCTTCCTTGCCGCGGTCGCCGATCTCGCCGGCCGGCCCGACGCAGGACGGGCAGCCGGATTCGCAGCCGCAGGCGCGAAGCAGCTCGAGCGCGCCGGAGACCAGACGCGGAGTCATCTCGAACAGCGGCGCGCTCTGGCCGATGCCGCCGGGGTAGTTGTCGTAGAGGAACAGGTCGGGTTCGAAGGCCGCGGCCGGCGGCGCGGCGAGGCCGGGGAGATCCTCGGTGAGCGCGACGCCGAGGTCGCGCGGATCGCTCATGAGCAGCAGCGCGGCGATGGAGCGCAGCAGATTGCCGAGGCCCGCGACGCCGTTCTGCTTCCCGGCGCGCGTGAAGCCGTCGAGGCGATCGAGAAACGCGGCGGGGAAGTGCAGCCAGAAGGCGGTGGTGTGCATCTGCTGCTCGGGCAGCGAAAGGTTGCCGGCGCCGACGTTTTCGAGCGTGTAGAACTTCACCTTCTTGAAGCCGACGATTTGGGTGTTGACGCGGACCTCGCCGTGCGCGGCTTCGGCGCCGTTGACGGGGGCCGTGCCGAGGCGGGTGAGTTCTTTCACTTGCGTATAGTCGATGGCGTCGGTGAAGTAGTCGCTGTCGACGGCGCGCACGTAGGCCTTGCGTCCTTCGTAGTCGAGCCGTTCGACCTGATACTGGCGGGCTTCGTGTAAGTAGATGGCCTTCTCATGGAGCGTAGTTAGTGCGGCGGTAAAAGATACTTCGGCGATGACCTTATGATCGCCGGTGATGTCGACGACGACGAAGTTATCGCTCGTAACGGACCGCAGGCTGACGGCGTCGGCGGGGTAGGTGTCCGAAGTCCAGTGCCAGCTTCCGGCGGAGTGATGGAGCAGGCCGGCCTCGCGTTCGAGGAACTGGCACATGTCCGCCGTCGGGTGGCCGCCGAAGGTTTCCCCGTCTCGGATCGGCAGCTCGAAGGCGGCGCACTTGAGATGATTGAGCAGGATTTCGAGGTTGTCCGGGTTGACGTGAGCGTGTTCGGGCGAGCGGCCGAAGAAGTAATCGGGGTGTTCGACGATGTACTGGTCGAGCGGGTTGCTGGAGGCGACGAGCACGGCGAGCGAAGGCCCGCCGCGGCGGCCGGCGCGTCCGGCGCGCTGCCAGGTGCTGGCGATGCTGCCGGGATAGCCGGCCATGACGACCGCGTCGAGCGAGCCTATGTCGACGCCGAGTTCGAGCGCGTTGGTCGAGACGACGGCCCGGATTTCGCCGTCGCGAAGCTTCTGTTCGATCTCGCGGCGCTCGCGCGGGAGATAGCCGCCGCGGTAGCCGCGCACGGTGTTCGCGGGCAGCGGGCCGCGCTCGCAGGCGTCGCGCAAGTAAGTGAGTAAGATCTCGGTGGCGAGGCGGCTGTTGGCGAACACGAGGGTCTGCTGGCCGCGCTCGATGAATTCGAGGGCGAGGCGCCGGGTCTCGTGCAGGTAGCTGCGGCGGATGCCGAGCTGCGCGTTGACCACCGGCGGGTTGTAAAAGACAATGTAGCGGTCCGGTGCGGGCGCGCCGTTGCGGTCGACCAGGTCGAACGGCTGGCCGGTGAGGGTTTCGGCGAGCTCGCGCGGGTTGGCGATGGTGGCCGACGAGCAGACGAAGCGCGGCGAGGAGCCGTAGAATTCGCAGACGCGCTTCAAGCGGCGCAGGACGTTGGCGAGGTGGCTGCCGTAGACGCCGCGGTAAGTGTGCAGCTCGTCGACGACGACGAAGCTTAGGTTTTCAAAACATTTTGCCCATTTTGTGTGGTGGGGAAGGATGCCCGCGTGGAGCATGTCGGGGTTGGTGAAAACGACGTTGGCGCGCTCGCGGATGGCCTTGCGCGCGTCTTGCGGCGTGTCGCCGTCGTAGGTGAAGGCGCGGATGGGGCGGCCGCTTGCGTCCACCGCGGCCTGGAACTCGTGAAGCTGATCCTCGGCGAGCGCCTTGGTGGGAAACAGGTAGAGCGCGCGGGCCTCGGGTTCGGCGGCGAGGCGGTTGAGCACGGGCAGGTTGTAGCAGAGCGTTTTGCCGCTCGAGGTGGGCGTGACGACGACGACGTTGTGGTTCGAGTCGAGCGCGCGCAGCGCTTCGGCTTGGTGCGAGTAAAGCCGCGCGATGCCGCGGCGCGCGAGGGCTTCGCGCAGGGTCGCGTCGATCGAATCGGGGATCGCGGCGTATTCGCCTTCGGTGGCCGGGAGATGCTTGACGGAGCGGACGGGCGAATCGGGCGCCTGCATCCACTGTTCGAAGCGGGCGAGCGTGGATTCGAGGCCTTGGCCGCCGCTGAAGCGGGAGAACGGAAGGAGTGAGTTCATAACGTGATTCGATTCGCCTTTTGTTTGCCATTAGAACACAGTTCGGAGGGAGTAATCTTCGTACCGGATGGGGATCTGGAGGTCTTTGGCTTGATCGCCGTCCGAGGCGTTGGGGGCGCAAGGTGACGCTACGGACTCTTTGCGGACAGTATGCTTCTGAAACCGTAATGCCTGACTCTGATGAGGTCTTCAGCGAGCCTCATCGCTGATAGGGCCGCGTTCGGGTTGGAGCTGTTAATGGCAAGTGAGAGGACCTCCCGTGCGTCATTTTCCACGCCCAGTATGAGCCATCGATCCTTGTCGCCTTCGATCATAAGGCGAAGGCACGATACGCACTCCATGGGGTAACGCGGACACAGCTCGACCAGACGCTTCACGACTTCCATCTCGGATTGCGCTTTCTTCGTGAGTTTGAGGACGGCGAGGAGTGTGTTCAGCGCCCACGGCTCGTCGAACTTGTCTGTCGCGAACCAATAGCCGAAGTTAGCGAGTTCGTTGGCGAAGTTGTCGGGTGACTTTGCCGCGTTTGCCTCTCCGAGGCGGAGCTCGATCAACTTCCGGAGTCGTGCATAGACCTCTGGCGGCGCTCCGTCGTCCCGCCCGCCGACGCTGCGACCAACAAACCACGCAGCGTGGGAGCGGACCCAGTCGGAGGCCGCGGCATAAAAGCTGTTAAGTAGTCCGTCTTGGCCGCCGAAGTCCAATTTGCCGAGCCAATAGTAAACCATCAGATGCTCGGCGAGGTGGTCCTCCGGCGAAGCTGGCGAGCGCACCAAGGAGGGCTGACCGAGGCGCGTTACGGCCCGCTGGTATGCGGGTAATAGAAGAGGCAGGAGTGCGGTGTTCGGAGGGTTGTAAGCCACGAAGCTTTCCCACGCCGCCGCGAACCGGTCCGGGTCGTCGCTTCCCGCGGGTAGAATTCGGGTGAGATTCGCCTGCAGCCAGTCCAAGTCAAGGGCCGCCAATGAGGGCAGGCAGCAACCGTACACGGCGCGGATGGCGAGTGTGGGCTCCCGGCTTGTATTTAAGTGCGTGGTGAGAACCTCGCTAACCTCAGGCATTTCCCGGAACGTAACTTGTTCTTTGTGCTCGGCGTTACTTTCACCGTCGATGCATCCCCGAACCCACCAGGCGTAGCGGATAAGTGTGTGGAATGCGCGACCGCGAGTCGAGTTGATGGATAACGCAAATGGATCGAAGCTCTCGCCGGACTCGTCGGCGGCGGAGGGATTAGGATCGTTCGTTAGCCGGAGCAGGATGATCCACACGGACTCGCGATGATCGTAGGCGAGGTTGCCCGGTTTGTCCTTAAACCCCGCATCGAGTAAGTCGATAACAGCGCCGCGCGTCCATCCCCAATCGGGGTCGGCAACCATCGGGCCGCCCGTTCTGCCGGGAATCTCACGCGGCTGGTTTACCGTCCACTCCGCGAGATCGAGAACGGGTCGCCAGGCGAACGCTTTGCCCTGCTTGATCGCCTCCGTCAGACCAGTGAAAAAGCATCGGACGTAGGTCGGGTCGAGATCCTGGAACTTAGGCGCAACGGCGGCGAAGTCGTCGGGTTGCTCAGTCACCACGGTTGTCAGGTTCCGCCCCAGTCCCTCGGCCGTCGGTGAGAATACATCGGTACCAGGCATCCACGTTCTGAGGAACGAAAGCGCTTCCTCGACGCCCAATTGCGCGATCTCTTCGGCGGATTTCGGGGATCTGGGGACAAAAACTTGGTAGTCGAACGTCGCGGGTTTCTCGAGTGCGCGGCCCGGGCCCAAAGCCGACCGCAAGTCGTCGAGCTTCTGTTGGTAGGCGTCGGGCAACTGGCCCTGAAGTATGGCGAGATGGTCGCGCCGCCAGTCATCTGCGAGCGAGCGGATGTTATCGTCCGTGGCGGGATGCTGGAAGAACTCGTGCCAGCCCCTTAACAAGTCGATCGGAGGCCCCTCATCGATCCACGAAAGAACGCGCTTCTGGGTTCCCGGCGTTAGTGCGGAGAAGGTTGACTGAAGGAGAAGCACGGCCTCGTGCTGGAGCGCCGGGAGGTCTATCCGTTCGGGATTCTGGAAGAATTCCTCGGCGACGCTGAGTCCATCTTCCGCGAAGACGCGGCTCAAGTGAAGTTCAAGCCTGGTGAAGGAAGACCATTTCTTGCTCCGAAGCACACCAATCACCGCCGAAAATTGTTCGGAGTCTGTGAGTATAAGTTGTTCGGCCGCATCCCGCACGGCGCAGATGAGAGTGCTCGCCATGTCGTTCGGGCTTCTGGACGCCTCAAATGCAGGTTGATGGCCGAACAGATAGTCCTCGTCTCCCTCGTCCGACCTTCGGCGGGACCGTTTGATGTATTCGTCTAACAGGTCGCGGAACAGTCGAACGGCCGCGAGGCCGATCGACTTGACAAGAGGCGATAGGGCGCTTGCCACGATTCGTTCGTAGTCGAAGGTTTCGAATCTTGGCCTCGGCTGCGGCCGCAGCAAAGAGTCCTCATTTCCCCGGGCGCCATTTGGATCCGGTTCAAGCGCGAGCGCGGCGCGCGCGAGCCTTAATGCCGCTTCCCCTTCTCCACCTTCGGCCAGGTGGACAATGAGCGGGCCGATCTTGTGAGGCAGCAAGAATCGGTAGGGCGCCCGAACCCACTCACATGCTTGCGCTACCAGCTTCGCCGACAACTCCGGGGCCAACGCGAGCGCAACGTCGGCGAGATCGTCGTGGACTCTGCTGTTCTCGGCGGCTGGTATGCCAAGGGCAATCTCCAAGACCTTGGCCTGCGCTTGTGGAATGGCTGCCATGCGAGCCAGGTATCTCGACTCGGGCCAGAACGGAAAGGTAATGTACTGCCCTTCGTGCTTGGGCTCGGGAGGCGTCTTAAAAAGGCCGTGGTGAGAAAGCGGATCGAGCCAGGCAGGAGAATTCAGGCGATCGAAGAAGTGCTCATATTGCGCGTAGCCCTTTGCGATCTCTTGCAGCGCCCGATCGACGGTTTCCTGTTTAAGCATCCGGCGTCTCCTCGGCCAGAATCGCATCGATTGCTGAAAGGTCTTCGGACGTTCGCTGGAAGAGTGTGTGCAGGAGAATTTCCTCAATGGCCTCGATATGCGTCCGCACTTCGGCGGCCGTGGTTTTGGATCGATGAGCGGCACGGTTAAAGTAGGTGAGCGATTGCAGCCAGCGGTAGACTCGCGCGCGCTCCGCGTCGGCGCGCATCCGCTCGAGTGGTTTGGGAACGGGCAGCCCTGAGGGGTCCGTCCGTCGGAGCAGTTTCGCGGCGGCGTCCTCCCGCTTCGGACGGCTCTCTTCCTTCCACTGAAAGAGTTTGTCGAGCTCATGGAGAAGCTTCTGCAGCGGTCCGTCGATCTCCCCGGCCCATCGGGCATTGCCATGGCATTTGCTCTTCTGCACCGCCCGCACCCAAACTGGCTTGAGACCGTCGACCTGATCGCCCAGTTTTCCTCCAGCCGCGAGTTTGGGTAGCGCGAGCACTTTGGGTAATCCGTCCATCATCTCGCGAATGGAGTGGGCGGCCAGGAAAAGTCGCCCGGGATTCGATTCGTCCCAGAGCACGCGCAGCGCGGACTCGTAGAGGACAGCTAATTCCGCGTCCTTCTCGTGGAGGGCACCATGGACGAACTTTTGCCGGTCCGTCATCTGGAACGACCGGGCGTCGGCGGGGTTCACGACTTGTTCGCGAGGGTCCTCCATGTTCGGGTCAGTTACGCGAGGTCGAGGCGAGTTCTGCGCGAAGCGAGCGGGCCTCGGGCTCGGCGACGATGCGGTCGAGCGCGCGCAGCGCTTCGGCCTGGTGCGAGTAAAGCCGCGCGATGCCGCGGCGCGCGAGGGCTTCGCGCAGGGTCGCGTCGATCGAATCGGGGATCGCGGCGTATTCGCCTTCGGTGGCCGGGAGATGCTTGACGGAGCGGACGGGCGAATCGGGCGCCTGCATCCACTGTTCGAAGCGGGCGAGCGTGGGTTCGAGGCCTTGGCCACTGCCGAAGCGGGGGAACGGAAGGAGTGAGTTCATAGCGTGGTTCGATTCGCCTTTTGTTTGCCATTAGAACACAGTTTTGAGTGGACAATGTTCTCGATGCTCGGCGCCGCGCGAGCATTTTCCAATCGAAGGATGAGCATGAAATCGGTTCCGTTCGACCGGAGGG